>Ga0163217_1012731_pt1 | contig 13959 bp, 15 predicted proteins | sample SynspAceP_FD_185933 | JGI IMG/M metagenome (GOLD analysis project Ga0163217, IMG submission 185933) | Saline lake microbial communities from Ace Lake in Antarctica - Synechococcus sp. Ace-P (PacBio error correction) | ecosystem: Environmental > Aquatic > Non-marine Saline and Alkaline > Saline ... | reverse complement strand
CAGACATTGATACGTGCGCGTAGCGTTAATAGAGCAAGCCACAAAAGCGCGAATTACGTTTACGCTGACGACGGGTCCGGTACTGATGTACTGACCAGCTTGATAACAGCTTGTTTCGCTATCACGAAAATACACGGCTACGTGCACGTAAAACCTTTAGGACTTGCTTTAAGAACTTCTTGTCGACGGCGACGAGCCTGAACACCGTGTTACGCGAGGCATATTAATAACCCTCTATTACTAACTAAATTAATTATAAAAAATCTAGACCTAGATGTATGGCAACATGCAGTCAATACGTCTTTGTCACTTTGTCGCAACCTTCTTCACTAGTACGAAGATGACGCTACGCTTAGTCGATTTCTTAGTCAAAATATGGATAGTATGAGACTTGTTATGCTTAAAACCATTCGCGGTACTTTGAAGCGCTTAGCTGCGCCCACCTGTGTGATCATAATTTTACATGATAAACCACTCTCGCATTCGGTTAATGTTGTTGTAATTTCCTAAAACACGATTTTAAAAACCTAAGTTTATAAAATCGCGTATTTAAAATTACTTCTTTCTTTTTGGGGCCTGCACCATAGTCAATTGACGACCTTCATTTTCGCAGCTTGCTCTACTGCACCTATTCCTCTAAGTTCTATAGCGCTCGATTCATAAGTTGCATACAAGCTCCTGATGGGCGCATTTCACGACCGCGGTATTCTTAGCGCACTACTTGGGCCTTAGTACCCCGCTTTCAAGAAACGTATCAGGTTGCGGAGGTTTTACCTGAAATCCCCTTCCTCCGTCCTGGGAGCGGAATTTCATTTTCTTTAACCTGATTTGCTTGCGATTTTTTTTGTGAGCTGCTTCGCTTTCTTTAGCTCAAAAATTATGGCTTGCCGTCAGTCCCTGATTTTACAAAACAATCGGTCGCATCAGCAATTTGCACCAGATCAAGCGGTTCGCTTCTTGGTAGCTGCTTTAAGTGCCTCTTTCGCGAGACAACGCCGCCAATTGTTCACGTCGACAGCCAATTAAGCGCACTTTCCGGTAGCTCGAATGTCTCGTTGATTAGAGGCGCTGGCTTAACTAGCGTGGTCCAGATTCATATTACGTTTTATTTAGTACTATCTCCACTTCTTGTTTACGACTACGGCGAGGCAACTTCTTTTTTTGAAGCCAAACCTTCAAATCAGAGACTCATACACTCAAGTCTTCCCAGCAACGAGTTACGAACGGCACTTGTTTTGCTGTTCGACTCCTTATCACCTACAAATCGATACATTATGGACTCGTTGAGGGTGAAGTGTAGTGCTCGGCGAATTTTTTAAAACCCGATCTTTCTCGTTTCTCAAGAGGCAGTTTGCTCTAAAGCATTTGAATTTCAACTGTTTCGGCCAAATCAGAACAATAGTCTGCTTGGCGATCGTGTAGATTGTGGCATGGGATAGACAACTGTGTGTCGGCGCGAAGCAGACGAGAAAGCGCAGCCGTCGGTCTTCTTCGAATCAACAATTGCAATGAAACGCTCAAGGGAACCGACTAGTCGCTCGGTGCAACATTAACCGGCGTTTGGCGCGAGACGCTCTTCTGAGACGTGATTGTGCTACTCAAAGCGAGTTAGGGCATAGAAGAAGAAATCAACCTGGAATGGGAGCAATGCCACACACCGCCAATGGCATCTTCTCAAGAAAACTCAATTTTAGGCCCATAAATGCACCTTCTCCTGGCAGCTCTTCCCATCAGCCCAGGAGATCCAATGCGTGAGCTAAGGCTTGTTTCAGACTTATCCCACACTTCATCAAGAACCAATCGCGGGCTCTGACGGTGACAAGCGATAAATAACATATATCCAAAACCAAATTGCATAAACTGCATGCAACAAATCAATAAACTCAGACACTATCTTGTCCTGATTGGCCTTCTGTTACAAAGCGATGTGCCTCGTCTTGAACAAAAATTCGACACTCGATATAATACCATGTAAAGCACCAGAAGGACTCATGTACGGTGACAAGAGCCAAATTCTGCCATTCGAAACGGAAAATCACCGGTAACTAACCCCTGATTATAACCTGATATGACACGGGGCAATTCATCGGCTTTACAGCATAATCACGATTCTCAGAATTTGCCCGTAGTAAAAAACATATTCTCGTGATTATTTACCTAGTGCCAGATTTCTTCCAAGCCTCGGTCAAACAATCTGCGGACGTTCTTTTACTTCTTGATGTTATTATTCATAGCTGTTTTGCTCGCATATATTTGACTCACAGCTTGATATAAGGCGCCCCTGTTAGGATGCCAAACACCATTCCAGGTGCCTCTTCTTGAATGAAAAGAATCTAACTCTTAACACTAACTCTACGGGATCCGCTTTCAGTTCCTCAATACGAGTCAATAGGCTTTATTCTTTTTTGTCATTCCAAGCCGTACATATATGCGCGTGACATCATTGTAGGGAGTCGCCGCGCCAATAGCACCGCCAATTTCGTCAATATAAATGACGCAATACACGAGTATGGGCACATGGGACACGACCCACATGTCCATATATTTTCTTCGTGACATACAAGCCAAACTTTCTTTTACAGACTGATCCATGCAGTCAATCAAGGCACAACTTCTTAGGTTTCACACGTCAACGATTGCTGGCGGCATCCGCAATTGGAGTCATTTTTTTAACAACTCGTAGTCAGTTTTTTTTAACCCAGATTCTTCCATACGTTTTTCAATGGCCGGCTAAGTCGTCTGCGTAAAGGGTCGTTTTCATAAGCGATATCATATAAACCCTCGCCTTCACGGGCCCGATTTGCATTTCTGCGGTGGGAACATGTTTAATCGGGTGACAAACAAGTATGCGCAAAGAATGGGCGATGTTATCTCGACCCCGTCGTATCCTCCCATAACGATGCTCAATTGGCATCGTCTGAAATTACAGTTTCCACAATCGACCAGAGCATGCATTTATACGCCGAGCACTGCTCGCTTTGCTTAAGATCCCAGGACACCATTATCTTCAGCCACCTGCTAACAGTTACTGGGTTTGAAAAAACGAGCGTTGACTGCCATAGGGCAAGTATACAGGCATTTTTATTCCCCTATTCGGATCAGCAAAGTGGTGCTCCTTACTAAAAGAGCACATGTAAATCTTCAGGCTAAAATTATGTTCATTTTATCGATTGATTCATGCGATTCTAATTTTAAATAACCGCCTTATTAGTTGTACGGCACTATGGCCATTCGTAAAATCAAGGCATTTTTATGTCATTCAGCCATAGGACATTCATCTGCATTGCCAGAGTAAGAATTACCCTCTGTTTGCACTAGACATCTATTTATGAAGGCCGTAGGATTCCAATAATCTGATTACTACGGATTGAGACCCACTCAATCAGAACCGACTATATATCGAAAAGCTGTTGAAAGACCATTCGGACAGGGTTACCCAAATGAGTTATCTCTCCACGGAAAACCATGGCCGTACAGTTGAAGCGTCTAGCAGAGCGCAACAACCTAAACGAAGCTCTCGGATTGGCATATGTTTACAGCATATTCAGCAACTAATCATAGCTGACAGGGGATGCCAAATGACTGTGAGACTCATTTTGTTGCCGAAACAAACCAAGACCATTGAGTCTCTTGCCTCAATCTTTTTGATCGCAGTTGCACACGGTAGAAAAATCCCAAACCGATCTTTTGCCCTCGCTTAGATACGAGTCCAAATCCCTTGAAGGGGATTTGACTTCTGTCTTTTTGATGCTGATAAAACGCATTATATACTATGCAAGCCGTTTTACGCGCTGGTTAACTGTGGGCTCTTTATTATTGACTCGAACGGTGTGTCTCTTCTCTCCTCGTGATCTAGCTCATCCGTGGTGTTGCATAGCAGAATCTGCAAATCTCTTATACTCATATTGCCGATACACTTGTATCTCTCGATAATGTAGTATATATATATGAAGAATATGCTCTCTCGCTAACACTCAGCATGCTCTCCGTGTTATATATAATGAGCAACCTTTTTCTTTATTTAACCCCATTTCGCCTTTGGGTCACCCCAGGCCGAATGGGGGCTTATGTGGCTATAAAGATAGTTACGCAGAAGGGGAACGTTTTCGGTCGTTTTAAAATCACGGAATACATTCTCGGGAGCACTAATTGGTACTTCTTCAACAGCGGTTTCCAACGTTTGAAATAATTGAAGCAACCCCCCGGGACGAAAAAAGGGGGCCCTAGATTTTCCCATTATACAAATGAATCAGGGAAGTGCGTTGAAGCATTCACGGTTGAAGAGCTGTTTGAACCAGCGACAAGCAGGACATATGCAATTAGAACGAGACTATCGTGGTCTAATACGTAAGTAAAGCATATAGTGGCGAAATATATCTTCTACAATATCGTCTAGGACAGCTGAAAAAGCCTCGCCAATCATCTAATCACAGGTAACGCTTGTTTGCGCCATTGGTGCTATCTACACACATCAAGTGCAGGCCGCGTAGCAATGTAAGCCCGAGCTCCCAAAAAAAACATTGAGCCATACGCTAGCCGCTTTTTCATGCCTTCTTTGGAGAGCTCCTTTATGTGCGAAGAAGACTAGACGCTCTGTCAGACATCGGATGAAAAAAAACACCACCTCGAACAAAAAGTAAAGCCAGCACTCAGAAATGTCTGAATTGAGGGCCGAAGAACAAATATCAAAAAAACGACGCGAGGATATAGTTAAAGCCCAGCCACAGGCTGAGGGCGAACAGGATGGCTCTACATCATGGCAAAAAATTGATGTCCACCTCCAAGTAGCGCTAAGTTGGCGGCAACGTCTGCATTGTCGGAGCGAAAAGCTAAGAACATCACTTAAAAAAAAAAACAGCTGACTATACATCAAATCGGTTTTTCATTTGCACCCTTTAAACTTGTTTAGGCCTATGATTAGCTTCTTAAGCGTTCTCGAAATCATAAAAAGCCCAACTCGCAAAGATTTGCAGTCGAGGATTCAAACGAGCGGTCGCAATGAGTATGGTATCGATCAGCCGATCAGGCCTCAGTCCCTCGAAGGCACCCAACCATTCTTGTTACATTTTGACCAGTCATCTCAAAAATGAAGCCACCCCCTGCATAGCTTATCCTTCTGCACTATTGAACCTGAAAGAACTGCTTTGAACCTCTTCTAAATATCATCAACACGGCGCGTTATTAAAACCCTTTGATGCCTTATACGTGTTTCCATCATTGGGTCGCTACTCCCAAACCACATTCTTGCCTCTTTCTGAATTGGGCTTGTGATCAGCTTAGGCATTCCGCCTTGCACTTGTCAGCCCCATGAACGAACTTACATATCAAACGGCCTCGGCTCATTTTTCAGGGTTTAATACACTCGCACAAAACGCCAGCCAAATCTTAGGAATCAACAATTGAGAGGGTACTATTTACAACAATAGCAGGTCTTTGAACAAACGGTAAAATTCAGACAATGCGCCCCATCTAGCTGACGAGTACGATTTCCAAATCCACAGCATGTTGCGCAGAACAATTCAAACCAATCACCGTCAAATATTTCCTGACTGAGTAGCGCTGCTCAACTATGGCAATAGCAACTGCCTCTATGGGATGTATAAACTCGTTTCCTTTAATTGGGCCAAAAACCTGGGACCAATACCGCACGCCTCCAGTAAATGCCCAGAGCATCATTCGAATTTTCCAGCAACACTTATGACAAAAACGACTGCCCGCAGGACTGGTATTCAAAAAGTCCACAGTTTCCATGATAGAACTTGGTGTAAGTCAGCGAAACGCCTTGAGCAAAATGCCTCGAAGTAATATTCATCGTAGACGCACCTATAACTTGATTATAAACCGTACCAAACGCTCTGGATCAGGATCCTAGCTTTTTCATTTAAACATCATTTTACCATATGATATATCACCACGAGTAATCGGCAATTCTAACACCATCGATCACTTCTAAGCCTTGCAAGATCTCGTGTTTGGCAAAAAACTGCCCTGCCAGACGGCGACCTTTACCACAGTAATTTCCCCTGCGTAAGTAGGAACAACCCGGACATCTGCAACATAACCTTAAAGCGTGTCATCGACATTATAGCATGAATTGCAGCAAAACTTTCAGACAATCACCACCTTGCAGACAGAATATGACTTGCCCATTAGCCACTTGCGCAATTCCTTTTAAGCTGACGAGCTTCACCTGGCAAAACAAGAGGAGGATTCCGTACCCAACGTAGCTTCGACCTGGAGCGAGTAATGCTCCGCACTATGGAAAACCGCTTGCTGAAGCGCGTTTTTCTTTCCGCCTTGTTAGTTTCCCAACATGTTCATAATTTCTTCTACAACTTTTCTACAAATCATTTTTTGAATATTTACTTAGTACGAGCGAACACACCCAAAGTAGTTGCGTCTTGTACTCCAACGAAACCAACCGCGCGTGTCCATCGAGTGGGCTCTAATATACCACTATCGCCTCTCAGCTCTATCGGCTCATAAAGTCAGTCGTGTCACGTACGTGGTGTGTGTGGTAAAACCTATTAGCTTACTATCGTGAATTGTCTGTGCATAGACTCTCTCCTCATGAAGTCAGTCAGATCTGAGGTGCCCGTCCGCCAATCTTATGTGATTTTACCCACTTCGGTCACCATTGTGTTTATCCGCCGGGACTAACTGCGTAGATCTTAAACTCACACGTGTGACCCAGCTCTATATGCTCTCCTTACTTTGAGGTCAGCTCGTCTCTCTGGCAGCCTGGCTGTAGACGTCAGCTGCTTTCATGAATCCTCATAGTGCGTGCTAGTGGCATGGCGCACTGACATGGTGTCTGTCACTCTCTCACTCGCTATCTCGTCGACATTATCCGTAGATTGAACATACCGGAAGCTTGAGGAAAACCCTGTCGCATTCATCAATTTTTCTGAAGTTTCATTGAACGAGCAATACCTGTTCTTTTTACCCACCCCGTTCATGCCAGCACATCATGCCACCCCAGCCAGCCGCCCCACACCGCCACCAGCCCCAGCCATCATTGTTTTCACGCAGCTTTCATCTTGCTAAGCACTGTCGTAGCTCTGACAAATATTAGTCACCAATCTACTTCGGATGGACACTCGAGGAGTCTCCTGCACGAGCCCACCGCCCCCCGTCCATCTCTGGCAAGATCGTATCGAGCACTCCGACTCAGGTCCGCTAACCTGGACTGATGTCGCCATGTTTATCCCCCATTAAGAATAAAGTAGTCGTAAGAATCACGCTAAGTACCATCGCGAAAGCGCTCGCCTACATCTCTCGCCTCTCCTCATCTGACGCAGCACCTATTCTGGTCGCGATGGATCTATAGTGTCGTACTCGCGACATCTCAACCCCTCTTTAATGATGATCAAGACCGTCTCGTACTCGTGAGGTATTGACATCCTCGCCCGGTGGTCCTACCGGCAGCAGCTGTGTGTATTCCGAGCCGATTGGAGCCGCATACATGTGGCGTGCCTATCGCCCGTTGGTCAACCTACCCTACACTCGCTGCGAATACTAGTGTCTTTCTACTTATACTGCTCTTGCGAAGAACTGCCAATAACATATAGCATACGACAATCAAGAAAGCCAGCCTTTCGCAAGAGGATGTCCTTTACACGCTTGACCTCAGCTCTGTAACGGGCCGACAAGCGATCACGGGTCTTGAAGCTGTGCTGTTTCTAATGGACGACGGAGCTAACGCAATAAATTCTCCAACACTACCTTTTAAAGAAAAACATAAATAAAAAACGACAACCAAATCAGTAAGTAGAACTAATCGACCTAAGAATACTAATTTTCAATAAAAGCTTCATGGGCCACTTGATGCACCGAGAAGATCAAACCCTTTCCAGCAACTTGTGACATCAAGTCATTTTAATCAACCCTTTCCCACTCTCAACAACACCACTTAAAAACTGAGGATCGAGGTTCCAGTCCTGACAAAGCCAATGTTTTTTTATATTTACTTTCAGCCAGCAGAGCAACTACCTTGTAAATCAACCTTGCTCTGCGGACAGCTAGCCAAAATCAATTGGATTATTGTATATACTCCATTCCACGCTTCGTTGCGTTACGATACTTCACCCTAGCGGACTGATCATCTTAGTTCAGCCTTCAGGGGACGATTATGTAATAATCTCCTTCAAACCTTTCCGACTTAAGGAGTGGACTCTCCTCTTTAAGAAGTTGAGAGCAAACGAAATAAAACTCGTCGAGTTTGAATTGATGGCTCATAACTACTTACCCCTTTGAGTTAATTTCAAGAGCGTGTATAACACCTTATAAGATGAAAGAACAATTGTGTTTTTATCGGCCCTGTGCACTTTTAAATTAAAGGCCCCCACCAAAGACAAGCTTTGTTCAAGGCGGTACCATATCACCCTTGGCGAAACTCTCCCCAAGAATCTCACCTTTTTTACCCGAAGGACAGGTAGAAGAATTGTTTAGCTAATTATGAAAATCAGCGCTTTATCCACTTAAACCTTTAAGAAATCCGTTCACTTAGGTTTTACCAAGATATGCAACATGCACTTGCCGTGACATCCCAATTCTATTCAATTTACTAGACTAACATGTTTACCTTTAGTATAAATACGGATTAATAAAGCTATGTTAATCTACAACAGTATCGGCAACAAAAGCTGTATTCAACATCAATATAGGCGACCCTTTCAACATGAGCAATATGCAGCATCGGTCGCGACGTCTGCCTTTCTCCTTGTAGAACTTCGACACTCAAAAAAAATTCTCACTAAAGCCTTAGAAGAAAGCAGGCATCAAAATAGTATAGCGCAAAAACATTGAAGAACCATGTCATCCGCCTATTCTTCGCTTCCACCAGACTTTAGTTATTTCCTTCAATGTTCTTCCTGACGGATCACGCTTAATGATTTATCGAAAAATTCGAAAAAATGAGAAACTGAAGCCAACACTTCAATGCTTAATATTTCCAGCGAAAGAAGAAACCTGGAAGACAACTAGAACCTTCTTAGGCAAGCCGGGCGTACTTGCCATATTGCAAAACCTGTTCTACACTAAAAAAGAATCCTAAACGCGCCATCACGCCACTCTACGACCTACATTGTCGGGAGGAGATCGACTTAGAAATGTTCGACCCAAAGAACACTCCGGCGTTTAGTTGACAGACGCATAGCCGATGGCGAGAAAACACTTAGCAAAACATTAACACTATGGCATAGAGACATTCAATTGCTGAGAATGGCAAAGAATGCCATTGATTACTTAAACCACATCGAATTCGACCTGATTGTTACCGTTTACAAATAATGCCAGAAGAATGGGATGCAGAGAACTAACTGAGGACACGTCGAGTAAAGACCAGCATTAGCCCCACAACCATCATAATGGTCAGTTCAAATTCTGAAGACAGCCAAACTATCGAATAGTCGCCCAAGAGGGAGTCGATGGCTATTTGCGGACAAGCCTTTCGGAACAGCCATTGTCAGGCAACTATTAGCAAAAATACTAAACTAAAAGCTATAAAAAAAGAGCTTCAAAGGAAGCTCTTTTTTATATTAGGATATCAAAAAATAATTCAATAATGCGCCATCAACGCTACACACTATTGGCTTGTTTCGCCTCTGGAAAGTCGTAGGACAACCAAATCAGAACACAGCAACCCAAGCGCGCACTTCCTGCCCTTCTTAGCCAACGGAGCTCACATCAAATCCTGGCACCTTTAAAAAGACAATTCAACCGATTTTTCTACGTAATCTGAGAAATTGGTTTTAAACTCACACTGAGTTATAGAAATTCCACATTCTTCTATTTAATTCTCTTACAAGCACTTCTGCGCAGACTTTCAGAAGCTTTAACTATCCGCCAGGGAAAACTTCCCACCAAAACCACCTGATGTTGCTTAGAATTGCTCTAAGAGCGACCAAAATACGCGTTATTAGCAGCAGGAGTAATTACCAACCGCACCTTTACTCGGAATCAAGTCGATATCCGCATTGGATAGTGACGATTCTATAGTGAAAAAGTCAGTTGTCCAACGAGTATCAGACGCCTCACTCCATTCCAAGTTCAACACAAATGTCGAATCTCTTGTGGCTCATCGCCTCTTACCATGCTTTCGAATATAGTCAGAGTGAAGCGACAGCCATCGCGAGCAAATCTCAAATCCATTAATATGCAACTGAACCTCCGAATCACACTCCTATTTCACTAGACACCAGGCACAGACCAACTTACGGCCAAAATCCCGACCCCAGGTTTTGGATCGATTGCAAATTAAAGCGAGGTTCATACACCAACTGGCGAATGCGCTATTTCAAGGCTGTTTTGTCGGCGTCACTGTCAGTTAATTGGCGCCACAATAACCTCCACGCGTAGACAAACTTATGATAGCCCCTTCGCCATCACGGACAATAGCATGAGCTAATCTGCATTACTTCAGTAAAACGCCACAACAAAAGCTTGATGCCAAATGGCTTTGATCAACGCGATTTGTGACACCGAATGTACCAGCCATACCCTGTGCTACAGCAATACTCAAGAATCATTTGTTGAAGTAATCACTATCCCAGTAATAGATTTTTAAGCTTTGTATTGCACAAACACTTCTTGCAAAATAACACTGGAGAATCGACATTCATTGGCCAATAATCGCGCACTACATAACCCCAGCATAGTCGCCATATTGACGAATATGCCCTTGCACTTTAGAAAGTACCAGCGTAGTATAAACTTTGGTCTTCATTCGAATGTAGCGAAATCAGACCCTTTGGCAAAGTAGTCGGTTTCATCAATGGCCAACACCGCAGCATGCAATTTACTACCAGACAAGTTAGCAAGGGCGGCAGAATAGCTGCGAATATTTTGCCTACAGGTAAGAGTTCACAATTAACAACAGTAGAAAGAAAGGGAGTATAGACTCCACACAAATCCCCTGAGCAGCTAAGCCTCACAAAGATCTTCAATGCAGCGCACAATTAACTAATTTACCTGTGTACCAGCGCGATTAGCTTGAACCTCGTATTGATCAAGACAGATGAACGGCTACCCAGCCAAACCTTAAATGTTTTTGACAAACACGAACAGCCCGCACAAAAAGCATATTGAAGTAAAACAACACCGCTACCGAAAGCGCCTTTCACATAATCAAAGATGACAATATCTTTTTTATTAGGTTTTTAAATGACCAGCTTACTGCAACCATATTCTGAACCCCTTTTAATTTCGTCGCGGAACATGAGTAGGGAAATCGTGTAATCTACCGCCATATTAAACTTTCTCCAAGTTAAATCCAACTACTGACCTTGTTTATATCTTTTGTACGCCAAGCAGCAAACGAGGCAAGGCTCGTTACCGCCCTACTCATACGTGTTGCTCCTTGAAGCCAGAATTAGGATCGTCGAGGGTCGTATCATGAAGAGAATTCAAAGATCTATGATACCGCATGCTCACTGTAGTTTTTTCAATCTTCGTGCCTTACAAGACTGCTTCTATTTTTTCAGCCTCTTCTGCAGACTCTGAACCTCCGTTTCGCGAGTACAATTTGAATCACTTAAATTTTATTTCGCTCAATACAAGCCCTGAAAAATAACTCAAAGGCTCCGCTTATATTCTTGCTTCAAGGAATTTTTTGTGCATAGCCACGGCAAGTGAATGCCATGTTTAGCATATCCATCGTCTGGAGATGAACTCTTTCCAAAGCGTATTCTAGAACCTTGTAAAGGACCTGTTTTCCAAAGCAGGCCTTGAAAGGGCTGCGAGCACCGAGCATAGCTTCCTTCGCTTGATATAATCAGTCTTAAAACTATCATAGTATATTTTATGAGCGAAGTTGGGCCTTCACTAAAGCTTTCTATCTTCAGTTCACCCACTCTTCAGACTGGAAGTGTAAGACCGAATTCATTACGAGCCTTGCTCTCTTAATCCTTCAAGATCCACATATCAGAAGAACTTGCGGCGGTATAAATTCGCATCAACGAGCCTCGCTGTAACACAAACCACTTCTCTCAAGCGAAATAGGCAGTATAAATCTCACGGAGACCCATCATTTCAAAAACGTTGACAATAAATAAACCTGACGGCTGATCATTTGCTACATCATCATACTCTAGCAACTGCTTACGAATATCAAAAGTTTCGACCTCAACTTTCCCGCTGAGCTTTTCAAATCGCATTTGAAAACCATCTTGTGCTCATAGCTTCGCCGTTGCTCCATCCAATAGCGCATCATCATTGCTTTTTTAATCTACAGACTATAAAATTCGCATTAAGTTATATCTGTCTATATGAAATCAAAGCAGAGAAAGACCCTAATCACCCTGCACGACCAGCACAGCGCCACGGCAATGGTATCAATACGACGAGATCTCACGGGCGCTCAGTACAAAAACATAGCAAACCACCCGCAAGCCAGAACAGATCGTTACCAGCAACTTCACAATCAGGCTTTCAGAGTCAATTACTAATCGCTTGCATTGCCACCATCGCTAGTTGAGCCAACTCAAACTAGTAAAATTACCACGCAGACACAATATCACGTACCACGACCGCACAATATATGGCTGTAAGGTCCATACGGGTCGACGAGCCAGGGCGACCTGAATCAGAAGCCAGTGTCTGAGCTCCACCGCTCTGACCTGCTTTAGCATTTGCAGAACGATTTATTGTTTAAACATTACTTTCTTAAAGAAAGAGACATTCGAACAATTTCAAAGCTCGAGCGACATATCCTGCAGAATAGGATTCGCCTCGAAAATCCTCACTGGTGCCAACAATACAGGGGGGCGACCCTCCATGCTATCTCTTCAATGTCCAACACAATTACTTCGAACTCTCGTTCTTCTGCTTGACATCAGTAATATTCAGATCATTAAAATCTTTACCTCGCTGGACATGCCTGCTACCGATTTCGTCGGTGCATCAACAATTACAACGGTTAATCCGTGTAGACTTGTGCTGAAAATACTTCAACCGCCTCATGTTCCGCCGAGTCCCTGTCATTGCAGAAAAGCTTCTCATAAATAAACGAAAAATTATTTCTGGAACGGTATAGAGGCTAAGTTGGCTTTCTGCCTGGAATCGTCATCCCTTCTTTTGCTTCTTACACTGATGATACCCTTACAGGGAGGATCCAAACACGTGGCTCGACTCAGCCATGAGGTTCCGGTAACAGTGTAGACCTCGAATCATACCACAATACACAACCTTGTCGCTCTCCAACTGCCTCCTCGTTAATAACCGTAATTCTCCTGATATCTTTCCTGTTAACACTCGAAACATTGATGTCTCACAAACCTCGTCGCGTGTGCCTGCGATAGGCACACACATATATGGTACTATATGAAGAAAGGTTGCCGTTCTGCAGCATTAGAAATGCACTTATCACCTATCAAGACCAACGTAAAATCCCGGGCTCATACCAACCAACCAATCAACAAACAGGAAGTGGCCTCTTTCAGTCAGTTCATGGCATTCTCGTTGCGATTCCGTCCAACAAACGATATAATAGCCACCTGTAGGCTTCTTCCACTTTCATCTCTTGCCTTGTTTTACCAAGAAGAGGAGCAAGAATTTAAATTTTTCGATAAATGCTCAGCAACCGCTAGTCTTCCAAACGCGCACCACCAGATATGATTAAGAGGGTTCTCGCTCAATCTATGATCGAATAGACGCACTTCAACTCTTCACTCACAACAGAGAAGATTTAAATTCACGCTGCCACACGATCCTACTCAGACGAAAGACACCATATTATCTGCGGAAAGATTAATCGAAAACAAATTCGTTATTGCGTTCGCATAGGGTAATATCGCACATAAATAGGATGCTTTTTTCTCCCATACTCTATTCTGACCGAGAATAACGACACCAATCACTCATTATCTAAGAAATTACATAGACGACGGTCGCAATCAGTTAGCATCACCGCTTAGCAACGGGCTAATCATTCACGAGGTAACACTGAACACTTTTAGACGA
>Ga0163217_1079017_pt1 | contig 13963 bp, 18 predicted proteins | sample SynspAceP_FD_185933 | JGI IMG/M metagenome (GOLD analysis project Ga0163217, IMG submission 185933) | Saline lake microbial communities from Ace Lake in Antarctica - Synechococcus sp. Ace-P (PacBio error correction) | ecosystem: Environmental > Aquatic > Non-marine Saline and Alkaline > Saline ... | reverse complement strand
GTCAGAGGGATCAGGCCCTGGCGCTGAACGCCGCGGTGGCAGCAGCCTTACTGACGACGCAGGTAGGCACGGGCAGCCTCAGTTGCCGGCTGCGGCGATGACCGCTCCGGCCATAAACGGATCGGCGGGCTGGCTGGCTCCGAGCCGTATCCACACCGCAAGCCGGAACCAAGACGCGCCTCACTGGCATACAAAGCAGACCGGCATTCGGACGTTTGCAGCGGCCACAGCACGGCAACAGCCCGCACTGACCCCCAAACGGGATCAACTTCGGCCTCCAAGCCTGGCCGGCAGCGAAAAAAGGCCAGGGCTCGCGGGCGTAGTCGCCGGGCGGGCACGGTGGGCATCGCCAATTGGCAATCCGAGCGGACGAAGGGACGCTCAGATCTGAAGGCGCAAGCGGCTGAGCGGCTGCCGTTCGGCCACCACCAGCACCAGACGGTTGGTCAGCAAACTCCGCGTCGGCGGCCCTATGTAGCAGCAGTCCGCGGGTCTCCAACCAAATTCGAGCGACGGGGCTGGCAGAGAGGAATACTCCACGGGAGCTCCCTGGGTGATCTGCTGGCCAGCGCCCCTGAGGAGGCGAAGCTGAACTGGGGGGGCGTGGCACTGCCGCGCAGCGCAGTTGGAATCAGGGGCTCCCGCAGGCTGATGGCCGCAGCAAACCGTTTGAGCGAATCCGCGGGGGGAGCAGCAGCCAGGCCAGGATCAAGGTGGCCCACACCTTTGAATTGGACCGAGGCAGGCCATGGCGGACCTTCGCTCTTTTGCTGTGGTGCTGAAATTTAGAGGTGTGGACCAGGTTGTGCTGGACATCGGGCCTGCAGACCCCACCCGATCACCAAAAAGACAGCAACGTGAAGCCTGGGACAGGTCTGTAGGAGGCCGAGCAAGTGGATGCCAAACCAATGGAGCCCAACCAAGGCGCCGGCGCCCAGGCACAGGCCAGAGTACGCCTTCCGCCCTGGCAGAGGGGTCGGCGGTCAGTTCCAGGGCCTGCGGCTGGCTGCATCTCCGATGGGGTGGAATCTGGAGCTGTCCGGTTGCGACCTCAGGCCTCAGGGCTGCTTTCGTGAATCCCGGCTTCGGCAGCGTCGCTGGGCACGGGCCGGGGGTCGAAGCGGGGCCACTTTGCCCAGGCGCTGATCTGGGCCGACTCTCTTTGGCCTTGCAAAGCAACGGGCTCCCCGCTGCATTGGGGCGGATTTTTTCCGGCTCACGGGCTCAGCAGGGCTGATTTCAGTGAGGCCAGGTTGATGCATCGCTGCTGCCTGCGTGGCGTGGTCGCCGCTGGCTGGCTGCTGGGCATAAGGCGGGCTTGGTGGAAGCGGATTTCAGCGCCGCGCTCGACCAGCTCACCGATCTCGGCGGCGCGATTTTCAGGGCGCCGACCTCGTTAATGCCGTATTCAAGGGCGCCCAACTTGCTGCAGCTCAAGCTGCGTGGAGCCTGCCTTTTATGGCGCCGATCTCAGGCGACCAAACCTGGCGCAGGCGGACCTGCGGGGCTGCGACCTGCTTGCATTGCCAGCTCAAGCGGTTGCAAGCTCTGAACCAGGCCCGGACCTGACGGTGCCTTGCTTCCATGAGGGCTGGGACCAAGGGAACGCCACCAGAACAAGCGTTTTCAGCCCGATGAGCCAGGGCAACTGACGGTCCGCTGGAACCTAGCACAGGCAACCGCAGGCTGCTCAACCAGGACAGCCCCACCAAAAGAGCCGAGCACCAGAGCCAGGGCCTGTAGCCCGCCGACCATGAACACAGCCCCGAGAGCAAGGTCCCCAGCAGGCGGCCCGGCCGCATTGCCATGTAATAGAAGCCCACGTTTGAGGCTTCACCGAGTTCGGCATCGGCATAGGCCCAGAAACCATGTAGCTGTGAATCGAGGGAATTCATTGGCGAAAGACGGCTGCAAAGAACTGTCCAGGCCCACCACAATCACCACGCCCAGGATGGGTCGGGCCCGCGCCAGAGCGCCACGGCGATCAGGGCTGGAACGGCGGTGAGCAGGGCCGCTCCAGAACTGGCCACTGCTGCCAGCGCCCGGCGGGCCGCCGCTGCCCCAGGCCCGTCGCAGGGGTTGGCGGGCGGCCTGAACGATTCCCGTAAGGCCGATCACCCAGAGCCCATGAAGCCGCCACCTCCCAGAACGCCCAGCCCAGGGGGTCGTCCGAGGAACACCGGCCAACCGCCACCACGAACCAGACATCGCGGGCACCCCAAAGAGAAAGGCAAACGGGCAGCGACAACCTGTTGAATGCCGGCGGCTTCGTGGAGAAGAGGCTCAAGAAGGCCGGCTTCTGCTTCATGCGGCCGATCTCGCGGGCAGACCCAGGGTGCCGAGCAAGTGTGAGCAGCAAGCCGCCAGCCATGGCGCCACCGCGGCGGAGAAAGCCGATTGCTGGTGAGCAGCAGACGCCGAGGAAGAAAACCGACGCCCTTGAGGCATTCTTGGAGCCGGTGAGGATCCGCCACCCGGCGAAACAGTGCTGCTGCCGTCGTTCCAGGATCCTCCGGGGTTTCCGGGCACCACCGTTGATTGGCGCTCTGGCGCTCATCTTGTTGAGAATCTTGGCGATTGCCGCTGATCGCCTGGGCGGCATCACGTAACCCAAGCAACACGGGGCCGCTGGGCTGACACCAGGCACCAGCATCCACCAGCGCCACGATCTGCAGCACCAGCCCGGCCCAGAGGGTGAGTCGCAGCCCGAAGCGGGCCCCGAGCCGCGCCAGTGGTGGAGGTTGGTGGGACGATGGCCGAAGAAATTCGGTAGAACAGAAAAACAGGAAGGCGATTTCCAAAGGGAGTAACCGAGCTGGTGGAAGTGGAACACCACCAACATCCGCAGGGCCCCCGTTCAGTGAGCGTTGAAGCCCAGTACGACCGGCGGTGATCACGGTTACTGCCCGATCGGCGAGAGATGATGCGGCGCGAAAGGCTTGGGCCGGAGGCTGGAAATCGGGACGGCCCATGGCTCAGCGCCCCTCCACAGCGGCCACATGGCAGGCCAGATCGCCAGCGGCGCAGCTTGTAGGCCCAACTCGTTGTCGGACCAGGCGTAGACCTGAGGCTTGGCTGCCGCCGGTCACCAGGGTGGAGAGGACCGTCGACGATCGCACTGCGGGGATCATTGGACGTAGGCGAGACACCAGGGGCTGGGTTTCGCTAGCCCAGATTCCCTGCAGGGGCCGTGGCGGCGGGCTCAAACGCGGCATTCACCTGGCCAGCACTCAACCTGCTGCTCCAAGCTCCAGGGACCACATCGGTGAGTGAGGCGATTGAGCAAGGCACCCGCACGGCATGCCGTCGAAGCTTGCCGGCCAGATCGGGGAAGATCAGGCCCGATCGCCCGGGCCGATCCCGGTGGTGGTGGGGATCCAGGCCTCTGCAGGCCGGAGCGGGCCGGCGCAGGGGGTCGCTGGCGAAGCCTCGACCATCAGCTGGGTTGCCGTGACGAGTCGTGAAGGGTGGTTGATCGAGCCGTGGCGGATCCCGGGAAGGAACTCAGGAACCACCTTCAGCAGCGGGGCCAGGCAGTTTGGTGGTGCAGGAGGCCGCGGTGAGGGCAGGCGGTGCGGCTGGGTCCGTAGAAGCCGGTGGTTGATGCCGCGAACAACCACGTTCAGGGCTTTCTCGCCGGCAAATCAGGCCACGCACCGGACAGGCAAGATCACCGTTGCAGGGGCCCAGCTGCTGAAGTAGGCTCCAGCGCCAGCTGGAGTCTTGAATTTGGCCCACTGCACTCGAGCACCACGTTCCACACCCGCCTCCCTCCATGGCACGGCGGTGGGGATCGGATTCCGCGCCTGAAACCAACGGTTCCGCCATGATCCGCCGGGCCCGCATCCAGGAGACCGGCGGGGTCACCGGGGAGCGGCTGGATGCACGGGTGGGACAACGGCCATTGAACCGAGTCGAAGCTCAGCAGATGGGCGGCACGACGGTGGTGCCTTGGGGTCATTGAGGTGGACCACGAGAGAACCTGGCCGGCAGAGGGCCCGTAAAAACCAGGCGCCCGATCCGCCCAAACCCATTGATTTCCGAGTTTCATGGGTTCCGCCGCGCCTGGGCGCAGGGGGCGCGGACGCGTCCAGCCAGCTCGCATCAATCAAACTTGATTGGATTATGCTCCGTTAAGCCAGCCCAGCCCTCTGCCTCCATCCCTTGAGCCGCCCAGTCCACCGCCCCCAACTGCAGCTGCCCCGAACTCGATGACAGCCAGGCCCGCCAGGCTTGCTCAAGGCCCTCGGCGATCCGCTGCGGCTGCAGAGGTTGAATCCAGGCGCTGGCGCAGGGAGGAGCGCTGCGCGTCTGCCGATCTCACCACCGACCTGGATCTCTCCCAGTCACGGTTTCGTGCCAAACCTCAAGGTGCTCAGGGCGCCGGCTGCTCAGCGACCGCCAACGGGGCCGCCTGGAGCTACTACCAGCTCAAAACCTGGAGGGCGCTTGAAGGCCTGCGCAGCTGGTTTGGCCCAGCTGCAGGAAACGCTGCCTGCTGCCCGCCGAAACCCTTGCCCCTAGATTCCCCTTGGGCAGCACCAGCTCCATCACCGGCCCCAACCGCCGGGGTGGTGGTGCGCCCGCGCACCCGTCCCCGCTGTGGGTTTGATTCGCGATCTGCTGCACCGTCCCAAACCAAGGCCGCTGCCCGCCCGGTGGAAGGCGGACCCGGGAGGGATCGCGCGATAAAAGCGCTTCAAAAACATCCGGCTCGAGGTCGGTCGTCGTTGAAGGCCGCAACGTGGTCGCGGATCTCCAGCTCCCACCACTGGTTCGCCACCCAGCAAAGCGCACCTCCACCACCACCGTGATCCGGGCTGTAGCGCACAGCGTGATCCAACAGGTTGAGCAGGGCCCGGTCAGGGCCGGAACGAACCCCAGGCAGGCTGGGAAGGTGGCTCGGGGGAAAGCTGAGCTGTACGCCGCGCTGCTCGGCCAGTGGGCGCAGGGTCGTCCAGACCTCCCTGCACCAGTTTCGGCGAGATCGAGCACCTCGTAGCCGCCGCTCATCACGGGGCAGGCGTTTCTCCAGCTGGGGAGGTTCGAGCAGATCGCCCACAGGCTCTGCAGCCGTTGCAGTTCCCCTGCAGGCGCTCGATCAACTTGTCGGTTGGGCCCTGTGGACGGGCCGCCAGGCTGTCCCCGGGGCAACAGCATGAGGTGAGCCGGTTGAGTCTTGAGTTCGTGGAGCCACAATTTCGCTCACCCAGCGGCCCTGTTTGGTCCAACTGCGATTCCAGGGACGGGCGCTGTTCAGCCACAGCGCCACAGATCCATCCCCTCCGGGCAGCAAGGTTGACCTCGGATCGGGGTCCTCCGCCCAAGGGACCACTCCGCCGCTCCGGCAAGCTGGTGCCGCAGCACGCTATGCACGGGCCTCCTCCAGAATCGCTTGATTGGACCAAGCTTCACGAAGGGCTCGCCCGCGCACCAAGCTGGCCGGTTGAATGTTCAGCAACGCTCGGCCTTGGCATTGGATCGAATGAAACCTGGAGGTCGTCATCCAGGCAACAGCCACCCCAACGGGCGCCGCTTCCAACCAAACGCTGCAAGTTGCCCCGGCGCAGCATCAGGTCGGTCCCAGGTCGGGCGACCCGGCCGGATGCCGGCCCCCGGGCCGACGCCGATCCGGAAGGCCAAAGCCCAGGCCAAGCAGAGCCCAGCCCGGCATGCGATCACGGCTGTTCATGGAGGGATGCTGTCACCCGGAAGCGGTAGCGAAGCCCCGCACCGGTGAGGATGTGCAGCGGAGCGGAGGGATTGCCTTCAAGCTTTTTCCCGTAACCAGCGGATATGGACATCCACCGTTTTGGTGTCCACGACGTAATCCGTTTCCCCAGACCTGATCGATCAGCTGGTTGCGGTCCAGGACCCGGCCAGGGTTTCTGCATGAAGATTCAAGCAGCAGGATAGCTCCTGGGTGCGAGAGACACAGTCTGACCGTCGCGTGGACGCGGAACTCATCGGATAGATGGCGTCAGCTCCGCGTGGGTGGAGCACGGGCGCCCAGCGGAAATTTTTTCAGGCACTGTGTTTGGAACGGAACGCAAACCAGGCACAGGCAACGGGCCACTAACTTCGCGCAGGCCAAAACGGTTTGATTCAGATAGTTCGTGGGCACCAATCAAGGCCAAAACCCTGTCCGTCGGTGTCAGCGCACTCACCATCAGAATCGGTGTCAAGGAATCAGAGCGGCGCCAAGGATGGCGGCAGGACATTTCCAAAATCCGCCCAGGGCCCGGAAAGCATCAGATCCAGCAAAACAAGATTCGAATCTTGCCGTTCCCTGGGCCTGGCTGGCATCGAATTGGCTCACGCCTGGACGTCTCAGCAGCGCAGGGCCACATCGAAACCTTGTCGGCTGCGCAGAAACGTCCGCCAAGGTGGTGCGGATGCCATCGTTCATCATTCAACAATGAGCAGGCGCGGCATTGCAGTCGGCAATCTGACCTTCAAGCTAGGTGATCCATCTGCCGCTTCAGCTCTGCCTGCCAAATTCAGCTCTTGTCGGCAGAGGCTGATCACCAGGTGACGTGGCCATCCATCTGAAGCCATGCCCTCGTCTTTGGTAGACCAAGCACCCGGGTCACCGTGACGCGGGTGGTGCAGGAGGGCACTCGCTAGTTCCTGGTGGGTGAGGCGAAGGTTGAGCCGCAGACCCTGCTCGCAGGACCTGGCCGTAAATCCTGGGCAGCGCTCCAGGAAAACCGCGAATTTCGCTCCTAACCCGGGCGGCTAACCCCAGCAAGGACAACATCGTTTTCCGCTGGTGATAACGGGCTGGACCACTGCCTGCATCATCGCCATGGCGAGGATGGGGCGAGTCTCAATCTCGGCACAGGACAAACAGAAGCATGTCGCTATCGCAGAGCGGAACGCTTCAAAGGCCAGCACGGTGGTAAGCGTTCACCGAACGGCTCATGGGCCGCCAGCCCCCAGCACAGCGGGATCGCATGGATGGGTGACGGGCTTCCAGCTTCACCATTCCCGCACCACCAGCCAGATGCAATTCTGGAGCAAAGGAACGGCGCTACCTGCTGTTGGATGGTGCAGCAAGTTGTGAATGATTGCGATAACTGGTTTCGAAGGACAGTTCTCGAATCGCGATCACGGCGGCCGGTATGGCGAAACGGACTGTTCGTGACCATGGTCTTCGTAGAAAGACGCTCAAACGACTGTATGGAAGAAGACAGACCGTTTAGGCAAAGGGGCGAGAGCGGCTGGTTACCATGGGGCTTAAGGAGGGGCTCCGGCTCCCTTTCACCCAGAGGAGCAAAAAGGGGGACCCGAAGGGCCCCCCGACAATCAGCGCAGCGCTGGCAGCTGCTGGCCCCAGCCACCAGGTCAGGTCAGGAGCCGATCCTCCCACCGCCTGCTTGGCGTTGTGGAGAATGCGCCGCGCAAGGGCACAAGCAAGGTCGTCAGCTGTTGCCCTGGGCGGACTGGGCTGAGCAGAAGCTGATTGGGCTCTTGCGATGTTGCCAGCCTTGGCACCGATTGGCCACTCCGATAGGCCAAACAACCCAGTGTTAAGGGTGGAGATGCGGGAGCTGGGCAGCTCCGGCGGGGTTGGGTTCTTTCCCCGCCAGCATGCTGTTGAGCTGGAGGTTATGAGAAGCAGGCGCCCACTCTTGAGGTGGGGAAGCACGAATTTACCGGCCTTGTTCTGACGGCCGCCGCTATGATCTTGCCTTCACGCAAAGCCTGGTTTGAGGTTAGCCGAATCGAGGCCCGGCGTGTTCTGGATCACACCGGACAACCTCCTTCGGTGCCTTTGCCGCCACCGCCAACGGGTGGCACTTGACGTGCCTTCCCCTCACCCACCTTGCTTTTAGTTGGGGAAAAGTGGAGAGGGAGTTGGGGAAGGCGAAGTGGTACCGGAAGCCATCGGAGCGGATGCACCACCGTGATCTTTCCGGCAGAAGCAATTCAGTTGCTTCCAATCGTGTGATCCCACACAAGGAGACATCCGCCCTGCTCGGGTGAGGCCTGAGGTTGGCAACCAGGCTTGGTTGAAGGCAATGGCAATCGTGCCGCCAACGGAGGCAACTGAACAACGGCCTCGGCTACGTAACTTTGGCAGCATTCAGCGAGCTGATCCGCGTTCATCGGTGGCGGCCAAAATCAACGGTGCCAGCGATGAATTGCCGGACTCCGCCCTGAACCCACCGACTGGTAGTTACCTTGGGACCGCCTGAATTGCAAGATCTTGAGAGAAGGCGCGACTTGATAGAGGGAGCAGGAAGCTGGCACCAGCGCCATTCAGAGATTTTTGGTCTGAGACCGTTGCGCCCGTGCCGAATAACGGTTAATAACACTGAGTACCAAGAGCCTCTTGCGAAGCGTCATCAGAGCAAGGAAAGCAAAATCCAATCATAGTTAGCAGGAAAACCGCAAGGATTGCATTAGTATGAGAGTTAAGCAAGATATCAAGATGAGGTTTAGGCATTAGTCCGCAGATTTCGCCCCATTCAACGAAGATGGGGCGGTCAACCATGGCAACGGGTGGCAGATTCAAACCTCTGTCACTGGCCTGTTAGCGCCCAGCCTTGATGGGCTTTCACCTTCCTCGTGCCAACCCTGGCCGCCCCGCCGCCAGACTCTGGCAAGGAGCCTGCTGAGGTTGCGGCCTCTGCCCTTGCAGGGCCACCCAGCTCTTGCATTGGTCTTGCCGAGGTGCGGCGTCGCAGGGCAGACTTCACTCGCCAGAGCGCCCAAGGAGCGGCCGCGCTTTACCTGCGCGGCAAACCAGTGCCGCTGGTGCGCAGCGCCAGCGGGAGATCTCTGGGATGCTCGACCGCCATCACGCCTGGGCGTCTGATCGCGCGCGATCCCGGCAGCACCACTCTTCGGGCTATGTGGTCTGCAGTTGGAGAGCAGCGATCGCCTTGAGATCTGCAAAAGCGCTCAAAGAAACGGGGCTGGCTCTCCTCCACGGGACGCCCGTGGTTCGGGGCCGCTTCCGCCCGAACCTTGCCCAGGGCCTGGCAGATCTGCAGGACGGACCCCTTACCGCAGCCTGGTCTGGGCCCTCAAACAAGGAAAACGGTCGCCGGGCGCCGATTGTTCCTTTCCATGAATTTCCGCTTGGGGTGCCTGGCCTTTGCGGCAGCCGCAGCCTGCCGCCTTCTAGACTCCCATACACCGGGAGCCGGCCTGCCCGCCGCCCAGGGCCCTGGTTCGGCTTCCACAGCGCGTCCCCACCTGGCGGGCTGGCAAAACAACTCCGAGCTGGGAAGTCCTGCTTGACCAAGCGAACTTGGCCGGTAGCTCGGGCGAACTGGCGATCAGGCTGGCCTGGGGGCAGGCCGCATTGGTCAGGCCTGCTGGTATTTGCCGGTTTGCACAGGCAGCAAGCCAGGCAGCAGCCATCGCCCCGATCACATCCGCCTCCAGATCGTCCGCCCACCATCAGGCAGGCTGGCGGAGAAATTCGTCGACGCCACCAGCTCGCATAGAAGGCAGCCGACGGTTTCCAAGCACCACCGCCTGAATACCGGGGCCCATTCGATCGTCTGAAGAGAAAGGCGCTCGGCGTCGAGCAAAAGCTCGCCCCCTTCGCGGAAAATACGATTTTCCGGCCGATGCCGATCAGCGGCAGGCAGGCCCTGGCTGAACGAGCTGGAAGACCCGGATTCAAGGCCCCATAACTGAACCGTCGACGGGGCATCGCCAAGCAGAACGCAATCCGGTGGATCACCGGCCAGATCGGCGAAGGCAACGGCAATGGCTGGATGCACCAGGAAGAGGCGGTCTCAAGTGATGGCGCAGCAGTAGTGCGGGCGGCCAATGGGGCGTAACAGCCTCAGCGGCTTCGAGGGCAAAGCCCATTCTGCGGCAGATCACGCAAGATCGAGCCAGGGCCCCTGGTGGCCGTATTGGTCACGAAGCGAGCGTCAGTCCCCTTGCCCGGGCCTCGCTTAAGACCTTCAATGGCGCCGGGGCATCGGAGGCCCTGTCCTCGGAACCAGGACTCCGTTGATTTATCAAGTGAAGGTCCTGCATCCACGAGGATCGAGCGGTGGGACCCCAACCCATCCGCGTTCTGAAAGTCACCACTAACGATTTAAAAGAAATGGCGCCAAAATGGGCTTGGCGGCCCATGCCGATCGGAAAGTGTTGATACAAGCTGGGGCGAGCTAGGAGTCTTCACAGCAAAGCGAAAAACAGCCTGGCGGGTTGCCATTGAAGAGAGGCCCATCGATTGCTACATGATAAAGCGAACCAATTCAAACATCATGCTTTGACTGGCACCGCGAACTTGTTTGAGCAAAGGCAAGGAACTTGGCGATGCTTCCAAATCTGACCTGGTGCGTAGCTGCGGTTACCTGAGCTCAAGAAGGATGGCAGTGAGCGCTCATTTCACCGCGTTTCTATGAGCCCGTCGAGCCAAGGAGTCACCCTTGGCAATGGCAAACGGTGGCGGAGTGGTCTAAAGCTGCGCCGCAAAACTCCAGCTACATGCCACGGTTCAGGGCAATGGAAATCTGGCTGGTCGGCAAGCCTACCACTGGGCTTCTCGACCTCAAGCCCGGTGATTGGAGTTTCGAACTGAAGCTGGGGCGCAAGCAGATTCGCCTAGTCCCTGTTCGGCAGCGAAGAAGCGACCGAAGACTGAAACGAACAGATCGTCAAGCCCGCTTGAAACGATCCAATTTGCTTGCCTGGGACAGGCACAGACATGTCAGGCGTGGTTCCTGTTCGTGGCGTTTGCGTCGGAATGGAAGGTTTCCGCAAAGTGGCTTGTTCCCGCGTTTGAATTCCCGAACTTCTGTACTTCAAGGCTCTTGTGGGTTATTGGGCGTTTGGTCCCTGGGCCAGTGATGCCGCCTTGGCCCAGGGAACAACGCGCCAACGCTGCAGAGGCGACAAGATCCCCAGCCAGGCGGAGACAAGGCCCCCCGAACCGCCAACCTGCTGCCCTCGACCAAGCCAGCGTTGAAACACCACGGCTGGGATGGATCTGAGCGCAAAAGAGAAAGAGCTGGCCCTCGAGCGGATTCGGCGCAAGCTCAGGCACCGTGCGCTGGCGCAGTTTGGCCCGCTGTTCGTTTACGACTGGAAGTGTTGGGCGCCTGAGAGCGAAGGGAGCGGTGCGTTCCACGAGCGGGAAGTGTCCTGGGGGGGGGGGCCTGGGGCCGCGATCCCCCGGTGCTGAGCAGGGCAGAGCACGTCGCGCAGTTCCATGCGCCAGCCTGAAGCTGAAAACCGCAGGGGACGGGGCAGCGTGAGGCCTGGCAGGGGTGGCGCTTTGCCCCGCTCTCTCCCGGAAGAAGCCCACCCGACCAATGGCGGCGAGGACCGGTGAGTGGCGCAAACGCTTCTGCGCCAACGGGCCCGCCAATCCCAAGGAGGCTAGAGGTCCGCCCGTACACACCCAGCTCACCCGCAGCAACCGCCCCTGAACAGTGGTCAGCAAGCCGGAGGCCCCACGCCAAAGGCACCCTGATTTCAGGGGAAGCAGAACCGCCAAAGGCGCGGGAATTCGTCACAGATCGCAATGGATGGGTCGTTTAAGGGTTCGATTGAGGAGTCCACCCACTGCATCCCATTGACTGATGTGCCCACCTCCCGCTTTTGGCTTCGTGAGGATTTGCAGAAACCTGGAATGGGCCGCTCTTGCCATGCTCCGGTTGTTTGATGCGGCCTCGGCAACGCAATGGTGCTGACCGGCCAAGGCATCCTGACTCATCGGTCTTCGGCTGAATTTAAAGCAAGATGTTTCCAAGCTTGCCAGGTTTCCCAATTCCCTCTGGGGCCTGGCATTTGCTTGGCAATCAATAAATCTGAGTATGACAGAGGACAGCAAGAAGAGGCACAAAAGCACAATTGGCAACTCTTTCAACAAATCTAGAATCCGAAGTGATCCGCAACAAAATACGAAATGCAGCATGGCATATCAAAGGCAGCGCTGAAAACCAAAAAAAATTAAGCTGGTTGCCAAATACCACCTTAGGATCTTACATACCAGAATAGACCCGCACTTCAAACTAATTAGTACATGAGGGCGCAATACTCCTGGTGGGATCTTAGGAAACTACCAACTTTCCAACAAAATAACAATGTAATGTTCAATTAATTCCGACTGTGTAGCTCAGAAGAAAAAGCTATTCATCTATTAAGTCACGGAAAGAAGGCTTAGCTGGCTTTTTCATAGAGACGCTCAAGGCGCCTCGGCCGACTAGACTCGGATCTTACATACGCACGATTCCCCTTCAAGAGGTGCTCAGAGATGGCCATGTATTCGGGCTTGGCTCTTCGATTTCAAGCCGGTCTGGTCAATGCTTTGGCGCATCAGAAGCAAATGCGCCCACCAGCAATCACGGCAAAGAGGTGAAGTAAACAAGTCCGAAAAGTGCTTCCGATGGTCAGTTCGTCTAAGTTTTTCCATCCTGTGTAAAAGATTTGGTCTTACCGTGGTCGCGCAGCCCCTCTGGGCTGCCATCCCATCAAGCAGGTTTTCTGCTCGGAAATCAGTCAGAGCACATCGGATAAGGCGAGCGCAGGCCAATTTTTCTTCCCCAGCACATCAATCACTGATTAGGTCAATGATGCACAAGCCACCGGCCCTTCATCGCCGCTGATAGGCCCTTTGATTCAGGGGTGGCGTCCTAAAATTCCAGTGCTTGGCGGATGTCGTCTAGGAGCATGGTGCCAATCACGCTGACCCCATGACGCACAAGAATCCTTTGCACCGGTAGCTTGCGTTGCGCACTGGGGGCGGGCAGCAGGTTAGCCGGCACTTGCCAGCCCCTGACCCGCACGCCGTCAGGCCAGAGAAGAACAAAACTGAAGCCAGGCTCCAATCCCCGCTTATCCTCCAGCACAACGCGTGGGTCCACGTAGATCCAGGAGCACCTCCATAAAATCAATCTTCAAAGGGCGAGCTTGCTGATTCCAGTAGCACAGACTATTGGGCTGTTTCATAGCCAAGGCCATATGAAATTTTCGGATACGCCCTTCCATCCTAAGCGCAGGAAGTGTGTCGAGTACTGTTCCAAGATGCACCTGTCCCGCCCGGACGCGAAAAATCATAGCGCAAGCTACCTCAGCATCGTTGCAGCGGGCCGAGATAATTCACCCAAAGCCCGACCATCTGCTCAGGCAATAATTCCTCAGCCGTGTCGCCATAGATCCAGGCCAGCCCAAGTCCCCGAGCCAGGCCGACACCCTGTGGTGGCCACGAAGATTGAGCCGAACGGAACCTTGGCAAACTAGCACCGGGAGTCCCAAAAGAGGAGATCCGGGGAGCAGAGAAAGGGCGAGGAAGCCGCCACTGGCCGCATTCAACATTCGGATCGGATGCCGATTGTCAAGACCTGTCTTCGCCTGGTAGAGCATCGCCAAGGCGATTACGCCTCCAACAGGCTAGTATAAATTCTCCTTGTGCAAGATCTCCCAAGAGTTGGGGCACCACACCGATCCGTATTCCTCATCGCAGCGGGCAATCACCTTCCGCCTGGGCTGGCATAATCACCCGGCGGGCCCTCAATTCGCATCGGAATCTCCGGGCCGAAGCCCTCGACATCCCCAGGTAACGGAGGCGAATTATGCCAGCAACACCTGCACCGGACCGGTGATCAAGTTGGGCTTTCTCCCGTAGATTTCCCAAGCTGTTTGCGGCTGTGGGGCCAATTCCCAGCGACGCTCATCGCCATCCCCCCCAGGCATGCGGGGTCGCTCTCGGCTGGAGCCGCTGGTGCACGTTCCGATGTTGAGTATCGCGGTGACCCTGGTGCAGGTTCCGAGAAAGAGCCGCGAAGGCGAGATCCAGAAGGCCAGGCGACGGGTTGCAACTTTTGGCTGCCGTATTTGGGTGGGATATTCATCCTTAGCGACCAATATTACATATGTCAATGTCCACTCATCCATCAAGTTAGAGATTGTCCCTCAGGCTCCACCCATTGCTCTGGCAGAAGGTGGCCAGAATTTTGGCCTCGAATTTTTCCATCCAACATCA
>Ga0163217_1047033_pt1 | contig 13963 bp, 13 predicted proteins | sample SynspAceP_FD_185933 | JGI IMG/M metagenome (GOLD analysis project Ga0163217, IMG submission 185933) | Saline lake microbial communities from Ace Lake in Antarctica - Synechococcus sp. Ace-P (PacBio error correction) | ecosystem: Environmental > Aquatic > Non-marine Saline and Alkaline > Saline ... | reverse complement strand
CACGAAGCGCAAGCGTGAGCCAGGACGGGCGTGCCAACATTCAAAATTGTTGGCAATCTGCTTGTTAGCCCTTTGGAGACGACGCGAGCAATTTTTCGACGTCAATATCTCGATGGGTTCCGATTCAGGCCAACAACTCGTTGTATTTTTTCAGCATGGGTTGTTAGTTGTTATTGCAGTAACAATTGAAAGCTCACGGTATAGCTGCTGCAGCTGTAAGTAATTTGCTTACGCATGAGCATAGCTCTGACGCGGAAATCTCATTTATAGTGACCGAGAGCGAAAAACCCAAGCAGTGCTACTGAGAGTATGGTGGCCATAACATCAGTGTTTGGCCAAGAAGCGTGTTGTACCTGATGGTCAGTACGCCTAGCGGTCGCTCCAAGAATCGCATACCAACCAAAACAGTTGTGAGGTGGAAGTCGAGCCAAATCTAAGCGCTTGTGGAGCTTTGGGATGCGCGCTTTATAGGTAAACCAGACGTTTATCCTTTCACGAATTTCTCCATTGAAATCGGGGGAAAGGCAGGAGGGTTTGGATACCGTTTGAACATCCCCTTTTAGAGGATCGGTGGGCGTTAGCCAAACAGCCTTAGCTGTTAATTATTAGAACCGCCGCTCGCATTCGCGAGAGGAGTAACCTGCCTTTCCGCGATGGACTTTACAGTGCGCCGTTATTATTGGAAAGCGTTAGAGCATTGGTTGTTCTGGGCTGGTTACGTCCTCGGCTGTTGACTCGAGTTCAAGCCTCCGATGTGCCTTGCTGAAATTCAATTTTTCTGTGGTGCAACCATTTTGATTGGCGGGCCAGTGCTTCTGCGCACATCTTTTTTTGCCAACGACTATGGAGGCTCACTAATTTAGGATGAAATGAACATGTTGAGCAAAACTAATCGTAATTTTGGCTGTTTATCGGCCTCTCTGGTTGGATGTGCAATTAGCTACCAACGGTAGCTGGGTTTGGGAGGGGATTACGGGACCTACGTCATTCGTCACAGTCAAACCAGTTCTGCGACTGTGCGATACCTACGGGCAAGTTTTAAGGAATCTTTGAAAAGCTCTTATGAGATTTGAGGCTGATGTCCGCGAAGGTAAGCTGGGTGCTTTTCAAGTGGGCAGTGGAGTTTTGTCTATGGGTGGCGGTGGGATGAGGAAAACCTGGGAGTGCCTCAGCAGTTAGCTGCAAGGGTTTTTTTAGCTCCGGTGCCAACGGAATTGCGAGGGTGCTGAAACCCCTAAATGAGATTCTGGAGTACAATCAAGGTTTACAGCCAAAAAAGGTTACAAGTAGAGGCTACAGTTGCCCAGTTTTTGCGATCTTCGGCAAAACTCGTGAAAAAACCAAGCATAAACAACTAGTAACCCTATTGTAACCCTCGGCAGGTAACTAGCTTAGGACTTTACTGGCCTCAGGGTAAACATCTAGCGACTTGTAATTCAGTAGGTTCCCGAGTTCGACTCCTTTGGTGCCGGGCACCTATACCGCAGTTAACGATAAAGGCCAACCTTCGGGTTGGCTTTATCGTTTTGTGGCTGAGATAAACACGAAATCAACACGCTAAGCGTTTTGCTTGGTGGCCTTATTATTTCTTCATCACATTCATGTTTGACCCCCTTCATTGGTGGTCGTCAGCTGTGTCGAATTACTTCAACGGCAATCTCTCATTTTTATTTGGCTTTAGTCTGTTTTGTTATTTGCGCCCAGGCAGGCCAGTGGTAGCCACAGCTTTGAGAAGGCCTCAGACTTAACGTTTTATTGAGACATGCTGGATAAATTAAGATTTTCATGGCTCGCGTGTGCGGATTTCACGCTGACTTTCGGACACCCATTCCACGCACATCCGCGGGACAGTGATTCCACGCTGATCCGGACACTCATTCCACGAGCACGGACACCGATTCCACGGCCATCCGGACACTTTTCCAGGCAGGCAGCTTACGCAGATTAAAAACTCACTATCACGACCTCTTTTTCGAGCGAAGGGGTCAGTTGTGGAGCGTTTTATCCATTGCGTAAAATCGAGAGGTGTTCGCCTCAAGTACGACTGCCGGCTTGTTCCCGTTCCGCAGATTCGCCCGCAGCCTTGGCGTTGGTTTCCATAGCACAGCCGGCGATTACTCAGCCGTTTTGCCGCCAAAACGGCCTGACCTGGGCCCTGTTCCTTGTCCAGATGCGAGCGGAGCGCCAGTTGTTCCCACAGCCCCGGACAGTGCCCAAACCGAACAGCGACCAATGGCCCGACTGGGCGCGGGTGCCCACACCGAGCTCCGCCGCCCCGGCGTAAACCTGGCCCTTGCTCTGGCAGGAGCTTACCGGCTGGCCAAACCGCAGGCTTCAGTACAGCTGTTCTGCGAGCACTACGGGGCGTGGGCTGGGCAAAGCTGGACGTGGTGATTGCGTCAGGAGCCACCGCAGCCGGCCCGAGAAGCTGTTCGTCGACTACGCCGGGCAGACGGTGGTCGGTGTCGACCAACCACACGGTGAGATCCATCCGACTGCAGGTGTTCGTCGCTGTGCTCGGTGCCTCCAGCCTACACTTCGGCGAAGCCAACCGCGTCGCAGAAACTGCCAGGAACTGGCTGGGCTCCCACGCCCCTGCTTCGCCTTTCCTCGGGCGGGTGCCGGAGATCGTGGTGCCGGATAACCTGCCGCAGCGCGGCTGAGCAAGAGCCACCGCTACGAGGCCGGGACATCAACCCCAGGCTACCGCGACCTGGCCGAAGCACTACGGCGTGGCCGGTGGTGCCGGCGCGGGCACGTAAGCCGCGCGACAAGGCCAAGGCCGAGGTTTGGCGTGCAGGGTGGTTGAGCGCTGGATACTCGCCGCCCTGCGCAACCGGTCAGTTCTTCTCGCTGGATTGAACTTCAACAGCGCCATCGCGGTGTTGCTGGAGCGACTCATATCAGCGACCGTTTCCGCAAACTGCCGGGCTCCCGGCAATCGGCCTTCAACAGCCTGGATCACCCGGCGCTGCGGCCGCTGCCGGAGCAGCCTTGTCTTATTGCCGAATGGAAGAGGCGCCGGCTAGTGCACATCGACTACCACGTCGAGCTCGATGGGCATTACTACTCGGTTGCGTCCCTTACAACTGTAAGAAGTAGCTGGAAGGTGCGCCTGACGGCGCGTACGGTGGGAATAGCTTCCCATTGCCAACAGCGAGTCGCCAGCCACCCGCGTCAATTGCACAAGGGCGGCAAGGCACGCAAGGCCGAGGCACATGCCCAAGAGTTCACGTGAGCACGCCGAGTGACGCCGCAACGGCTGATTCCGGCTGGCCGAACAGGGACCGGGCGAACACGCGGAGTGATCACATATTCCTCGAACGCCGGCGTCCACCGCAGCATGGCTACGTGCTTGCTTTGGCATCCTGCGCCTCCGGTAAAGCTCATTGGCGAAGACCGTCTGCGAGTTGGCCTGCCGCCGCGCCCTGAGCCTCGGCGCGTGCCAGCTACAAGAGCCTCGAATCGATTCCTGCGCCAAGGCCTGGAAAGCCCTACCATTAGCCTTCAACAGAAACCTGCCCCTGCCTGCCGGATGACCACGCCAACCTGCCGCGGCCCCGGCTACACCCACTGACCCCAAGGGAAACCCACCATTCTACCTCATCCAACCCTGGGACAAACTCCAGGACCCTCGTTGCACGGCATGCTCAAGGGCGTTGCACGAGCAATCGAAAGCGCCCGGCCACTCGACAGCCTGAGCTTCGAGGAACCGCCTCGGCCTCTGTCGACCGCGAACTGGACCGAGCGCGACGACAAGCGCTTGAGCAGCCGTCTGGCGTCAGGCCCGGCTCAAGCACAACGCCTGGCCTCGGAAGACTCGACTACGGCGCCCCACGCGGGCTGGACAGGGCGTTGATCCTGCAACTTGAGCAGCGGTCGAATGGCTGCGCGATGGACTTAACCTGATCATCGGCGGTGCCACCGGCGTCGGCAAGACCTTGGCTGCCTGCGCCTTTGGCCACCAGGCCTGTGCGGGAAGGCCTTACAGGTGGCGCATACCCGCGCCTTGCCGCGGCCTAATGGAAGAGCTGGGGCCTGGCCCACGGCGACGGGCCGCTTCACCAAGCGATGAGCGGCTAACGCCCAAGAACCGAATCTGCTGATCCCTTGATGGACTGGGGCATGGGCCCCGTTCACTCCGAACAACCCGCGACATGCTGGAGGTTGCTGGGACGCCGCTACGGCCAGCGCTCGACCATCGTCACCAGCCAGATTGCCGGTGGATAACTGGCATGACACTGATCGGCGACCGACCCTAGCCGGACGCCATCCTCGCGCTTTGGTGCACAACGCTTACCGGATCAATCTCAAAGGCGACTCAATTGCGCCGTCGAGCAAGCAGTTGAACGGCACCGGAGTACCTCGGACTAACAATGCCAACCCTGCGTTCGTGCGCTCCGACTGCCTGTTCCGAAGATCGTGGAACAGTTGTCCATCAGGCGTGGGCTGAGTGGCCGAATGGCGTGGATCCGCAGCTGCGTGAAGAAAAAATGTTTGATTTTGGTAATCCCTCCATTTTTAAGCGGAGCTTCAGAAGTAGAGTCACGCACCATAACCAATCTCAGTCGCACGAAAGCAAAGCTGGCCTTTACTCAAACCCTTCCGCACCAATCTAGATACCGCTGCGTGGTCCCGGCGAATTGAAGAGCGACATGATGCCTGGGCATATATTCGCCAGAGCACGGGCCTCCGAGCGACTTAAATCAGGCACTAAATTGTTGGTAAAAGGGGTCTGAATAAAGCAAATTTCATGATTTCATATTGCCGATAATTTGGTGCCTGGCTATATTTGTCAGCCATATAATGCGATTGCAGTTCGCCGTGATGTACGAAACGCTTAACCATACAACCTATGTGGAAGCGTCCAGTGGCACGATGCCCTGGACTTGGCGCGTATCGTATTACGCAAGCCGTTGCGGGCAAAGCGCTTTCACCGCGTCGTACAAGGCAGGCTTTATCTATGCTGACTTCTTATGACGGTGTCAGGATAGCCTTTTCGGCATGCCGGTCGCGTTAAACTTGCCGGGTCAACTGGAGTGCTGAGGGACGTTTAAAGGCTTTCCAGCTTTCGTTCTCGACATTATTCCGGCGGGTTCATGCGAGAGCTCGCTGCTCAGGCGACTTCAATAACGACATGCCGGGCCGAATTGGATCGTGATCTATTTTTGCTTGGTAGATGCACTCCATCGCCTATAGGTAATCTTCGCGTGAGGAGTCGTGAAGCCTTGGAGAATACGGACGGGAAGGCCTTCGCCGTCAGGAGGTGGTTAACGCGCTCCAATGACTTTCTTGAATACGCCTACGAAGCTGGCGCAATTCGCTGGGCGCGCGGACCGGTGCTCAGGCGAAGCACCAAGTTGTTGGTGGCAGAGGGCCTGATGGACGAGGTTTTTATGCTTGATGCCATGCTCAGTGACTCGTTGGTTGAAAGCGCACTGGCTGGTTGAAGTTGGCCCGCAACAAAGGTTACTGAGAACGATAAAAAATATTCTTTCGCGCTGAGTACCAGTACTACAAGGCGGTAGCGAGGTTCTCGGCATGGGATACGTTTCACAGATGGTTGAGTTTTTGAAGAAGCTGAGAAAAACCCAGCCTCTGGATGCGGCGTTTGATCCGCAAAATCGCTGACGATAACGTAGAGCGTTATTCCTGTCGAGTCGGTCTACTCATTACTGGGCAATACAGAGCCTGGATCGAGACTTCCAGGCCATGACGGGTGGTGTATCGAAGGCGATTGAACTGTGGTTGCTCCAGCGGGCAAGCCGATGAGGTTTCCTGAATGGTCTTTGAATAACATCCGTTCGAGGGACCTGCTTAACGAATCCTGGGCAACAGCGACCAAATCACGGTCGCAATACGTCTATTTATCCGATACCGCGGGAGGTATTGATCTAGCCCCCATCTATTGACTTGGGCTCCAATGGTTCTGGATGCGAGGGGCGTCACCAGGTGCAACGAAATGGATGCCGAAAAGAAAGGAGCCCACAGTGGGTGAGATCTGCGTGCGTCTCCGCAGTGGTATTGCCCAGATGGAACTCTATGAGCGTACCCGTAGCGCGGTCAATGAGTTCAGGGCGCTACCGGAATTCTACTGGTGAATATGCCTCTGGACGTTCGTCATCAAAGGCTATCCAGTAAAATGATCTGAGATTGAACCTTGAGCTAATTGGGGGGTGCTATGAAAACATGACCGGTTGAGCAAACGTGGGGCAATTGATGACGAGATCATGGCGCTACAAAGTGGCGGCGAGTTAACGCTCGGTATGGCTGTTCGCAGGCTCCGCGCTCTGCGAGTATATATAGAGATATCCGTTCTTCTCTCGTCTCCTACACAGATATAAGATTCGTTGTGAGAGAAGACTTCTCGCGCCCACCTTGCATCCAAAACCTGTGATCTCCAGACGGTTGGCGAGACCTCACTATAAGCGAGACCGTTTGTCGCCGCCACTTTTTGTAGCGCATGATCTCGTCAATCAATTGCCCACGTTGCTCACCGGTTCATGAGTTTTTCATAGCACCCCCCATAGCTCAAGGTTCAATCCAGATCATTTACTGGAATAGCCTTTGCATTGACGAACTTCCAGAAGGCATATTCCACCAGTTTAGATCCGGTAGCGCCCTGAACTCATTGAACCGCGCTACGGATACGCTCATTGAGTCATCTGGGGCATACCACTGCGGGAAGTACGCACAGATTCTACGCCACTGTGGGCTCCCTTTCTTTTTCGGCATACCATTTCGATTTGCCCTGGTGACGCCCTCGGGCATGCCAGAACCATTGGAGCCAAGTCATTAGATTGGGGCTAGATCAAAAACCTTCCCGCGTTTATCGGGAAAAATAGGACGTATTGCGACCGTGGATTGTTCGCTGTTGCCAGGATTCGGTTAAGCAGGCTGGACGGATGTATTCAAAGACCAGTTCAGGAACCTCATCGGCTTGCCCGCTGGGCACCACAGTTTCAATCAAGCCCGATAACACCACCTCTGCCTGAGTCTCGATCCAGGCTCTGTATTTGCCCAGTAATTGAGTAGACCGATCGACAGGGATACGCTTACGTTATCGTTCAGGATTTTGCGGTCAAAACCGCCGCATCCAGACGGCTGGGTTTCTCAGCTTTTTCCAAACTAAACCATCTGTCGAAACGGTTTCATGGCCGAGGACTCGCTTACCGCTTGTAGTTACTGGTACTCAGCGCGAAGAATATTTTTTTATCTGTTCCAGTAACCTTGTTGCGGGGCAACTTTCACAGCCAGGTGCGCTTTCACCAACGAGTCACTGGAGGATGGATCAGCCATAAACTCTCATCAGGGCCCCTCTGCCAACAAACAAACTTGGGTGCTTCGCCCTGAGCACCGGTTCGCCGTCGCCAGCCGCTGCGCCGCTTCGTAGGCGTATTTCAAGAAAGTCATTGAGCGCGTTACCACCTCTGACGGAGCGAAGGCTTCCATCGTCCGGTATTCTCCAAGGCTTCAACGGACTCCTTTCCACGCGAAGATTACCTATTAGGCGATGAGTGCATCTTACCCAGCAAAAATAGATCCACGGATCAATTCGGCCGGCATGTCGTTTATTTTGAATCGCCTGGAGCAGCGATGGCTTTCTCGCATTGACCCGCCGGATAATGTCGAGAACGAAAGCGGAAAGCCTTTTACTGTCCTTCAGCACTCCAGTTTGACCGGCAAGCTTAACGCTGACCGCATGCTCGAAAAGGGCTATCTGACACCTCATTAGAAGTCACATAGATAGCTTGCCTTTGTACGACGCGGTGATGCGCTTGCCCGGCAAACGGCTTGCGTATCCGTACGGCCAAGTCCAGGGGGCCATCGTGGCCACTGGACCTTCCACAATAGGTTTGTATGGTTAGCGTTTCGATACATCACGGCGAACTCAATCCGGCATTAATATGGCTGACAAATATAGGCCAGCACCAATTACATCGGCAATATAAATCATGAAATTGCTTTAATTTCAGACTTTACCAGCAATTTAGTGGCTGATTTAAAGGTTCGCTTCGGAAGGGCTGCTCTGGCGATATGCCCAGCAATCAGCGCTCTTAATTCGCCGGTGACACGCAGCGGTATCTAGAGGTGCGGAAGGGTTTTTGAAAAAGAATAGGGCCACTTTGCTTTCGTGCGGACTGAGATTGGTTATTGGTGTGCGCGTGGACATCTTACTTCTGAGGCTCGCTAAAAATGGAGGATTACCACATCAAACATTTTCTTCACCAGCTGCGGGATTCCACGCCATTTCGGGAACACTCAGCCCACGGCTGATCCGGACAACTTGTTCCACGCTCACTTCGGTACAGGCAGTCGGAGCGCAGCGACGCAGGGTTGGGCATTGTTAGTCCGAGGTACTCGGTGCCGTCAACTGCTTTGCTCGACGGCGCATTGATCGCCCTTGAGATTGATCCGCGTAAGCGTTGTGCACCAAGCGGTCGAGGATTTGCGTCGGCTAGGGCGTGGTCGGCCGATCAGTTTCATGCCAGTTAATCCACCGGCATTTCTGGCTTGGTGGACGATGGTCGAGCGCTGGCCGTAGCGGTCGTCAGCCAACCTCCAGGCATTGTCGCGGCGTTGTTCGGCAGTGAAACGGGGCCATGCCCCAGTCATTCAAGGATCAGCAGATCAGTCTCTGGCGTAAGCCGCTCATCAGCTTGGTTGAAAGCGGGCCGTCGCCGTGGGCCAAGGCCCAGCTCTTTCCATTAGGCGCGCGGCGCAGTAAGCGCGCACGCTGTAGCCTATCCCGGCAGGGCCTGGCTGGCCAAGGCGCAGGCCAGCAGGTCTTGCCGCGCCGGTGGCCCGCGATGATCAGGTTAAGCCCATCGCGCAAGCCATTCGACCGCTGCTTCAGTTGCAGGATCAACGCCCTGTCCAGCACCGCGTGGGCTGCCGTTAGTCGATGTCTCGGGCAGGCGTTGTGCTTGAGCCGGGCCTGGACAGACAGACGGCTGCTCAAGCGCTGTCTCCCGCGGCTCGGTCAGTTCGCGGCTCGACCAGAGGGCCGAGGCGTCCTCGAGCTCAGGCTGTTCGCATGCCCGGGCGCTTTCGATTGCTCGTGCAACGCCTTGAGCATGCCGTGCAAGCGCAGGGTCTGGAGTTTGTCCAGGGGTTGGATGAGGTAGCATGGTGGGGTTTCCTTGGGGTCAGTGGTTCGTAGCCGGGCCGGCGCAGGTTTGGCGTGGTCATCCGGCAGCAGGGGGCAGGTTCTGTTGAGTAATGGTAGGGCTTTCAGGCCTTGGCGGCAGGGATCGATTCGAGGCTCTTGTAGTCTTGGCACCGCCGAGGGCTCAGGGCGCGGCGGCAGGCCAAACCTCCAGACGTTCTTCGCCATTGGCTTTACGAGGGCGCAGGATGCCCAAGCAAGCACGGTAGCCATTGCTGCCGGGTGGACGCGGCGTTCGAGGATATGGCTGATCACTCCGCGCGGTGTTCGGCCCGGTCTGTTCGGCCCAGCCGGATCAGCCCGTTGCGGCGTCCACTCGGCGTCGCTCCACGGTGGACTCTTGGGCATGTTGCTACGGCTTGCGTTGCTGTGCCGGCCCTGTGCATTTGAGCGCGGGTGGCTGGCGACTCCGCTGTTGGGCTGGACAGCATGCCACCGTACGCGCCGGTCAGGCGGCACCTCCAGCTGCTTCTTTCACCAGTTGGTAGGGGCACCGAGTAGTAATGGCCCCATCGAGCTTCGACGTGGTTAGTCGATGTGCAACCCGCCTTTCTTCCATTCGGCATAGACATAGGGCTGCTCCCGGCAAGCGGCCGCAGCGCCGGGTGATCCAGGCTGTTCGAAGGCCGATCTGCCGGGAGCCCGGCAGTTTTGACGGAACGGTCGCTGAATTTGAGTCGCTCAGCAACACCGCGATGGCGGCTGTTTGAGTCATCCAGCGAGAAGAAAACTGACGGTTTGCGCAGGGGCGGGCGAGTATCCAGCGCTCAACCACCTGCACCGCCAAACCTTCGGCCTTGCCTTTGTCGCGCGGTTTACGTGCCCGCGGCGGCACCACCGCCACGCCGTTAGTTGCTCGGCCAGGTCGCGGTAGCTGGGGTTGATGTCCGGCTTTCGTAGCGGTGGCTCTTGCTCACCGCGCTGCGCAGGATTATCCGCACCACGATCCTCCGGCACCCGGCCGAGGAAGGCGGAAGCAGCGGGCGTGGGAGCCCAGCCAGTCTGGCAGTTTCTGCGATCGGGTGCCCGAGGGTAGCTGGAGGCATCCCGAGCACAGCGACGAACACCTGCATCGGTATGGATCTCCCTGGTGTGTGGTCGATCACCGACACCGTTTGCCCGGCGGTAGTCGACGAATCCAGTTCCGCCGGCGCGGGCTCCGACGCCACCCGTCAAGCGCCAAGCCACGCCCGGTAGGCTCGGCAGAAACCAGCTGTACTGGAGCCCTGCGGGCCCCAGGCCGTAACCCTTGCCAGAGCAGGCGTACGCCGGGCGCGGAGTCGGTGTGGCACCGCGCCCAGTCGGGCATTGGTCGCTGTTCGTGGGCCGGGCGGTGGGAAAAACTGGGCGCCCAGTCTGGCATCGACAGGAAACGCCAGCAGGCCGTTGGCGGCAAAAACGGCTGAAGCGCCGGCTGTGCTGACCCAACGCCAAGGCTGCGGGCGATCTTGCGGCAGGACAGGCCGCCGTGCTTGAGGCGCTCACACCTCCGAACGCAGGAAACTGCCACACCCCCCCCCGTCGAAAAGAGTCGATGATAGTGAGTTTTAATCCGCGAGCTGCCTGCTGGAAAGTGTCCGGATGGCCGTGGAATCGGTGTCGGATTGCTCGTGGGACATGAAGTGTCCGGGGGGGGGGGATTTTCCAAGCGTGAATTCACTGTTCCGGATGTGCGTGGAATGGGGTGCGAGTCAGCGTGGGAATCCCGCACACGCAGCATGAAAAAATTTTAATTTACTCCAAGCATGGTCTCAATAAAACGTTAAGTTCCTGAGGCTTCTCAAGCTTGTGGCTATTCCACTGGCCTGCCTGGGCGCATAACAAACAGGGGACTAAGCCAATAAAAATGAGAGGCTTGCCGTTGAGTATTCGACACAGCTGACGACCACCAAGAAGGGGTCAAAAACATGATGTGATCGAGAATATTAAGGCCACCAAGCAAACGCTTAGCGGGTTGATTTCGCTGTTTATTCTCAGCCACAAAGATAAAGGCCAACCGAAGGTTGGCCTTTATCGTTACTGCGTTATTGGTGCCGGCACCAGAGTCGAACTCGGACCCCTACTGATTACAAGTCGCTAGATGTTACCCTGAGGCCAGTTAAGTCTAAGCTAGTACTGCCGAGGGTACAATAGGGGTTAACTAGTTGTTTATGCTTGGTTTTCACGAAGGTTTAGCCCAGATCGCAAAAAACTGGGCACGTGTAACCTCTTACTGTACCTTTTTTGGCTTGTTACCTTGATGTCACTTCGGAATTCTCATTTTAGGGGTTTCAGCACCCCTCGGCATTCCGTTTGGCACCGGAGCTAAAAAAAACCCTTGCAGTACTGCTGAGGCACTCCAAGGTTTGCCCATCCACCGCCCACCCAATAGACAAAACTCCACTGCCACTTGAAAGCACCAGCTTACCTTCGCGGACACAGCCTCAATCTATAAGAGCTTTTCAGATTCCTTAAACTGCCCGTAGCGTATTCCACCAGTCGCAGAAACTTGGTTTTTGACTGTTTGGACGATGACGTAGGTTCCCGTAATCCCCCTCTCCAACCCAGCTACCTTTGGTAGCTATTGCCACATTCCACCAGCGAAGCCGCTGAAACAGCCAAAATTACGATTAGTTTGCTCAAAATGTTCATTTCATCCTTAAATTTAGTGAGCCTCCATAGTCGTTGGCAAGATATGTGGCCAGAAGCACTGGCCCGCAATCAAAATGTGCTACACAGGAAATTGAATTTTTTCAGCAGCATTCGAGGCTGAACTCTGGAGGTCAACCCTTGAGGACGGTAACCAGCCCAGGACAACCAATGCCTCTACGCATCCAATAATAAACGGCGGCACTGTAAAGTCATCGCGGAAGGCAGGTTAACTCCTTCTCGCAATTGCGAGGGCGGTTCTAATAATTACAGCTTAAGGCTGGTTGGGCTTACGCCCACCGATTCCTTCTAAAGGGGATGTTCAACGGTATCAAACCCTCCTTGCCTTTCCCCCGATTTCATGGAGAAATATCAGTGAAGGATAAACGTCTTGGTTTACTATTCAAAGCGCGCATCCAAGCTTCACAGCGCTTAGATTGGCTTCGACTTCCACTTCACAACTGGCTTTTGGGTGTGGTATGCGATTCTTGGAGCGGACGCTAGGCGTACTGACCATCAGGTACAACCACGCTTCTTGGCCAAAACACTGATGTTAGGCCACCATACTCTCAGTAGCACTGCTTGGGTTTTTCGGCCTCTCGCGTCACCAAATCGAGATTTCCGCGTCAGAGCTATGCTCATGCCGTAGCAATTACTTACAGTGCAGCAGCTATTACCGTGAGCTTTTCAATTGTTACTGCAACAACTTACAACCCATGCTGAAAAATACCAACGCGTTGTTGGCTGAATCGGAAAACCATCGAAGATATTGGACGATCGGAATTGCTTCGCGTCGTCTCCAAAGGGCTAACAAGCAGATTGCCAACAAAATTTTGAATGTTGGCACGGGCCCGTCTCTGGCTCACGCTTTGCGCTTCGTGCATCCACTGCCGGGCTTTACGCTCTTCCCTTAATCGTTAGGCCTTTATTCGTGGGCTACGAAATGAAGCGCAGCTCGCAGTTTCAGGAAATGTTTTACCAGAAAAAAACTTGCTCCATTATTCTACACCGAAAAAAATCAAGCATTTTCCGGTTCTATAGGACCTTGATCGAAACAAGGGCCGGCTAGCCTTTGAAAAACCAGGGCTGCGACGATGAGATTGACCATATCATCCAGGAAGGGTGAGCAAGGTACGTATCAAAATTTACCGCCTTTACAAAGAAAAAGCTGATCCTCAAGGGGAGCCGGCTCCAGCCCTAGGCAGATATGTCATTCCAACAGCCAGAGACAGAATCGTTCCTTCCGAGCCCTTGTGTGAATGTCTCTCGGATGTGTTTCCCCAGCCAGGGCTCACGCTACCCCAGGTTAGTTATCGGGACTTCTTAAAAAGTGCGCTGGCGGCTTCCGCAAATTATACGGACTACGCCAAGAATTGATTTGAAGAGCTTCACCCTTTCCATACCCTTCACACGCTTATCAACCAAAGCCTATAAATAAAAAATGGTCGAAAGCCTTGAGCTTCAGACAACGACCTTAATTAGAGATGCCATGTGGGCACGCCGGACCGTTGCCCCAATCCAAAGGAAGAAAAAAGACCACTCCTTGAATCCCACCCATTGGAGTGCCACAGGGCCTTGCCAATATCCCAACCTTTGGCTTGAAGGTTGCCTACAGGACATCGGACTTAGCATTCAAAGCCAAACCCGGTATCTGGTACAACGCTATGTCGACGGAACATTTCTTAATACTCGCCCCAGGACAAGCCCGTTTACCCGTAGCAGAGGAGTTTGATCACTTGAGCTTTAAAGAAGGCTAGAGCTTTTGAACCCCACAGGACTTGGCAACAAGGGACTCAAAAAAATTCCAAGGTAGCGAGTCTTGGACTGGAACCTTCCAGTTTTTTGGGCTATCCAGATTCAATCCGAACAGTATCCGATCCGACATTTTGGAGAGCATTTTTAAAAGTTTCGAGTCTTTTCTATCGGCCAAGATTTCTGACCGCTTTATAGGCACAAGCTGACAAAGCGCGCGTTAAGCCCGCCGCCGACAGAGGAAGCGGTGCTCAAGGGGCGTATTTGCCGTGGAAGCTAAACCTCCGGAATTACCGGATGTATCTTCGGAGGGGCCAAAAGGCCTTGGCTGGGGCAGCTTATTTTTTCTCAGATAACAAACCACCGCTCAGCTTCGAAGCAGGTCAACTACACATTAGCAGGACTCTCTCTTTT
>Ga0163217_1028706_pt1 | contig 13963 bp, 11 predicted proteins | sample SynspAceP_FD_185933 | JGI IMG/M metagenome (GOLD analysis project Ga0163217, IMG submission 185933) | Saline lake microbial communities from Ace Lake in Antarctica - Synechococcus sp. Ace-P (PacBio error correction) | ecosystem: Environmental > Aquatic > Non-marine Saline and Alkaline > Saline ... | reverse complement strand
TTTTACCCCGTCAGGGAAACCGTCGAAGTGCACGAAGGCAGCCATCTGCCGCCCCAGATCCCCTGCTCAAGCACCGCCACTGGCTGGCGGCTTGAAGAAGCCCGAGGGCCGGCGCCTGATCTGCCAACAGGAGGATGGCTATCAAGTCATGCGAACCCGCTCTTCTGAATCTGTTCGGTACCTTCCTGAACGTCGCGGCGCCGCGCCTCGATTACCGCTTCGGGCTATCACTCTGTCCGCTGCATTGGTAGCCATGACAACGGTTCCGCCCCATTCCAGGTGTGCTGCCCGATGCCCGCCAGCCCCTACGAGCGGCTCGCATTTGCCCTGATGCCAGTTTGATGACGTCAGGCAGCCCGCAAGGATCGCCTCAGCGCCGTCGGCGCACGACCGCCCAGGCCCGTCTCAGGTGGAAACCGCTACGACGCCTTCTGATGGAATGGGCTGCGCGAGCGCCAGCAGGCAAGGTCAGCAGTTGCGGCGCGTGAACGGCCCCAAGGCGCGAGGAACTCAAGCCGCGCTCGTGCGCGAGCCGCACGCCGCTCTCGGCCCTCGCTGCCTGCCATGCCCGCCCTGCCCCAGCTCAGTGGCGTCAAGCTCAGTCGCCCGTCACTGAGCCTTGCCGACCCTGGTGTTGGCCGAAAATCTTGAGCGTTGGTTTCCGCTGATCGCCGCGGCCGGTGATCTGTTGCTGCTGGGTCGCCCCGCCGGCTCGGCCGAAAGTGCTGTTGGCCCTGCCCACGGGCGTGACGGTGGTGAATCTGCAGCGCCGCAACGGCCGCCTTACTCGGGGCGGTGGGCTGGAGCTTTCGCGTTGCTGTGCGTCGCCTGCTGCTCGTGCGGTCTGCTTCAGCTGCTCGATCCCTCCCTTCGCTCGGGCCTGCCCCTCGATCCGAGCAGGTGCAGAGGCTTGCCGCCATGCTGCTGCTTGCTCTGGGAGCCCTGATTGATCACTTCTGAGCAAGATCAGGCTGTGATGCCCTGAGTTCAGGCCAGGGCCAGCTCCCGGATCAGCTCCCGCCAGCTTCCCCCTTCCTCCCACCCCGTAGACCTCGTTGCAGAAGTGGAAGGTCAGTTCAGCTCGGGCCGTCCTCATCGAGGATGGCATTCAGTTCCAGCCTCGGCGAGCATGCGCAGGCATCGCACCTGCGGCGAGGGTGCAGGGGCAGTGGAAGGTCACCGTTTCTGCTGGCTTCGCGTCTCGAGCAGGTTGGGGATCGAGATCCGGAAAATGTCTTCGAGCAGGATGCAGTTGCCGTCACAACCGGCCAGGCGGCGCTGAAGCCGGTGATCTTCCCGCAGCGCGCCTCCAGCAAGGGCCACCAGCGCCGTGTCTCGCTGGCGCGTTGGGCGCACGCTGCCACCAGCACACCGCACGCAACAGCGCACGCGCTGTTGTCGACTGCTCGCCGACGAACAGGCGATGGGCTTCTGCTCGGAGTGGAGCACGGTATGGAGGCCACATCCTCCCCCGATTGCCGCCGCTGACCAGCTCCACGGTGCTGACTGTAGGGGCTCCCCTTGCCCAGTTCGCGCACGACGTGGAGTAGCGTGCGGTTATGCCTTGCGAAATCGACAACCCGTGCCGTCCCTCCGCCCGTTTCAACCAGGTCGAGCTCCAGGCCCGGCGGCCGCCCACATGGCCGGGGACGCTGCCATCCGCCGGATCCACATCAGGGCCGCGCAACGGCATGGACTGGGATCCTCAGGTTCACCCGGCCGTGGGGCCACCTTCATCGAGCTGGCCAGCAGCAGGCCGGCGTTTCACGCCCGGCCGAGGCAGGGCCGTGGGAGTACGAGAGTTTGTGCCGCCGGCGCGCATAGCGACTGGTGACTGGTGGTGGTAGCTGGCCACCAGCCGAATCCCGCCCTCGGGCCGCAGTGGCCCGCACCACGGATCGGGCATCGGCCCACCGCCCATTTTCAGAGCATCGTTAAGGATGCGGGCCAGGCGAAGCGCGTCCCGCTCTAACAGCAAACCCCGATCAATCACCCCACGGAACAGCTCCGGCTCTGAGGTGACCACCAGCAGAACCCGGGGGCAGTCGCGGCTGAGCGGCCAACAGTTGCAGCCCTCCTGGCGCCACCGACCAATCCAGCCCGGCGGTGGGTTTCACGAGCAGCAGAACGGCTGGATGCGCACCAGTTGCACCGCCAGCGCCAGGCGCGTTGCTGGCCGCCGCTGAGCCGCTCGGTTGCCTGTTGCAGCGATAGAGAGTGCAGCAGATAGAGAGCACCAGACCCACCTGGTGAAAGCCACTGGCCCTCGAGCTTTTCTCGGCAGGCCAGCCGACGCTGAACTCCAGTTTCAATTCCTGGCCACGCTCACCCCAGGAAGTGGACGCTCAGAAACTGAAAAAACCAGAACCGCAAAGCAGCGGCGCTGGCGGGCGTTCAGCGGTCTGACCCTGCCAGCGGATCGTGGCCGCCACTGGGCTGGCCAGGCCGCAGATCAGCTCCATCAATCTTACCCGAGCCGCTGCGGCCCGCACCAGGGCCGACGGCTCCCCTGGTTTGAGCGTCAGATCCAGCCCGTTGAGCACGGCTTCAGCGCGGTTGGCTGGCTGGTACGCCAGGGCTTGGAGCTCCAGCATGGGCGTGGCCTCCAGGTCGTACCAGCTCTTGGCAGTGCCGTGTTGGATGGGGGGCCAATGCGAAGCGCTGCCGATGGACGTCAGATCGGGACCTGGATCCGTTCAAACTGCTGGATCTGCGCTCCGTTCGCGATAACCCTGGCCAGGGAGACAGCGGCTATGTGAACACGGTGTTGTAAAGTCTGTCTTTTCCTCGGGCAAGGTTGGGGGCTTCAACGCTAAAACCTGCAGGTGCACGAGGAGGGCGCTGATCTGAGCTGGAGACGTACGACAGCGAGGGCGCTGAAAAGTCGTTGCCGGCCCTGATGCACAAAACATGGGTGACTGGAGTATCAGGACGACTGGGCCCGCTGCTGGCTGGAACCTCGTGCACCAGCGATGGTGTGGCCCTCGACGTGCTGATCAATGCCCTGCACAGCTTCGACAAGAAGTCGTCTGAGCATCGGCCGAACTGGTGATGTGGGTCAACGAGGACGGCCCTGTGGAGGAACAGGCCGAACGCCCTCTTCCCGCTGGGTAACAAAGCTGAGCGGCACTGCCCCGCAACAGCACACCCCCGCTGCCCCCATGCCATAGGCCCGCGAACGCGCCGCCTGCTGATCGATCCCCGCCCGCTGATGGCGGCACTGGCCCTCAATGCGAGGAGAAGCCGCTACCTCACGGCGCGTGCTGCGGTACGGCCAACGGTGATCGCTTGCCGTTGTTGATGGCGCTGCCGCCTCTGGAGTGCCGTGCTGCTCCGATCGGGCCGCACCGCCCGGCTGGAGCAACCGCCCGGCCAACCCCTTGAAGCCGTCGCGCCGCCGCCCTCCCTCACCCCTGGCGTGGCGATTGCCTCGGCCGATGGCGACGTGGGTGGTGCGGATGGCCTGCAGCTGGGGGTCGACGGCTGCAGCCGTGTGCAGAGCCGGCACGGGGGGATTCAGGCGCGGCGGACGGAACGCTGGACGGCGATCCTGCGCAGGCCAGCGAGCAATGCGAGCGGCTGTGGCTGCCCGAGCTGCGATGGCCGTGCAGGCCCAGGAGAGTGGGCTGGCGCAGCCCTGCCGGGCTGGTCCTGACGCCACCTCGCGTCGCAGGAGCTGCCCCCAGCCTCTGCGAGCTTCTGGGCCCATGGGCCGACTCCGCAGCGCCGCGCGCTTGGCGTCCCAGCAGCGTAAGCTCGCCATCGGGCCAGGAAGGGGTGGAGCGCCGAATGAAAGGAGCGGGCCATCGCGCGGGCTGGTCAGCGGGTGGACCTGGGTCGCGCATCCTGCGCACGTCCACCGCAGCCGTCCCGGGACTGGGCCAGATCAGCGCGGTGGAGAGCGGCCGTGGCTGCTGTGTTCAAGGGCCGCTGATCAAACGGCTGTTTTAGCGCTGGTCAGGAATTTGCCGATCGCCTTGAAAAGCCAGCCGAGGTTGGCGCGGCCAGGCGACGGGGCGGCAGGGCAGCGGAGGGGATCAAGCTGTTCCGCGCAAAGGTGACCGTCGACTTGCGGCGGGGCTGTTTTCTGGCTGAGGCGGAAGCCGGCGGCGATCACCTCGGCGGTTGGGTCAGAACTTTGGCGCGTGGTCCAGGAACCGCTGGGCTGGCGGCCCGAGCGGCTCTCAAGCGGTTCAGGCGCGGAGGCAATTGCAGTTTCGCCGCAGTCGCTGCCATGCCCGGACTTGGCCTCTTGGCTGCGTTCCGCTTTTGGGCAACGGGGGCCACAAGCCAGAGGTCGTTCGGCTCGTTCTTGTCAAGGTTGAGAAAGAAACGCAGGCTTGCGTTTGAACCACCATGGCGAGGGTAGGAGCAGCAGGTCTCCCAATTACCGCCTGGCGAGAGGCCTGTGGTTGCCAAACGGCCTCGGGCTAGTGCACACAGTCATCGCCACCACCGCCATCGCCACTCCCAACCGCCATCGACCACTGAACAGCAGCCGCCTTCGCCTTGTCGTGCCGTTTGCCCCTGCCAACCCCAGACCCTTGTGCACTGCTTTCTAGGCCCTGAGGGCCAACGCCGCCCCTGATCGCCGGCCAGCGCCTGCCCCTTGCCTCACCCCGCGCGGCTGGGTCCATGCCGGCATCCTCCGGGCAGCCTGCTCTGCGGACCCTGGGCTGGCGCGGCTGTGCTGGGCGGGGTGCTCTATCTGCTGCTGGGTCGCTGGTGACCAGGCTGGGCTATCGCCGCAAGCAGCAAGCGGGGCTGCGAAGCCCGCGGCGGCCGCGCGGACCTGAGAACTTCTGCGGGTTCGGCGGCGACCGGCGCTGGCCTGGCCCTGCTCACCACGCGCGGCTGCACCGGTGCCCTTGCGTTGCTGGCTTCAGCGCCAGTTTGCGCCAAGCTGGCTGACACCTGCGGGCGGGGCGCCAGGAGATCGGCAAGCGCTGGGACGCACCACCGTGTTGATCACCCAAGCCTGCGGCGGGTCCGGCTGGCACCGAGGGGCAATCCAAGCCTGAGGGAACCCTGGCCACGCTGGTGGCAGTTGGCGCATGGGGCCCTGCTGCTCTGGGCCTCTGCGGGGACCTCTCTCTCTCCGGCGGCCGTTGGGGCTGGTGACCCTGTGGGCCGCGGCGACCTGATCGAAGAGCCTGATCGGCGCCACTCTGCAGGGCGCTATCGCTGGCTGAGCAACGAAGTCTGCAGTCAACGTCTGCCAGACCCTGATCCGCGGCGCTACTGGCGATCGGCCTGGCCCTGCTGCTGCCCAGCCCGCACGATCGAGCGGCCCAGCGCTCTGCAGCTCGTCTTGGGCTGAAACAGCTCGCCGAGTTCGGCGGCCGGAGTTCGGCCGCAGCTTGGGCCACCAACGTCTCAAAGCGCTTCTGGCCACCCGGGCCTTCAGGCCAGGCTTCGCCGAGCTCGCGCCACGACGCTCCCGCCAACACCCGTCCTTCCAGCATTGGCGGAGGTCGGGGCGAGCGGCCCAGCCGCAAAGCCGCAAGCCAGTCCTGGGGTTCGGGTTTCGCAAGCAGGCGATCAGCCGGGCTGGTCTGGGCGGCAGGGGTGGGGTCTGCGGTGGCTTCGAGCAGGTCGGACCAGGGCCAGGAGGATTCCTTCCCCTGGCCCACGGGGCATCGAGGCTGCGCAGCTGCACGAATGCCCAGTTGGAGGGCCGCAGGCCTCCTGCCAACGCTTCCGTGGCAGCCGAGCCGCTGCCGCCAGTGCCTGCCGTCGAGGGCGGCAACTGCTGGGCAGCATTGCTGCTGCAGGGTTGGCCGCGGCGGTGGGAGCTCGCGCAGCAGGCGTGAGCAGCGCAGGGCGGGTGCTTGTCGCGCAGGTGGTGCTGCATGCCCACGGGATGTAGGGAACGGCCTAGCTTGCTCAGGGCAAACGCCCTTGGCGGGATCGAAAAACTTCGATCGCCTTTGATTCAGGCCGAGGCAGCCAATTGCATAAATCGTCGATAGGCAGGGTTTGCTGCTGCGCTCTGGCGATCAAGCCACCTCCGCACCAGGAGTTGAGTTCCCACCAAGCCTGTTGCGTTCGTGTTTGGGTCGGCCGGCACGCGGTGATAGGCGGCCGCAAGGTGGGGTGAGGCTGGCGTAGTGTGGTCTCTGGCATGGCGTGGTTGGGCGGGGGCTTGTCGGTGTGGTTGCTGTCGGTGGAGTTCCTGCGGGTGTGGAGTTCGTGGTTTCAACCTCTTTCGAGTGGCCCGCCTCAGCGCTATCCCCCAAGGGGGATTCTTCTCCCCCATTTCGGGAGACGCCCCCCCTTCAGCCGGAATTGGCGTGCACGCCACCAGCGCTCAGGCCCGCCCAACGCAGCAGGGCCGGCCACTGCCGCAACCCGCTCAAAGATCCGCTGATGGCCCGCTCCATTGAGATGCACCACCATCGCCGTCGTATCAGCCGCAACCAGTGGCGGATCGCCCAGCAGGGGCCTCCAGCAGCGGCAGGAAGGGCACGTTTCCTCTTCGAGGCAGGCCTCCTCAAGGGCAGGCGCTCATAGCGGCGCAGGGCGGCGAGCTCGTACCAGGGCAGCCGGGCATAGGCATCACCCCCCACCACCGGCGAGAGCCCGATCACCAGCACCGGCGCCTGGGCCTTGGCCTGGCGCAACAGTTGCTGCCAGGCCAAAGAGGAGGCCTTCGGGCCGCCAGTTAGGTGGCGGCCATCGGGGGCGCCCGGACCCGGGCGCTGTCGTTGAAGCCGATGTTGATCAGGGATTGCCCTGGTGAGCTGCGGCGCAGTTCGCCGCGCAAAAACCCACCTCGCTGGGGCAGGCGAGCCGCCAGGCTGCTCGAGTTCCATCGCGCGCACACCGAGGTTTGTAGAGCACCGGCCCGCGGCAGCTGCATCCAGTGCCGGCGCAGCGCTCGCACGCCACCCTCGTCCGATCCGCCCCAGCCTAGGCACCTGTCACCAGCACCACCAGCTTGCGGGGAATCCCTCGGGCATCTCGGGAGCAGGGGCGGTCAGCCCGAGAGCAGTCGCTGTCGGACCCCGCGTCCGCTGAGATCTTCTCCCAGCAGGGTCCAGCAGGGGCATACACCGCGATTCAGTGCAATCAGCTCATCGACGGCAAACGAAACTGAGGGCCTCAGCAGCAGGTGCCAGGGCCGGCGGCCCCCACCCAAGCCCGACCACCACGGTTTCCCGCAGATCACATTCGGCCCGGTAGGCGCCGTTAGCCAGGTAGGAGCGGGGCCAGGCCACTGAACGGCGTAGAGCAGGGCCAGCGCGGACCACAGCCCGAGCCAGCTTCAGGGCCACTTCGGCTCCGCCCGATCCGGGTTGATCAGCGCGTGTCTTCGCAGGCCTCCAGCAGCAAGCCGGCCCAGCACCCCGAAGGTTGTGAAAAGCCAGGGCCAACGCCGCGTGATGACCCCGGGCTTGAGCACGAACAGCAGCAGCAGGCGGTGAGCGGTGCGGCCCAGCCGGCCCATGGCCCAGACGGCCGCACAGCAGGGCGACCCCAGCGGCCAGGGTGCACCAGCAGGCAACAGCAAGCGGGGCCACCGCCCACCGCCAGCAGGCGCGCCAGCAAGCGTTCAGGCCAGGGTTGGTGGCCACCCAGGGCGGCCCCAGGCAGGGCCAGCACGCCGGCCAGTTGGCCTGCAGTGGGCGGCAGCGCTGCCAGGCCAGCAGCTGGGCCGGGCTGATCTCCAGGGCCCATTCGGCCACCAGCACCAGCACGGGCAGCAGGCGAGCAGGGCCAGTAGCAGTTCCCGGCCGCTGCGCCCACGCCCAGCTGTCGTCAGCTTGAACCGGCTCGGCATGGCCCCAGCGGTGGCGAGGGCCCGCAGCAGGCTTCGAGCGACAGCTGCACCGCCAGCAGCAGCCAGAGGCCGCGTCCAGAGCTCGTGAAAATGCAACGACTTGGCAGGGCTCAGGCGCAATTCCGTGCCAAGCCCAGCCGAGCCCGAACACCCCGGAGCCAGGGTGGCACTGCGCAGGCGCATTTTCCAAGGCATAGCCGCCGCCCCCCATTAGCTGAAGGGCCCCGCGGCAGCAAGCGGTCCCAGGGCGGTGAGCAGGGCGGGCGCGGCCGGGGCGCCGCCGCTGCGCAGGGCCTGGAGGGGCGCGTGGGCAAGCAATCGAGCAGGTCGCTCACCACCCGGCCACCAGGGCGCAAGGGGATGGCGAATGGCCAAGCACCGCCACGGCGTTTCAAACCCCCAGGCAGCGGCAACAACAGCAGCCCAGAGCAATTCGTGGGAATCGACGCGCCACGCCAGGAAACCGCCGGATGGCGCTGGCGGGCCAGGGCCACGCCCCGAGCCGGTCGCCAGACGATGCGTGAGCTGAGGCACCCCACCCACCAGCCCCAGGGCCAGGCTGAGCGCCCAACGAGCAGGGCGATGGCCACGGTGATGCCCAGGCCGGCGAGAGGCGGTGCGCAGCAGAGCGGGTCGAGCGACGGGGTGATCGCTTGCCCGCCGCGAACTGGGCCACCAGCTCCCAGCCGCCGCCATGGATCAGGCCGGGCAGGCACCAGCAACAGCGCAGAAGGCGAGGGCCGCAAGCAGGGCAACAGCGGGGCGGGCCGGACGCAGCTCCATGCCGTGGTCGTCATGGTGACCGATCCGCGTGGCGGGCGGGGTCCAGGGTCGGGATCGGGGCGTAGAGCCAGCCAGCAGGTCGGGGTTCAGTTCGCAGGCGGTCGTGTCGAAAGCACCAGCTTTCCGGCCCTCAGGGCCAGCACCCGGTCGAAAATCACCGGCGAATCAGGGCGTGCAGGCTGAGCAACAGGGCTCGTGACCGGTGACCTGGCGCAGCAGCAGGGCAGCAGCTCCACCGCAGGCGGGATCGAGCTGGGCCAGGGGTTCATCGGCAGCAGCAAGCGCCGGCTCCTGGCGCAGCAGCGGCGATCGGCCAGCCGCTTGCCGCTGGCACCGGAGAGGGCGGTGGACCGGTTGGTGTTGCAGCAGGGCTGGATCGAGTCCACCTCCCGCAGCCGCCCCGTTGGCTTCGGTTTCAAGCGGCTGCAGCAGTTGCAAGCCTTCTGCCAGCCCCAGTCGGGCCAGCGTGCGCATTGAGGTTCTGCTGCACCGTTGAGCTCCTCGATCAGGCGGCAGGTCTTGCCAGAGGGGTGCGATGCGGGCCCGCTGCCGTTGCCGCAACCGCCTGGAGCGGGCCGGCGCTGCCCCTGCCAGAGCACGGCTCCAGCTTGGGGGAGGCAACAGGCCATGGGCCCCGCCAGGCAGGCGTGCTCTGTTGCCCGCCCCGCTGGATCGAGGCAGGGCTACGGCGCTCCCCGGCCCCCGCAGCTGCAGGGACACCTCTCCAGCGTTGGCCCGCGCCCGCACCGTGACGCCACGCAGCTCCAGCAGTGGAGAGGGCTCTTTGGAGGTGGCCATCGCTCAGCGGGATCTTGCGAATCTCGCGACCCCACCTTCTCGATGGGTCGTATTGCCGTTGCGTGCTGGGATGAACGTTTGGCACCGAAGAGGTCGAGGATTCTGGGCCTTGCCGGGGTTGCGATGGCATTTGAGATTCATTTGAACGTGACTTCTGGAGCCCGGGTGGGAAAGCCCCGCCAAACGCTTGCGTCGAGATTCTCTGGGCGAAGCCAGTGGTAGTTGGGTAGCAGGGGTGGCGGCCAGATCACGGCATACTTTCTTCGGGTCGGTCCTGCCGGAAACTTGAGGCTTGCTCTGCCACACCTCTTCGTTCACCACGCCGGCCTGGTAGGCGCCGCTCGCACCAGGGCGATCGTGGCGTCATGCTTGGCCACTGAAGCCCGGCGCACCACCGGCGAAGTGCCTGAGCTTCACCCCCGCCGACCCAGGGTACTAGTACTGGGGCATTCAGGCGCGCCCTGAGTGGAGCTCTTCCGAGCAAAGGTGAAGGCGCTTTCCCATAGCAGGGCCGGGGATGAGCCCCTTCTGGTTGGCAGGGCTTGATTTCGCTGGCGTGTTGGCAATGAACAGGCTTTGAAACGAAGGCGTCAATGTCACGCGGGCGATCACCCTTGGCGCCGGGTTTCTGCACCGGCCTGGAACCCCGGTGAGGCGCCGAACCAGACCAGGTCAAGTCACCGCGGCGGAAAGCGCTCACGCCGGGCGGTGTTAATCGGTTCACCCCACGTACCTTCACCGGCACGCCAGGCTGCGGTGAAGCCCTGTGCCAGCAGCGGGTAGAGACGGTGAGGTTTCCGGGTTCTGATCGGGATGGCACTGATCCGCAAAACAGCCTCTGCTGGGGCCTCAGCGCGCGGCAGCAGGCTGCAAACAGCCAGCAGCAGGGCCAGGCCGGTCAAGCACCACGCGCGAACGGTTTTCGGCGCCGCAGCGCGGGAAGGCGGAAAGACAGCGCATCGGAGGGTAGGGTGAGGGGCTCAGAGCCTGGTCAGAGAATGCGGTTCGAGGCGCGCCAGGCCATCCAGGATCGTGGCGGGGAGGCGGCGCCAGGAGAGCCTGGATGCAGTGTTCGTCGCCGAAGGCCACACAGGCACCCACGGCCAGGCCTTCCTGCTCGACACTCGTTGCAGAGTGTCATCGTGTCGAGGCCTGTAACTGCTGATATCGGGGTAAGGCCGTAGAAGGCTCCCTGGGGGCGGTTGCAGCTCAACCCCCGGCAGGCGCGCCAGGCCGTTTCAGGCCAGCAGGCTGCGTCGCTCGCTGAACTGGTCGGTCCATTTCGGATGACACAGGTGCGTGACCTCAGGGCGGCCAGGCGCCCGTACTGCGCAAAGGTGCAGGACGTTGCTGGTGCTCTGCTCGCCAGGGCACTTGGCCGCGGCCACCAACCTCAGCAGCACCGGCCGAGATAGCCCAGCCGCCAGCCGAGTTCACGCCCAGCCCTTGGCAAGCCATTCACCCAACAAAACACCGTGTTAGGAGTCGGGTGGCCACCGCCGCGAGCTGTGATGGGACTGGCCGGGGGCCAGCAGGAATTCGTAGTTCTTCATCGCAGACCACCGCCGACCTGGGGATGGCGCCGCGAGCACCGCGCGATGCCCTCCAGTTCGGCCCGATCCATCACCATGCCGGTGGGATTGGACGGGCGCGTTGAGCACGAGCAGGCTGCTGGCTGGGGGTGATCGCCGCCTCCAGCTTGCTGGGCAGGGAGCCGGAAAAGCCATCACGGGCTTCGGTGGGCAGCCGCCGCACCGTGGCACCGGGCCAGCTGGGCCATGTTCCGGGTAGCTCAGCCAATAGGGGCTGGCAGCAGCAGGCTCCATCACCGGGTCCCCCAGCCAGCACCTGAAGAGGTTGTAGAGGGCTGCTTGCCCCCATTGTGACCAGCACCTGCTCCGGGGCGTTGTGGGATGGCCGTCTCCACGCTGAGCTTGGTTAGCGATTCGCACTGACGCAGGGCCGTTCACCGGCGGCACGGGCCATAGCGGGTGGCCCCCGCGCCAAGGTCCTCGCTGGCCGCTTCACCGGATGAAGGCGGGCGTGTCGAAGGGTCCGGTTTTTCTCCGGGCGCTCAGACTGCAGATGTCGAAAACCGTCGGCCCGCGCTGCGGGCCACGCGGCGGCGCATGGACCCAGGGTGGCAGGGTTTGCAGCGCGATGGCCCGGGCCGAGAGTTCAACGGCGGGGCATCAGTGTGGGCGCAGCGTTCGACCGCAACATGGGCGGCGGCACCATCAGCGGAGAGGCAGGAATGGAGAAATCATCCTGACTGACGCAGGGATCGCTTTCTTCAGATCACTTGCTAGGGTCGACCCCGGAGGTGCCGTTGGTTTTGAGCACGATCCTGAACCGATTTCGGGCTCCCTTTTTCGCCGGGCGAACGTCCCATTTGAGCCGCGATTCAGGCGCCCTGGATCAGGCCCTCCGCCAAGCTCCATGGCGCCTTGCGAGGCCGCCGTCGTTGCGGCCTAGGCGCATTCGCGTCCAGCAGTGGTGGTCAAGCCGCGGCAAACCCCGGGTGCCCGGCTGATGGTGATCGGCGCAGGGCCCGGCGCCCAGGAAGATGTCAGCGGCAGGCCTTCGTGGCGCTCCGGCCAGCTGCTCGATCAGATGCTGGCCGAGCGTGGTCGGTTGACACCAATCGTGATTGCCACATCTGCAACGTCGTGAGTGAGGCCACCGGAGAAACCGCAAGCCGACGCCGGCCGCAGATGGCGGCCTGCCTGCCCTGGCTGCTTGAGCAGTGGAGCGGTGAAGCCCGAGCTTGATCCTGCTGGCCGGCGCCCACCGGCGTGGAAGGGCGTTGCTGGGATTCCGCGGGGATCACCAAGCTGCGCGGCCAGTGGCAGACCTGCAGGGCCGCCCGTGCCTTGCCGATCTTTCATCCCTCCTGATTCTGCTGCGCAATCCGTCACGGGCAGGCAGGGATCGCCGAAGTGGCACACCGGCAGACCCCAGGAGTGCGGCGCCGGCCGACCGGCCTTGCCGCTTGCGCCAAGGCGACCCACACCGCCAGTGCCCCCTGATCTGTGGCAGTTTTGAACCACTTCCGGCCCTGCATGATGACCTGGCACCCTCGCCCCCACAACGGCTCAAGCCCCGGCAAGCCCCAGGCGGCAGGCCCCAGCGGGCTGGCCGGATAACCCTCGCTACGACACGGTCATCCGCCGCCGCAAGACCCGCAGCGTGCGGGTGGGTGACATCTGGGTGGGCAGCGAGCACCCCGGTGGTGGTTCAGTCGATGATCAATGAGGACCCCTCGATATTGAGGGCGCCCCGCCGGGGCATCCGCCGGCTGCATGAGCTGGCTGCGGGGTCGTTGCGGCTGACGGCTGCCGAGCCTGGCCACGCCAAGCGTGGGTGAAGATCCGTAAAACGGCTTGAAACGACAGCTACGGGTCGGGCCGCTTGGTGGGCCGATGTGCACCACAAACGGCATTTGAAGAGATCGCCCTTGAGTGCCCAGGCACGTCGACAAGGTGCGCATCAATCCAGGCTGTATGTATTCGACAAGCCCGATCCAAAGCGCACCGAGTTCACCCCTGAGGAAGTGGCCGCGATCGGGCGCGCATTCAGAGCACGCTCGACCGCTGGTGAGGGGCCTGCTTCAAGGAGCAGGGACAAGGGCTGCGCATCGGCGTCAACCACGGCTTCTTGGCCGTTAGCGGATGCCCTGTTCACTTACGGCGACACGCCCGCTGGGCATGGGTGAGAGCTCCATGAGTGTCATCCAACATCTTGCGATCGCCTCGATTTCCACCAACATCGCGTGTCGATGAAGGGCCTCGCGGGCGCCGGTGATGCTGGCCGACCTACCGGATGATGGACTGACCGCATGGATTGGCAGAGGGCTTTCACACCCCCTGCCACCTGGGCGTCACCGAAGCAGGTGACGGCGACCTACGGCCGCAATCAAGAGCACGCCGGCATCGCCACCCTGCTGCCGAGGCCTGGGCGACACGAATCGGTGTCGCTCACTGAGGGCCACCGAGAGAAAAAAATCCCGTTTTGCTATCGATCCTGCAGGCCCGTGGGGCCTGAGGAAAACGATTCGGTGGAGATGTGCCTGCCCCAGCTGCGGGCCGCACCCTGTTCAACTCGAGGAGGTGCTTTGCACGTGGTGCGTAACGCCCCTCCCACACTCACGGCTTGGATATCGCCCGTTAGGGTGGCATCGTTAACGGCCCTGCGAGATGGCCGACGCTGGACTTACGGCATATGGGGCAAGACCCCCGGCACCCATCTCCCTCGGACGCGGCCGCGACGAGATCGCGGGTTGCCAGAAGCCGAGGGTGTATGGAGGCCCTGATCGCCCTGATCAAGGCAGGACGGCCCGCTCGGGTCGATCCCTGATCGGGTCACATCCAACGTGTCTGTAACCGTCTTTTGCAGGGGCGTCGCTGGATTCAGGCGGCTAGTTATAGGGCACAGTCAACGGCGCAGGGATCCAAGGCTATGGGCCAAGTGGTCGCCACCAGCATTTTCTGTGTTGCCGGGTCGCGCGTCTGCACCGCAGCGCGGTGGTGCGGTGAGTGGGCAGGACCCGAGTTCGCCTCCTTGATACGACAGCCCGAAGGGAGGTGAGCGACCAGCCTG
>Ga0163217_1009989_pt1 | contig 13963 bp, 19 predicted proteins | sample SynspAceP_FD_185933 | JGI IMG/M metagenome (GOLD analysis project Ga0163217, IMG submission 185933) | Saline lake microbial communities from Ace Lake in Antarctica - Synechococcus sp. Ace-P (PacBio error correction) | ecosystem: Environmental > Aquatic > Non-marine Saline and Alkaline > Saline ... | reverse complement strand
AATTCGTCTGGGTGCTCGACCCGATCGACGGCACGCGTGCCTTCATCAATGTATTCCGCTGTTTTGCCACCGCTGAGTCGCACTGGTTCGCGATGGCACGCCGTGCTGGGCTGAACGCCATTCCCGCTCGACGAACGCCTGGCTGGGCCCACATCACCAGCCGACCGGCACTGGGGGCGCGTGCAATACAGACGTTGAAGCCGCACACGCAACTGCCCGACTCTCGATTGCGGCACAGATGTGCACCAGCTCACCCGATATGTTCAACACGCGACGGCCGCGAATACGCGCAACTGAAGGCCGCCCGTGCGCGACACCCGTTTCGGACGGACGCCTGGCCTATGCCATGTCGCCTCGGGCACCACCGATGATGGTCGCCGAAAAGCGGCATGCAGCCCTTATGACATTTGTCCCACGCGGTGATCAGTGGGCGGGGCCGGCGGCACGATCACGGACTGCGAAGGCCAGCCGCCCTCACCTGAATCCACCGGTCGGTTCTGCCAGCGGGCGCGCCAGCGTGCACGAAAGCTGCCCTCGCCGCGCTCAAAAACAAGGTAAACCCGGAGCTGATCCATGGCGCATGCGTAAGAATTCGCGATTTCCTGCCCTGACCGGACCGGCGCTCTCGCACACACCGTGCCTTTTCGACATGGAACCGATATCGGCCGATGCCAGTTTTTGGCGCGTCCTTGGCGCAGCTGCCGAATGTCACCACTGTTCCACTTCTGCCTGACACACTGGCCCCAACGAGGTCAGCGACGCATTTGCAGCCCATTGCGGAACTCGCGGGTGCGGAGTTCCGTCCAACGTCCTTGCGCTTGTGCCATCCGCAGCGAAAAGCGGACAGGTGACCCACCGTATCGAGATACGCGGCACGCGACCGCCCGGGTCTTGGTCGCCCGCCTCACCAAGCCTTGCTAGTTTATGGTTGCCAATATCGTGCGCATGACCTGCGAACGGGTGCGGGCGATGCGCGGCGGATTATGTGAACTTCCAGATCGAAGCCTGATCCCGCGCACGGCCGCAGACCTGTCGGGGGCCGCCTCGACAACACCGCGCAAAAAAAAAAAAATTTTTTTTCCCCCCTTTTTCCCGGCCTTTCCAGCCACGCCGAACCCGTCTGAAACAGGCCCGATTTTCGGGCGAAAACCGTCGAATTGCGCGCATGGTTGGTGAATGTCTGACAAACCATTGTGAGCACAGGTCAGTTTTGCTTGATCCGCAGGGCGTTTCTGGCCCCCATCTAAAGCGTAAACTGTGTTCCGTCCGGAGGACCACATGCGCTGCCACAAATATCTCCACTCTCTTGGCCGCGGCGCGGTCTGGCCTTTGCCAGGCCCGCCCTGCGCCACCGGCACGGATGGTCCTGCCATGGCAGCATGCACGGGGAACCCAAATACGGCCGGCCTTTCCCATTTGACTATGTGGACCCGGGTGCCCTCAAGGTGGCGAGATGTCCGCGCAGTGACCGGAACCTTTGACAGCCTCAACCCTCATCATTTCAGGGAACCCGGCCTGCGGTGTCGGGCTGATTTACCGACACGCTCACCACCTCATCGGCGGACGAGCTTCACGAATACTGTCTGCTTTGCGCGACCATGGAACGTGCCGGACGACCGTTCCTGGGTCGAGTTAGCTGCGCGACGATGCGTGTCTGCATGACGGCGAACCGATCACGGCCCGCAGACGTCATCTTCTCGTTCAAACGTGCCTGCGCGAGGAAAGGCGCCCTTTCTACCGTTTCTTACTAATCGCGACCGTGACCAAGGTGGAACAGACGGGCCGCGCAATGTGAAGTTCACTTTCGGTGCCGATCAGGAACCCGAACTGCCCTGATCATCGGTTCAGCTCCGGATTTTTCCCGGCCATTACTGGAGACCCGGATCGGCAAGACCACCCTGGACATTCCACGGGGCAGCCGCCCCTACAGAATTTCCGGACGTGAGTCGGACGCTCGATCCACTCTGGAGCGGGGTGCCGAAGTTAACTGGGTCGCAACCACCCACCAATATCGGACGCAACAATTGCGAGTACGATGCGTTTGAGTATTTCCGCGCATCCCGGGTGTGCCCGGATTGCCCTGATTTGCCGGCGATATTGAATCGTGCCGGCGAAAACTCATCAAAGGCCTTGGGCGACGGAATTCGTCGACACCAAACCCGTCAGGACGGCAAAACTCCCGCGAGGAATTCCCATGAAACGGACCGCCCGCATTCAGGGTTCGTGTTCAACTTGCGCAAAAACCCATGTTGTCAGGTCGCCGCGTGCGCGAAGCCCTGACAAATGCCTTCGACTTTGAGTGTCGAACAAGAACCTGTTTACGATGCCTATATCCGTACAGACAAAGCTTCTTCGACACTTCGGACTGGCAGCAGCGGCCTGCTCCAGGATGCGCGGTGCCAGGAACGTGAAATTCTGAACGCTTCGGACAGTTGCCCGAAAGACCTTTTTCACAAAAGAATATGTGCGCCCGCCCGACGGATCGGGCACCCGTGGCATTGCGACAATCGCGCACCGCAGCAAAGCTGCTCGAGATGCGGGCTGGGTCATCCGGTAGCGGCGACGCGCGTCAATGCGGAACGGCGAAGCCTTTCCAGTTCCGAGATCTTGTGGAGCAGGCCAGCAACCTTCGAAGGCGGATCGCCCTGCCCTCGCCCGCAACCTTATCGGCTGGGATCGAAGCCCAAGGTCCGCGTCGTCGATGCCTTCCCAGATTCGCGGCGCACCACAGTTTCGACTTCACATGATTTCGCGGCATTCTGGGGGCAATCGGAAATCTCCGGCAATGAGCAAGGCTCGACTACTGGAGCAGCGCTGCTGCCGAACGGGATGGCTCACGAAACCAGGCCGGTATTCGGACCGGTGATCGTGCTCTGATCGAATTGGTTGATTGCCGCGCCAGACCGGAAAGCCTGATCCAGCGGCCCGTGCGCTCGACCGCGCCCTGATTCTGGGGGAAATTATGTGATTCCCCATCTGCACATTGAATCGGACCGGATTGTGTACTGGGACCGCTACGGCATTCCCGAGATCGTGCGCGCAGCGGCATACAGCCGACACCTGGTGGCTCACCCGAGAAAGCAGAAGACATTAGCGCCTATCGCGGCAGCCGCTTAGCACCGACGCGCTCGAGCAAGATAACTTGCGTCCACGCGGCAACGCCGACGAGAGAGATTTGCCAGCCCATAACCCCTGTCAATTGCGAGGAGGCACAGCGGACGAAGCAATTCCGCTTGCGCGCCTGCCCCCTTCCGGATTGCCGCACCCTTCGGGGCTCGCAATGACGGAAACGGCGATCGGCAATGTCAGGCACTCCAACGGTCAGCCCCTAGTCCGACATGCTCGCCTATATCGTTCGCCGCCTGCTTGCTGTCAATCCCGCCCTGTTCGGAATCATTCTGCTCAACTTTGCCATCGTTGCAAAGTTTGCGCGCGGGTGGCCCGGTCGAGCAGATGATTGCACAGATCCAGGGCACCGCCGTCGATGCGACATCGCGGGTTTCGTGGGCTGGGATGGGTGGGCCAGCAAGCAGTCACCGGCTGCGGCGATAACAAACCACGAGCTTTGAGATCCAAGTATCCGGCCCCGCGGCCGTGCCGCCGGAGTCATCTCCGAACTGGACAGCTCGTCGGGCTTCGACAAGCCGCCCCATGAGCGGTTCTTTTGATGCTGAAGAAACTAACATCCAGTTCGATTTCGGCAACAGCTTTCTTCCAGGACAGGCCGGTGATCGAACTGCATCTGGAAAAACTGCCGGTCTCCATTCACCATCCGGATTGTGACCACCCTGTTCCTCTACGCATCTCCGATCCGCTGGGCACGCCAAGCGTGCGCCGATGGTCGCGCTTTGCAGGCCTCACCAGTGTCGTCGTGAGCGCGGCAACGGCCCCTACCCTCCTTTATGCTCGCGATCTGGGCATTCAGCTTGTTCGCCAGCGGCAACTTCGTTGACGGCTGCCGCTCCGGGCCTGACATCGGACAATTTCGCCGAATTGACCGCTCGGCAAAATCGGCGATTACTGATGGCATATCGCGCTTGCCGGTCGGGGGCACTCGGTCATCGGCGGTTATGCCGCGCTGGACCATGCTGACAAGAATCCTTTCCTCGACCAGATTTCCCAGCAAATGTGGGACCGCCCGCGGCCAAGGGTCTCGAGCAGCCCGGGTGCTCTATGGCCACGTGTTCCGCAACGCCATGCTGAATCGGATCTACGATTTCCGCCAGCTTCCTCTCGATCCGCTCTCGGGACGGCGCGCTGCTGATCGAATCATCTTCTCGCTCGACGGATGAGCCTGCTGGGCTTCGAGGCGGTGCTGAACCGCGGACTATCGATCGTCTTGGCACGCTTAATCTTCGGCTGATGGGGCTGGTCATCAACTGATCACGATGTGACCTGATGTTGCTGGCGATCCCCGTACGACTTGAAAGCCGCGAGTCTGAGATGACCGCTGCGAGACAGCGCGCGCCGCGTTCTTCGCCTGACCATTCACGCCGCTGACGGCGCGGCGCTGCGAATTCCGGGCCACCGCGCGGCTACTGGTCGCGTGGATCTTCCTGATCCCTTGTTTCGTGGCTCTCCCTGGTTCGCGGAGTTCATCGCCCAACGACAAGCCCCTGAGGGCGTGCGTTTGACGGCGCGTTCTACACGCCGATCTTCAACGCCTATCCCGGAAACCGCCTTTGGCGGCCGATTTCGAGCGAGGCTGATTTCACCGATCCTTCGTCGTTGGAGTTGATCAGGAGAAGGGCGGGCTGCTCATGCCGGCCTCATCCCGTTCAGTTTCGACACGCCGTCACCGACCTTCCCACCCCGGCCCCCTCGCCACCGACGGCGCAGAACTGGCTGGGCCACATGAATCAGGCGCGGATGTGACGCGCGCGTCATCTACGGCTTCCCGCATCTCGTGCTCTTTCGGCATGGGCCTGACCATCCTGCCAGCATCTCGGGCGTGATCGCGGGGCCATTCAGGGCTATTACGGCGGCTGGGTCCCTGACATTCCAGCGCTTAACTATAGCATAGCTACAGATCTCGAAGGGCCGCCTTCCCACTGTTTGTGCTGCTGATCGTGGCCGCCTGTTTGCCCCGGGTTCTGGACCTTCTGTTATCATTGTTGGCTGTTCAGCTGGAACGGGGCTCGTGGGTTCGTGCCGGGGCCGGACGTTCCTGCGGGGGCGCGAAACTTCGTACTAGTGCGCGCCGCACGAGCGCTCGGGGTGGCAACCGCTGATCATGTCCGGCATGTGCTGCCCAATGCCATGGTCGCGACATCACATTCCTGCCTTTTCACGCTGGTCGGTTGGCTGGACCGCCCCTGACCGGCGGCTCGACTTCTCGGCCCTTGGCCGCCGCCGGGGTCCCCTTCGCTGGGCGAATTACTCAAACAGGCCGAAAGGAAAATTTCACAGCGAATGGCTTACATTCTTGCCGCCGTGTTCTCGATCACGAATATGCTGTGCTTGTCTGTTTCTTGGTGAGGCGGTTGCCGACGCGTTTTTAATCCGCGCAAGCAGGATTTCAGGAGATGCCGGCTGATGGCCGAACACCGTTGCTTCAGGTCCGCAATCTGCGCGTCGATTTCTCGACCCCCAACGTCCGTTCAGGCCGTGAAGGGGATATCGTTCGAGTCGAAGGGCGAAACCCTGGCGCTGGTTGGCGAGCCGGGTCCGGAAATCCGTCACCGCGCCTTGTCGATCCTGCAACTGCTGGCCCTATCCGTCGCGCGCCATCCTGCGGGCTCCATTACCTTGAGGCGAGGAAACTTGGCTCAACGCGCCGATCCCAGGCTGCGCGCCCATCCGGGCAACGATATCGCAATGATCTTCCAGGAGCCGATGACCTCGCTCAATCCGCTCCACACCATCGAGAAACAGCGTCAACGAGGTCTGTTCGTTCACAAGGGGCTGTTCCCGGCCCACAGTCCCGCGCCGCGAAACCCTCCGAAACTGCTCAAAGCTTGTCGGCCTGTCGGATGCCGGAAAAGCGCCTCAAACGCTAACCCGCAATGAACTCTCGGGCGCCAGCGGCAGCGGGTTGATGGATCGCGATGGCGCTCGCAACGAGCCAAACTGCTGATCGCGACGAACCTACCACGGGCGCTGGATGTGACCGATCCAGGCGCAGATCCTCGAATTGCCTCGACGACCTGAAGGAAAGAGTTCCGATATGTCGATGCTGTTCATCACCACGATTGGGCATCGTGCGAAAATGTCCGACCGGGTTTGCGTTATGAACAGGGTGAAAATTGTGGAACACGGGAACGACGAAGCATCTTCCAGAACCCGTCTCACGCTTATACCCGGCATCTTCTCGATGCCGAGCCCTCCGGTCCGCCCGGTCGCCAGTCCGCAACGCAACCAAGATCATGAAGGCAGACGGACCTGCGGGTGAACTTCCCGATCAAGCCGGAATCATGGCGTCGCACCGTCGATCATGTGAAGCCGTGACGGGATCACCGTGGAGGTTCGCGCATAGGCCAGACCTCGGTGCGCGGGAATCGGGATCCGGCAGAACAACCCTTGGAGCTGGCCCTGCTGCGGCTGATTTCATCGAATGGCCCATCGAGTTCGAGGGAAAGCAGATCGCCAATCTGCGCTCGCGCGAGTTGACGCCCGCTGCGCCGGGAAAATGCAGGTGGTCTTTCAGGGACCCCTATGGTTCGCTGTTCGCGCGCATGTCGATTCCAGGTCATCGAAGAAGGGGCTCAAGGTTCACAGCCTTGGCGGGAACGCGGCAGAACGAGACGACATTGATCGTTCAAGTTCATGTGAAGAAGTCGTCTCGACCGGCGCACGGCACCGTTACCCCCCATGGAATTCTCTGGCGGCCAGCGGCCACGTGTGGCCATTGCCCGCGCCTTGTCCTGCGGCCCGACGACGAGGGCGGGCGAAAATTCATCGTTCTCGACGAGCCAACCTCCGCGCTGGCACCGTTCGGTTCAGGCCCAGATCATCGACCGCTGCGCGGCCTGCAGAAGAAGTTACAAGCTCGCCTAATTGTCATCAGCCACGATCTCAAGGTGTGCGCGCCATCTCGAACCACGTCATCGTCTATTGCGCAACGGCAAGGTGGTCAAACAGGGCCCTGCCGATGAAATCTTCGACCAGCCCCAGCAGGCTTACACTAAGGCCCTTGATGGCCGCACGCCTTCGATCTCGCCGCGGACAGGCGCTCGGCGATGCGGTCGCAAAACCTTGATGGCCATGATTCAAACCGAGTTCTTCCAAACCATCGTGTGCTCGTCATTGCGAGCGAAGCGAAGCAATTCCAGTTGCGGTCTTTCCACTGCCCGGTCTGATTGCTCGTCGCGCTGCTCCTCGCAATGACCAACAGATACCGGTGCCAGGGCCGTTCTGATCATCGCGACCCGGTTCTGAAGCCGACTGCGTGGGCGCGCACTCCACGAGCAGAACCCGCGTTCGATGTGGGGATATGGCCCGACGCCCGGTTGATTCCCGATGACATCGCACTACGCGCTTGCCTGGAAGCCGCGCCTGGCGTTTCTCGCGTCCCGTTGTCCGAAATTGAAAGTGGTTCTCGTTGGGCGCTGGCGTGATCACCTGCTCATCGTCCGGATTTCCCACCCCACAGCCGGAGTATCCCCGCGTGGTCGATGCCCTATCTGCGGCCGGGATGGTTGAATATGTCTGCTGGCACGTCCTGCGCTACACAAGAACCAAGCCGCGCACTGGATTGACCAGCAAACCGCCGCCGAGAGTCTGGATGATCGCGCCCACGGAACTCAAGCAAGCCGCTGATGAACGCCGATCGGTAATCTTGGTCTGGGTAGCTTGGTCAGGCGCCGCCCGCGCGTTAGGGGGGCGCTCGGACTTTTGCATGTGGCGGGCTGGAGGTCGGTTCCCCGAAAGACTATCGCCGACGGTGCAATGGCTTCAGGCGTCTTGCGGGCCTGAATGATCTGCTCGCGCGCAACCGATATTCTGGTCTGCCTGCTGCGCTGACCCCGGAAACGGAAAATATCCTGTGCGAAGAATGGTTCGCCCGACTGCCCGAAGGGGGCATATCTGATCAATGCCGCGCGGGGCGGTCATCTGGTCGAGGATTGGACCCTTGATCCCGGCACTGGGAACCGGACAAGAACTTCGGGCAGGCCACACTGGATGTGTTCCAGACGAAACCGCTGCCCGACAAACCACCGTTCTGGGGCCATCGGCAAATCACGTCACGCCGCACAAATTGCGTTCCATCACACCCCGCAGTGTCGCGCGTCAGATTGCGTGGAGGGATCACCGCAGTGAGACGGCAAACCCGTGCCAAATGCTGTGGACCGGAAGCTGGGTTATTAGCCCCCTACCTTGGCATGCCCGGGGCAAGCCGGCATGACAAGCCGGACGGGCTAGGCCAACTCGATATCAACCCATTTTCCGGAACCCGGCGTCATCGGAGAAGATTTCATACCAGCGTTTGATATTCGCGCATCGATTTCCGCCTCGATATCCAATTTGAACCAAGCGAGGGCAGATCGGCGCGATCGGGAATGTTCGGCCAGCGAAAACTTCTCCCCCGAACAAACGGTTGCTCCGCAACTGTCTTCAGCACCTGCATTCGCGGCGTTCCACTGCACCACTGGCGCATCGATGGCCTTCTGTTGCCGGTCTCGGGCGTTTTGGTCGCACAAGCCGAGGAAGACCGGCACATGGCCGGGCGCCAGAAGTGACAATTCCCATCCATCCAGCGTTCGATTGTTTTGCCGGGCCGGAAATCAGATGGGTAAAGGTCGCCTTCGACTGCCGGCCCAGATAGCGGAAATGATGCTGGTTGGATTCCCACAGTCACGAAATCACCGTCGACACCACCGGCACACGCCCATTGGTTCATGGCCAATATTCAGGCGAAGCATTGCGGCCAAAGGCCCCGGCCGATATCGTTGTCGTGCTCATATTCCCGGTTCTGGATCACAGAACCACAAGACCTTTGCACATTCGACGTGGTCGCGCGTCCAAGAATTTTCAACATCACCAGCCTCCCCGCGGGCATTCATTCAAAGAAAAAGGGGCGTGCGAAACACGCAGCCCCCTCCATTCTAACTGTTTTGAGGCCGAAGCCGAGCTACTCTTGCGGGGCCTGCGCCATGTTCGTGGGACGGCTTTCGCAGTTATCTCGTCGGACACAGGCTCACCCACATCATTGAACTCGCGTCATGTTCTGGGATGACCTGTGTCCTCGGCATCTGCGCATAAGTGATAGATCAGCGTGATGACTCAGCGGGCATCTGCTCCCACTGGCCGCCAACTGGTCAGCACGATTCGCGCGTAACCAATGCAGTAGAGACCGGAAGGTCAAGCATCGAAACCGGATGACAATCAGCGTTCGTCAGCTCCGGCGACCCATGGGCAGCGTAGAAGTTCTTCAGATGTCGAAGTCATGGGGCCATCACGGCGTCTCGACCGGCGGCGTCATAGCTTTCGGCGATCTGCAGCCAGGCGCACGATGTCTGGTCTGGACCGGCAGCAGTTGAAAGCCATTGCCTTTGCCGTTTCGGCTTTACTGAAGGCCAATGGCGCGCTGTGTTATGTCCGTGAAATAGGGCGAATGAAACCCAATCCGCCGCGTTGTAGTCGATCGTCTCCGGACTGCCACTGCCCGAACAGAAGACGGCGGCGTGGCGGGTTCCTGTCGGTGCCGTACACACGGAAACATCTGACGACGTTGTTGTTTTCGTCAACTTCGTCCAACGCCACCATGCGCTTGGGTGACGCCAACCTGGCGCCAACTGCCGTCACTCCACACCCGTATCGCGTGATAGGAATCGCAGCATTCCCTTGTGATTCATCGAATCCTGCGTCCAGGCCTTTGAGCACGATCTCGATATTCTCTTCAAACACGTCGCGTTGTGCGAATCGTTTCGCGAATCCTTGTCGGGAGATATGGAAACCGCTCAGGCGAAACCGCACCACGGCTGTCTGGTTGTCTTGGCGGCGGTCCGTGACTCGTCGGAGGTGGTGCCGAATTGCTGCCGAAGACATTGTCCAGCGCTCTGTACCCGCGTGCGAAGCCGACAAAGCTGCGGCCCTGGCTCAGGGTGGATCGATGATCGCGGTTTTCTCGGCAACCCGGATCGGGTTTCGGAACCTTTATCACATAGCCAAGCTGGCCGACGCGCACATTTCCTTGGGATCGCCGCCCATAGGCATCCTATAATTGCCGGTTCCGCCCAACCGCATACCTCCGACCCAGAAAGTGATGCTCGGATCGTGGCCACGCCCCAGAAATTCAGGTGTCGCCGCCATGATGACCTCGTGCAGCCTGAACGGTTCGCCTGATAGCGTTGCTTGTTGCGACCGATCGGGCGAAAGCTTCTCGCGCTCTGCCCTCATTTTCGCGTGGAGACGGGTTAGTCTGCAGAAATCGGTTTACCATTGATGTCTCTCCCCATGATTTGGCTGCGTCAAAGCGCTCTTGGGGGAAAGACTACGCGTTTCGTGGTGTAATCACAAATTATGATAATTTAATGATTAGATAACCTTACACTTAATGGTTAAAGCTCAGCTTTGGCCTTTTGGAGCGGAAACAGGCTCATAATCTGTTTCCGGCGACACATGGGGAACGGTTTTCTCATCACACCGAATTACGCTCCATCGCCGCGATTCTGCCGACGATACGCGCAACCCCAGCGCTCGACCCGCGGGTCGTCTCGAGGTGCCTCTATTGCCTTGCCTGACCTATCCAACGCCGCGCAGCGACATAGTCATGTATGCCTCGATTGTGAGATCTAAGACCCGCGCCCATTTCCTTCCGAACCGAACCTGATCTCTAGGCATGAGCGCCTTACCGCAATTCAGGGGTGCGAACCCACATCTGGGAACTTTGCGTGCGTTCGCGCGCTCGGTCGCCGCGCATCCATGACCTGACGCAACCTGGCGCGGGCACGTGACAGCGGGAGCTTCACGTTCCCACAGGAAGGTCGAATCATATTTAGAGACCCCTCCTCATAGGTATGGCCTTCCATGCGATCAGGCAGCAGAACTCACGCGTCCGTTTCAGAGAAGGCTTGGCAATGCCAGGGCGGAACTCGGTCAGCTCCACAGCGGAGAACTGGACCCCGGCACTTCCGAGCGAAACGGCCTCGCTGTCATCCCACGTCCAGCTATGGGACGCCGCGCGCTGATTTTGCGCATTTCGTCGATATGCGCGTTGCGCATTGATCGGACAAACCACGCCTTCATATTGGTGCCCTCTTCAACCGGTCGATTTTCGAGATCGCCTTGGCCAGAGCATCCTGAAACGATATCGTCATCGCGTCATGGCGCCCTGTCAGCCCGGCGCAAAAATCGCGGCATTGGACGGAAATCAGTTCTTCATTTCCTTCGCCTTGTCTCCTTCAACACCATTTTCACTCCGTGGTTCCGAAACCTCTGGTTTAAATCATGCTGAGCAGAATACGGATGCGCGACGGCGTCCGCAACACGTTCGCGTAAGTATATCGTTATTATCAGCGCCTTACACAACTTGTGCAGTGGTGTGTGTTAAAGACCAAAGGAGGTATGTTGAAGCAGCAGCGACATGCGTAAACTGGTGAGAAGGATGGAACCAACCGGTTTGCTGGGCGTGCATCGATTACTCATATTACACATGGATGATAAGACGGATGTTCTGATGCGGGGCCTGCTCTATCAAGAATGCCTGTTTTGGCGTGCATTCTCCGGAAGCTCTTCGGAGAAATATTCGTCGAGCCAATGGACATTCGGGGGCGACCCCTTTGGTTTCGTTTTCCAGGCCTCTCCGGCAGATCAATTAAGGATGCACCAACGCATGGCCCCGCAACGGCCCAAAGCCAAACGCACCGAACGCTCAAATCATGCACGCCGATGTAGAATTGCAGCCCGTTGACGACTGAGGTACGGACAATCGTTATCCCCACACGCGCGGCAGCCATACGTGAACTGTTGCGGCGCCATGGTGGCCGAGAACCTCGCGCCGCCGAGAGCCGATGCGGAATTCGGGCGAATACAGCGTCGTGGATGACGATTACGCTGACCTAATCCCGTAACGGAGCGATAGTATTCCAGCCTGCAAAACGCATACAATCCAATACCTAGAGGCCTGATTTCAACTGCGGCCCAGCCGTATGTGAAAGGGCGGTTACGCATGTGCATGTTGAGTAAGTACTCAGCTTACCGATGTTATAGACCACTGTCGCGACCGCGTGTTTTCCATTGCCCATGCACGCCCTCCCAACACTCGATGTTTTCAACCAAGGTTTATCAGATGCCCGACCAAAGACCCACAAGCGCAGCGAAACGGTTTTGCAAATCCTGGCTCGCGACAGCGGAAAACTTGAGGCAACGAGATGATTGGCGATATGACCCACCCATATTCCTCACGGCGCGCCGGCGGATCCGCGTATTGCTGCGCCGGGGCCTGAAGCTCAAAATCTCGAAGGACCCCTGCCGACAATGCCAAAACATCCGAAACAGCGTCTGGTGGTAAGCCGCTGAGTTACGAACGCCCGGATAGCCTTCCGATGGCGCAAAGCGGCTTGAACGGGCTTGACGGATCGCCTGCTTTTGCGCGATTCTTTCTCTCATGACTCACAACACGAGGCGTTTTGATCGCGGCTGCAGCCTTTGCCAAGGCGGGTCGCTTGGACGACGCGTTCAAACCTACCGCGCGAGCCTGAAAAAGATCCAGTAACGACCAAGCACGGTACCGTTGGCGCGGGTGGTGGAACTGATGCCGCGGCCGGTTCCGGGAAGGGGCAAACTGCTTCCGGGTCTGCCTGCAACACAGCCGACCAATCCCGATCCTCTACAGCCTTGGGCGCGCCTGTCTGGCTGGGGCGGTATGAAGACGCAACCGCACATCTTGTCGGGCACTGACAGGCTCCGATCGCCCGCGGATATCGCTCCGCGCTGGGGGATGCACATTTCTGCAGGCGCATTGGAACCCGCAATTGAAAATCTATCACGCGGCAGCGAACTTTCGCCGGCGATCCCGGAATCAGGCCATATGGCAAATGCCTAATTCCCGCCTGGGAGATTACGAGGGAAAGCCCTGCTGCCATCGAAGCCGCGCGGCGATTGCCCGGAAGGCCAGAGATCGCGTTCGCGCACGCCAATTACGTACGCGGCGAACGGAGCCGGATACCGCGCCAACATTATCGATTCACCTCATGGCACTTCTCCAGGATGATTATCGCGTTGGATGCCTTCAAAGCGAGATTCTGGATCGGTCCGGGTGGAAAGTCCAGCAAGCAGCAAACTGTCGAGCCGCTGGCTGGAACGAGACCCGGGCCCCATGCGCTCGCGCGGGCTGCGCCAGATTGCCAGTCAATTGAAACAGGACGAATGCCGCCTGCGGCGTGTTTTCAGCTTTCTGAAAAAGCCCTCCGGGCGCGGGCCGCATCGTTCGAGCGGCGCGGCCTGATGTACATTGCAGGCCGCCCTTTCTCCCAGAAAACTGGGCGAAACCGGCAGAAAAGCGTTTTGCGGCTGTGTCCGTGCCAATGCCGGCCGGGGCGTTGTTTTAACGACGAGGATTCAGGTTCAACCAGCGCTTCGATCGCTTCGGGAAACACCTTCTCGCTGCGCGCCTGACCAAAGCTGTCCGGCGTTCGACCGTGGACGGGACGCAACCCCGGCTCTTCATCGTCGGCATTGCCCGCGTTCGGCACGGGGACCCTGTCGAACAGATCCTTTCGGACAGCCACCCCGATGTGGCGGGCGGCGGCGACTCAAGCGGTATCCCCGGAAGCTTGGGCGCGCGGCGCTTGCCGATTTACCCTGATTTTTTGGGGACTGGGAAAGGCCGGAAACACGACGATTTGGAAACGCCCATAGCCCGTAACTTATCTGGGGCAATGCTTCGGGGGGACATTTCCTTCGGCCGGCGCGTTTTGTCACGGACAAAGGATGCCGAATTCAATGCCGAGGGGGGCCCCCATTTCTCGGGTTTTAAAAATCTTTCTTTTCTTTCCCTTTTTTTGGTGTTGGGTGTGTGTGG
>Ga0163217_1068171_pt1 | contig 13964 bp, 13 predicted proteins | sample SynspAceP_FD_185933 | JGI IMG/M metagenome (GOLD analysis project Ga0163217, IMG submission 185933) | Saline lake microbial communities from Ace Lake in Antarctica - Synechococcus sp. Ace-P (PacBio error correction) | ecosystem: Environmental > Aquatic > Non-marine Saline and Alkaline > Saline ... | reverse complement strand
GTGGCTTCGGATGCTGCCCGCGGCGTTCCGCGGGCACTACAAAAGGGTACGATTTTCAAAGCAGTGCCTTCTGGCGAGGCCTGCGATCGGTTGCGATAGCACGGCCCGCTTGAGGATGTGTGGGCGCTGGCCGATCAACGCGGGCTGATGTTTTGACGGGACTGAAGGGGCACCGATGCGACCGGTCAAGTGACATACCCAACGATCAAGCCCCCCCCGATTGCGAGAGCCAGCAATCTTGCACCTGCCGATATTGCGCTTCGGTGCGTCGACCGGGACCCAACGAAACCATTGGAGGAAGGAAGGGGCCCGAAGCGAGGCGGCTTTGCGGAGCTTATGCGGTCAGTGAATTCGGGGGGTGGAGTGAATAAGCCGCCCTCAGCGCATGGTTTGTCAAGGCCAATCCCTAGGCAATCCCGAAAGCCCCCAAACCCACTGCCAGGGAAATTCATGGTTGCCCAACCAACAAGGCCGCGCTGATCCAACGTTGACCCTTAATTTCGACCCCACGCCCGCAAGCGCCACGGCAGGCTAGTACTGCCGGTCGAACGGTGACAGATGCCGGAAATTGGGCGGCCTGTTTGGGAAAACAACGCCGGGTGCCGCCATATTGCAAAGGTCTTGCAAGACCGGCACGGGTTCAGCCGTGATTCGGGCTCCCGATATTGTCGATCGAGGCTGCCGGAACGATTGTGCGCCCGTTCTACTCATGGACGGCGCTATGAAGAACATGGGCGCGCGGCCTGCAAAGATTTCATTGCACCAAAAACCCGCCCTACGGAGAATAACCACACGCGGACACGTCGCTGCTGCCGCCACACGTTCGATATGGGGCGGTGCCGCTATGTTGCCATGCTTCGGTCTTGAGGGAATGGATGCCTGGCCGCATGACACGGCTGACGCCTGCCACAATGAGTTCCCCGTGTCGCCGTGCCTAGTCTGTTGCTGGAAGATCGACTTCGTGGCAAGGGACAGGCCCGCAAACGCAACGGGTTGCTCGTCTGGGATTCGAGACTGGCAGGGTAAAAACCGTGCTGCGCCGTCTGTTCAAAGGACGACACGCCCAAGGTCAGGGGAGGCTATTATGTGCACCCGAAGTCGCCACACGACTTCATGGTCCTGCCGCGGCCGGCAACTCCGTTCATGGGACGCCCACCGTTGCCCGAGATGCGCTGATGAGACGGTGATTTCGATCCCCAAACGTCCGATCGATGCTTGAAGCGCGCGGCTGGTTTGCCTCGCCGATAAACCCCCGAAACCCACGGCCCGTATGCCCTATCTGCATCTGGGCAACCAGCCATGGTCAAGCCAGGCGCCTGCGCAATCTGGAGTTGATGTATGACTTTTCGCACAAATCGAGTAGCGGGATTTGATGCCTGTCATCTGCGAGCAGCCCGCGCCGATAGCTTGCAATGGGTTGCAATCGACAAACCGGTAGTGATCGACCGCGCGCATTATCCAGGCGCCGAACTTGACCGCCAGAATACCTGACAGGGCAATCCGCAAGATCGGCCGTCAGATTTGCTAGCGCAAGGTTGCGCCACATTCTGGTACACCCGTCGACTCGTGGCAGGCTTCGCGATCCATCGACGTCAGCACCGAACCCATGCCGCGGACAGATTTGTTGGTATCAAGTCGCGTGCCGGCCATGATCGTGCAAATTCGACCCCGCAAGAACAGCGAGCGCGTTTGCGTGTCGTCAACTCGGCGACACCAAATCACGCCGCATCACATCTATAAAGCGGGCTTGCGGGCAAAAAGAGCCTGGGGCTGTGAACATGAAGGCGGGCCGTGAGCGATGGCGGGTGTGATCTTGCGCATTTGGTCGAACGCTTCCCACGCGCACCAAACCCAAGCCAGGGCAAATTTACTGTATCGGCTTGATCAGGGATATCGAAAAGCGCGGATATCTCAGGGCGTTATCGCATTCTTAAAGGGCTGGTTGACATACGAGCACTTCCGTCCGCGTTGCCGCTCGACTCTGACTTCATCATCAGGCCAATGGTCTTCGCATATGCTGAAAGCCCAGGATTTTTGAAAGGCTCGATGCGCTGCCTTCTGCGCGAACAACGACCCCTTCAAGTCATCCAACTTTGTCGATCGGGGCAAATGGCTGACGAGCAGCTGCAGGCGGTCGCGGCAGGTCAACGTACCGTTGAATGCCTCCGGTGTGCAATTTCAGCAAGTTTCTAAAGGTGACTCGGTATGCAGCACCGCGCGTCGGGAAGCCGTGACACCATCGTCATCACCGTGGCCGATCCGGGAGGCCCAGGAGTCTTCGGGTCCACATGCAGCCCTTGTCTGTTGCGGCACACCGAAGAGCGCAGCCACGGCCAGGATCCGCAGCACGCGTTCTGAAAGGCCATTGGGCATGCGCAATGGACCATCCGAAACAAGTCGCTGCGAGTAGCTGCCGCTTCAGGAATTTTCAGAAAGGAGAACGGTGTGTTGGATCAACAGTTATTACCGATCTCGGCGAAGTGCGTTTCAACGCCTGCCGTGCACAAGATACGCAACCAAACCAAGCCTTTGACGCAAAGACTGTTCAAGAGGATCGGGGCCGAGGGGTCGGTGACGCGATAAAGCCGTTCCAGGCGCCGCCGCCTTGGACGCTTCCGCTAAAGATGCCGAGCTGCGGCCGTCCTCGCTAGGCGCAAAGCCCGCGATCGACCGGAAACAGCGGGCATTGGCCGAGCTTAAACTAAACCGTCCGGCAGATAATGGTCCGTTGCGTCCCGGCGCATGCGGCGCGAGCGGGTTTGCAGTCGTGACGGATCTTTCAGGTACAAAAACCAAACCGCAAAAAACTCAAAAATCGAGCGATATTCGCTGCGTGGAATGTCGAAGCGGTGGTCTGCACCAGAATGGGCGTCATGTGCGGAGGTCGCGTGAAGGGACTGGTGCACAGTCTGACGATATGCTGACGCAGTGATGATGAGCCTTTGGCCGTCACGAGGCCTTGAACTGCCCACGGCGTCGAGTCAAGATCAGCCCGTCAGATTGAAGCGCGAAGCCGCGGATCCCTCTTAAGCAGAGGCGCATTGCCAAAGTATGCGACCGTAATATTGGTGGATACACACGCCACCTGGAATAGTCGCCGATCTCTCGAAATGCCCCCGGCTGGGTCTGCCGCGAGTGCGATTGGCAAGGCATGGCAGGACTGTTTCGCGAGCCGATAAAACGAGCAACGCCCATCATCACCGCCGGCCATTCCTGGCGGCCCGATGCTGGCGTCCCGAGCTGATGGACCATGCAGGCACTGATGGAGGAGCCCATGCATTGATGCGCGCAGGCTTCATATGCCGTAGGCTGAGAGGATGCGCGCAGGCATCCGAAAGCAGGTTGATGAGGCTGTGAAGCGTCGGACAGAACCTCGAACGGCACAAGCGGGCAACGTCGCTGAAATTTGAGCGGCGTCGGCGCTCACATAAGAAACTCGTTCGGGCGAGCATCCGGCCGCTTGGGGCCAGCGCAGCAAAGCACTTGGCCTGAATGTGGGCCCAGATTGGCTTTATGGCGTCTGTCAGACAGACTGCTAAGCAGCTGATGAAAATGATGCGCTTTTGCCGCTCTGTCATCTGTTGAGCGTGCACATGAAACACGCCCGCTCGCCATGCCGTCGCCAATAAAGCACCCAAATGGCCTGTACAGGATAATATGCGGGGCGTGGGCGGCGTGGGCCACGACCAAATACACCGCGTGGAAGCGGTTGGCCGCACCAGTATTTTGACGGTCACAATCGCCACGCCGACAATTTTGAAACGCCCGTGACAAGTTTGCTATCTACGAGGTGAGCAGGGGGGGGTGGCATGGACGCTGACAACACGGAGAAAGGCCTATCTGGACCGCCTCAAGCGAAGCTGGCATCATCGTGGATGACAAGCCGCAAGTGGCGTGCGGCGGCGTTGCTGCACACTGGGACGCCGGGCTGTGCGGGCGTCGTGGGTGATCGAGGCTGCAAGCGATCAGATCCCCAATCTGGATCTGGCGACTATGGTTGTCCGTGACGCGAAGGAAGGGGGGGGGGGCTTTTTTCCCTTTTTTTTGGGGGGACCGTTTTGAAAAAAAAGGGCAAAAAAAAAAAAACCGGACATTTTTTTTTTTTTCCGGGGGGGGATTTTGGGGGTTTAAAACAAGGCGCGAACCAGCGCGTATTTGGGGGGGCGTTCAGGGCCTGACAGCAAGAAGAGCACGCGTTCTATTCCGTTGACCGCTGGATCTGATCTATTTGCGCACCGGCGCGCGATCAAACAATGACCCCCCAGTTGGATAGCTGGATGGTCCAGTGACATGCGGGATTCTGCGCCGTGCGGAGACGATTTTTTCCCTCGCTTGAAAAGGGCAAATTGATCCGTCACCGAAGAACGAAATCAGCAGAAACGGGCGAAACCGAAGCAAAAAACGAAAGAAAACGTGAGTGAAACCGCCAAGAGGAAAACGGGGAAAAAAAGTTGGTAAAAAATCTGCGAAATTCGGCCGGATCAAAAGAAAACCAACACCTTAGGTGAAGCGGATGCTTCAAGCAAAAACGGAGCAGAGAGATAAGAGAAGAGAAGATAGAAGAAGATAAATCTTTCTTCTCTTCAAGAGGCAGAAGTTTATCAGAGATATTTGAAGGCCCATCAAGGCCTGTCTACAGCGATGCCGGCGAGCGTGCTTTTTTGCCATCTGTCGCAAGTGGTGTCGATCCTGAAGCGTATCATCGCGCGCAGCTCGTCGGACGTCCGACACCGTCCGAGCTGGCGGTCCGCGGGCAAGGTGCAGGCATCCACAATTTCTCGATCCGGAAGCGGGCAAGTGGAGACCTACACGGTTTCAAAGCCGTTGAGCGTCCGACGAAAGAGGGCCGTCTGCGTCTATGCGGATGTGGTTCTCAGCAAGAAGCGGACTGCCCGATCTACGGTCAACAGGCAGCATGGCCGGAAAAGCTCTTGGCGCGCTTGTTTGGTGACGAGGCGACCTCAGGGCTGGCAGGGGGTCGCAGCATGGAAACCAGACCGTGCCTCGAAATCGTCGCGTGTGCATCTGAAGGCGTTTCGCGGTTGATGCGTATCAGATCCTGATGGTTGATCCGCAGTGACCTGCCTGTGCCGCCCGCGATTTTGCGCCGTCTGTCTGAAATCGCTCACGAACCTCGGATACCCTCGCACCCCAGATTGGCCGGACGCTTTGGCGGACGTGACCACCACGTCGATCATCAACCCGCCTGCAAGCGAGCGCTGCGCATTCGCCGGCAGAGAGCCGGAATATCTGATCTGACGAGAGAGATCAGGGGGCCGCATGCCGTGACCGAATGCCATTTTTCAAATCACAAAGAGCAATCCTGTATGAGAACGAGCCACGCCATTGAGAAGCTGACGCGCGAGCACCGTGGAGCCGCTCTTGTCGCGCCGGGATACCCCCGATCGCACGCATTGCGTCTGCTCTTGGGGTGACCCCCTTCAGGCCTGTAAGCGTAAAGCGAAGATTATAGGACGTGCATCCAGACGGGGCAACAAAGAACCCAGGAAAAGAACGGATGATGCCGAGTTTCGAAGCATTGTGGCTCGCAGGTTCGTGAATTCGACGGAAATGCGCGGAAAAATTGTTTGATATGCCGAACGCTTGCAATCTTGTGGTCCATCGGCGGATCAACTTGGGTCTGCCCGGAAGCACAGAGGGGCAGCGGGCCAGGACCAATTGCGCTTACGGTGGTCCGAAACGATCGTTGGCGCCAGTTCCGCGAGATGCAGTTGCACGCGGTGGCAGGGCATGGTCCGCAGCACTCAAAACACGGAAACCACAAAGGCAGGCTTTATTGAAAAAAACTACACAAAAGGCGCAAAACTTCGGGCCAAAAAGGCAATGACACCGCTGCTCGGTTTGGCGGAAACCAACCAAGCGTAAGTCACGGGGCTCAAAAGCGCATGCAGGAAATCCGCGAAAAATCCAGATGCAGAGCGTTACAGTTCTGAAGCCGCGCGCGTCACTGCGGAATTGTTCCTGCCACAGAAACCTCAATGAGAGATCCAGCGCTCGGCGAGGCAGCGGGAGCGGCGCGATCTATGCGACCCACTCCGGCGATCACGCCAAAAAGATTGGGATTGCCTATCGCCGGGGACGACCAAGCCAGAGGCAGTCTACATCAAGACAAAATCTAGGTCTATCGATTCCACGCCAAAAACAGCGAAGGTCGAATATCTGATACGGAGACCTTTGAGCGAGGTCGGATCATAATCCGGATATGCGGGACGAGGATTGAAACGCGGCCCGGGACGCCCATCAAAATAAAATGGATGCGCTGGGCGTGGGCTTATCGGGCATCTTCGGCGCGGACGACCAAAAGCGATATTCGCATGCTGCCTATGGGCGGATTGGAACGATGGACGCTGGATCATTGACCACCCAAGGAGCCGGTTGGTTAGCCGCAAGTGAGCGGTTGGCTGACGTCGTGAATGAGCCGTTGACGGAATAGGACTGGAACGCGGTTAGTATATTGCCGAAGCAAGTATGTTCAGAGCCGCCCGGGGAAACCTGCGCGGCTTCTTTCGTTTTCCCCCCACACCCGCCTCCTTCTGCCGAAACCGCCACCACCCCCGCCAGCCGCAGCCCCTTCATTGCGTCAGTCAACGCATCGCGGTTGGATTTCAATTGTAAGAGCCGAAATGAAGGGCGGGCGAGAGAGAACAGTATGTCCCTGCGCGTGAATTGACACCAAAGCAAGAAAGCCCTTCGCGCTCGCATACATTTCCCGAGACAAGGTTAATGCGGGCCGAAGCTTACCGGCGGGCATATGAGTCGGCTGAGGGGGCGAAAGGATCACTGGCTTATTCGAGGCCAAGCCAGCTTCTCGACCACCCTAACATCGCCCGGAGCGCTGAACAGCCTAGAGCCGCAGGCCCGCCAAGCCTGACCTATCTACACCCCGCCCATTTAAGGCAATGGAGGAACTAGAGAGGCGCGGCATGAGAGCAAAGAAGAACGCCCCAAGCCGCCCCGCCCAATGGTCCGGCCACGTCTGCCAAGATTCAAAACTGTTGGGCCTCCCGGAAAAACAAACCAAGTTTCCGCGTGTTGACGGTGCACCAAGCCCTGCAAGCAGTCCATGGACGCCAAATTCCGCCATTACTCTCACCACAATCCATGTCGGACCGTAGGTATCGCTTGCAATCAGCTGAAAAAACCTCTTTACACGACCAAAACCGCGGGTCGAAAATTTCAGAGCGGAGTGGGGCGAACGGAATAGCCTGCCAACGTGACCGTCGTCCCCGTTTCTTCCCCGCCCGCTCCGCAGGCGGCACTCTACAGGGATCGGCTGAAGCTCGACCGCTAGCGCCCGCACCATATCGAGGTGATCGGGGCGCCCACCCGTCTAGGACTCGAAAGTTATCCCCCTTATGCTTGCTTAGCTGGCAGAGCTCTCACCCAGGGGGACTTGGCTGGAAGAGCGCCGGCATGGTGGATCTGGGGCCCTTGGCCGCCGAAGAGCGGCCGACCCTGAATCAGGCAGGCCTGAGCCCCCGAGAGCTTCCGCGTTTCCCCCTGCAGCAAACGCAGCGGAATATCCCTCTCTCACCCCCTGCCAGGGCCGCCAACGGGCCTCGGGCTTTACGCAAGCTAGAAGATTGCAGTCGCTGAAGGATGCATGCCGCACGGCAGCCCCCAGGCTTTGCCGTGTTCCGCTCCGCGGCGTGCCCGCTACTGGGCCGCTGGCTATCCCCGGGCGGAGAAAATCCTACGGCGATCGACACGCCGGCCGACAACGTCGACGGCTAAGCCCACGGCAGCGATCGATTCCACGGTGCCTCATGGCGCCTCACCAACGGTCGGCGGGGGGCTACCTAGCGCCAGCGTCAGCGGCGGGATCTGGCCTTCGCGTTGTTCGTGAACGACGGCCGGTCCGAGTGATGCTCGATCAGCGATGTGGCCGAAGTGTTCGAGGGATCCAAGCGTGACGCTACCAATTCTGATCCGAAGTCTGCGCGCCCCTGAACCAGCCGACAGGGCCATGGCGCCCACAGGTCTCATGTGGGTTCGGCATCCGTCTCACTATTGGCATCGTCACGAAATCTCTTCGGCGACGACGGCGGTGCAGCCGCCATGATTGCGGTCGAACTCAATCGGCCTTGGTGGCGCCCACATGCGCCGACTGGCGATCGCGTCATTCTGGATTTGATCTCTGCGGCGTGTTCACCCAACCATGTGAAGCGCCCCCTTTTCCTGTGAGGCGTGTGCCACAACCAGCGTTGAGCAGACCCTGGTACCCCCGGGCCGGCAAGGCCTGGTTCATCGGCCGGAAGCTTCTCTCTGGTGGCCACCTTGGAGCAGCCTGTCGGCGCCATGCGCTCAAATCACCTCTCTATCTCTTCACTCAGAGCCACGAACGAAGACTCCAAAAAGGCTTGGTGGGGAGAAGAATAACCGCCTGACGGCCACCAGGTACATGAGTTCAGCTCTTGGCTGAGGCTTGTTGTCGCCGTAAAACCGATGTCTGTTCGAGCCCTGCCGCATCATCCAACGGGCCACGTTTCACGTGAGGATCTGATGCGATCGGTCACGTCCCGATCTCTGCATAACGATCGCGGCACAGCTGGAGTGCTAAGCGTTACAGTCACGCAGCCACCATCTCCGGGTGGCCCTCCACGCCACCCCGCGCGGCCTGTCCAGGATTGATGCCCTGCGGATGAAATGGCCAGTCCGGCCCTGTGGCAGCAAAGACGCCACCGCAGCTGAAACGTTCGACCGGCCCGTGGGCGCTGGAAGAGTCAGCGTCCAGCTCACCCGAGGGGCCCTCCCTTTGCTGATGGGGGCGGCGGCCGCGATGGGCAAATCGAGCGACAGAGGTCTGCCTTCCGGGCCTCCATCCCCTCTTGCACGGCCCCGAGCTGGCTTCCCGAGTGCGAAGGCCACGCGCAGGCGCAGGGGTGTATCGCCGCGGATCAGCTGGCGTTCACCTGCACGTCCCAAGGCCATGGACGGATGCAGGCGATTTCGCAGGCGATGAACCGCCACCCACCACCCACCACGTCGGGCTGGAGCGATCGAGCAGGAAACATGTCATCGCTCACCCAACCCCAGCCGGTCGCCGGGGATGCCCGGGCGATGGGGGCGACCGCCCAGGCCACCAGAATCGCTCGCCCGCAAGCTGGCGGGATGATCCTATCCGCTGCCGTCACCGCAAATGCGTCTGGGCGTCGTCGAAGGACCCAGCCGCGCACCAGTTTCCCACACCGGCCTTGGCCAGCAGACCGGATGTGGAGCTCATTGAGCGATCCACCTCGGCGCGGGACGTTGGCCAGCAAAAGGCGCCCGCATCCAGATTTCAGATACCCCACGTCCCAGCCGTAGGCTGGGGGCATCGGCAAGCAGATGGCGGTAGGCCGAGCCATAGGGACAACAGAAAACATGCTTTTGGAACGCAGCCGCTGGATCCCGCAGGAGATGCCCCCCACCCCGATCGCCCTCAACACGGATCCGCCACCCCGCGCCCCGTAGGAGGCGGCCCGCGTTGGCTGCGGCCAGCCCCCCCGATCCGGGCGCCGAAGAACAAAATCAGATCGGAAGGGGTCGGCTCATGGGCAGGTGACGGGGAGCAACGGCATTGGCGTGGACAGGGTCTTGTATTCGCCTCAGCCGGCAAATTGCGAGCCGCGAGGCTCGCAGGACGCCCGTGGGTGCCACGCCCTTCAGCGGCTTAGGCCAGCATCGTGTCGGTGTGCCCAAGCGTCTGAGCGTCGGAGACTCTCCGAAGGGATCGGTTGGGGCAGTTGTTCTCGGCGGCCAGCTTCAGCGAAGAACTTTCTCGATCGGCCGTCATTAAACCACCAATCGAATAGCGCAGGAACGCAGACCCAAAAGCCAGGTTTCGACTTTCTCACCAACATCCCCATCTCGCGGGTGAAGTCGCCGTTTGCCATCGGGAGCAGGAAGACATTCTTGGCGCCCACGCTCTGACCCCCACTTGGAACATCACGAATGGCATCGTTGACCGGACCACACAGACGATCTGATCGGACGCCAACGCGCGCGGAAAAATCCTCATAAAGCTCTGGTCGTTAGCGCGGGAGGTGGGGTTGGAGGAGCACGCTGAGGGGATGAGAAGGCACCGGGCAGCGAGAAAACACCACAACTTTTTGACCAGCAAAGATTTCACTGCTGCTGACGTCTTGCCAGCGGAAAAAAAACGGGGAAGAAGGGGGGGGGGGGGATTGCCCCCCTCACGGATTCATCGCGGACGCGGGTCTGAAGACGACGGTGGGGACGCTGGATTGGGCGGCTAGGACATGGGAGGCGAAAACCCGGACAGGGGTGAAACTGGAGGCGAAGGCAAACGCTAGCCGGCCCGCACAGACCAGCAGCAGCTTATGCGAACTCATACTGGCTTCGGACTTGGCCTGGCTGTCAAGGTGGTTTACGTCTGTTTTCGCTTGGGTCACGCCTTTGCCTGAGTGCGCCGCATCCCCTGCTCACCGGGCGGTAACTCCGGTATCGGTTTCGAACACCGCCGTGCCTGCCTCTGCAGGGGCCCGGCCCATCCCCCTCACCCTTGCTCGGCCGGGGATAGGCACCAAGCGGCGGCGAGGCCAGCACCGCTGGTGCTACAAGGCGCGGGCTTCCACCCCCTTGCCCCAGTCAGCCATTTCGCGGACCCTAGGGCGATTCTGGAGAGCCGCTGAGGGGCCTGCGCGGCCGTCGCTGCTCTGGCGGGCTAGAACGTTCCAGCGACACCGCTCGTTCTCAATGCCGTTGTGCTGCAGTACCGCGGCCCGCCAGGAACCGCGTGCCGCACCCCCCGGGTCTTCGACGGCTCAGCGTCGGCGCGTCAGCCATCTCGGGCCATCTAGCCTGCTCGCCCAGCCTGCCTCACCCCCCACGCTGGAGCCGGAACGCTCGCCTTCGCTGCGTGGTCAACCGGCTTCGGAAGTGCATGACCCCACCAGCGCGGCGGCAAGGTGGGCCGGCCAGCCGGGCTGGGGTGATCTCAAGCGGCTTGAAAGGCGCTGGCGAGGACCGCCTCCCCGGTGCCCTGCCCAACATGGTGGATGGATCCACCCCGTTCATGCCGAGAAGGACCTTACAAAGACAGGCAGCTCGGCAACGTCGCTTTCGCCCAGCTGAATACCAAGCGCCCGATGAAGCGGCGGCGCACGGCAGGACCTAGCACGTGATCGCCTAGGAGCCCGGAGCTAAGGTTGACCCTCCGCATCCAGCAGCGGCCGGCTTACTGGCGCGTACAGCGCCAGTCCAACGAGCTTGCGGCCAGCGCTTGTTTGCCCTCTGCAGCGCCCGCTTCGATATCCTGGCTGGATCAGCGAGCGAGGCTGCGTAACCCGCCGGATCCCTGCTCGCCGCCCTCGGCCACCGACGGACGCCCTACGCCACCCCTGGCTTCAGCTTACTTACCAGCAACAGCCTGCTGCCCCAGGTCCGCCATTCGCTTCGGAGGCCACCGCGATCGCGCCGAAGCCCACAAACGAACGCCCTGGCGCCTGGCAGCTGAGTGGGAGCGGAGCACGGCGCTGGTGGGTACTGAGATCGCGGTACGGAGATCACCCTGCTCCGACAAGACGCCCACAGCGCCAGTATCCTCGCTTTACACACATTTCAGCTTGGCCGGAGCCAACACTGGAGTCCCTGCTCGCTGGAGATCCGGAGACCAGTCGGTCGTCTCCCCTGAGGTCATTCAAAACTGAATTAAACACGTGGGCATCCCCCTTTCTGATTTGCGGCTTGGTGCAAGTACGCGCCCGTTGGGCCCACCAAGGGCTCCCTTTCACCGCCTCTCCGGGCATTCGCGTGCTTTCGTGATCCCCATAGCGCGCAGGGCCAGTTCATGAGCCCCGATGGCGAAGACGCGTTTCCTATTGGCCGTTCGTGCGCTCTCAACGAGCGATGCGCTCCGACTGCTGGCGTGTGATCCGACAGCCTCTGCGACCTGGCGCCGATTTGCCGGCCTGCTCTTGAGATAGCGCGCGTCTCGCATGGCCTCACCCGGTCGTGGCGACGGGGCCGGATCCTTGATGCCCTCGGCGGAGACGCCACTGCGGACCCCTTGCTGATCGTACGGCATGGCCACCCGCGATCTTGGTCTGTTCAGCCCAACGACCGTGCCGTGCTCCCGGCGGCCAGTTCGCGACCCGGCCTCGGCGCTGGTGAATGGCCTGGCGTGAGTTCCTCGGCGATGACGCCCGAAGTCACCGCCGCCGCGGCGCCCAATCAGGTCACGATAGTGATGTTCCGGGGCGTATCCACGTGGCCTGAGCACCTGCGCCTGTTCGCGGCGCGATACGCCAGGGCCCACTGCCGCGCATCGCCGTTCTCGGCACGATGGCGCGCCATCTCGGCACACAGCGACCACCGCCACGCCTGCTCGGGTACAGCTCGCCTCAACGACCATTGGATCCGCGCGCCGCTGGCTGTCTATCCACCGAGCCAGACCGGATGATCAGGCGCGGCGCTACGCGCTGGGCCGCTCGATGTGCCATCCCGTCCCAGTCCCGTTCTGGCCCGGCAAAGTGGAAGCCGCCGTGGTGCTGCCTACGAAAACGAGCAGCCCAGGTGATTCGTGATCGAGCGGGCCAGGGCGGCCTCAGCCATCCCGGGCGCCTTACCTCTCCCTCCACCCTTCATGCCTGCGCGGCAGCCAGCCCCAGCGCGTCGGCTGTTGCAACAGGTCGCGCCTAAACGCCGCTATCGCTGAATCATTTATCCGCACGGTGGCCGCATGCGCCACCCGCCCAGAGCGAGAATCACGCGTATCGAGGCCTTTTCCTCCCCCCACCCGCGTGGTGGAATACGGGCAGTGAACCCTCACCATGAGGGCAGTGGAGGGTCGCTGAAATCCCCCGCCCGCCACTTGCCCTTTACGAGTGCCGAAACTGCACATTCCAGTCACCGATGCCTTGGGCCTGCCCGCCCGAACGCGGCTCGTCCAGCATGGAGTATGATGCCGGTGCCTTCCAGACTGGCAGGGGAATCGCGGCGGGGTGACTGAGCGCCCCGGCGAGCTCGAGAGATCATCTCGGCCTCCAGCACAACGCCATTCAACCCTGCTAGCGGAATCACTGGCACGCCAGAACAAGTTGCATTTCGGTTTCGTTGCGTGAGGCAAGGCCGTTCTCCAGCTCGCCGGAGATCGCATGCGACCTCTGGCTGGGCCGCCGGGTGAGCTCGATCGGGGAATTCCACGCCCTCGAACGATTGAAAAAACCATGAGGCGCATGTCCCGGGCATCACAGCTCCACTTGCGGTTGATCCGCCATCCCGCACCAAAGCGTCTAGCCAGGACTGGAACGTCGTCGTCTGGCCCCCTCACTGCGCGCCACCAGCTTCCGTGAGCTGGTCCTCACAAGCCCTGGCAGCGACGGCGGGCACTTGCGCAAAAGTGCGCTCCATGATACGTGTTGCCTCGATTTGGTTGGAAAACTCGCTGTGTGTCATGCGCCCGGGATCTCCTTTGCCGCCTCGATCTGACGGCAATCGGCCGAACTCACCCTGGGCCCTGCCCGGTCGCGCGGGCGGAGGTGAGTCGGAGCAGGTGCGAATTCCTGGGCGTGCCCAGCACAGGTTCCCTGTGGCGTGCCTCGATGCCGACAACATGGCGAAACTCTCGCCCTGAGCACAACGCCCTGGAGCCCTCGGCTCGGCATCAGCCTGGAGCTGATGTCAGGCGGGAATTCCGCCAATCTCCCTGAGCTGGAGCAAGGGCGGAAGCAACCCGGCCGGATCAACCCATCTGGCGGCCTGGCGTGGCCCTGCTGCTGGGCCCGCGAAACCTCCTGGGAGCCGCACCGCTATCCCCGGCCTCCACCACCGACGCCTTCAAGCTGGCAGCGGTGCCGTTCATGAGCCCTGATCGAAAGTCCAATGACCCAAAGCACAACCCGGCCCTGGGCGGCAGGCAAGGCTCACCCAGCTGTCAAGCGACTCATAAGCCTGCCCGCCAACTTCTTACGCGAAAGACCCGGGGCCTGCGGAGCGTGGCT
>Ga0163217_1114837_pt1 | contig 13965 bp, 19 predicted proteins | sample SynspAceP_FD_185933 | JGI IMG/M metagenome (GOLD analysis project Ga0163217, IMG submission 185933) | Saline lake microbial communities from Ace Lake in Antarctica - Synechococcus sp. Ace-P (PacBio error correction) | ecosystem: Environmental > Aquatic > Non-marine Saline and Alkaline > Saline ... | reverse complement strand
TGCTCACTGGGCAGACAACTAGATCACGGAGATGGCTACGGTGCGGCCGCCGTTGTTGCAAATTCTGGTGGAGCTTGGTTCGTGCGAACCCGTTTCGGCAGGTCGAGTCGAGGCGCCTGAGGCAATCAGCGCAGCTGCCGGCGCGCAAAGCGAAGCGTCTGGTGGGCAGGGTTTCTCGACTGTTTCTGATACACGAGGACGACGTCTGGACTTGCCTGTTTGATTTCGAGGGGAAGAGGGCGATCAATTGTCAACTCGGGTTCGTCGATCAGTCGCGAGCCGTTGATGCCGATTGCTGGATCCGTAGTGTTCGTGGCAGGATAAGTCTCAGACCCTCGAATAGCAAGCAGGGGGTTGATTCAGTTCGACTAGTCCGCATTTGTTTTATCCTGCGGACGGATATTGTGCTGGAAGGATGACTCATTGCACGTAGGCTCAGTTTCCAGACTCGGGACGCGCGACGTTCGTGCTGCGAACCAGTTCGATAGACGGCTCAACACGGCCGACTTTTACTGGGCAGACGACCGCGGTGCTCGGCTCCGCGTGCGCGATATCATCGCCCGAGCAAAGCAGCGAGGAATAGTGCAGACACAACGCGGGTCAGGAATCCGCGCTCCCCGAGGCTAGTCCGGGGCCGGCGGCGATCGTGGCTCCAGTATCGTCAAGCTGATATGCGCTGTCCGAGTCGAACACGCCGCTGGGGTGGCGCGAGCACACACCGTTGACAGTCTGCCTCGCGCCGACTCTAGCGAGCGCGCAGGCAATTGTCTTTCTCGCGGTGGTAGCGCACCTCGCCAAGGTGATGTCGGATCGCCGTGCGGCTGTGTCGCGCGAAGCCTGCGAAAGCCTCATCGGAAGCGGAAACCGTCCCAAGGAAACGTGGCCCGTCCGCACGTCGTTCTTCGGTCATCGTTGCGACGCGAGTTGCCAGATCGCGAGAGCGCAGAACTGTGTTCCGGCGGTCCGGCGGTTACGCGCTGCGGATTATGGAGTCGGAACGCGAGCGATTTCTCGATCGCGGGGCGCGGAGGAAGGCTGGGGATACGCTTCGGGTTCGACTTCTAAAAATTCAGTTCATCGGCCGCTGGGGGCGGACGGGCTTCGAGCCGTTAGTCAGCCGCAGTGACGCCCGCCGAACTCGGTTCTAGGACGGGAGCCTGCCATCCGGGGTCTGCTCGGGCAAGGTTTCGTGCCGACATTTTCGCGTTGCGTTTTGAACTCGGACACGCGTATTGTTAGCTTCGGCATCGGCCCATCTGCCGAGAAAGGCGGCACGTCGGGCTTGAGGTACGAAGCCGTTCCCTTTCCGCTCGGCTGGTCCGATTCTCTCGAATTCGGGCGAACCGATCTCGCCGGTTTCGTGAATTCGTCGGCTTGATTTAGCGGTTCAGCACTGACGAAATACCAAACTAACGCGCGCGAGGCGAAAAGAAGGATGCCCGCGGAGCCAGTGTTGTGGGTTGACCAATGCTAAGTGTGTAACACTGTCCGACCTTCCCGAACCGAACCGATCGAGAACCAGAAGTTACGTGAACGACGATTGGTCCTGTCACGGAAGAGCATATACCGTCCTGCTACACGGGTGTGCTCCTCGTGCAATTGTCTCTCTCTCGGGTCGAGTCGGGATTTCTCACTGGCTTTCGATTCGTCACTGAGAGATATCTCGTGACCGATGACTCTCTCGCCGCCGGTAGATCGCAGACCCTTGTGCGGAGAATTAGCCCAATGTCGACTCCAGACCGAGCGTGGGAAAAGCTTCCGAACAGCGAGCGGCACACAAACTCAGCGAGTGCGCGCGAATGGGCCGTTACTCCGAGGCGACGGAGTGCTATCCATTCGGCGTGAGGGCAGCGAAAAAACTGATGAGCGACGACTTCAGCGTGCGGCATCGACGTCCGCGATCCGCAAGCACGACCAGTTGGCTCGTGGCGTTCAGTGGAACCGAAGACGATCCGAAAGCCGTGCCGAGGATGGTGCTTGCGCGAAGGATACTCACGAAGAGGACATGCGCGAGAACGGCCGGTGCCGAGCACGGTCTCACGTATCTCTCGCATCTCTCGCGAGAGGAATCGACACCCGGCCGTGCCATCGCCGCTCGGCCGCGCATCCACTCCGGATGTCCGTACGAACGCGTGATACATCGCGGGGTCGCGAAGGGGCTGTTGAGGGCGGAGACAAGAGCCCATTCTCGTCTGTACCGTGAACTCGGTAGTACTTAAAGCGCACTCCGCGCAAAGCTCTCCGGGACGCCGCCGTCGCCAGTGTCATCGTTTGGGTACTAGGCCGCTCGCAGTTTGGGATCCCCTCTCACCTCGCGCCGCCTTACAGCGATGTGCGTTGATGGGTCGTTGTCATCTCGATTAGTGGCGCACAAGGCAGACCCGTGATTTGAATGCAGCGGAATGGGAATCTTCTTGATAAAACCAGTAGTTCTTCTAGCTGCCAGATGATTTCCCGACACTCGATAGGCGGACCCCGTTACCGAGCTGCCGGTGCGACCAACTGAAATCGCGACAGCTGCCTGGGCCAACTCGGATACGCGCTGCATAATGGCTCCTCATATAGAACGGCTCGGTCAGGATCATACCTTCTCGTCTCAAATATACAATAATACCTCGCCGATATTTTCTCTTGGATTACAAACGTCGGTGTGGACGATCGATGGAGGAAGGTCGGGATGGGAGCGGTGTGGGTGGGAGAACAGGCGGCGCGTTCGATTTTTAATTTCGACGCCTCGGTTTCAACCCCGAGCGAACGCCACAATGTTGCCGATGACCGCAGGCGGCGGAGCGTCGACGCGGTGATTTGCGCACAGCGATTGGGGGGTGTAGTGTTGCGGCGGCATTTCAACCGATTAATTGTTCGTAACGGACGACCGATACGGTTAATACAGACACTGACGCGACGCCCAATGGGCGGCTGGGCGACGAGCGCCTCGTTTTGCCAATCTTGCGAAGGCCCCTGCGGATCGGACCCGCATTTGGAATCCCGGATTGGTTAATGGATCGATCAGTCCTCAATCGTCTGACCAAGATCGTAGATCGGTTGGAGTATCGCGGATTAGCTCCCCGGCACCGCAGTGGGTTGCTGCATTTGCATCAACAGCATCGCTTCGCCCTGTTCGTCGCGGGAGAGTGCAGACACAGCGTGCGGATGACCGGCGGATGTTTATCGGCGCCCTTGGCCGACGACGGGGGCGGGATCCCGTTGGCGTGGTCGCGGAATGTCGCCACCGGGCCTGTAAAGGGCCTTTTGTCGCTATGTAGCTAACCGCGCATCATTGACGCCGCAACGGGTTGCGATCTCCCGACCGTTGCCCGGTCGAACTTTTAGCGGAAAACCGGCCCGGCCCGCCGCGAGCAAAAATCTCGCCCGGGGGGTGGGGGCGGTGAGGACGCATTGCCTGTACATCTTTACCGAAATGAATGAGGAAACGGGGGAGGGTACGGGTTGCCCGGGGTCGGTGTGTTTGGGATGCTTCACCGTGTGCAGGTGGGGGGTGTGGTCGCGGGAGGGAGTGGGAATAGTCCAGTGTGCTGCGTGCCACGGTTCTGGTCGACGAACACGATCAGTTTTTGAACTGTTACGATTTAGTGATTTCAGAATGGTCTCTCGGCGTCCAGAGCCTTCCAAGCCGTTGCGAGTGCCTATTTGGCTGCTGGAAAGAAAAAACAGAATGACTAAACATCCAAGTGGTATGTGCCAAAGGGCAACTGCCTGTGAAGGCATTTTCTCGAGAGCGCAGGATGTCCTGGGTGGCAAAAGTCTCCGCGTGGTTGAGCAAGACTGCATACCTTAATCCGGCTTATTGGTGTTTTGAGCGCAACTAGCGTTCGATTGAAGACTGTATCCTTGTTCGCGACCTAGTGTGTCGTGGCGGAAGCGGTAGATTGGCTCTGGCAGTTTTGTTTAACACACACGTTCGACGGAGAGATTGGCCGCAAAGCTGGAGAAGGTCCGGGTCACTCCAAAGCGGATCAGGAGCACCCACCCCCGAACTAGCAGTCGCTCCGTCGACGCGGAGCGCCTTTGCAGTTGGAGGATTCCAGTTCTCCCCCGTGCCAGCGTGACTGCCGGAGAGATCGGTAAACGGGTCACCACGACGCTTGCCGGAGTGCTAGCGCGAACGACGCGAGATCAAAGGGTCGGGTTAGGCGTATGTGCCTTGTGAAGATAGCGCCAGTGCGGCGGCTCCGAGGGCGAATGCGAAGGATGCTGGGTCGACGTGGATGCGATCGCGGGGATCGATCTCCGACGCCGGAACTTGGTGTTCATGCGGTTGAGATCCTCGAGCCGAGGGCAGTGAGTTTGGCGGATGCCGGGAGTCACGTTTCCGTTTCCATCGCCAGCCAGCGGTAGATCGATAGGGCCCAGTGTAGAATCGTGCAACCAGGCTTTGGACGGTGGCGGTGGTTGAGGCCGAATTCTTGTAGTTAGGATTTTTAGATTGTACGTACGAAGGCTGATTCGCCGTCGAGAAAGCGCGTATCGGGCGGCGAAGCATCACCACACTTGGCCGGCCTCTGTCGGTGACGGAACAGAAGGCCCTCGGTTGAGCCACGATTCAATCGACAAACGTGCGCTCAAAACGAAGCGCAGGCACACTCAGTACGATACCTGTCCCACGGTGCACCGGGGGCTCGCGAGTTCTCGGCGAGTGGACAGAGTCAAGCTCGCGAAATTCGGCGGATCAACCGATTCGCGAGTGTCACAAGTGCCTTGATCGTCTCTCGGCCTCGCGCAGGTTGCGGCGCGAACGGCCGATGGCAGTCCGGACAGGCGCGTTTTGGCATTCTGTGTCTTTTCTGCAGTGAAATGGGCCAACGTGTGTCGTTGATCCATGGACGTTGGCCCCGGGAATGGGCTCGACCAAGACCCCGGCTTCTGCGGCAGGTTTGGGCACGGCGCGTATTTAATGCCCGCACCTTTATAACGGTCCGGCTCGTCCGGGCGAATCGCGAAGGGTCCAGTCTACGTGAACCGCGGCCAGGCATAAATCGTTGGGAAAGCCGCGATCGAGCTCCGCTGGGGACCCCGTCAAGTGAATGTTGTGTGTTCAGTCGTGTGGAGGGCAGCTGTTGCGTCTCGTGGGTCCAATATGCGCGTGCTCTGGTAATCGGTGAGGGGCTCCGGTGCGAGATTAGGGCGCTAAATGGGAAACGGACGAGGAACGGCATTGCCTGAGTTGTACAGCGATACGGTTACTTTTGTTGTCGTCGACTATGGATCGAACGAACAAGGGTTCAAGCCGATTCTCCCGACGCAGGGAACTGACGTGTGCCCGAGGGCTGTGCCCGCGTTCATTTATGGGGCGTGAGAGCATGGGACCGATCTGTCGAGCCTACGCTTGTCGGCCCCGTGTCAGATCATCCCGACGGATGAATTAGCTGCGCCAAGGTCGGGATGTTTGCTTTGCCGTGGGTGGGTACAGGCGATTTTCTGAGTTGGCACTCGGGTTGGCTTCGAGCCGGTGTCTAACCCACCCCGAGCACGGGCAAACTTGCAGTCCGGCGGCTTGGTTCCGCAACTGGCCCCTCGCTTTCGGGCTCAAAGCTTCGTCGGAATGACGTGCTTGCGGCCAAAGATTGACCAGTTCATTGACGGACGGGTCGGCGAGTAGCTCATGATGGCGTGGGGGGTCAAACGAAAAGAGCACATGGTGGTTCATTGATTACTCAGACTCTTAGTTGACGAAACTGGAACATTCGGGATGTGAGATGCAACCCTAATCCGGACCATGGGCACTGCTGTCCAAGCCGTCAGTCTGGCAAAGTTGGTCGGGTGGGCGCGGAGGAAGATGGTCGGCTCTGGTATCTAGCGTTCAGAACAACAGATCGTAGTGCCGATTGTTCGTCCGTATGGGTTGGTGTGGCCCGGTTAACAGATACGCGTGCCGACCGCGCCGATCGAATAAGTCACTCGGCTTACGGTCGCTGCGGAGGGCGTGACGGATTCGTTTCGAGGCGCCGATGATAGACGCGTGCCGGTGATCGAGTTCGATTGCGTGTCATCGTCAATCGACCGTCCTCATCGAGGCGCGAGATCGCGGGTGATGACCGAGCCGGAAAGGTCGATGTACTTGTGCATGGGGTCTGAGTGGGGGTGTCCCAGGAGGTCGTAATGTGGAGCACTCATAATAAGGGGAGATAGGGGTGGGTCGCCAGGTGTTGGATGATCGCAGGTGGATAGCAGATGCTCCGCGTGCATGCCCTCGGTGATGCGAACGGCGACCAAAGGTCGTGGAGGAAAGTGTAGGTGAAGTGACATCACCCGAGCGAGATGTGTAAGAAGGCCCGTATAATCATTAGGTGTTGTGTGCGTTAGGACGGAAATGCCATCGACCGTATATCTCCATCACGTATGTCTACCAGAATACACTGTGCGCGACGGAGTCGGAAGCGTATGCGTCGGTGAGATGGTCGAGCGATTCGCGTGTATGCCGAGTGTCAGATCTGGGGGACAGCTCACGTGGTCGATTATGCGGTCGAACTGACGGTCGAAGGAGCTGGGGCGTCAGTTCGCTAGATCGCGTATCCGTTGAATATGGAGGATTGTTAGCGCAAGCGTGCGGGGAGGTTCGGGTTGGACCTGTACGCGGGTGCGGCTCTTGAAGTCTTACTGCGAAATGGCAGGGCGCGTGTGTGTTGGTGTGTTTGGGTGATAATCTGATGTTGTCACCTTGGGCTGCAGTTGTTTCGATCACGCGATTGCGGGGTCTGACGGGGCGGCGTGGCGGGATTCCGTGGTGATAAATTACCTCCATTCGCGGCTTCGGAAGCGACTACTTGGATGGCGAGACAGATATACGGCGTCGGGACGGAGGATATTTTATTTTGCGCCGATCTCGCGTCCCGGGAAATGCCCGTATACACCGGGAGACCATGCGGGGGGCACGGCGAACCCCCGGAGCTTTTCGGGAGTTTTGTACCGTTTAGGAATTCGATATTGCCCCAAACGACGCGTTTCCCTATTGTTTTGCGCGTTTCATTCAATTGACCGTTTGTTGAGGCTCGTCCGCAACGTGCGAGAGCGCCGACCGGAATCGCGAAACGAGTCACGCGACACCCGAGACCAGGAAGCGAGGACAAACAGCACGAAACAACCGCGGCGTGGAGAAGAGTTTTGCGACGTTCTTGGAACGCCATTGCGACAGGTTCCGGGTTCGAAGTCGCGTTTCAAGCCCCCGAACCGGTTTCAGGATTTGACTCGACCTCTATCGCGTGTGGCGAGGGGTCTCGGGGTCGGATTCGGTTCGCGTCGTTTCATGTCGGGGTAACCATTGCCATGCCTATCGACAGACGTTCGGGGGATTCCTCGGTAGTCTGTGATTTAGGACAGTCTCGGTATCGAGTTCGGGGGTCGGACGCCAAAGCTTTGCAGATAGAGTGCCTTCGCGAGGTTCGGCCATCGATGTGTGACATGGGCCTCGGGTTTGGTGCCTTGGCGCCAACACATCCTGTTCAGTCGCATGGACGAGCACGAGGCACGCGATGGACGGCGCGAATTTCCCGGCGTGCTGTCTCCACGGTCCAGGCCCGGGTATCTTCGCGCATACGCCGATCTGGCGCGTCCCACATTGGTTGAGATTGACAAGTTCCCGTGGAACGTAAACGGCTCCGGTCCGTGGGCGGTGGGTCGAGGGTACGGGGATCCAACCGATGCGACTGAGATCCGGGCCCTGGCGATTCGAACAGTACGTGGACAAAAGTTCGTGCGTTCGGTTTGGATGATCCGTATCCGCGAGCTATGTGACGGGCCAATTGTTGGCCGTTCAGTCGAACGACGAGTTCAGAGCCGATTGAAACTCTGGTCCTGCACTCTAACGCCAGTCTCGCGAGATGCGGTCGATCATTCCAACCGGAAGCCGAACCGCACCGGACGTAAGCCTTTTTCGTTCCACGAGGGGCGGAGAAACGAGCAGGATGCCGGGCCGCGACGCGGGAAGACGCGTGCGCCCGCAGTCCCATTGACGAGGCGGGCGGCGAAGCCACCAACGTTGGAGCGATTGTCACGAAGTTTGACTGAGAGATTTGATCGGACCCACTGGCAGTCTCAGTATCGAGCGCAATCAAAGAGCGTTCCGACGCGCGATCCGAGCGCGGCCGCGGATCGAGGAGCACCCAGCGTGTGTTTCGGCGAGCGCGAAGGCGATCAACGAAACCGAGGTCGGAGAACAGGCTTCGAGGTTACTGGTTTTCGTTGTTCTCTGGATCACTATTATCGGTTTTCGCTGGCCTTCCGTTTGCAATTTGCCTTGCCAATAAAGGCACTAAAACGACAACCCGTGTCGAGCGAACTGTCGCTCGGCGCACCATTGCCAGTTCGACGAGTGCGAGCCGGGGAATTTCGCCACGGTTGCCATCGAGGACTATCCCCGATCGCCCGGCCCGCTCGAGAGCGCTCGCATCGAGTGTCGGAGAACACGCGAGACCAAATCATGGGTGGACAAAACCATCCGATCAGGTACCCCGACCACCACACGCACCGCGCGGCGGGTGGCACGTTCGATACGAGATCGAAGCGCTTTCCGTCCTCGGTCGTGCGGTCGCTTGCGGCATCAATCCTTCTCTTGCAACTGAGCGATCGAGGGCCAGGTTCTTCGAGCGTCGACGTGCGCCGGCGGGGGGAGGTTTTCGCGGTTTTTATTCCGCGGGCCACGTCACGCAGCAACGGGACGCGATGATTTCCCGCTGCGGGGGGTTTCGGTAAACGGATGCGGTGAAGCGGATGTCGTTCGGGTTGCGCCAGAAGCCGACACCGCTTTTCGTCTTTCCGCACGGCATTTGAGTTCTTTCAAAATTCGTCGATGTGTTGCTCGCGGCCGTCGTGGTCGGAACGAACGCTGCGATCGGCTTGTCCTTCAGTCTGTCGTGGCCGGCTTCACCAGCTGCGGGCTTCGCAAACGTTTCGGGTTGCGAAACAAATCGCACTTCTTGTCCACCTTCCGATCGTATCTGAGCCGGGTGACCGGAGACGTTTGAGCACTCATCAATCCGGCCATGATCAAGTAAGTACCCCGTCGCGTGTCGGCAACGTCGCGTTGTCACCCGGTGTAGGTATTGACGGGCAACTATTCGGCAAATATACTGCTCCGACGAAACGTTCGGATCGCCTCCAAATGCCCGTAGATCTCCCGGCCAAGGTTTCGAAAATGCAGAGCTTGCCGCCGATGTTCGCTGTTCGACTGTCCGTTTGCCGTAGTTCCGGTCAAACGATTTTTCGGGATCACTCCGGGGCAATGGTGTGGTACAGTGTACCCTGGTTTGGTTTGGCGTTGATCCCCGGCAACGGGGCTCCTCAGTGATGCCGCCGGTTTTCGGTTTTGCCCACCAACGTATGCGACGATGCGGGCAGCGAGCGCCCGCCGATTTTCGGTGTACCATCATCCAGGGCCTCCGGATTGATGCCTTCGCGATCGACTGCCGAGCTAAGCGTAGGCGTCGTACAGATCGTGTTCTCGACCATGCTCGTTCGCACCATGTTACAATGAACGCTGCAACGGCCGTCGGTGCGGTGTAGAGATATCCGGTGACCTTGTGTTCGTTCGACAAATATCCCCAAAACGATCTCGGACGGGTGGTTCGGGCGTCCCTTCATACATCAAACACGGTCGCACGGGCCGCCAACGTCCGTACACAAGTGGTGTACGGTGGGCCCGTTGAATCCTAAACCGCAGCTGCGGACACCAATAACGTCGTCGTCCACGATGATCGAATCACCCATTCGGAACGTCTCGCGCGCCACAGGTTGTAAGGCCGGGCCGTGGTGTGCAAGGATGCCCGTTGGGTTGCCGTACTGCCGGAGATAAGGATATGAGATTAGCGGCGTTTCTCGCTATCGGAGGCTCCGGGGCACGGCGGGATCGTCCGGGTTGCGGTATCGAACAAACGGTTGTCGTTGCCACCACACGTTCGGCGTTCCGTGCTTGCAGTTCGGTCGTGTTGTGCCTTGCCAACCGGTGCGCGGGAGGACGAAATGCCACTTTCGATCGTCTCGATTCGCGAGTGCTCGGTCAACGGTTTCTGTTGAGTCGCAGGACTTGCCTCGGCGATTACAACAACGTCCGCCAAGGTATGGCGTGATCAATCAATTTGGCGGATGCGTCGTTGTACTGCGATCGGCGATTGATATCGCACTGAAACACCGGCAAAGATGACTCGATGTGGATCGCGGCCGATGCGGGCATCATGGCCAGCGATGCGCGGACAGCGATGTTCGGGGACCGGCGTCAGTGCGGCATGTGTACGACGACGTTTCGCCCGCAGACCGACGCCGAGCGCTGGTACGTTCCTCGGCGCACTTTAGCGACTTCGAGTTGCAGCTCGCCGTATCAACGTCGGCGTCCGCGGTCGCCTTCCAGATGTCGCCACCTTGGCGCCACGTCCCGCCGCAACGTGGGCATTCGAGACATATTGTAGGATTGCCGTTTGGTTTTTCCGCCGACGAACCATTTTCGCGTCGGGTTACCTGCCCACTTGGCACACCTCGTGAAGGGTTCGATACAATGTAGGGTTTGCGTATCGCCTCGGTCGCCAAAAATCGTCCGGGGTGGTATCGCGGGCCGCCGCGTTACAGTTTATTCGTATGTAGCTCTTGGCTCTCGAAAGACGGGCGGTTTTGGTGAATTTCGGTCAGGGGGGCGGGAACATATCGATCTTCGGGTCAAACTGATCGTCGAACGGAAGAGCGCAGCCGTCGGGCGGAGTAGAGGGACATTCGGCAATCTTGGGGGAGGGTGGGCGATGGAAGTGGGGAAACAATCCGGGTTTAAACATCCGCGGACGAAACGGAGGGACGCGTGACCGTAATGGATGGCAACGGGGAGGAAGTTGCGAAACAAGTAGTTTCAAACAGTGTTTAAGCTTGGGGGATGGTATGTCATGAGTGGTGTTGACGTCTTGCTGGCGAAAGCACCATTTTGACCCCGTTCGGCGAAGAGATTCGTGCGGTTTTCAAGGTGTGCTGGAGTGGCAGGGCATTGACGTGCCGGACCCCGCTCCGAACGCAGTTGGGGAGGGGGAGGGCCGAGCAAGATGCCCTGCCCCCGGAAAGTCGCTGAACGCTCGCCTTTCGACCCCTTCCGCGTTGCGGGCGGGGTGCTGGCTCCGGGTTGCTGGACTTCACACAGTAATGACGAAAAGCCGCACGCCCTGCTAAACGTCCCCCACCGACGCCACAAGAACAAAATTCCGTCTCTTCCCGACGATGCCAATTGCGCCGAACCCAAAAACCACCCCCTACCTGGGCCAAACACTGTGAATGCAGTTTAACGGCGTGGAAAGGCAGCGTTGTACGCGGGCGGGACGCCCGCGAACCGGTACGCAGGGCGTCCCCGTCCCGCTTGCTCTATTAAACCAGTTTTTCTGATAGAAAAAAGATGCTCAAAGCAGGCGGTCCATGCCGCCCGCCGACCCGCGGCGAGATTGCTTCGCGCGGGGCCGGGCGGTGTTCGGGCGGCAGAATAAGGGTGTACGACGGGCACCGGTGCGAGATGGCGCACGCGTTGCCGGGCGTCAAAGTGTGCTGCCGGTTAGCTACTATTACGGCGACAAAATTGGGCCTTTTACAGGGCCGTGGTGGCGACGCATTCGCGACCACGGCCAACGGGGAGTTCCCGGCCCCGTCGTCGGCCAGGCCCCGGGCCTGATAAAACACCCGCCGGATCATTCCGGCACGCTGTTGGTGCTCGCATGCTCATCGCCGACGAAACAGGTAGCTGGGAAGCGATGCTTGTCTGATGCGAGAAATGGCGAGCAACCCACTGCCGGTGCTCCGGTTGAGCTAACCGGCAGAATACTTCACGATCTACGATGCGTGTCTGTCCAGCGATTTGAGGAGCTATCGATCCGGATTAACCAATCCGGTGGATTCCAAAGTTGCGGGTTTCCCGATCCGCAGGGGGCCTTTCGCAAGATTTGGCAAGAACGAGGCGCTTCGTCGCCCAGCGTCGCATTTGGGCGTTCGTCGGTCGTGTTCTGTAGTTACCGGATCGGTTCGTCCGGTTTACGAACAATTATTATCCCGGGTTTGAAAATGCGGACCAACACTACCGACCCCGAATCGCGGTGCAGCACATTCACGCTCGACGCTCGCCGCCTGCGGTCGATCGGACATTGTAGCGGTTCGCTCGGGGTTCTGAAACCGAGGCTGTCGAATTAATCGAACGCCGCCCCGAGCCTGTTCTCCCCACCCACCGCTCCCATCTTCCGACCTTCCTCCATCGATCGTCACACGACGTTTGTAATCAAGAGAAAAAATGATCGTATGAGTATGGAATCGACTCAAGAAAAAATCGCAAACAGCGAAAGCACGCTGTCGTTCGCCGCACAGCAAGGATTTGCATCGAAAACACGACTTTACTTCGATCCCGATTCGTTCGGTTCGGGTCTGCGCATATGGCCAACCCTATTGCAAACAGCCGGCGGCGGTGTAGGCACGACTGGCGATAGTCAAAACCAACGAGACGACGGTGCGGATACTGGCGTTCAACCGATGCGAAAGTCTGCCGGGAGATGGTTTGCTGTCAAAAAACCTTCGTTCATCCCGGTGTTGGTTGTTGACCGCGCGGGTGGCGTTGGTGTTTGGTCGGGATCGTGCAAATCAGCCGCCGCCGCCGAGTCGACGTACACCCCCGGTCGGACGATTGTTGCATCTGCGTCACGTCAATGTGCTTGCCCGTCCGGTTCGCTCGCCATGCAGCCGGTGAGAATACTGACCTCGAGCGCCGGACGGCCACCGTGCGTCCCGGATTATCGCGAGGTCTAGTCTTGGCCACGAAAGTCGCGGGGGCCCGAATCGTGGGAGAAATCACGGCCGCTTCGCGAAAACCGGGAAAATTACGTGCCAAGGGGGACACGTGCGATGTAAAATCGACCCCACCGATTACGAAACTCTGAGGTCAAACGGTTGCAGACGTCGCCCGGACAACAGGGAGTTACGAATTCTCGGCGAAATCGATCAGGGGAAAATGGTCAACACAAACGCTCTTCGAGTGGAAGCTCGCCCGGTGCGGATATCGAACGTGCATCAAAACGCGGAAGTTCAAACGGCTGAGGAGTCCGTGTGCCGAATCAAGTTTGCGCACAGGCGGAAGGGTGAAGTCGACCAACGCGACGGTTGGCCGGTCTTGGCGGCGAACAACAACCTGCGGTCGTTGTTCAAAACCCCAAACACGAATTGTCGAAGAAATAACGCCCACCCGTTTGGAAGGTGTACGAACGATTGGCGGCGATGCAGAACTCGAAGCCGCGAGAAACAATTTTAGAAGCGAACCGGAAATCAGTCGCCCCAGATCTGAAGGCGTGCGTCGTCAGGCGAGGCAAGCGAGCTGAAACACTGTTCGTCGCCCGTGGCAACGTGGTCGATGACGATTGTAAAGACCACGTCCGAAAGTCGAGGTCGCGCGAAAAAATCCGCACCGATTCCAATTGTACTGGGTAGGCTCAATCAGAAATAAAGCCGTATTCAGAATATCGGCCAGACTGACATCGATCGGCCAGCGGTGCGTGTCTGAACTCAAGAGATCGCGGATACCGACTGCCACCGACGCGGGTGGATCGGTGCGGTTTAACGTCGTTTGACCGTGCGCGGAGGGGTTGGGGCGTATTCAATGGGTCGGCCAGCGCTCGTCGGACTACGGATGGATCGGGACTCGATGAAACAAAAACGACGGACAAGTCCCCCGTTCGCAGCTCGTCGTCGAATGACGCCCACGTTGCGTTTGCGGTGATCCGGCGAATGCCAAGGTCGGTCGAGCGATTGGAAGGAAAAACGCGAGAAACCTGTCGCCGAAAACCAAACGCTCGTTTTCGGGGCATTGTTTGTCAGCCTCCGGGACTCGGAAAACTTTCGGACCCGACCGGCCGAAAACTCGTCGTGCTGCCCAGTGAAAAAAAAAGAGCACTTCAAAAACCGGCGGGGGCAAAAATACCACTCTTTCCTTTCAAAAAGGTGTCATGTTGTGGA
>Ga0163217_1110975_pt1 | contig 13965 bp, 21 predicted proteins | sample SynspAceP_FD_185933 | JGI IMG/M metagenome (GOLD analysis project Ga0163217, IMG submission 185933) | Saline lake microbial communities from Ace Lake in Antarctica - Synechococcus sp. Ace-P (PacBio error correction) | ecosystem: Environmental > Aquatic > Non-marine Saline and Alkaline > Saline ... | reverse complement strand
AACCTCAAGGCCACCACCGGACACCTTTTTTCGTTCAGACGTCGCCGGTGGTTTTGAAACGCATCGTCCATTGCGGATGTGTCAACGGGGGAATGCACCCATTCATGTCTTCATCATCGCGGGCGAAATCTGGTTGTCTTCGTCATGGTAAACTTCCCTTATGGGGGTAAGCGGCGTTCTACGCTTCGTTTATGACAAACTTAAGATAGATGCTGCAGGTGCGGCATTTGCAAGCTTTTCTGCTTGCAGCATTCGTCATTTCTCGGACACTCACGCCCCGGTAAAAAATTGGGGGCAATTAGATCAACCTCCTTGCCTGCGGGCCCATAGGTGCCGGGCGCCATCGCCAAAAGTCTCACGGCCATTTTTCACCCGCAATTACGTGCATCACCTACCGTCGGACTGATTCTCGAGCCCACGGCCCCCAGCGGGGCCACCATGGACCCTTATGGAAGGCCGCGCGCCCTCTAAGCCAGTCCTCGTGATCCTAAGTGCACTCAACGGGTATAGTGGGCCGTATTTGCCCTTGCTGGGCGGGTTTCCCACGATAGGCCTGCATGTTTGTGCCCCCGACTGCGTCATGACCAAATGTCTTGTCGGCGCTGCCATCAGCCCCACGCCCGCGAATAAGCTGTCTTTCCACGCCGCGATGTGGTCCGTCTCGCAGCCAACCCGCATCAGCGGCACGTCAATGTCTTCGAAGTTCAGGGACAATGGCCCAGCAGGTCGAAAAACCCGCCTCGACCAGCTGTTCTGTTGGCAGGAGGCCCCCGCAAATATCTCCATCGCAGCGCTGCGGCAGGTGGCCCTTCGCCGTATCCAGTAAAGCAGATCAAAGGCGGGCGCACGTAATCGCCCAGCATATAGCTTTTGATCGCCAGGTCCATAGACCAGATTCATCTCGAACCGCAAGAAGGAAAAAGGTACGCGCCATGATCGAGCGACGGCAGCATTGCCTTTGTACCTGGGTCTCGCCTCGATCCCGTCAAATGAAAATCATCTGTCAGGAACGGCTGGAACTTCTCCTTTGATCGGAAAAAGTCGTCAGCGCGGTAAAGAAGGTACGCGGATTTGACCGTCGTATCGCCCGCTGTTTCATCACGCAGCGCCAGCGCCCAGGTCGTGCCCTGCAATGCAATACCCCCGGCATGCACATTGTCTTGGGACCGGTGATCGCCTTGTGGCTCGTTGATCGCCGGTCACAAAGGCCGTCTCGATATAGTCGCCCATTTCGACGTCCACGATAGCTTTTGTCGGATTTAACCCCATGACACATGAACAAAGTTATAGCCCTGATCCACGATCCATTTGACCAGGACTGTTCTTGCTCCTTTCAGATTCAAGAATGTAGAATTTGTGGATCCACGGCGAAAGAATCACGATGGGGTGGCGTCCACCTTTTTCGGTAACTGGGCTATACTGATTTCCAGTTCGACAGTTTGCTTGCGGGACACGACCTTGCCAGGGGTTTGTCGCGCGATTGTTCGGCCCACTCGAACGGCGCTTGTCATCCGCCAGCGCACGACCCAGCTCGCCGTTGTTTGGCCTCCAGGTCCGCGATCAGGTTCTCAAAGCCCGCGGGACTCAGGCTTTTCGCCTTCTGTGGCGACGGCAGCGTTCCCCAAGCATCGGGGTTGTGGCCAGAAAATTTGTCGGGGTCATCAGATCAACGATCTGGCGGCTAAAGTAGCTAGCGTTTGCGTTCCGTGCGGGGGCCAGATCGAGGCGGACGTTCTCGACGCTTGGCAAGCGCTCTGCGTTGATCTGGTACTGCTGTTGACAAAATTTGAAAAGGGGTGCTGATTTCACAACGGGTTGGCAAAGCGGCGGTCCTCGGGCGCGGATCTTCAGGGGCTGCCAGCTGCCTGTTGGCCAGCCGCCTGCTGGCCATCGGACGAATGTGGCTGAAGATTTGCTCCAGTAACGACAACCTGCTTGCTCGATCATCTTGGGCCGATTTTGCACAGCTTCGGTGCCAATTTAGGAGTCGCAGCCTTTGTGAACAGCTCCTGATTCGGGCCGTCCAAACCTCGCCTTGATGGTGTCCCGGCCGACCATGATCTGCGACAGCCGAGCCCCCCCCAGCGCTTCGACCCTTGGCAGGTTTTCCTCCACTACTGTTCCTGTGCCTTGGGAACGTTCGTCAAACGTCGGTCTTAGTTGTTTTATTGTCATGTTAACCGTTTCCTCCCTATTTTGCACCTGCAGGTCATCGCGGCCGACCTTTGGGGGAGGGTCCGACAAGATGCAGGGCGCAAGGCCCCCCAACAGCGAGACCCCTACATGAAGTTATATGGCATCTTACGATTTAATGGAAACGATGAGAAACACCAATCATGGCTGTGGGCGCCACCGCGTTTGGCGATGGCATCGTATCCCGCTTTTGCAGCTATGTTCCGAACCCCGCGTTGAACTGGATTGGCCGCTTGGGGCGACAGTAACGAACGCAGCTTTTTCGGCATGGTGGTAAAACCTGATTGGGACATTCCGCCGGCTTTTGGTGCCGATGCGTCTGGATCATCCCGTCCTGATTTGAAAAAAGAGGCTTGAAGGTCCGTTTGGCGCGATGCGTGGTGCATTTCGGATTGTTGCAGGCCGCGACACGCCAAGCGCAAAGATTCTGCTGGTCGGCTCCATGTCCGGCCACTATGCGACCCTGCTGCGGTCCACCGTGATCAGGCCTTGATCCCCGATGCAGATTGTACATCACCGGACTGGCATAATGCCCGCGGGACATCCCTGTCAGCGCCGGCAAGTTCGACGTAGAAGATTATACCCTGCGGCTGGTCGACTATAGCGCCCATCTGGGCCCCGACGTGCATGTGTTCGCCGTCTGCCAGCCTGCGCCGCTGGACCCTATTGCCGCGACCGCCTATCTGGCCGAACAGGATCCCAAGGCACAGCCCAGCTCGCTCACGTTGATTGGCGGGCCGGATCATACCGCCGCCAGCCCCACGGGAGTGCGGATTTCGGCCACCGCGTGACATGAACCAGCTGCAAGAAATGATGATCCCAGCAGCAGGTCGGCTTTTCAGCCAACCAAGGCGTGGGCCGCAAGGTCTTTCCCGGTCTGTTACAGGAAACTCTTTCATCACGATTGAACGCCGAAAACCCACGCAAAGCCTTCCGCGAAACCAGATCATGCGCGTCGCACAGGGGAACGCAGGGCGCCACGAAAGCACAACAGTTCTACGACGAATACCTCGCCACGTGATGGACATGCCCGCCGAAATTCTACCTGTCACCGTGCAGCGATCTTTAAGGACAATGAAATCGGCACCAACAGCTTCACGATCCAAGGCCAGCCCGTCGACATCCGGCAAGATCAACAGATTGTCGCGGTTGAAAAACCGTCGAAGGCCCAAGGATGATATCTCGCCCCTGGCCAATGTGTCGCCGCGCTGGAAACTGTGCACCGGCCTGCCCGACGACAAAAAAGGCCAGCCATTCTTGAAAGACGGCGCAGGGCACTTATGCGTATCTTCGCAGGCAAAAGCTGGCGCGAGAATATCCGCCCGCTGGTGCTGGAAATTCATTCGATGGAAAACCAGGGCGCACGGCCAAGGTAGCGGTCCCCCCAAGCAGCCGCCGCCCAGCCAATTCGGCCAAGGGACCCCTGTCCCGGCCCAAGAAGTCACAGCATAATGCCCGCCGCGCCGCGTGATCTGCCCTTTGCCTGCAACTGCGGGAACCATCAAAGGGGACCTTGCGCGCGTGACACCCGCACGCGGCAGCCATGCCCGGTGTCACTGTACGATTGCCGCGCTGGCGAGGTGTTACTTGAACCAAACCCGACCCTGCGCCACAGGGCGGTCCAACTTGCTCCAACCACCGCCGACTCGGTTTCGACTTTGATCAGGGGTTCGACCATCTGGGCTGTTTTCATTCGGCGATGATAAGAACTTGCGCGCTGGTATGCGACTTGCCTGCGGGACGCCCATGTTCAACACGCTGGCGCAAGCCAAGGCTTGCCTTTGCCAGCATCATGGGACCAGCGCTCTGTCCGACCCTGCGGCGCTTTGGGCCCATCGTTGGTACCGGACAATATATCCCCAATCGTCAGGGCAAAACTCCCAACGAAGGGGGACTGCGCGGTTGATCTGGGTGGGCGCTGTCGCGTGCTTGCGGCGGCCAAGATAACGGGACGGTGGAAAACCCAAACCCCTTTATCGATGCCCGATACCGCGACGCCCAACCGCCCTGTGAAGATCGTGTCCGCACGACCAGCCCAGCCATCCTCGACGCCTGCGTTATTCGTCCTCAGACGCTAGGCAGGACAAGGGCAGCTTCATCCATTCCTTGATCGCTGCGGTCGTTGCTTCTGTCTGCTCCAGCGTGGGCAAATGCCTCCCCTTCGATCACGCGCAAAATGCATAGGGCAGCAGTTCGGCATAAAACTTATGGCGCTTACGGGGTTCAGCTTGCCCCACCCGCCACACATCAACCAGCGTCGGCACCTTGATTTACGCAGCAACAGCCTGCTGATCACCGCCCGCTGCAAGGCGCGGGCCTGACGAATGTGAAGACTCGGGTCCCAGCGTTCAGCCATACTTCCAGCGCGATTCTCTTAATATCGCCGCGCGGTTCGGGCCGGGGGCCAGCCAAACAGGGGTCCAGCTCTTCGCGCCATCGCATCCGCAGGCCGCCCCGATTGACCTTGACGATTTCAGCATTCTCGCGTGGCCGCAGCGGGCCTGCGGTATGGTTCGGCCAGCGGACTGGCCCCAATCAGCGCCAACCGGTGACAAAACGGTCCGCGCGCACGGCGCACATAGATCTCGAGCGCGACGCCCCGCCAAGCCCCATCCCTGCCAGCGCAAAAACCGTTGGCTAATTGATCAGCAGACCGGACGCGAATTTCCTCGATCGTTCGCCTTGGGGGATCGGAGGCACGGTTGACGGCCGTTTTCGCCGACAGTTCGGCAATCTGCGGCCAGATACACCCGCGCGTCAGACATTGAGCCGGGAACAGAAGAACAAGAGGGTCAAGCCATGTATGTCCCTGTCATTAGTCATAAATTCGCCGCCACTTTCGGGACACTGCTGCTGCGCCGCACCTTCACATGGATAGGCGGCGAATGCCACGCAAGGTCGGAAAATCCCCTATAAACGTGCACGGCGCTGCGCAAGGGCTCTGACGGCGACTGCCCGCCACGCAACAACATCCCGCCGCGGCGCGATATAGCTTGAAAATGCTGCGCTGCGGCTCTGGTCCGCCACGTCAGGTTAAATGCGGCAAGGCTTGGGGGGAAACCACATCTCGCGAAATAGGGCAGATGATCGTGCACCCACCACGCCAGAATCGCGCAGTTCGCGCCCCTGATCGTACTGGTCGGCAAACACGGGATCACGATGCTGGCGCCCGCGATGGCCTGCGCCCTGCCCGCGGTCCCAGATGGTGACATCGATTCGGAGTTGTTCATTGGCCGGGGCAATTCAGCTTTGTGCCGGTTGCCATAAGCATTTCAGCGCCGCCGACGATACCCTGACGCACAGCGATCCGGCCAAAAGGTTTCCTCAAGCGGGTCCACAGCGTTGGTGCAAAAGGCCCGCCCGTTTTCAATCGCAAGAGTCAGGATCTCTGGGATATTGGGTGTCCGTTGAAAGCCCGAAATTCGTAATACATAAAAAATCGCGCATAAAAGGAAATGCCGCGACAGGCGGACCCGCCCAAAATCTCAAGGCTCCACATGCGGCTGGTTTGCGCATGCTGTTGCCCCTCCTACCCATGGTCCGGCGGGGCCCCGTTTCAGCCGCCAATGCAGCGACCTCTTCGAACGGCAGTCAACAGCCCATAGCAACGACACCTGTCATCGGAAACAGCGTTGATCCGCCCGTTCCAGTTGACCAGTTGGCAACTGCATGTCAGGCCCCTGCGCAATGTTCCAGCAGCCGCAAACAGCGGTGGCAACGCTGACGCCGTGTGTTCTTTCCGTTGCCCTGCAAGAAACCGCGTGGGAAACGGCAGATGCAGCGGATCTCGCAAGACCAACTGCGTGCGCCCGTCCTCGATCATGGGCGGGCCGATGATGTAGGGCTCCATTATAGTCTGACGGCAGTTCGACTGCCCCCGCCCTCGCGCCAAGGTTTGCTTTTGCGCATCGGTAAAGCTGGCCCAATAGCCTCCTCGGTAAAATCAGGGGGCCGCAGCGACGGTCACCAGACCCGCGATCCGCGACGGCAGCGCGCGCGCCAACAGCAGCGACTGGCCAGCCGACCATCGGACGACCCCACCGGCCAAGAGTCAGCCCCGCGGTCCAGCGCTCTACCGCCGCGCGCGTGTCTTGCCGGCCAAATCGCCAATGCACCCGTCGGTTAAAACACACCCGAGGATTCCGTTGCCCCGAATAATAAAACCGCAAAAAGGCCCGCCCTCGCGTTTTGCCCCAATCTCCTAAGGAACACGCCTTGGTTGCCCATATGTCGGATTTTCAGATCCGCCCAGAAACACACGCAAGGGCCTTTTTCGTCGGTCTTGTGGTAAGCCAGCCCGCCGCCCTTGGGGGTTTTCCATATTTACTTGGGCCGCAGTCATCATCAGCCTCCCAGATTAGGTTGCCCTGGGCGAGGGCGGTAAAAGATTTCTTGATTGTGCAAACTCGCCCAGCAGAGATCGTCGATCCGGCGCAGCGCTGTCTTTGCGGCATCGGCGGGCGCATCGACGCCGCTGTCATTCAGCCGGATCGTCCATCGACAGGGTCGCGTTTGGTCAACATGGCCAGCGCGCTTCGACAGGTCGATATTCGATTGAAAATACGTCAGCTCAAAGTTGCGGTTGTGTTTGACATGGACTTTCCCCCCCTTGGCGTCAAAATCGCGCCCCAGTCATACGCGCGCGGCCCGGGACGATCAATCCGCCCTTCGACTTCGCGCAGGCAAGCGCCGCAAAACGCCGCCGCCGCGGAACATGAGCGCTGAATAAAACCAGGCGTCGCCACAGGGCCGATCATATACACAGACAGCCGCCACCCCCGCCACCCGGCGATCAGCAGGCAGCCCCCAATCACGGTGTTGGACACGGCGCATAGGCCGACCGCTGGTCCTTTTGGCGACATATCCACCAGATAGGTCGAAACCGCCCCTGCCGCACCCGTATAGGCGATCATCAGGACAAACAGCACCAGCGGATCCGCCAGATCTGCGTCCATGCAATCAGCTCTAGCCACGGCACCGACCATTGCCACGGCCCCCACGATGCCCGTCAAACATCAGCACGCGCGGCTGGGACTTGGTTTCTGACAGCCGCCCCCAGCACATAAGAGCTAAAAGCAATGCCCGCAGGGCCCGACGCCAGCACCAAGCGCGGCCCAGTTGGCGAAGCGCGGATTGATCCTCTCCGCCTGCCAGCACCACAAAATACGGCGGACGCAAGCGAGTCGCGGACAACAAGCCCAGGCGCACCAGAATGAACCGGCGCAGGTTTCGCGTCTTCTTTGAGGATGGCAAAGCTGGCCGGCGTGGCCTTGGCGCTGTCGCTGGGGCCCTCGTCCAGGGTTGAAAACAACAGCGCCGCCCCGCCCCATAGCCAGCGCGGCCAGCGCAATCGGCCGCAATCACTACGCCGCGATCCTGCACCAGCCCCGACATCAGCAACAGCGCCAGCACCAGCACACCGGCCGAGGCAACGGACCCGCCGTTGCCCGGATTTCGACCCGCGCGGCGACTTGCCCACGGTCTTGCCCAAAATATTCCTTTATACGACACCGAACAGGCGGCACGCTGACCGCCAGCCCCGCAGCGCCCCGCAAATCGCCAGCCCCGCCGCTGATTCGTCCAACGTTGAGCGCCCGCCAGCACGATTCAACGGGCCGCGAAAATGCCCTGCCCCGCCGATCCTGCGACCACCGCCCATTTCGCCGGCGCCATCGCTTGCACCCAGCTGGCCATTCACGGGATCTGGCGGGTAGCAGCGCCCGCCGCCTCGCGGATCGGCACCAGCGCCCCCGCATAGACCGCGGCGCGCCAAGCAGGATGTCAGCAGCACGACAAGCATCAGCTTGGGGTCAATCAGCCCGTCCGCGACTTTGGTTCATCGTCAGGCTGGCGATATGGGCGCAGGGCGTTCCGCGGCCTCGGCCTCTGCGCCGTGGAGGCGACAGGTCCCTGCGCGTCACCCCTCTCCTCCCGAAAAGCCGTATCAAACGCCCCGCTGCGCCGACATTCATCTTGCATATCTCCGGTCCCGTCCTTCTTGGTTAATCCCCTGCAATCTTATCGCACGGGCCGCCAAGGAAAGGGACGCTCCACCGCGTTTCATTGCGCCGGGCACCGCTGACCCCACCGCGATATTTGACAACCCAAAAGACCCACGCACGCCAACAGGACCGAAACGCATATAACCCGCAACCGGGCGTCTCGTAGGCGCCAAACGACGAGGAGGCCCGAATGGCCCAGATCACCCTCACCCTTCCCGATGGCAACGCACTCAGTACGGGACGGCAGGTATCACTGCGGGGCGACGTCCGCGAACGACATCTTCAAATCGCTTGGCAAAAAAGCGATCAGCGCCACCGTTGGACGGTGCGCATTTTGATTCTGCGCCTGGCCGATCAACACAGATGCCGACATCGCGATCCACACCATGGCTGACGAAAGCACAAGCGGAACGAGCTGGTTACGCCACGACCTTGACCACATCATGGCCCGCGCCGTGCAGGACCTCGTGGCAGATTACAAATCAAAAGATACACCGGATCTCTGGCCCCGTCACTTCAAAGACGGCTGGTACTATGGGATTTCGACCGCAAGGAATCTTCACCCCCGAAGGACCTTGGGCCCTTCATCGAAAAGAAGATGAGGAAATCAATCAACAAGCGTGACCCCTGTGCGCCACCGAAGCTGGGACCCCGCGCCTGCGCGATCAGCATTACGAAGACGCTGAACGGAACACCCTATAAGGTCGAAGCTGATTCAACAGCATTTCCCGGCGACGAGCCGCTGTCGCATTTGTGAGTGCGAGCGGCGACTGGCAGGACCTCTGCCGTGGCCCGCACTGCAACCACACCGCCAAGTCCCCGGCGACCCGTTCAAACTTGAGTTCGATTGCGGGCGATCTTACTGCGCGGCCGAACAGCGTTAACCGCCGCGATGCTCGCAACGGATTACGGCGTGGCCTTTTCACCGGCAAAGAAAAGCTGACGAAGCGCACACTGAACGATGCTCGAACTGAGGCCGCCAAACGCGGACCACCGCAGCTGGGCGCGAGATGGACCTGTTCCACAATGCAAGAAGAAGCCGCCGGGCCAGATCCTTTCTGACACTCCCCAACGGCTGGCACATCTATACCGAGCTTCAGGATTACATGCGCCGCAAAACAAACGCGCGGCGGCTATGTCGAGGTGACACAACCGCAGGTCGTGGACCGTAAACTTCTGGGAAGGCCTCCGGCCACTTGGGGAGAAAATACCAAGACCACATGTTTATCGTCGAAGTGGACGAGGAAACACGCCGCGAAAAAATCGCGTCAACGCGCTTGAAAACCGATGAAACTGCCTCCTGCCACGTGCAAATCTTTAACCAAGGTTCTGAAATCCTACGCCGAACCGTTGCCCCTGCGCATGGGCCGAATTCGGGTCTGGCAACCGCTCATGAACCCTCGGGCGCGCTGCACGCATCTATGCGTGTCGCCGGCTTTACCCAGGGACGACGGCCACATCTTCTGCGCCGAATACCAGATTCGAAGCCGAGAACGCGAAATTCATCGAATTCCGGTCGGGCATCTACAAAGACCTCGGGTTTCGGAGAACCTTTTAGCCGTCAAATTCCTCGGACCGGCCCCTGAAAAAACGCGCGGCTCGCGGATGAAGTCTGGGACCAAGGCCGAGGTCCGCGTTTGCTCTCTGCCACCCGCGCGCTGGCATCGAAAACCCGACACTCAACCCGGCGAAGGGCGCGTTCTATGGCCCGAAAACTGGTAATTTTCGTGCCTGACCGATGCCATTGGCGCGACTGCAAATGTGGCACCATCAGGTGGGATTTGTGGTTTTTTTTTGCCAGAACGAGCTTGATGCGAACTACGTATCGCGAGGCTCGCGATGGAGCCGGCGCAACACCGTCCAAGTCAGCTGCCAACCGCGCGGGACCATTGCGGAGTCATTCGAACGTTTCATCGGACATTCCTAGATCGAAAGAACTACAGCAGGCAAAGCCGTGACCCCTTCTGGCTTGGCACCCGCGTCAGGTTGTCGATAGCGCCGCAATCACCCTCAGAGGCGATGGCACTACGTTCCACACTGAGGCCGCACGCCACTTTGTAAGGCCACAGTGCGTCCAGCCGCCCGAGCGCGGATGCACGCAACGGACAAAAAGAATCAACTACAAGGTCCCCCAGTGAAACATAATCACGGTTGGACAAAGTGCCCCGGTTCCCGATACCTGTGCCGTTGGCACCGGCCGGGAAAGGTCGAGAATGAAAAACCCGTTCGGGTGCGATCGTCTCCCTGAGGTCGAACACGGAGCAACCTCCGTTTCACGCGACAATCGACCGTGCAGATGCCAGACTTGCGCCCCGGTCGAAGTCCACACCGCCCACGAATCTGCGCGGCTGCAACACTGTCAACAAAACCTCTCGTGGGCGCAATGATCTTGTTCGCTCCCGAAGATGTCACAGCCCTTTCCAGCCCACATAATTATTTCGCCCCCTCCAACGAGACCGTAATCTCGGCGATTATCTTCTTACAAAAAACCGGTCGACCTCTTCTCTAGTCGCCGAACCGTGAACACTATATGCGCTCATGTGACTATGATTGTCGCACCTGGCCTCGCTTTAATGCTGTATCGACACCAACCCCAATCAGGAGGAAACATCACCAATCGTCCCAAACACGATGAAATAACGCCTCGCGTTGACGCGCTGACTACGCCGCAGCCCGATGTCCGCACATGCCCCCCACCGCAAAGCGCGGCCATCCAAGAGAAAATCGGCGCACGACGCTTGGCGCTTGCGCCCACTACGACGTCAGAATGCATTGCTGCAGCAGGCCCCCGGCACCAACCATGCCCGGCACATCCGTACACGAATTTCCCGGGCAACGACCTGGACGCTGGTTGACCAGCAGCACACACTGCGCAGAGATGGAGCTGCCCGAAAAATGAGACACGCGACCGCTCCGCACGTATGGGCTCGCTCGAAGCGCTCGGACCGCGGACATGCCCAGCCTAACCCCTTGCGGCTAGACCCCTTCGCCTGTGAGAGCACCGGAGAGCGCCATCCGGCTGCGCTTACGGCCCCCTTACGCGACCGGCCTCCAGGGCAGCCGTCCTGCCAGACGGAAACCGGCGCCCCGTTTTTGCCACCTTGCACCGACCACAGTCCGGGCGCTTAGGAACTTCAAAACCCCAGGCAATTTCAAAGAACCGCAAGACGATCCTGGGTCCGGTAGAAGGGTCGAAATCGCCATGCAGCGAGAATTAAGCCATGGGCAGACGGTGCACCACACCTGGCCGCACTCCTGCGCAGCACGTCGCGCGCAGAACTGGTCCGAAAAAAATTCGCACCTGCTCGGCTTCACGCGTGTCGGCCACGATACACGCACAGGTGGACAATGCCACTGAGATCCGCGACCATCTGGCCCCGTCTGGGAAAAGCTGCGTGTAGACTGCGCGACGAATAGCGCCCCGCCAAGTTTATACTCTCTCGAACATCTGCCTGTCCACCCCATGACAGCGAGTTTCTAGAAGCGACGTATGCCTGCCCACTCCCCCTAACGGACCCTTCACCCTGTCCCGCTCGGCGAGACCATATACAAAACAGGTTTCAGGATTACAATTCGGGCGAGGTCAAATGCTGCTGGCAAAAATCCCTCCAGCACCCTCGACCTATATGATGAATCCACTTGGTCCGAATGCGACTTTTTATCAGAAACTTACCCAAGCCGAACATCCTGCGGTTTTGAATTGCTGCAAATTTGATACAAACAAGTAGTTCATTTCGAGCCCAAAACCCTGGCTCAGCGCCCCGAGGCACACTATCACCCGACGCCTATGCGCGGTTGACGCCGTAGGGCGGAGGCTTCACGTCGGCGGCCACGAAGGAAAGACAGCGTTGGGTTATCACACCCAGCCGCTTTTTGATCGACAAGCCACAGTCGCCCCGTTGTCCGAATCCCGTCTGGCGAATTTGCTGGCTCATATACGCTGGATCCGCACGGGCCCCAAAGCCGGTGCTGGTGGAAGTGGGAACAAACAACGTGCACCGGATCTGTGCACACCACCTGCGCGCAGAGCGCCGCGTGCCGGGCGCGGAACATGTGTTGGCGCGGATGACCCACGAGTTCGCCGATTTCGCCGCCCTTCTCGACCCGACACAGGACGCCTTGAAGGGCTGCGCGGCGAGCCCCGCTGGAGAGCACCGGCGGGAACACCCCGCTATGAACGTCATACACCCGTTAAAACAACGCTGACCCATTCCTTAATGCAGCAACTGCACAGCGCTTTCCCTTGGTGCTCAAAAGTATTAGACACGCAGAATTTTCGACGGGTTGGCCCCTTGGCTACGTCCGTGCGACGAGCACCCGCCCGACCTATACCAGAGATTCGCATGCTGCAATAACTAATCCGCTCTCCTCTCAAAATAACTTTCTGCCAGCCACAACCGCTAATGTTCCAAAAACTGGGCACCGTGCCGGACTTGCGCCCGCCTCGACCTTGCCCCTCGCGCCCGATCCCTCCCACGCGAGCCGCCTAGCTGCCGCCCTTTGATCTCGAAAAAACGTTCAGCAAGCTTTACGCCACGAGAGGATGATGCCAAACACAGCTCATCCCCGCCCCTGCACGGTTTGTGCTGCTGGGATAAAAAGGCTGGCCAGCTTTTCGGGATTCTGGCAGGACGAATTCAACATTAGCAGCGGCCGATGCCCACAAAGCCGCAAGACATAGCTAGGCCCAAGCTCTATGATCAACCCGCACCCGAGTTGGCACCCCGCCCGCATCGTTCGCCACCCCGGGCGGCGGCCAATTTGGTTCGCCGCATTGGCCGAAGGCGCAAAACACTCGACCAGGCCCAGTAGACACCACGCTGGCAGACTCAAGATGCCCTGATTCGATCCTCGGTGCGCGCCTTAGGGCGGTAGCTTTGCAACTGGCGCAAATTTGCAGCAAAGAAACGGCGGCATCAAGATGCTGACATAACACCCTCACCCTTTATGACACCCGCGCCACACCACTGGATTCAGCCAGGACTTGGGCTGCTGCCTTACGCTTGCACGGCTTTCTATTTGCTGCTGTACTGATCGGCAATATTTCTTGCCTCTGGCCTCACCAACTCGACGGGCTGGTGACCTGAGCACCGGTGCCTATGTCCAGATTTTCCCCGCGCGTTCGAGGGCGGCGGCTATGACGCGACAGCGCTGTCGCCGCTGCACGGGCTAGCGGTGCCTATCTCCCGGGGTACTGATGGCGGAATTTGGCCCATGCCGGCGGCTTGACTCAAATAAAATGGAGCTGTTCCCCGCGCTTTGCCACAGAGAGACGATTGGCGAGCACGAACACAACAAATGGTGGAGGTTTGCCTTCAGTTCCTGCAATCGCTCACGGATCTTTACGGTCACCAAAACCAAGTAGGAGCGCGGCTTAGGCAACAGTGGTTTCGACCGCCTGCCGGACGGGCCCATTCGGAACCCGCGCGCGCTTTGAGTGCTGCTGTTTGTGGTGCTGGTGGTCCAAGGGCCTGGGCGGAGGCCGTGGCGCTGGACCGTATTTTTGCTGGCGCGCCGCCCCTGAGACCATTACTGCGCGCGCTGAACCTCGGACCCTGGTGTGTCTCATTCAGCCGAGGCAAAAGTCCCTCCCCCGAGCGAATCAGCCGGGCGTATTCATCAGCGCGGGCATGGGCGACCAAAAGTTCAAGCGTATCGGAGGCGCGTTCGGCATCGTCCAGAACCCACGCCATGTGTGGAAACGCGGTGTTCAGCCAGTGGCTGCGCCAGAAGCGGGCAATGGGCGCGGGCCAGCACCTCGGCGGGGACA
>Ga0163217_1059070_pt1 | contig 13965 bp, 19 predicted proteins | sample SynspAceP_FD_185933 | JGI IMG/M metagenome (GOLD analysis project Ga0163217, IMG submission 185933) | Saline lake microbial communities from Ace Lake in Antarctica - Synechococcus sp. Ace-P (PacBio error correction) | ecosystem: Environmental > Aquatic > Non-marine Saline and Alkaline > Saline ... | reverse complement strand
AAGTCGCTAAAGGCGATCATTGGCGCAGAACGGACCTTGTGGGCAGCAAATCTGGCATGATGGCGGCACAGTTCGGACAACACATTCCGGCGCTATCGACCAATTTGCTTGGCGGGTCGACGCCCGGCATCGAATTGGCAACGCAGGGGCGGTTTGTTTGGCTTCAACGCCGGATCGACGCAGGTCGGTCTTGCTGACTGAGCGCTGGAACAAAAAGGCGCGGTGAGCGTTTTCTTGGTGACCGAACTCGTTGGCGCTGTCGGCGGCAAGAGGGACTTTCCTCGCGGGGGCGAATATCCTGTCCCCGTGGCGCAGGACGGCGACAGATTCGGTTCAGTATAAACCCCGCGTAAGAGATTGAGCTATTATACCCGGTCGGTGGGACAAAGACCTGATCAACCTTCGAACTCAGGCCGCCGTATCGGCGATTGTTGCCAGGCAAACAGCGTGCGTCTTGGGCACGGATTTGATCATTTCCGCATTTACCGCCGCGAGCCTCGACCACGGTTGAAATGCGCGACGGCGAAAGCTTTGCGATCGCCGGGCTGCTGAACAGATGTTTCACCGAACACCTTCCACACAATTTGGCCCTGGATCGGCGCGACGTGCCTGTATGCGCGTGTTCCGCAGCGCAAACTACCAGGCGCAAGCAAACGAGCTGGTGATTATACTATTAACGCACACCTTGTGGGACCCCGACCACGTTGCGAGGCCTTGCCCTGCCCACCGACCGGATCAAGGCCGCCCACCGAAAGGCGAAATGTTCCTGTCTGGCCGCACGTCCAAGGCAGCACGGCCCCACCAAGGGCGTGGCGAAGGTTGCCAAGCAGGACTTTAGCGGGTCGTATGGCTATTGTATTGGATTGATCAGATGACTTCAGCGATTCGCTTCGACAGCAAAAATCACCGGGTTGTGCGTCGCTTGGCAATTGACTGTTACAGGCTGTGTCAGCAGCCCTGATCCGGTCTTTACCCAGTTTCACCGCGAAAGCAGGGCGTCGCTGACCGATCGGGCACCTTTGGAAACGCGACTCTTGAACAAACCCGCTTGGTGATGACGGTGAGCGCAGTATACCATTCGATTTCTGGCCACGCTTTTGCGGGGCGAAGTCGAATCGACCGTCACTTTTGCTTTTAACTGCTGCACACTAGACGGTCGCGCGTCGGTTCTGCGACGTCAGGCGAATGGATCCGCAGTTCCCCGAAGTCCGCTTTCGCGTCTATGCCATATGATTGCCGTCGGGTCGACAGCTATAACAAACACTGGGCCTAGCGCCGCGGCGCAATCCTTGTGGCCTCTTGTCACCACAGGGTATCAGCGCAGGGCCTTAGAAGCCGTTGTTTCCTTTGGCGAAACACAGCCACTGATCGTGACCCAAGGTCGCGCAGCGTGCAAAACCGCGGACTGTGGACCGAAGTTAGCGGCTTTGTCGGGGCGTCAATCGGGACTGTGACTGGACGGGAAATATTGCCAGATTATTCTATCGCGCACTGTATGTCGCCAGCGCCGTGCGCGAACCCTGCTTGGAAGGGCGGTGCCCGCCCCCACCGGCGCTGTGGGAAGATTAACCGCTTTCAACTTTCGAGAGGGCCTTTGATCGTCGCTTGCGGTTCGGGCCTTTTTCATTTCAATCCGCTTAAACGGTGCGGATCGTTTCAAAAAGACCAACAATAGAAAACTATTGGCCCCAATTCTTGCCCCAGTTAGCAGGGTATTCACTGCAATGGGACAGTTGCGTCGGCCATTTGTGGTCTGGATGCAGGGACCGCAAGGCAACAAAGGTAAACCACCCGACCAGCCCTTGCCAGCGCCCGCATAGAAGAAGGGGAAGTTTCGGTATGAGCAGCCAATACACAGATTTGGGACCGGCACCAGATCATGCGCGTGCACCGTTTCAGCCGGAGAGTTGCGAACTTTGACCTGACTAGATCAGAAGATGGACATCAGCTTTGGGCGAGGCCTGGGCGATCCTGGGGCTTCTCTTGAAGGCTTGCGTTTTTCAGCCAACCCGAAGCGGCGACCGCTTGATTATTGCGTGCGCGCTCGGATTCGAAGACGAAGGAAACCTGCAATGATGTCGAGATCAATCGCGCAGGGCAAAGCACGTTCATATCAAAGTGATCCTGATCGCGCAGATATGGTCCCCCGCCTCGCTTCCATCGTTTGTGCGCCAGGGCGGCGGAATGAATTTGTCCCTACCCTTACCCGAAGGTTGATTGGCCTCGACTATAATTCGTCCTGCGCGCCTCCCCGAACCTTATGGTGGCACCCGCGGAGAAGGCCCCAGCTGAACCCGGGCACAAGAAGGATGGTTGCTGTTGATCGTGGGTGCACGGACGGCCGGGCGGCACCGGTTGCACCAGCTTGCGGTTGAACCTTGCATGGGAACTTGGCGAATCGTGAACAAAAGAACCCGCCCAAGTTGCTTGCTTATCTTTGACTGCAATCGGGGCCTGGCGACCTATCTGGACCTTGCCGGGGCGTCGCGAGGGTCTTGATATGTGATCGAACCGACGCGATGGCAGAGGAGCTTTGTTCAAAAGCCTGTTGACCGTGACGAAGAAAAAACTCCAGGTTCTTGACCGCCCCTGCCGACATGCTGCCGCGTTGATCTAGGATCACCTCGGAAGATGTGACACGGATCCTGAGATGGCGCAGCAATCAGTTCGATTATGTGGTCGTTCGATATTTGTGCCCTCGACGCTTGGTGCAGTGGGACAGAAAACGTGTCGGACCAATGCAATTGTTCTATTTTTGCCATGCTCGAACTGGATATGCGCTGCGCCAGAACGCCGCGCTTCAAACGCGCCCTGCATCGAAGACCTTCTATCGAAAGCTGCGGTATGTCATGAACGCGCGCCGAAGATTCACGACCTGAACGGCAAATGCGCGCGTCAAACGGATGGCCAGGAGAGCCTAGGGTTTCGATCGATGGCAACTGCCGAGGCGAAAAACAGGTAAACCCAGCCAAACGACCACGGTCTGCCGCTGGCCCACGCCAGCGAAAAACCCCCTGCGCCGGCGAGATCGCCCAAGCTCGCCGGTTCATCCACGACTCAAGGCTGACGAGCCAAAGCCGCCTGATCCGGCCCTACGCAGATATTTGGAAAGAGATTAATTCAGATGTTCTCGAAGCTATAAAAAGCCAGGTGCCGTTGCGCAGCACCGCGCCAAAGGCGGAAGCGCCTGCCCCAGCAACAGCCAGAGGGGCCGCCGGTTCGCCCCAAGCCGTATAAGCATGCGCGCGTGGCCCAAGCGGATCCGTCGCGCCACAGGATCGCGACGTTAAAGCGCAAGCACGCAGTTGAGCGAGATCAAGCTGAACTGCACCGCGCACCTACTTGAGAACTGACCTTGGCGCTCTGAACATGCGTCTGAACAGGATCTGCGCAGGAAAATAACGAAATTAATCTGCAGAAATTCTGCGCCGAGATCTATCTCTGATACGGCGAAGCGCGGATCAGCTGAACTCAACTCTTGACGAGGTGACCGGCTTTGGGCCGCTGGAAACGCTGCTGAAAGGCGACCATTCACGATATTCTGGTGACGGCCCCAGGCAGATCTTTGTCGAAGTGACGCAACTGCAGTGACCGACGTGACTTTAAGGATGAAAGCACTGCTGCGGATCATCGACAAATCGTGTCCGCCGTTGGCCGGTCGTGTCGCGAAAGCAACCTAGCGTCGATGGCGGCTTGAAAGACGGCTCGCGTTTCAACCGCCATGGTGCCGGGCGTTGCGTGGACGCAGTGTGTCATTCGAAGTTCAAAAAAGACAAACTGGGCATCGACGATCTGGTGAGCTTTGGTGCCTTCTTCGGAGAGATGAGCCGCCTATCTTCAGCCGCCGTGCCACCCGCCTGAACATCTCGTATCGGGTGTCAGGGTCGGCAAAACCACACGCTGAACGCACTGTCTCTTTTTCATTGCGAACGACGAACGCAGTCCTGCATCGAAGACACCGCCGAACTTCAAACTTGCAACAGACCAGTGGGGCCGCCATGAAAGCCGCCCGCCCAACGTCGAGGCAAGGCGAAGTTCTCCGCGCGATTGTCTCAAACGCTCTGCGATGCGTCCGGAGCGGATCTCGTCGGCGAGCCGTGGCGAGGAAGTTCATCGACATTGCTGCAGGCGATGAAACACCGGGCCACGACGGGTCGATGACCACGATCCACGCCAACTCTGCCCGCGACGGTGTGAGCCGTCTGGAAAACATGATTTGCGATGGCGGTATCGAAATTGCCTGGAAAGCGGTGCGCAGCCAAGATTTCACGGCTGTGAACTGATTGTTCAAGCGTCGCGTTTGCAAGCGGGCTCGCGTCGTATACGTCGATCACCGATCCACCGGGCATGGAAGGTGAGTGTCATCTCGATGCAGAATCTTTCAGGTTACCAACGCGTCGGCCCATGAAACCGAGAACAAAGATCATCGGCCATTTCACCGGCACCGGCGTGCGCAGGCCACTTCTCTGAACGCTTCAAAAATGTTTGGCTATGACTGCCGTCGTCCATTACGAACCCGTTGTGGTCAAGATTAAGGCTTATCAATCATGGAGCGCAGAAACCCATTATCTATGGGGCCTGTCTTTTCGGTGTCCTTTGCTGGTCGGAAGGGTGTACCTGGTTCGCCTTCGGATAAAATCCATCGCCTCAACAGGCAAGGTCAACCGCCGGCTGGAAATGTTGGAAAAGGGGCGGCGCGAAGAGGTTTTGGACAAGCTGCGCAGGAATGCAGGCAGCATTATGGATTAACAAATCCTTTTCCCCATTTTTTTTGTTTTTTTCTAAAAAATTTCAATGCTGCCGCAAAAAGGCAAAAGCCGCGATTGCCTTGCGCCGAACAGTAGCATGATATAGGAGGGGCTGTCGTTCCGTCGCCTTTTTGGGCCTGACCATCGTCAGCACCGAGGTCCCCGTGCGTATCCTGATCTTCTTGTCGCAGGGTCGGGGCGGTTTATTTCTGGATCTCGTTCCAAAGCTAAAAAGCGCCATGGACCTGATCGAAGAACAATTTTGCCTTGATGCGATCGAACTGATGGTTGCGGTAACGCTGCGTGTCGGCCACCCGTTCACAAGCGCCATCTCTTTGTCTCCAAGGGAAATCCAGGACCTCTTGACGTCGGAATTGGAGTGATCGCGGATGGAAAACCGCCGTATGGCCGCGGACATCGGCGAGGCGTTCAGGGATATGGCCGAACGGTTGATTGCCGGATATGCGCATTCTTGCGGTTGCGGTGACCATTCCAGCAGCATCACGGCGGTAACATCGCTGAGATTCTCGCGGACTGGCCAAGGTGATCCGCGCCCGTTTCCGCCTGTTCCGCGGCGTACGTGCCATCCGGCGAAGCGAAATGGTCGGGCAAGTTCCTTCAAGCCCTTTCCACGTTGTTTGCGCTGATCGTGCATCGACTTGGGACCCGCATTACTATGGACGAAAGTCATGCCCACCCGCTGTCGTTCCGGCTGCATTTGCCGTGGTCGTGTTCCTGTCGCTTAACTTCATTTGTTCATTGCGCAAGCTGACCGATTATTTAAAGTTAAGGAGGCTTCACTTGTGAATTTCCTGACACACTCGACACCCACACTTGGTCCCATCGGCTCGGATTCGCCGTCTGGGCGTACTGGCCTGAACCATGGTCGGTGCCACGCCTGTCATTATCTGCGCCAGCCCGAGATTCGCTGCCAGCTTGAAACGCAGCAATCCGAATCCCCGGACGCAGGGCAAACAAACAGCGCTTGCGCCAGTTCAGACCGCAACGAACAGCTGCAAAAAATCGCCAAGTTCCTTGAACCCGAAAACATGGAAGAGCTCAGCGCCAAAGGCCGCTGCTACTCCGGCAGGCGGCTATGGTCGCGCGATGCGGTTGCGGTTCTTTCACTTTTGCGCAGATGCCCTTGGTATTGCAGGCTTGGTGATCGGCCACCGTTTATCGTCAAACTTTCTGGGCGGTGGCGCAAGGCCCTGAGCACCATAAATGTGATCTATACAGTTCGGCCCACGGTTGCGATCGTATTTCCTGCCCCGCTAGTTTGGGTGACCGGCCGCGTCGAGGAACGCAAGAGGAAATCACCGTGGTCCCCGATGCGCTCGACATTTTGGATGGCTGGTATTGCGTCGAGGCAGGGCAATCGCTGGACAATGCTCGCTCCGTGGTTCGCTGCCGGAATTGCGTGCATTCTTATCTGCGTGCGAAGAATTCGATCGTCGCCCAAGAGATGAAGGCCGGCAAGGACAAGTCAGCGTATTGAAACGCCATGGGCGAACGCTGCGGTGTGCAAGACGATCGTCTTTGTTCACGTGCTGGTGCAATCGGCGGCTTTCGGACATCCCAATCGCGACGCCTGCGGGTCTTTGCCCCGAGATGCGCGACAAACGTGTGATGCGTGCCGAAGAGGCGCAAACAAGTTGCAACCAAGATTGAACACTTGCCACATGCATGTTGACGTTCACCGCTGCTGATCTTCTGGTCGAGCACCATCAGGTGATGAACTTCAAAACTAGGTCAGTAAGGCCCCGCATTTCCAACTCCAAGCTGCGTACCCCGCTAAGCTCGCGCTTTGTATGACTGTGATCGCCGGACTGGCGCTGTGCTCTGCAGGCGGTCTTTTCCACGTTGGGGGGCTTAACGCACCACATCTGAGAGCCCTTTGCCCCCGCGTTAATACCCGCAAGACGCCGAGGACGGGGTAGAGGTCGCCCCAACGTTGATGACGCCGGTTGAATACGAACTCGCAATCGCGCTTTTAATCGTGCGCGGTCGCTCTGAACTAATCGAAATCCTGTCGGGTCTGGGCAGGCCAATCGGGACTGGGCGTGGGCCAGCCGAAAGCCTGTTGCGAGATGCGTTCGAAAAGTGTGAACTCCCGAGGTTGGAATAATCTTGGCGTTGTGCTGATGGAAGCGGCAAACTCGCCCGAGCAAACGGACCTTTCCGTAGGTATGCTCTCGATATGGCGAAAAGTGACGCAATCCGTGACATTTACGCTTAGCCATCGCAAAATCGGAAAACTTGTTTTACGATCCCAGAGCAGAAGACAGTTATAAATTGGTGCGGCGCGGCTCGGGGGACTATCTGGTTCGGCCTAGATCATGACGAGGGGCAGTAAAGGACGCAAATGCGCCACCTATTTCTATCGGCCGTCTGAATTGCAGGCGTCGTCGCACTAGCAGGCTGCGGCAAAAAATCCGCGAGGACACAGTGACTCGCGCGTTCCAAGACGTAAACGTCGTGGATGGGAAGGCAACCTGATGATGTGATGTTTGACTGTCGCGGACCGAACGAGGCCGTGAGTATTTCACCCGCAACCGCACAGGAAAAGCCCGATCGCATTTCGACATCCAGCGCAGCCTGGGGCAATCGTTGAATCCGCGCCAAGCGAACAAGAAGAGCTGTTGTTTGGGGCAAGGTCGCGGGCTCAAAAAGATGCCAACCGCCAGGAGGACAGATCGATTACGCCGATGCGCTGATCCGTGCAGGCGATTTGGGCAGGCCGAAAAGACACTGGCTTCTGTCCCGCCCAACCATTGAAACCTATAATCGCTTACCCGGCTCGAGGCGAATTCGTCGCCGACAGCAAGCAGGAATGGGACAACGGCCAGACAGCTTTTACGAAATCGCCATCGAGTGACCACTTAACCGGTTTCGGTCTATTGAACACTGGGGCTTTCCAGCTCACCCGCGGTGATTATCAGGGCGGGCAGAACGTCTGTTCGGTGAAGCCGCAGACAGGATCCGACCCTTTTTACCGCCAAGAACAACCTTGATCCTCGCCCGTGGCGCGCGCAAGCGCGAGTACAGCTGCCGCGATAGAGATGGGACCAGACCGAACGTGCGCAGGCTGTTACGCTTGCTTTGTCCGCGATTCAAAAAGGGCGATGTTGATACGGAGCAAAGGCTTGTTGCGCGACGGCCACAGACACCACCGCAAAACACTTCGAGCCGCTGTTCCGGTCCCTGGCGCGCACTCGAAAACGCACGCCTTAGCCGGTGGAGATCACCAGTATGCACCGCGCTTGGTTGGTTTTTACCCTTCGCGCTGCCCGCTTTGCGACTATACGATCCTATACCGATCTCGCCTTTATGCGGATCACCAACGTCACGGTGATGCGCGCTTGGCCGGGTGTTTGTCATCATCGGCCCAATGTCCTACCGTTTGACAGCTATCTTTGGGCACCTGCTGGCGAATGGCCATTGGCGCTCGTGGTGGGATCTTTTATGAACGCAGTGGGCTGAATGGGTGCAGGGCGATGCGAAATTCATTTGCTGCGGCCACCCCGTTCTTTCGCGCTCGGGGATCTTCAGTTTTCTGATGGCGCTTTTCATGACACGTGTATTCGCCGGCCTATATCATTTCATCAGCGCTGCCCAAATACCTCCCCCCTGCGCAAGACTCGCGCCGCAGTGGGGTCAGCTGGCATTTGAGCCAAAAAATTCCCATGGGTCTCACGCGCTTGGAACCTGTGCTTTGGCGCAATATTTAATGCTCGGTGCCTACATTCGGGGCCTGAATTTGCCATATTCGGCCGCTAAGCGTGGGGGCAGCCTGACCTCATTGAAAGTAGCCTTTTCGTGGGAATATAGCAAAGAGGCGCCGTCAATGGCCCTCCTCCGCCACGCACCATTCTAAGAGATGAAGCTGCCGTGGTGATTCGATGCGCGAACTCATGATCCAGACGATTGTTCCGCAAAGAATGTTCACCATGGTCAGCGAGTTGCCAAAGCCATATGCTGCCCTTTGCGGTCACGCAGGATCTGGTGGGACCTGGCGCGCGAACAACGCTTTGAAGCGACGGGCACGCTCAACGGATAACGGCACCGAAATGGCCTACCAGCTGACCGTCTGGGGAAAGAACCGCGCGCTGATGCATTGGCGCAATCGAATATTTTGGCTCGATGCCAGTGCGCGACTTGACTGTTTACCGTGAACAGGTCCAAACGCCAGTTTCGGTGCGCAACATGCAGATCACCCGCGCCCGCCTCGAAGCCGCGATGGGCCATCTGTGTGCTTCCTCCGGAAAGTTGATTGGCAATCTGGGCCGCTGTATACTGGCAGGGGCCGACCATTCTTGATTACGACCTCCCCGGCACGGCAAGTCCAGTATTTCAAACGGCATCCCGCGCATCGCTTTGGCGACAGATCTAGTCGCCGCGGGCCATCGAATTGCCGGACAGTGATCCCGTCTACGACCCTATGTCCGCTCGCTGCGATCGAGGAAAGAACAAGACCGACATCGTTGCGGCCGCGTTACCGCTTTTGACTCCCGGCTATGTCAGATGCGAAACGCCCACCGTGAATCGACCGGGGCGAGCTGACGCTTGATATGCTCGATTCTTGGTCTATAATCACCGCACGGCACCTATAGGCACGGCTGCAGGCCTTGAAATCAGGGGGCGGGCATCTTTATCGTCGCGAACCTTTGGCCGCCAGTCCGAACCACCGCAGGCCATTGGTCAACCGCTGGAGTTCGTGGCACTGGAAGAAACAAAACTCTGGCCTGAATCAGGCGAGAATTCGAGTGCCCTTCGACACGCTGGGTGGTGTTTTCGACCACTTCACCCCAATGAAAAATCATTTGACCAAGCCGCCCTGCGCGGGTCTTTTCAGATCAAGCATTGATGGCCCCAATCAGGAAAATCTTTCTCAGATTTTTTGCCATGGGTCGCCAAAAGCGGACATCAAGCTCGACGAGCGTCGTGATCACCTGCTTAAAAAACCAATTTACCCCACCATCGACAACAGCTTTGCCAAAACTACCAAACCGATTTTCTGATCGACCAGATGATCCGATCTGCGACTTCGAAGGCATTCCCACCAGATGCGCCCCGATCTGGTTGACGCGCATGGGCAATATGTTCGTCGCGGGATGAAACCATCGTAGATAGGCCGCCGCTGCACTTTCGGGCGTGTCCGCCCTTCATATTTGGTTGGTAACTCCGGGGGATGCGGGGCTGGCCCCGTCTGCAAAACACCCTATCTTGCACCCCATGCAAACCCTGCCACCAAATTCACTGACTGGTTCGCCACCCAAAGGCTGGACTTCACCCGCACCAGCAGGATATTGCGTGGACCGCGCCGAATGCCCCCGCGCTGCTGCTGATTCGCCCCCACGGGGCAGGTGGCAAGGACCTGTCAGGCTTTTCTTGCCCACGTTGCGGTTGATTTTGGCGGAGGGCGACCATGACGCGGATGCACACGCTTTATTTCACCGTCAAGGCACTGGGCGGCCGGATATTCAAACGCAATCCTCAACCACCTGTGACCGAGATGAGCCTCCCCATCGGATCGAGACCCGACCGGCGACACCTCGCAGACCCGCAAACGGCGGGCAAACGCGCGAACCGCCTCAACTCTTGCTAACCACCCGCGGAAAAGCTTCGGGCTGGCTGACCCCTACGAGGACAGCCGCCACGCAATGTTCAAAGGGCTCAACGCGTAGGTGATCGACGAGATTCCACGCGCTCGCCGACAGGCAAACGCGGCGATTCAGGCTGATGCTGGCACTGCGCGACTGCAACGCTTATGTCGGGCCTGAAACGGGTGGGCCTTCGGCCACGGTCGAAAAGACCCGCCAGCCATCGCCCACTTTATGGGCACGGCCCGATCCTTGCCCGATCCTGCGGCCGACCCCGGACGGCCGCCCCGATATCCAGGATGCTGACACACAGACGCGGCCCCGCCGTTTGGCCGGCACGGCGGCGCCTATGCGATACCCTGCGTGCTCTAAAGGGTACGCCAGCATTAAAACCACCCTGATCTTCCACAACACGCGCCCAAGGCGAGATTTTCCTTTCCACACCGCTGGCAATTCGCCAACCGAAGGACAGCCTGCCCCATCTGTATCCACCACGGCTCTCTTGACCGTCAGCAACGGCGACGTCGAACCGCGATGGTGCGCGGCGATGCGGGCCATTGTCTGCACCGGCATGCCTCGATCTTGGGATCGACTGGGGCGACGTCGATCTTGTGATCCAGATCGGTGCCCGAAGAATGGTTAAAACGTCTCGTGCACGCACATGGGGCGCGGCCCAACCACCGCTTACAACGCCCGTCCAAGGCGCTGCTGTGGCCCGCGACCGGTTCGAAGTTCGTTGAATGCGTTGCCGCGCTTAGACGCCGTATTTGCGAGAAGCTTGACGGCGACCGCGCGGCCCGGCCCACGAGACGTATTGTGCAGCATATCCTGATCACCGCATTGCGCCGGTTTCCTTCGACGCGATGCGCTATATGCCGGGTCGGTGACGTCGGCCGGCGCACTAACGCGGGCCTTACCCGCGCAGAGTGCGACGGCCTGCCTCGATTTCTGCGCAACGGGTCGGCTATTGCGTGCGGGCCTATTGACAGGTGGCACGGCTGCTGCTGTTACGGACGGTAATGGCACCTGCTGCTGACCCCCCAGCAGCCAGCGCATTCCGCTATGACATCCGGCACATTCCAAAGATACCGATCGCTAAAGGTTCCGGATGAAACGCATCGCGGCGCAAAACCATCTGGGCGAGATCGAAGAGGCTTTGCTGCATCGCTGAGCGCAGGGCGACACATTTCTGATTGGCGGCAGATCGTTCAATACGAAGGCCTGGCGGAAATGAACCCGTCGAGGTCAGCGTCCGCCGCAAGAACCACGCGTTGCCACGTTTCCATGGGGCAGAAATTCGCCACCTTCCACCCAAAAAGCTTCGGCCGCGTGCAAGCATGTTCGCCACAAGACAGTGGCCCGACCTTGCCGCGTCATTACTGGCGATGGCTTGCGCTGCCAGCCCGGACAGTCAGCAGCTCGCAACCGGGCGCTGCTGACTCGAAAGCTTCCACCCACGATGGCCGCGCCCAAACGGTAGTTTCTACGGCTTTGCAGTCGCAAACGCGCAACAAACTCCTTGGCTTGCATGCTGACCAAACGGATGAAGAGCTTGCCTTAACCCTCTGGGTTTTGTCGCCACCTGAGCTATGCACGCTGTCATCTGGTGGGGCTTGTCCGGTTATTGATCCGGCCCGCTTGTTGATTGACCACCAGGCACTACACGCGCTTGACCCTTTGGCTGGGCGGGCAACGACTGTGATGAAAAACGCCACCTTTCGCGCTGCCGCCACGATCGCCTGGGGTATGATTGAACGAAACACCCCACAGTGCCCGCAAAATCAGGCCGTTCATGCGACTTCAGCTCGGATATTCGCTACGATACACTGCTGAAATACGAACCGGATCAACCTAGCTGCTCGACTCACCCGCGAAGAGGCGCTACGCGGGACTGGTGGACTTTGGCCGCATCGAAGATGATGCTGCACCCGGATCAAGGGCCGCTATCGACACCGCAGCCTCGACCGTGTCAGCCCCGCTGTCAGCGCCACTGTTTTCTGGAATGGGGGACGTGTGCCGTCAAAGGAAGCTGAGAACGCCCTTTAGCGTAGGGAATCCGCCCGGTGATGGAGGCCTCGGCCTCGCGCAGATCACCCCTGCGCCTGACAATAATCCCCCTCAAGCGGACGCTTAACGGCGCGACCGTTCAGGCATCATGCAGTATTTTTCAAAAGGGTGAGATGCCCCCACCGCTGCCTTCTGTGCTGTCGGGAGGCGCTTCTTCCGCCTCCACCATTTTACAACATACTCCTGGCCCTGGACGTCACACCAAAAACTTCGACCGCCGCCCCTTGCGCCTGCGGGTAAACTTGGTGTGAAGCAACATGACCACGGGTATGCTTTGACTTTTTGCGTGCGACGCGGCTTACGCGCTTTGGGTTTGGGCGCACTCTGGTGTGGGCGAGCATTGGATTGCTCGGTCTCTGATTTGCATTCTGGCGCAAGGCAGAACGGGTTTCGCCGCGGCGCGGGCGGATCGGCGTGCCTCATACGAGGACAACCGATACCGCTGACTCCGCCTGCAGCAGAGCTTGATCGCTTTACCGGTGCGCCTCGTGATGATGTTTGGGCGACAGTTTCGACGACTGGCAGGCGGCCCATGCATTGCCCGAAGCAAGCGCGGCTGACGTTGACCCAGCTTTCAAGCAGGGCGGCAGCTTGGTGTGGATCGAGGGCCAACATGCTCCCGGACCGTTGCATATGGGGCGGGAACATCTGGCCGACGGTCGGCAATCGGCCCTTGCGGTTTCGCCAATATTGCGCAACCGGATACGCAGGCAGACGGTATCGGAGGCATACCAACCCCCAAGGCACGGCTGCGGGACTACGGCCGCGTGCCGGTATCCCGCGCGGCTTTTCTATATGACGACAGCGGCTTGATCTGACCGGCGTTTTCGGGTTACCTATTACGCGGCGGGCTGGTTCAGCGAGCGCCTCGGTGCAGTACAGCATTGATGGGGCCACGGGCCTCCCGCCATACTCAACCGACTGCAGCCCACGCGATCCCATGCCACGTAGTCGGCTCAACGGGGCCGGATATCGACGTTGAAAGAGGCCCCATGACTCCGCAAGGAAAATCGCCACGCATCCCGACAGCTTTGCGCACAACCATGATGCAGCCCTCGGCGCAGAATGAAGGCGATGGTCCAAGGGGGCTGATCCGGATCGAGGCCCGATCCTAGCCGGGGCACAGCCTGCAGCAGCAAGGGGTTCGGGCATGCCGGGTCTGACCGCTCTCTATCGGGGACAGCGGCTGCGGGCTATGCCGCGGCTGACGACACTGCCCCTTAGGATACCGAGTCGTCACCGCCGAGATCAAGATAAAACCTGCTGGCCCCGCACGCGGAGATAGGCTGATCCGAATTTGGCAGGTGGTCAACCCGGGGCAGGCCGGACTGTGTGTGGTCACGGCAGAATGTTATGTCAAAGCCGGCGACAAGCAGGTGTGAATCGCCTTTGTTGCAAGGCCACGTGGTGCCGTTCCAGCGGCTGTGGACTAGGCCGTCAGCCCTTCGCGGTTCAGGGCAGATCATGCGCGGCAGCAGCCGTGAACCCGTATTGGCACAGCAGTGCAAGGCGTATGGTACATCGGCCACTACGCCCCCGGGCACGGG
>Ga0163217_1052311_pt1 | contig 13965 bp, 7 predicted proteins | sample SynspAceP_FD_185933 | JGI IMG/M metagenome (GOLD analysis project Ga0163217, IMG submission 185933) | Saline lake microbial communities from Ace Lake in Antarctica - Synechococcus sp. Ace-P (PacBio error correction) | ecosystem: Environmental > Aquatic > Non-marine Saline and Alkaline > Saline ... | reverse complement strand
AGACGGGGTCCGAAGACGAAAACAAAAAGTGAAAGATAAGAACTGATGGGATGGGCATTAAACCCATATAGATCTTCCTCCCGTAAAGTGGCCGCCACAAATCCCGAATCTGTTCCCTGAAGTTGATACGGAATGAACTCTTGGATGAAATTGGAATGTGCCGTTCCGAGGAAGTCGGACCTTTATTTGAGAAAAGGAGCTTGATATGCCCCAATTAGCTCAAGAAATGGGAAACCAATACCTCTTATCTGTCAATTATTATTAACATTACAAACAGATGAGTCCAAAAAATATAATTAAAGATTTAAAAATTCAGTACAGCGATAGAAAGGCTTTCTAAACACCCCAGAAACTATTAAATATAACTATTCAGGGATTGGCGAACCTTTGCCTTCAAAAACGGAGAATCTTTTGGTCCAAAAGCATTCCACCAGAAGACTGGAGTATATCCCTCCCATTATTAAAAGAACTACGCCACAAGAACGTCCAAACAATAAGCAAATGAGGCCTTGTTTATAAATGGACGCATTTTGCCTTTATAAATACCTGCGCAAGTGGATTATTATTTCTTTTATTTTTCTTATGATATTAATAGGCATCATAATAGGGGCATTTTACAGAGACCATAGGCGGTTCAGCAAGAAAGAAATAAAAATTGATAAAGGGCAGTAAATGGATGTGGTTTTACGACCACAGAAGAAAATTGCTATCTGAATTACTTCAAACAACAAATCGTTCTTAAATCACTTTAGTTCATACGACAGGCTATTTATTATTGTCAACATATTTTGGGAGATATTCCGCATAGCCTGTTGTTTCCAAAGGCTTCCCAGACGAAGCAACTGAAATTTAAAATTTTTATCTAAAAAAGAAAAAGCCTTTTCTTTTGCGTCTCCCTTCTACAATATTCTCATCAGCTTTCTTTTGAATTGGATTTCCCAAATATCACCAATGCCCCAGAAATGAACATATATCAATGAAAAAATAAACGCGAAGTAGAACTGCCTTCTTTCGAGGCCATAAGGATATGGTCCGTCCTTACCTTGAATTGGCAAAGTAAAACATTCGATTCTCAATTTTTTTCTAAGGAGAACAGGAACTATTTATCTACCAAGGTAGTCATGAACATAGTTTTGATTCCAAATTTTGTAACTTCCGCCATGATTAGCATTTGATAGCCAACATAATTGGATATCAAGATTTCTGCAATCGTCCAACGTAAAATTAAGTAGCTTCTATTACTTTATTCCCAAAATCCTCTACCTCAAAATTTATCTGGACAGTGGGTCTAAGACCGACCTTACCCGAACTGGGTTCTCCTTGGTTTTATAGCGGCGTCATAGATCATGGGAAGCAAGTTTAAAAATCCATAATGCCACTTTTTTGGAACCAGGTAACCGGAATGGCATCTTGGGGGATTACCACCATACCTCTATCCGATCAGAAAACCGTACCCACCCACCAAATTTATGGATAAACTTAAAATTTTCCTTACTGAATTGGATGGCCCAAACTGGAAGATTAAAAAAATTGTCAGGTCATATTCAATTGATGTTTTATATTTTGGCCCAGAATGAGCCCAAAATATACCCTAATTTGCTCAATTTAAGGGTATTTACGCTATCAATTTTTTCATATTTAATGCCAATAATCAGTTTTGGGTCAACTGGCTTGACTTGGCAATTTATTTCCAAACTCCTTTCAAACTTTGTATCCGAATACACAGACAACTACCATTAGGTAGCATCTGTATTAAATCAATGGGATATGCCAACAGGCTATTATCACTACGGACGATCTGCGGAATTTAAAACTGGAAACTCTCGACGAGATCAAAAAAATTTGTTGAACGAAAACATTCTAAATGGACGAGAAAGGAATGGCTCAGGAGCACTCAGGTTATGGGATATGCGTCCAAATAAAGTATGACCACCCTTCACGGGCGCTTCGGTAAAAGGGACCCTTCCATTTATCAAGATTGGGGGACTTATTTTATGAAGCAGGGGAAATCGAAAAAGTACTAAGGAGAATACGTGAACCAATAAGACAAAGAGATGAATTACATAAGACATCTAAATTCCGGTTTTTGAATTCGTTTACAAAAGGATTCCCAGGCCTGCAATTCCCACGCATATCAGTTATCTATATCGCTCTTTTCCAACTGTGAACATCAACCGTTTTTACAGAATCTTTTTATTTGTCAACCTGGGAGGAAGTGATGGCGTATTGCAAAGTTTGTTGCAAAAGAGCACTTAGTCATCGCTGTTTTTTAAAGAATTCGGGACTATTGAGCAATACATCAGGGTATTTTGCTCCTCGCACAATCCGTACAAAGGAAGCGGGTACACAGTGCTTCAAATTCGGGATAACTAGAGAGACTACACTAGGGCAACTATAGGTTCAGGTAGTGGGCCAAGTAGAGGACAAGCATTAGTTAACCTTATATACAAAACCCATTTATAATAAACAAAAATAAAAACATTATAAACATAAGCTACCTCAAAAATGAAAATGAGTTTGGGATTTTTTTAAAAAAGAGAAATTGGCCGCTAATGAAGCCAAAAAAAATCTTCAACCATTACAATTCTATCGGTGCGAAAGTGGGCGGAAAAAATACCGATACTGGATTCGCATTCTACGCGGGCAAGAACTGGATGTTAAGGGCGAAGAAATACAAAAAGAAAAAACGGTTGCCCGGACCGTCCCAAAAAACGGACAAACTTAAAAACACTAAAGACAAGGAGACTATGGACAACCCCTCTAAAATAATCGGAAGACGGCTACGGAATATTTAACCGCTTTTGACTTGTGTTCGACGGAAAGAAACGTGCTCTATGAGTTTCGACAAGATCTTGAATTTACTTGAACCCAAGCGAATAACATTGCTCTTTGCACGCCCAAGTCAGGATTTTTGACCGGGGATAGGGAACATCGCGTATTCAAAACTGTGCAATTACTTTCATCATGACAAGGACTTTTGCAATAAAGAGAATATCGACCCCACCAAAAGGGTTCTTCTTACCGGTCCAGTGGGCTGTTGGGCAGACAAGCCTAATGAAGTGTGATCCGCCATCTTGTACCGAAGCAACGCCCCCTTACCAAGTGAATTCCCTTCAAGGAATATTACATTCAGTTTGTCAAACATTGGGCTATAAGACCATCGAAGAAGTTGGGACGGTAGACCTACTGCTTCGATGATCTGGCGAATAGAGCCGATTGGCGGCTACTATGGCAGGGACTGCAACGTGATGGGCGAAGTGCTATTATCCGATATGAACTGTTTCTTCAGACCAGCGGGAAGGTCAAGACACACGCCACCACAAAACCTTAATGCCGAAGAAACTGGAAGAGCTTTACGGCAACCGTGGTCCGCAGCCGGCATGCGCGATATTTTTTAACCTGATCGCATTTTGATAAGGGGAATACCAAACGACAAAACGCAACAAGTAATTATGAAATTATGGCAACATTTAATATCAGACCCTTTTCCATCGTGACCGAAAGCAATTCGGAAAGGACATTCGGCAAATGTATGCTCGGGGAACTGCGGGTCCGTGAGCTCGATGACCTTCTCAAGGAATAAAACCCATCGGCACGAATCGAATGCAGAAACGCATCCGAAGAACTTAGTTTTTTATTGGGATTCGACAAAGACCTTTCATCAACCGTATGGCGGTTATGCGTCGACGTGCCGCTTTCTTTTTTTGAAGGGGCAAGAATTACTCAAGGAGCTAGCCGCCAATGAGATTACCGATTGGAGCGGCTGGTGTCTGCCTTGCAGACGGTTCCATTCAAAAACGCTGGCAGTTCAAAAAACAGGCAAGGGTGATTGCCTGAGATCCGATCCCGAATTTTGTATTGCAGGAAAATTGAGGCACAGTGCGTCGTTGAAGGAATTCAACCAGGAGTTCCTCCCTTGAAATGGGTTGTAGTCCTTCGACGAGATCTTCGTGGTGCGGGGAACGAGTAAACATGGGCTTGAAATGGCCATTAATGCACCAAGAACGGGAAATATAGGTTGCAATCGATTCGAAGCCATATTTACGATTATGAAAAAATGGAAAGTCCGCTCTTTAAAAAAGACCTATTAGAGTATGAGGTAATGACCCCCGCTGGGCACTACATTGCCATCTTATTTCAGCCGTATTTTCAGAGAGCGCAAGGTAGAATCCCACAACAAACGATTGTATACGCCAAGCACAGGCTAAGAAAGAGCCAGAGCCTATAAGGGTTTGCAAGAAGATGGGGGAAAAACCAATATTTCCATTGCTGGGACCCTGAACGACGTTCCCCTATAGTGCACTGTCTCTCTCCCTACCCGTGATACCGACCTTAGGGATATAACAAGCACCTATCGTTTAACGTGATATTGACAAGGAAAGGATGCTTAGTTACTTCGTTCTTGGGGCATTACGAATGGGGGTCAATATTAAGCAGAAAACATTATCTCTTGCTCTCCCCGGAACTCTTTGGAAAAGGCGAGGCAGGTGGTCTCAATCGTAAGGCCATAAAATTGGGCCATTAGAAAAAACCGATTGTGGTCCGTGTATTCAAACCGTCCAGGAAAGTCACAGAAGCAAAGTGGGCATTCCTGCGCTATGCGATATCAAGATTTAGGTTTGCTAAGGCGATTGTATAGCAGCTTTGATTCCTAAGGCCTATCGTTAGGAGCAATACTTCTAATTATTCCCGGAATACCTATAGAGCCAGTAAACATTTCTTGCATTACCATATTTGATAGGATTAAAACTTTGAAAACTGACAACGCAAGTGCACGGATAGTTTCCTTCCTTCGCCCATTATGCACTTTGCCTCAACTGAGTTGGATAAAAAACCAAAACTCCACAAGCACGGGAGGAATTCTGCCCGGGACCCTTCCCTAAGAACCTGAAAGTTGGCCAAAACTTTACGCCAACGCCTTTTAACCTAGATTTTTTTGATAATGGCTTTTCGGAATGTTGATAGGCCAATTAAAATAGATTTCCACTTGGTATGTTCCCCCTTTCGAGTCGGAAACATAGATTCAATACCCTTTGCATAGGGTTTCCGAATGATGCAGATGCAGGGAAATAAATATATCCGGCATTCAGGCCTTTTTGCCAATTTGTCCTTTCACCCAAAGAAATCAGGCTGTCTGTATATCTGCTCAGGTATTATTTCAAGGGGCGATTATCAAAGAGATTTTGGTTATATGGTCGCACCATTTTTCCTTGCAAACTTTCAGCCACGGACATTCTTTTCCTTAATGCCATCTTGGTTTTCCGTAGCACCGGAATCCGTTCCTCCGTGACCCGGGGTCCATATGACCACTAACCTTTTTGCGAACTTCTTTTGAATTGGAAACATAATGCTCTTGGCCTCACATAAAAAATACCTGCCACAATCAAACCCTATAAAAATCGATTTGAATGGGTCATCACCACTTTATTTTGGAACAATTTGACAACGTTTTTTTCTCCTTTCCCTTAGGGAATCTTCCAAAGTTTAACAAGATTCGAGTTAAAGTTTAAGAGATTTCCTGTCTCTAAAAGCTTCTTCTTCTCAATAGATTCCACAAAATTTATATATTCACGTCCCAACTCGGACGGGCCAAACTAAACAGCATAGGATTTTTAATAACAAAAAACGAACAGTGTATAGAAAAAATCACTTTTTATGTTAATGGATTGCTGCTTATTTTTTTTTTTTTTTTTTTTTTTTTTTTTTTTTTTTGCAATGCGGACTTTTTTGCACAGATCGTCGTATCGAGGATTTACTTGTAAAACGATGTTTCGGACACCATCAGGACCATCTTTCCAATTAATTTAGGCGGTCATCCTTTCTTAATCGGTTTCCTTTTCAATGGCGGGACACTTCTTTGGCGAAAACGCAGGATCTAAAAAAAGGGAATTACTAGAGTTCTTGTATTTGTCCTTATCGCCGGTGCAGTAGTGGGCATATTTTACCTTCTAATTTCAATCGTGTATAGTGAAGCAGTTCGAAAGTATATAAGAACATTTAGAAAACAGGCGGTACGATTTTGTGACTGCCCTCCATTTCGCTTTTTGCCCCTAATGATGATGTCCATACTTGCGTCCATTGATGGTCATAACTTTTCCTCTTAGCTATCGGGATTGATTATAGGGCATAATGATTTTAATGCAGCGCGTCTAGCGTGGCAGTGACCCGAATTAACCAACAATCCACAGCTATTTCAGACGGGGAAGGTCTTCCAAGAATTTATAAGTAGATAAACGAAATTCCGCCTACGATTATGAATACAAGGATCAATCTTCGGGCATTACGGCCATTGTAGATGTATTAAGGACCCATATCGTTTTTTGCCAATAAGCAATGTAGGTTCCTATGCTAATGCAAGTGAAACTCTACCGGAAATCTACTCCTGGTCCGAAAAAGGATTCTGAGGATATGGCATTGGTGCCCTGGTTTTCTAGGGGCCTTAGAAGTCTTTGGCCCGTTGGGACTTAGTGTCACAGAACTATGGAGTGCTGACCTGCAAAAAATCCTATTCCTGGCAGCGCAACTTCCGATGCAACTTTTGGAAAGTTCCACACACGAGTATTTAAGGACGTGGCATATTGAACATCGATGCTATTTGTTCTTCATAAATTGACCAAAAACATCAAAAGCACTTCAACAACCCAAAATACGTCTCCAAATCCCTTCCGGAAAAGTTTGCAAATGGAATTGTTCAAGAACCATGGATGCAACATTTAAAAGCTTCGTCAACTCCCGTAAGCGACTCGGTTTTCCTTTATAAACCAATTAGCCAGGAGAATGTCCTCTCAAGAAACATTGAATGAAAAATTGAAATCGTAGCGTTCTCACAGAGACTTATTTCAATGCTTCAACGAAGCTTGGGGTTGATACCCGAATTTAGCTGGAAAGAAAAGTGGGTCATATGTGAAAAACCATTTTGATGCCCTGGCCATCAATTAGTGAACTGCTGCTTGGCGAAGGCGTGTACAGAGCAGCAAGGACCAATGAAAAAATTTCACTTTCTGACGATTTCGTGTTTCATCAAGGGTTTATAGATGGCCTTAGCTTACGCTAAATGAAAAGCCATATCGTCAACCAATCCTGTATTGGGATGGACAAACAAAAGTGCGCAAGCTGCTCGATAAGAAAATGAGAACTGACAAGGACGTTCGAATTTTCGGCTTCACAGAACAAAGTCGGTTACTGGAAAGATCCAGCACATTCGCGACCAATCAATGCCGATGATAATACACGGATTACTCCGCGGTCATACTCAATTTGTCTATTGGCCAAAGAAGCCAAAGAGCCGACAAATAACGTCAAAGATAAAGACCGCCGAACTTCAAAGCGACACTGCGTATTATCCCTTACAAACTATCCCCGTGGGAGAACGCAAAATTATATAATTGAACAGGTTACTGCTGCTTCTCGGTTCAATTTCTCGAATAACGATCTGTGACGTTACCGATTTGGAAACACGCGCTGGTGTTTGTTGAAAAACAACACCAATTATAAAATCTTCGATTACTACCGGATCATTTTTCAAGAACAGGAACATAATATTCCAGTTCTAAAGGCTATGTTTGGGACGAACGAAAGAAACGAATAAAGGCAAGGAACTTTGCCATTTTCGCGCCACAGCGAGGAAAATCCTTTGCCAATAACATCCTGCGTCAATAGTTTTGAAATGGCGTTTCGCATCTGCGTTCATTATTTAGATTTGCGGGCGGCTTCGATATTACCAAATTCGCAAACTCTAATCCCCGAAAAATATACGGTGCTTCGCTACGGAGAGCGAAAGATCTGGGCCATTCAATCCATTTATATCAGTAAACCAAAATGACCTGACACCGGAAACGTCTTGCGAAGCACTCTGTCCCAGTCGTTCGCTTTCGTGGACATTTGTTTCGCTTCAGATCGAAGTAACCAAGGCACAATCGGTTCCATCAAGAAAATTACTACGGCATATTACTATAGCACTGTTGGAAAATCATCTCATTGGAAGGCTTCTCTATTAACTTTATAGAGAAGGGAATCAGGAAGACCTTCTAACAATACCCTCTAAAATCCATCCCGACTACTTCAATATTAACAAGCTTCTTGCATGTAAAATGTCCGAGTACCGTCGCGATGGTCTATATAGTTTTCTTTTTGAAGTAAGTGATAGACCAACCTATAAGATGAGGTATTACAAAGATTGATTGTTTTTGAATTGGAGAGTAAAGGATAATAAGGAAAATTTCCTGTCCGTAATGTTGAAGCTGATCAAAGTCGGCGCATCCAAAGGGACTATTTGGAAAAATAGAGCTGAAAAAGGGAATCATTCCTTATTTCGACGAGTTTGCCAAACAACTAAAGTTTGAAAACGTACTTGGATAAGTGTTGAAATTCTATTACCAAGCTATCCGTAAAATACAGACGGGAGCAATGGGATATAATTTGCGCAACCATTAATCAACTGCCCAACAATTCTACGTCCGCAAGTATTCTGGAAAAACACACAGGTCATTTATAGCCCTGAACAATGAGAAAGGCTATGATGAACTTGGTCAAAAGCTTAAACTTTCCAGCCATGAACCTGACCAATTGAAAATCGATCAATAACGATTCTTTCCGGGCAAGGAATACACCGAAATGTTCATCAAAATAGGGAAAGGAAACGCAACATTTTTCGGCCGAAGTCCCAAAGAGCGTTTATGCGGGCTATCTAACGGATGGACAATGAAAACGAGGCGCACATAATGGCCATTAACGAAGGGCACCCAGATATGGAACGAAGCCATAAAGGAATTTACATCTAAAACACCATTTAATATTGAAAAACAAAATCTAAATATCGTTAATGCATTTAAATTATTTTTTATTCCTGCACGTGCCACGTGCCAAGAATACCGACTTATGACAAACACCAATTTCATCAGCTGGGTAAAACAACTGATAGAATTCTGGTAGGAGCAGACGCGAACATTATCAAGACCGTAAAGTTCTGAAAACGCAAAAAGAAAATTTGAAAAGGTCAAACGATTGTGCAAAGCAATTTAAAAGCCGTTGCGCCCAAATTGGACGGACAATCAACGCCTCAATCGCATGTATTGCAGTGATGATCTAAGAAACGATCCTTGATAGCCCATACATCAAACCGAGGGAAAAGTGCAAGGGTTTCGAATCGTTCACTGCAATAATAGAAAAATTCTTTGCGACACATGGGATTTTATTAGACGAAATCCTATCAGGATTATCTTAAAATGAGTCGATTGCCGAACGCGCCGAAATTCTTAAGAAAAGAGCCTTTGAATCTCAAGAAATGGTTTTCCATATCACTACTAACAAGACGCTTACAAGGATATTAGTTCTTTCAGGAAATGCAGGATAAATCAATACCGCGAACCGATATTAAAGATGACGGCGGACCATCATATTAGGATAGGACTGGCAATATATAGATACTGTTTTCCAGACCATACAGAACAGCAGGCTGTCTCGCAATACACTATTGCAGAATCAAAGCGCTTGCTGTTCTGTTCTTTCTGTGTCAATATCTTAAAAATATTAATGAAGGGATTGCGATAAGGATGGGCTACACCTGGGATTAAACCCTGGAGAATTGGCTAAAGAATTTTTTGCAATAGTTGTATTGCCGTCATTTTTTCATCCACAAGTATTGGATTATTTGATGCATTTTAGTAAAGCAATTGAAGGGCAATATGCGCACAAGCACCAGCCACTATGCCATTACAGATGCAGGACATTCCCCATAGAGGAGGATATCAAACTTTATAGGAGCAGCGCAAGCAGCTATTGGCATTGCTCTATGAAGCCCTTTATAACGCCACATATGGCTTTAAAATATTCACCTTTATCATAAGTATCATTCTTTGGATTTTGGATTTGTTTATCTATCCATTATTTCTTGCCAGAACGATTATTTCTATTTGGGAATAATGCAGGCATTGTTCCCATTGGTCATTAAGCTGGCGAGTATTTTGAAAATTTCGATCACTGGGCCTACACGTTTTTCAAATTGTATGCTGCAGTTTTATATGCTCGCTACCCGCCTTCTTTTTTGGTCAACCAATTTGTGATGCCATTTACACCGAAATCAATACCAATTTCTGGACAAATCTTTTTGGTACGGTGAGGTCAGGGCTTTTTTTTTGCCCTGTGGTACAGGCTTGGATCTGTGGGTTTCCATTGTCTCCTGAAATTCAAATTATTACAGGGCGCGCCCACTCCTTCACACTCAGATTGTTACTAGCTAATTTAACTTAAAATGATAAACAGCATACAAAGGATATTTATAACGTCCTTAAGCTAAACCGATTTCATCGTTTTGACGGTCGTCGTTTTTTGCTTTGTTGTCCAGCACCTTTCGGTTTGGATGGCTTTTACGGGCAATAAAAATGCGCCTGAATAGTGCGTTTTGCCATCAGATACGATGGGAGGTTATTCATTTCCGTTGAAAGCTGTAACCCAAAAAAGAGAAATATCAGGTCGAGCTTTGCCCATTGAACTGTTCCACCAATTACTTCTATAACTATTGATGCAGTTAAACTTATGAACCGTAATTGAAGAAGAAAGCACTTGGCTAGGAATAGTTCGGTGGACAAAACCTCGTATCGCCAAAAAAAAGCTGATGGTGTCTATAATCGATTATTGCTGCAGTTATTTCCTTGGTTCAAAAAGTGCTGAGTATCGATTCAAGAGATATCAGAAAATTATGGCTCTTTATGGCCTTTACGACTACGACCATTTTTGAAATCAATAGAGGGTCTATAATAGGACACCTATGAACTTGTTTCCACTGGGCAACCTAGCTATGGTCGATCGAAAAAACTTTTCTCAAACAATCCAGGGCCTATTGATTACTGACTTTTTCGAGAACACTCTTAAAAAAAACTTAACGATGAAGATAGAAAAAAATAAAAAATTGTCTTTCGCTGCATCCTGGCTGTGATATTCCTGTTTCTAATTTCCTTATTCCGTAATGGTAATGGGAGATGATGAAAGTGAAAATGAAAAACTGGAGCCAAACCTTAGTTGCCCAGATTTGCGAGAGAATCAAAAAGAATACAATTCCAAAACTGGGATTGTGCCATCAATTGATTTGAAAGAAGTGCGTAGAAACAATGCGCGAGGTATTTATAATGAAAAAACTGATTGATTCCCTTGGCCTATTATTAATCCAGATCTCCCTGAAACTTGAAAAAGAGCGTATTGTGATGCCATTCTATGCAGCAGGGGAAAAATTAAAATATTCTGGATCAACTTATCAGAAATCTTAGGGAAAGAAAAACCGCTCCCATAAAAAGTTCAGGAAATAGATTCTGCGGAAATAAAACGGGAACAAAAAATGAAGCCAAAGAACTGCGTTTTGAAACATCAGATTATTTCTTGCGCTTCACTGAGCCAAACGACATTTCATTATCGGGAATACGGATGTTACGATTTATTGCAAGTTGCCGGACGGCGACGAAGTAGTCCAGGCCAATTCTCGATGCGATGCGGATTTGACCAACACAAGCGACTATAAATGGAAGAATAGCTAAAAATAACATCTGTTTTTGAGTTTATAAGTTTTCAGCCCATCGTGCCCTGATGTTGAAATTGAAAATATTGACCATCATCCTACCAAATTAAAAGGCGCCTTGATGTTCAGGATGGTACGAGGTATCTATGTAGAAAAATTAGTTTTCGGGAAGAAGTGGCACCGAGGTCCTCAACGTATATTTATTCAGGACATCAATATTCCCAGCATTCCACAGGGTGGCGTGTGACCAAAGTATTCGGCGAAAGAATTCGAACGTAAAAGTAACGTACTGAAACAACTACAAACTAATTCTAAAACCAAGGCATTTTGGAGAACATTTAGATTAATAATCTACTCTACTAATTTCCGCTTTTCATTTTCGGCCTTGCTCAGGCGCAGGCTCCAGCACAACAGCCAATAGCATTGCGATACTATCTTACGCCAATGACCATTAAAGAATGTAGCCCTGTTTTTCCTGAACCTATACGACAAGGAATAACCGGTTCGGACCAATTCATTTTTACCTTACAATCGAGAAAAAGAACAATATTTGTTTACTTGCAAGCAACCCCTGGGAAAGGAAACAGGTAATCTGCTGTATCAATAGCAAAAACGGTTCAATTTTTTCGTATTTATTGTTATGTTATAAGAAAGGAGCTTTCAAGCGAATTATTTTATACCGGATGCAAGTTAGTATAGGCAAATGAAAAAAGCCTCTGAAACCCACGTAATTCCCCAGTAATAGATTCGCTGTTGATACCATGACAAACAAAACGTTTATATTACAAGAAAATTTGGCGCATTACCTTCCCTCAACCAAAAGCACGAAATAGATTAGGTTAAAAAAAGGGGGACGGAAGAGACGTATCTCCTGTTTAAGTGTTTGGAAAAATATTGTTTTTGATTACCGAAGAACTCTAACTTCGTTATATCCAGATTTGAAAAAACAAAATCACTTTGGATTTAGCGGATTTGAATTTCTTAAAACTCCGGTTGAAACAGACCAGAAGGAAAAAAGGAAGATCTTACAGAAAACTATACTTGAAAAACCCATGTTTTAAACACAACCCTGCCTCAAGAATCAAGAAAAAACGAAACGGCAAGATTGGTTATTACGGTCGTTCCCAATCTCTTTGAGTTATGAACCGCATCGCGTCCTTGAACCTTGAATTGAAAGGGAAAGGAGAAACGAAATTTAGGAGTTAAAGTCTCGCATAGAATATATCAATAACCAAAATTAAAATATTATGAAAGCACTGATCCTTTCAATTACTTGGCATTCTTGCTTGATTGGCATGTTCTTAAAAACAGGGGACCTATCTCAATACAGAAATAACAGCCAAGATCAGTTTGAGTAGTGAAAAGTTTCCTACGCCATCAGACAACACTACTTTAAAAAAAGTAGCTATGTACTACTTCTGATGGTTATAAGTGGCTTAATTATGATCAGGAATTTGCTACCGAAGAGGAAAAAGGTACCAAAGTTGAAATTCCTAAAGAGGAAGCTGTTGAAGACCAATTACGGCTGGGGTCAAATATAGTTCTTCATTTGACCCAAAAAAGCCCGGCATTTTCAAATTGATCAAAGAGAAATGGCCATTTGGAAGGTAGCCAGTAATGGGCCGAGGAAAAGGGGAATCCTTTTTAGTGGACAAATTAATGCTATTTGGGTTGCCTTGCTATCTTTTAATAAAGAAAAAAGTATATAATTTATGAAAAAAAGATTTTCTAAATTGAAACAGGGGATTGTTCTGTCTTTCTTTTTTAAATAGCTTATTTAAAAAAATGAGGATCTGCGAATCCTTAAATTTATAGGGCTTATTTTCCTTTTACAGATTCTACTTGGTAGATAATTTAAATTTTTGCAATTTCGATTAGCTTTTCTTGAATTTATGTTGCGAGGAAGTTGTCCTGTTATTTCCTTTAGTATTCCCTAACTACCGTAAAAAATAACTGTTTTCGGTCGTTTTTTTCCGAACTATCGGGGCACAGTTTTTTGTCCGCTCAGTATATTAAGAACGTGCTATAAAAGATAGCTCATTATCGGTTTTTCCGACCATTTTTCTGCGTTTTCCCGATGGCCTCGGGTCCATCCTTTAGATAGGAAGACGCCCAATAACCTATTTTCAAGGGAAAGGTTTCGAAGGCGTTCAAACCCTTCTCTGATCGGGAGCTGCGTCACAAGTAAGAGACCACCAGAACCCAGTTACAAAAAATCCCATGCGTTATAAGTTAATTCCAAGTCCATTATTTTCTAAAACAATATTTATAAAAAAGGGTTCACCCTTTATATTTTTCCGGTTGTTATCCTTCCTTATTCCCTTTAAAAAAAAAAGCTGTCCGTTCCTGAAAAATTTAAGTTGATTACACTTTAAAAAACCTTAGTTTTTTGCTTTAATGAAAAAAAAAAAAAAAACCCATTCCAAAAGAAAAAAAAAAATGGGGGGATCTCTCTCCTT
>Ga0163217_1077304_pt1 | contig 13966 bp, 8 predicted proteins | sample SynspAceP_FD_185933 | JGI IMG/M metagenome (GOLD analysis project Ga0163217, IMG submission 185933) | Saline lake microbial communities from Ace Lake in Antarctica - Synechococcus sp. Ace-P (PacBio error correction) | ecosystem: Environmental > Aquatic > Non-marine Saline and Alkaline > Saline ... | reverse complement strand
TAACACTGCAAGCCATTTTACCGATTGTCGAACGACGTAAGGGACTGCCTTACACTGAACAAACAAAGCGTGATTTTCAGTTATATCGTCGTGGTCGCTAATGTAGAGTTTAATCTGGTTACGATTCGCGGTACGTTATTTGGTTTGCAGTCAGGTGGCCGCACGAGTCGATTCTGATGTCACTGCCACATTGGTTGAAAATGGCGCTATAAAACTTGGCAACCGAGCCAGGCTCGCTGAAAGCCAAATTCTATGTGACTACTACTGCAGCCCGAGATTGGCTAGCAAGGCTTAGGAATTCTTTTCGATAATAACGGCAGCTGCATCGGCTTTGATTTCGCTGATTCAACGGGGTCGATAACTGATCAGTTTGACCCGACATCACCTCATCTAAATTATAAAGGGTCAAATTGCATCCGATGAATCGCGTTATACGTCCCTGCGGTAGTTAAGGTTCGGATTACGCTCCACTGCGATCTCCACTACCAACAGTAATCTTCGGGTTTCCGCCTGTTCTGAGGGCTTGTTTTTCTTCCTTTGGCAGCCATGATGCGCGACTGTAAACTGACATTCGCTTTGGCCCCGGTACTTATGTGTGACACGTTCTTACATGACACTCACAATAACTTCCGCGTATGGAAATGTGGGTAATGCGAACGGCCGATCGGTTGGTATTTGACGTGCTGGCCACCGGCACCCGATGAACGGAAGGTATTTCCATTTTGATATCAGCCGGGTGAATTTCATCTGATCGATTTCATCGGCTTCCGGACAAAATCGCTACGGTTACAGGCTGAAGTATGAATACGGCCCTGGATCGGTTTCCGGAACCCTTGCACACGATGCGCGCCGATTCAAATTTCAGTCGTGAATAGGCGCAATCGCCAAACGATGCGGCAATGATTTCTTTATATCCCGTGCTCGCCTTCCGTGCGTTGAGTATTTCACCTGCCAAGGCGACGGGACTTGCTAGCGGTGTACCATAACGAAATAAATCACCAGAAAAAATGAGCCGCGTTATCGCCGCCGTTTACCAGCGCGAATTTTCCAGAAAGATGATTGCGTTTGATCATTGCGGATCTTTGGGTTAAAAGCAGTTTTTGTAAAATCAATCCGCCAGCTGTTTCCTGTTTTTCTTCAGCGATTGCATTTATTCTTTGGCCCATCTCACGTAGCTCAGGATCCTTTTTCCTGCAACATAGTCTGGGCATCTTTCAGAGCACTTCAAGGTTTTGCAGATACAACAGCCAAAGTGCTTAACCACCGCGCTACTAGTTGAGCGTTATTCCTGCGGGACAAGGTGCCGAAATTTACTTCTGTTGGCCATGGTTTCCGGCTCAAGAAAGTTAGCCCGGCGGATTTCTTCATGGCGATCACTATGCTTCAAGTTTTGCCTGATTGGAATCTTTCACAAATACAATCCTTAAATGATTAAATTAAACGACGAAGCAGCATCAATCATCGGATTATTGTTCATCTGATTCAAAGATGCCGATTGCCAGCAGTTGTTCTGCTGGTTCGTGTAATAGTTTGTTAGTGAGCGTACGGGCCAGTTCAGTTCATGACCATTTTGCATTCAATGCCCTGTTCCGAGCCTTCGTTAAGCTTATCTACGCCTGGGTGCTCAGCACTTGCCCTGAATCGCGTATTGCTCTAATGACCCGGAACCCGATCCTGATACGCATCCAGCGCAGAAATGATCGGGCCTGGGTATCAATGATTTCTTCTGCACTTTGCTTGCCGCATCTCGCGCGACTGCAAATTCTCTTCAATAACTTGTCCGTGCAAATTCATTCAACACTATATAAATAGATGTCTCCAATTGGCCCTACTTCAGGCTTCAAATATCACGGGGCACCGCAATTACACCATAATATTCGGTCGCCGTACGTTGTTTCAAGGCGTTCAACGGTGCCTTTACCTAAATAGGCAATTGCGACTGGCAGTTGAGCTTGATCACAATATCTGCTTCGGCATGAAGCGGATTCACTTAGGTATTGGCATAAGCCCATTTTATGAAGAGGCCAAAAGATGGGCTTTTCACAGTTACGATGGCAATAATCAGCGCTTGATACATATCAAACAAATGACGGGCAAACCGTTCAATTGTCTCACCGGCACCGATTAATAAGCGGTTGATACAGCCCAGATACTTGAAGATCTGTTTGCCAGGACTGACAGCAGCAAGGCGCGAGAGGACTGACTGTTACCAATTGCGGTATCGGGTTCGCACTTGTTTGCAACAGCAAAGAGTTGTTGAAACAGACGACCTAAAAGATTTTTCCCAAAGCCTCGCTTTAAGGCCTTGAGTGTTAGGCCGGATTTTAATTGGCCAGAATCTGTGGTTCGCCAAGTACTATGAATCCAGACGCAGGCGACACGGGAATAGATGGCGAAACCGCATCGCGCTTCATACAATAAAGATAGGATTGTAATGCGAAGGCCTCCTGTATGCTGAAAATTAGCAACATACAGGACGCTATTGTCATAATCCTCAGGTCCAGGTGACAGTATATTTCGGTGCGGTTGCAGGTTGGGACAATGACGGTCTTCAATTCACGCTGTATTTTACATCAGTGGAACGCTAAAGCCAAAGGTAATTTATCAGCATCAAGCTAACTTCTCGCGCACAGCAACCGGGGGCGGTTGTGTTGATTAATTGCCGTAAGTGACAAGATGCATAATTAAGGAGTCGTGTTTGTATGTGATTAAAAACTTTACAGTCTTAGCTAAGTTGTCTGTTATTTCGTCTGGAACAAGACTTAATTCGCCATTTAATCAAACTCAAATCAGTCAGGTCGTTGAATTATGATTTTTTGCAACAGTTTCGCTGTCTCTCAAGCAGTTTGCCTCATCGCAACCTGGTTGCATGATACCTATTTACTGTGGATGCGCTTGCTACTGCCAAGCAATCAGACGAAAAGCAACTACACTGCAGCCAAATTGAAGTTAAATGAACTGAATGTCGTTGAAACTGCCGCAATCTGAAGATGGATTTGGCCGTTGACGCCTGAAACTGGTTTATTACGTTCTCGCCGGCTGAAATTGCCGGGCAACGTGGAGAACTGGAAACTGTCGCGGGTAGATTTATATAATCAGCGGCAGAATTAACCGACTCGCCCCAATCATGGCGGGTCGTTCCGCACGTGATTTCCACCTTTTTCCGGGGATCCCAAACGTATCAATTCGCGCTTTTGACGCGTTTGGCAGAAGTTTTCACGGAGAAGCTGAAGTCTATGGATGCGGGTGACCATTTATTGTTTAATGGATGATAAAAACTTACTTGAAGTGGTTAAAAACATGAACCAAGGCTTTTTGCTCTGGAACCGGAAAACAAAGAAAGATATCTGGAGAGTCTGGCTGCCAATTTAGGAAAAGGTGATCCGGAAAAAACGGTTGCAAACCATTCTGGAGTTAAGATATCTATAAAAAAATGATGATCGGCCGCGCGTTTTTACCTACGACTCGGCTAGCGGCTTATTTCCAGAGTTTGAGTTGGCTTGAAATGGGCCGTTGGATGATTGCTCGAAGGAGTCCCGCCGCCCCTGAACAGCTTATCTGCATAAACGATTGCTGCAAACATTCAACAAAAATTGATGAAGCAATTTTAAAGCTTATTGCCAAAAGCAGCGAGCAAAAAGGTCGGTGAATCGTTGCGCTTTTACCTATGGAAGTGTTAGAGGATGAGCTTGGCCAATCTGAAAAAGCCAAAACGTGTTTTTTGAAAGAGTTGCTCTGGAAAACCCGATAATCCTGACGTCATTTTTGCACGGGATTATTGCCCTGGAAAGCGAAGATGGACAAACAGCTGCAAATTTTTCAGTCAGTTATTGCAAATGGGTTGATGCTGGTGGTACAGGGCCAGTTATTTTATGGGCCTTGACTAGAAGAAATGAATGACAATATTGATTCTGCATTGTGTGGTTTGAATCGGTTAACCAACAGGACAGTTCACGTTTGAAATGCACAGAACCCGTTATATCAACATTTATTAGCGAACAAGGGTGATATTTGATAAAGCAACGTCAACTCTTCAACTACTGCGTCAGAACGTCCTAAGCAGGCCATCGATTTCTATTTGTTGAAGCCGCATTCTTGCGGGATCAGGGCATGCCGTTAAGAGTCGGTAAATGTGTTAAGTGAAGCGTTGATGAAGTATCCAGGCCAACTGGATTATGTATATAACGCCGAGCCATGGTGGCGGAATCCATTTGGGTAAGTTGGATATGCTGGAAAACGGATTTTACGAACCATGTGCAAGTCGATCCGAATAATGCTCAGGCAATGAATGCTTGTGGATATACCCTGACCCGGACCGTACTGATCGACATGAAGAGGCTTTGGAAACTGATAAACAGGCTCTGGAAATGCGTCCAAATGATCCTTATTACCTGGATAGTCTGGCGCTGGTATATTACAGAATGGGTGATTTTGGAAAAAGCGGAATATATATTTGCGGTGAAGCCGTCGACGATCAGGCTGATGTGGAATTTTGGCGCATTCTTGGTGAAGTTCTCTGGGCGCAAAATAAAAGTTTTGAGGCCAGGAAATGTTTACTGGGAAAAAGCTTCAACTGGATTCTGAAACAGGGGTGCTTCAGGAAACAATGCGACGTTTTTGCCAAATGAAACACTGTTCGTGTTTTTCGCAGTCACGCTGCTGACTGACCTGTGTTGCAATCTGGCAAACCAAACCGCTCGCCCTCGCCGAACAGATTTGGGAAGCCCGCCAGACAGCATTGACGCAAATAATGACTGGTCTTTTCGTGTCGACCGTTATTCGTCAGGATAAAGAGGGCTGGAATGTCGGGAGTGACCTGTCAAGCAGCGACAGGAGATTTCAATATTCGGCTGTTGGTCCGTTTTCTCAGGGAGCTGTTTGAATTACAAGGGGATAGACAAAGGCAGGTCACCATGGACGTTTTCCGATGGTGAACAGCTATTTCAGCTGCTTACGGCCGGAAAGAGCTTTGGCCGAAAGTCTGGGTTGGTTATTACCGGCTGAGTTGCATTGCGTGATTGGTCCGAGGTCTGCGCATGCCGCTCAAGATCGATGAGAAAAGCTGGATGAAAAAGGTTTACGGTTAACCACGCTTTCGGCAGGCGGGTAATGGGTTAATTGAATTGTGGATTATTGTTCCGCTGGAGGGTAATGATGTTCCGAGCAAAAATTCTTCATTGAACACCCACGATTGAGCATTCGATTGGTGTATGAATGTTGGAAAGTTGGCAAATTGAATGGATTGGGGGCCTGCACCGGCAAAATAAATCTGTTTTTACATATCACCGGCAGCGAGCAGATGGTTATCATGAATTGCAGACGGCATTTCAGTTTTTCTCGACCATGGAGACAAGCTAAAATTTACGGTCACCGATGATCACAAATAGTTAAACAAGCAGATCTGTCAGATAATTGCGGATCACGGATATCTGATTGTTCGTTGCTGCGACTTTTAACAGACAACTGACAAACGTTACCTCAGGTGCGATGTTTCAACGTTAGAAAAAAAAATCTGCCGATGGGTGTAGGTCTGGGAGGGGGGAGTTCAGATTGCCGCAACCACTCTAGTTGCGCTGAATAACATCTGCAGTGATGCGTTTAACAGAAGACCAGTGGCAACGCTGGATTTGCCAATTAGGCCGTGATGTACCGAGTTTTTTTATCCGCGGTCATGCCGCATGGGCAGAAGGGTGTGGGGGAATATTTACCAGCATTTGATCCACCAAGAACCTTCGGTATTTAGTTTATTCTTTCCCGATTAGTGCCGCTCCACAGCAGAAATATTTTCCGCAACGGAATTGACACGGGATTTGAACCCATCACAATAGCTGGTTGGCTTCTTGCGGGCGGGAAGGGCGTAGAACATGCGAATTGTGGTAAAAAAATTGCATCCACCAGTTGCACAGGCACTGGCATGGTTGGCACAATTGCAAGCCATCTCCCACACGAATGACGGGAACTGGTTCGTTGTGTATTGCCCGCTTTGACTCAGCCGATAGCTGAAACCGTTTTTTAGAAAATGTGCAGGAACATTGGCATGCTATTTACTGCAAAGGCTGCAACATATCACCGTTGGTTTTTGTGCTTTAAGACATCGATAGAAGTCTTAATGTAACTGCGCAATGATAGAGTGAGTTAAAAACAGTTGGAGGTATCGCACGCGGTTTAAAGGCAAACGGTTTTGATCCCGGTCAATTCCCAGGTTCGAAATCCTTGGTACCCCAGCCACTCTTTTTGTTTATGAAGAAACTCGGCACTCTCATATAGTACCAAAACCGACTCCTCCAGTCTACACAGCGTTCCGCAGACGACAAATATGGATGGTCTTCACCGATTAATGCTAATCGTTTAACACTGTCAGAAATTCGCTAACCGTTCTGAATATCGCCTTGGGTAAAGGCCACCGTTGGAAATCAGTGATGGCCGAGATCATGGTTGAAATCTTGATAATGTTACGCGGTAAGGACGTTTTCATCGTCAGCTACCTTGCATGCCCAACCAATGATATCTGATGGAATAATGGTGATGACCGACCGTATCCGTCGTGCTTGCAGCACCAAACGAATTAACCCTGGTTGTCCCTTATTTTGGGCTATTCCCGTCAGGCAACTCGACGTCCTCGTTTCGCGGTGAGCAATCACTGCAAAAGTAGTTGGCGAATATGTTGACAGGGGTGGTCAGTAAGCAGGTGTGCAGGTCGCGAGATCTTAACCTGTGTGACTCTCTCATATGGCTCGAATATGCTACATCCAGAGGCGCGCTGTTATTATGCGTTAGGCCGAGCTATCGAGAATAGTCTATAGCATCATCGTCTATACTGAGGAGAATATCTGAGAAAACACAAAAATATAGGATTTGGTGCGTCGTTTCCCACAGCGCTGGTGGTGATCGGTTTCGTGCCCCGTGCATTGTCTAAACACGTTCGTTGGATGTAGAGCTGGCTAATATGAATAAACGCCGTTCCACGCGCCAATTGTAGCGAAAGGTCCATTGAATATCATCAGGTGACATTGATGGCCGTTAACCCTGTGTGATGGTCGATTGATTCATTGGTCGATCTTTACCTTGCTGGGCACTTTGTGTGCTTTGCGGCAGCCGGCTTTAAAGAACATGGTGCGACAATGGGTGGCTTACTGTACCCACCCAGGTTTTATCTGGTGCAGCCATTGAGAATTATTAGTAAATCATTTGCCTCAAGGAATATAGTGGTGACAAGATACCATTCCATTGTCAGCCCGATGCAGGCCGATGTTGACCAAAATCCGACCGTGATTGAGCATTGCTTGAAATGCTCGCAAGGAAGCGATTGTTACCGAATAGTATGAAGAGTCTGTAAGGCTCTTGATATGGATTTAACCAAAGGGCTCGTCTTTTGGTCTTTATGTGCTGAACCTGGTCGCGGGGAGGCGAAAAAGCCGTAAAACGCCTATTTAACGGGACCCCGTGTACCGTTTTTTAGTCTTGGAGAAGAGTGGAAATTATATGAGATATAGATAAGCGCGTACTGGACCAGGGGAAAGGTGCGAGGCCGCCGCCTTACGTCATTCGGGCCAAAGTACCAGCAGTAGTCTACGGTGCTGAAAAGAACCCTGTTTATCATTTTCATGTGAACCATAAACAGTTCATTCGGCCATTGGCAGAAAGCGTTTTATGCGCACATTCTGACATTTGGTGATGATGCAAGAAAAACAGGTTGTATGAAAGATCTGCAACGGTCATTCCAGCGAATGACAACAAAATCATTCATTGCAGACTTCCTGCGTATTGATGCCAAGCACTTGCAATGACAAATGACTTCATTGCACTTTATCAATGAAGAAAACAGCAGTGGGTGTGAAAAGCCGGTGGTTTGATCTCACATCTGATGACAGAGGTTGAAATTCATTGCTTTTGCCTAAAGATCTGCTGAATACATCGAAATATCATTGTCGCCAAACTGGCTATGATGAAGCGATTCATTTTGTCTGAGTTGAAATCACTAAAGGTGTCAGCTGACTTGCCTGACGCATACTCAGGACGAGCAGTTGGCTAAGGAAGGTGAAAACGTTGATCTTTGCTTACGATCAACGCGGGCCAGTTGTCTCAGTGGTTATTGACACCAGTGATTGCTTAAAGTGGAGTCTTGAAGCATGAAGATACTGCAAGCTGATGACGGAGGAAGCGGACTTGCAAGTATCATATTCAGTCGATCAGGGAACCGTTATATGACCAATCCTGGGATTATATCGCCCGGTACTTGGGCAATCCTGGTTCCAGTATGAACAAACCCGACATAATGTCGAAGGTTACTGTGGTTCTGGATCAGGTTGGCTAGTGAATTTAGGACTAAGCTTGTAAACAGCTGAGTGTCCGCGTTTCATGGACTCACTGACCCTTCTAATACACAACCCCGGAAACATCAAATCTGGACTAATCAAACCACTTAAACGGTTCTAATTGATCGCAGGCGTCACGAATCGGTTGCGCCGCTTAAGCCAACTATCTTCAAAGTCCCCAGAAAAATATTCTCGTGATTTCATGCATTCGAACTTCAGGATTATATGCGAGGGTTACCGTTCGGCCTTGAAACGGGAGTGGCTGGTCATGCGTGCGAACAAATGGTATATACTGGACCTCGATAGCCAACTGGTGCCGGTTACACAGAATTTTTACGTTGCACGGTTGGCATCGACCGATCCGGGACCGTACAGAACAAGCAAGTTGCGATTTTACGTTTAGAGGCAAAACCTTCTTCCCGACGACATCGGGAAATAATATTAGCTAGCAGTAGTTAGATCAATAGCTGTCGTGGTTTAAATAGCGTGATGATACTCTCTGCAACCGTGATAAAGCCAATGAACTGGCTGCACTCACAGTAAGACAATAGGTTCTTTAAATGTGTGCTTTCTGTGAATTGAAAAAGCACCGGTTTAAGGGTGAAGACAGAGTTTTGTTCATTATAACTTATAAAATAAACCCCTAGGATTTCTTTCATGGGACTTTCAACTGCGGTATTTGTGGTTACACTAATGTAGGAAAATTCCCGTTTATTCTTAATGCGTTGACGACAAGGCAGGCAAAGATTCGACAGCACAAACTATCCGTTTGCAACAATTTGAGTCCGAATGATCGGAATCGTGCCCGGTGGCGTGATCCGCGAATGGATTAAATGGCAGCCATTGTTCAAACCACAACGCGTTCTTACCTAGCCAACCATGGAATTATCGTTCGTATTGCCGGTTTTAGTTCGGCCGTGTGCTTCCAAGGCGAGAAGGTAATTGGGGTTAATAAATATTCTGGGCCACATATCCAGTGAAAAACCGTATGCTATTCGCTCATGTAGCTGCGCTGATTTGTTGAAGATGATAACTGTGGTTGCATGTGCAGGGAAAAAACGTCACCAGATGGAAATGATATCTGAAACGCTCATCACCTACCGAACTGGCATCATGGCGAGTTCTGGAATCCGGTCGGAAAAAGCGATACACCAAACAACTACTCACAGGATGCGCCAAGGTGGGATATAAACTGCCAAGGACGTTTGGATTTGCATTGGACAGATTACGTGAACATCTGGTATCAAGGATTGCCGGTCGAGCTATGAAGCTGGGATGATGCCAGTTAGCTGCTTATGTCTGGAATTACATTTAACTGACGAATTAAACCGACGATGTATTGCGAACGTCGCTGAAGATGGTTTTCAGGATATCGGTTCTTGGATGCAGTAACCGGCATTGGCTTAGAAAGAAAATGCTATATCGTGGTATCAATCTGTTGCTGCCAATTGAATCTGAAAATAGCTGATTTGCAGTATCTGAGATTAATAAGCAGTAAATTCCTTGAGGAACTTGGTCAGGAAGAGGCCCACAGTTTCATCGGGTCATGTCGGGCATAGCGGCTATCCAGTTGCAGTTAGGATTACCCATACCTACTTTACCGCTGTGTCAAAAAGAGTTCGGTGCCTGGACGTTGTGGATTGTCGGTGCGGACAGCGCGAACTGAAGGTGGAAGGTGTTCCATCCAGTACTGATTTTCCAAAAGGCTTTATTCGCAGCAGAAGTCATGCGGCTTGAGAACTTGTGCAGGTTAATTGGTGAACAGGGCGCAAAAAAGTGCCGGAAATAATCGGCGCTTGAGGTAAAGGAATATGTCATCAAAGATGGTTGGAGATGTCCTGCATTTCAGTTTAACGTCTAACGTGACAAAATTTGCCTTTGTCATTGGGACTGCCTTAAAGGCGCTCTGAAGAAGGGAATAATCATGAAAGATGGTTTGTTGGGGTGTTATTAAACCGCATACTGCATGGGTGCGGCACAGGCTGATTCCGGCATGGATGAGTGTGATTCTTATCTAAGATGGCTACCTCAGATGACTACCGGTGAACGGTATGGCGATATTCGCGCCATATCAGCGCTGAGCATCGTTCACAAAAAACAGGAGCTTGATGAGCGGCCACTTTGATCCTGCGTTTATAAGGCGGAGCATGAGGAGAGGACTATCTCGCGTTGATGACGATGAGCAGAACCCGTAGTCTAAACTGCGGGATGACTCTAGGCCTTATCACGTCGTCTTGGTATTGGAAAAAAGTCAATCAAATAACCCCTTCCGCTTTTCTTACCGCCATTCGACCAAATTTACTCATTTGTCAGTAGAACAATTATGCTCCCCCCCCCCCCCCCCCCCCCCTCGTACAATGACAGCACCATTTGAAACTCTGAATTTCCGGAATGACTTATGCTTTTCAACTATTGGGAAAGCAAATTTCAGATCAGCTTTAAACTTCCTGTGGTAAGAGTTTGTCAATGATCGGGCCGATGCCTTTATTGGCTGTATTCCAATCGTCTTTCTGGCAAATGTTTAATAACGATAATTCACAAAAGTATTCTGATTCCAACCCCGAACCGAAAGCTTGGCTTTCTTTGCCAAACGGGACCACGAGTTGTTGGGGATTTAAAAATTCATTGATAATGTTGGTTTTAATCATCGTCGAATTGGACAAAGTGGTGCGCTTATTCATCGTAGCTGGGACCGTATCTTTAGCCGAATTTGTTGTCGAAAAAGGTGACTTTTATTTTGCTCTTACGGCCTGGTATCGTGGTTCACATGAACGGGATGAGTTTGATGATCAATCGATATTGAAAAAAATATATTGGGAATTTCTGATTTCACATCGGTTTATAAATACGGCGAGTCACAGCTTTGACCTGATGATACGCAACACCTGCGAAGCGATAATAAGTGCAACACAGCTTGGGCTGGAGTCTTTCCTCTGCTATTAAATTTCAGAGGTATTATGTGCAGGGTGATAATGGATATGTGTGAAAGCGATGATTTGCATTATGACCACGCGTACAACAGTATTGAGTTGGTATTCAGTTTAGCGATTGGTATATAATAGACCCTAATTGTTTGATATTTAATTGCCTGGGCAACGTAAAATGCTCGTGCTTCGTGGCTAATTAGCTCAGATTGGTTAGAGCAACATCACCATAATGATGGGTTCCCCTTAGTTCGAATTAGGTGTAGCACCCGAATTCAAAAACCTCTTGGCAGGTTTTTTTATGCCGGCAATTTCGATGCTAAAGGCTATTCACAGGTACACCGCCGGGTCCTCAAACTCAATCTAGGTGCAGCTTAAACCAAAATATCTCCCGAAAATCATAGGGAATATGGACCTCAGTATTGGGGGCTGGAGAAACTTTTCGAAAATTTTCTACCTGTCTGCACTGGGTTATCACGCTACTTGTTATTCGGGAGTCCGAGTATCATTCATGTCCAATACGCAGTTTCTGCCTTATTGTTAGTTTTTACCGGTAATACTAGTTTCACTCATAGTTTAGTGCATTAGGCAGCGGATTGATGATGCAGTCGTATATATTGAGTTTTATGAAGAAGCGGATGACGGATGTGAAAAAGAAGGTGGGTGCAAGAGTTTTTGGTTTAAAAATACTTCAGATGAGCAAATAATCGACTTGCATTTAGACGTTATATTTTATGGACGTTGCGTCAGGGCGGACGCTCAATTGTTTCCCAATAAACCCTCGGGGCCTCTCAGGCATTAGGCATGTTAGCAGCGGTATTTGATGCGGAGCAGCGATGGGGATTTGGTTTCAGTCTGTATTTATCAGTGAGGGGCATTGCCAATCGCAGATACGGATATTGAGTATAGCAGTACTTGTACAGATCACTGCTTGCTCTAGTAGGTGCATTTCACGCTTTAACTAATTCTTGAAAGTGGAGTGGTGAAATGAAAATTTCATGTATCTTTGTGTAACGCGTTAGGGTTTATTGTCTATCTTGTCAGTTTCAGCTTAGTGTTTCGCCGCAATAAAACGGTGATGTGAAGATGATGAACTGCAACAGTCTCAGCAATTTTGATGAACGAGCACGCCTCCTATGCCATTATCAAACCGGTTACCGCAGAATCTGCAGGATGGTATGGGCCGATGGCGAACCTTGTCGAAATGTTGTCCGGTGACGATCCCATCCTCTCGGATACAAGATGGTTTGTTAAAAGCAATTTATCATCTAGACCCGATGCAGATTAAGGCCGTGATACAGGCTATTACCAGGGGATTCTCTTCGTCGTATTAAACCGCAATGATTACATGAAACAGCCCCGGGTAATTGCAAATCGCACCTGTCAGACAACCGACATTACAGGAAATGGGCATTGAGGCAGAATGAAGATAAATCCTTGGGAAGATTTTTACAGCACAATTGCATAAGGCGTACCGGGACTTATGTTTATGGGGAGCTTTGTGCAAATTAACAGAATTTAGGGCAACAACAATTAAGTCACCACGAGGCGACGCAGAATCTATTTGATCGCTTTAACTCCTGTTGAACGATATTGGAAGGCTAATTGTTATTGGAGGAGCTTTAATCAATGGCTTGATGATTTGGGCCGTAAACATTAAATCCCCGGGTTTAAATTTTTTTTTTTGAAAAAAAAAAAAAAGGGGGGCCAAACCCGGGGGGGGGGTGGAACAACAAAAGTTGAGGCTGTCAGTCATTCAGGTTATCTGGTCAAGAACATTATGTGATGATCAATTCTGTACTCAGTTGCTTTATTTTACGATCGGGATACCAAACGAATTTACTACGATGACGTATGCCAGTTGGAGCAGGATCAAAGTGCCCGAGTTATTGTTCATGAAATGGTCATTATCTTCAGGATTGATGGTGGCGGGTTCCGGATGAAATGGCTGTGAAACAATCGAATTGAAAAAAGAGTTTATGAGCTTATCGGGGTACAGCAATATTTTTACGCGAACATTTCGACAACGGACTTTTTTCAAATTGGAACTGGGCTGTCACGTATTGACCAATGTTTTGGTTAAAATTCAAAATGTTCAGAGAATAGATTCTTAGGTTAACGGCAATCAACATATATCCCGGTCTTTGTTTGCTGAGCCAGACCTGAGTTTGTGGTTGTAGGCGAAACACAGTAATAAAGAACGATGGAATAATTTTTCATTTACAGCCCCTATACGCTATATCAATCTTACTCCGGCGTTAGTCGTTTAAATTATTACTTTCCGGTTTTTAGTCTCTTAACATGCTACAGTTTAACAAAACTGGGGACGGTAGGCTTTCTTTTCGAGTCGGGTTTTTTAAGGTTTGTTCAGGTCACTTTTTTCAGGGTTGTTGAAAAACCAGGGGGGGCTCTTTCCGTTCAGTTTTATTTTTCTGTGAAATGATTGGTTGATTCATTCCGTCACAAGGGGGAGCTGGGCGGACCGGCTTTATTGGGGTCTGGCCGCTTTCGAGACCGGGTTGGGTTTTCATCCTTTTGGGAAAGGTTCATTTAAAGAAATAATGGGGATCGGAGGGTCTGCCATTTATATAATTCAAAGGTTTGGGTAAAGTTTTTTGTTGTTTGGGCAATTAACCGGAATCCACATCAATCCAATTACTTTTTGCCCGGGACAGCTTCTCAATCATCAAGGGGCTGCCCATTTTTCTTTTCTCCTTTTTTCCCCCC
>Ga0163217_1103089_pt1 | contig 13967 bp, 19 predicted proteins | sample SynspAceP_FD_185933 | JGI IMG/M metagenome (GOLD analysis project Ga0163217, IMG submission 185933) | Saline lake microbial communities from Ace Lake in Antarctica - Synechococcus sp. Ace-P (PacBio error correction) | ecosystem: Environmental > Aquatic > Non-marine Saline and Alkaline > Saline ... | reverse complement strand
ACCCAAGCGTCGGGGTGCTTACAGGCAGCGGCGATGCCAAGGCCCCATTTCTTTGCGGTAATAGACAACGATCACGGATTCCCATGATCCCCACAACCGTCACCGATGGAATTGAACCGCCGCGTTACGCATTTGAACAGCGCACGCCCACTGGATGTCCAGACGCAGATCGTTTTCACCGCTCGGCCACTTGCCGGCAAACCCACTGCAGCGCGTTGCGCGGCACCGCGATTTCGCCGGCTTCGCCGTGGATAGACGGTTTCGCCCGGACAGAGCTGCAACGCTCATTTGCGGGCTGCGAAGGAGAGGGTTTTCAAAAAGAATTGTTAATTCCCCCCAAGAATTTGTGTTCACCATGCGAAACAATCGTTCACTATGTCTCGGGCGCACACTAGGAGGGACTTGGAACACGCAAGCGAACTTAAACGGGCACCGAAAATACCGTTGCGTACAATATTTTACAATCAATTACCAATTACGTTAAGCCAAGATTCAAGACTTGTCCACTGGCCGTACATAAAGCAGCGTCCGGCGACCGCTTCGGACGCAAGCAATTTCGGTCAAATTTCGAAATACATTCCTATCGCTCGGACACCATCACGCTCCAACAGCCACAAAGCTCGATTCAGAGCGAAAGAGCACGCGCAAAAGCATCGTTCTTCGCGAGGTTATGACCGCCGAGAGTCGCGTAATCAGCGCGGCATTTGCCCGAACCGGTTTAACGCGGCCGGCAGGTTCATGCACATCGCCCAAAATCAGCTGAGTCCTCGGGGGTACTATCGGGGTTAGACGCCACGCCCGTCTCGAACACGAATATATCCGCTCGCGGCAGGTTTCGCGGAGTGGTTGAAACGTCCAGTCCGTTGCCCAAACCCCAATTCAAAACTTGGCCCTGTCAATGTCTTGCTTCAATGCGGCGCATGACGATACACTGCGCGCTGTCTGAACACCAATACCGGTCGATAAAAATTTTCCAGCGGCTCACACGCTTCTCCTTCTGTTTGGTCGTACTGATTGCAACATGGGACGCAGCCGCAATTGTGTACCGCGGACCTTGGTTTTTCACGCTTGCCCTAAGACGCTTAGCGTTTACGCTCACTCGATTGTAATTTTCGCTTTTGACGCGCTTGGTATGGACCCATGGCCCCCCTTCTTGAAGTAAAGATCTGTCGATCGCTTCGTGCCGGCCGTTGAGCGTTGGGATTGGGGGGGGGGCGTTCTTCAGCTTTTGCGCTGAATGCAGGCGAAACCCTGCGCGGGTCGGCGAAAACGGGTCTGGCAAAACGCTGTCGTGCGGTCTGTGCTGCGTTGCTGCCGGATGCAGCGCAGATGCGGCGGTGGATCGATCCGGCTTAACGGAGCGGAAGCCCGGTCGACCTTTTGCGCTACCGAGAAAAAGATAGCTCGCCATTCGAGGTGACCGCATTTCGATGTGATCTTTTCAGGAACAACCGATGCGGTCCTTGTCGCCCTTGCACCGCATTGGCGACCAAGTCGCCGAGGGCTGCGTCTGCACGCAACATGGGGCGCGGGCCGCCAAACGCGCGGTTTTGCAGCAGTTCGAAAAAGGTCGGCTTTTGCATCCGCGCGGGGCGTGGCGCAAGCTATCCCTTCGAGATGTCGGGCGGGTATGCGCCACGTGCAATGATCGCAATGCAATGCGCCAACCCGAGCTGCTGATCGCGGGAATGAGCCGACGACGGCGCCGTTGACTGACGACGGCGAAACGCAGGTGCTGGGCTGAATCCGTCGCTTTCAGGCTGAAACCGCCCATGGGCGTATCATTGTGACCCACGATCTGGGCGTCGTGGCTTAATTTATGGCCCGCAAAAAAAGTCTTCCGGATGCCCAAGGGCGCGTGAGGGACGGGCAATGACAGATGTTGCTGGGCAGCCCCGCCCACCCCCTTATACCAGCCAAGCTTTTCGCCCCGCCCCGATTGATCCCGGCCGTTGCGGGCCCCCGCGCCTAGCGTTCTCGGCGCCCCTGACGACGGATCCTTGCAACTCGCAAATGTATCCAAGACTACACCATGCGGCGGGGCGGCTGGCGCAACCGTACCGGTATCCGCCTAGCCAGAACGTTCGACCCTGGCAACTGCCGCGCGCAAGACGCATGGCGATTAGTCGGCGAAAGCAGGATCGGTAAAAACCACCTGCGCCCGCATCGCGATGGTGGGGCGAACGCCCCGATGGCTGGCGGCGACTGTGCGTTTCGCCCTGACCCCGCTGCCGCCGTGGCTGGCCGTTCATACCTGTCCCCGCCGAGCGGAAGCATTCAACGGCATGCGCAAATGGTGTTCAGACCACGTATTCATCGCTCAGCCCGCGCATTGCGCGTACAACAAGCCTTGACCGAACCGATGGAGGCTGTGCACAACATCGCACAGCCCGCGACCGCCGCGAAAAGGCTGGCTGAAAAATGCTGCGGTGGGTCGGGCTGAACCCGATATGCTCGCCGTTTCCCCCACCGCTTTTTCAGGCGGGCAGCCGCCAACGTCTGTCGATCGCCCGCGCGGCTCGACGCTCGATCCGAAAGCTCTGATTTCAATGAACCCCACCGTCGGCGCTGGAGGTTGTCTGGTTCAGGAAACAGACCTGACCCTGCTCGAATAACATCCGTGACCGTGCCAACCTGAAGCTATCTGTTCATCAGCCATGATCTGCCGTTTGACCTAATTGCCGGTATGAGGTCGCGGTGATGATCGCGGCAGGCGTATGCAACAGCTCGCCGATACGTTGTTCTACAACCCCCAACCCCTTATACCCGCGCTTGATTGCGGCACAAGCCTGAACCCGATATTCAGCCGTCCCCATCGAACCTTGATCTGGTCGCCAAGGGCGTCAGGATCGCCCACAGCTTTGGCCCAGAGCAGGTCCGCTTTGACGGCGCCCCTGCCCTGCGCAGAAGCTGAGCCCGGCCATAAGGTACTTGGCCATGCGTAAGCTCTTATCGCCATCGCCGCTTCTCTCGCACTTGTGCGCATTGCGCCCACACGAGGCCCCGATGCTGCAGGAAAGCATTTTTGGCACAAGATGTCAACTCGGCACTGCCCCACCGTCCGCTGACCGCATTCATCAAGAGCGCTGGCGTCCGATTCTCGAACCAAGGCCGCAGCTTTGGTCTCAGGGCGGTACACTCCCGCACGCGGGGAATCTCGCGTACCAAGACGTGCAGGCAATGGCCGTCTACGTATCGCGGTTGGGTCGATGTACCAGTCCGATACCACGCTCGCCCCATCTTCTTGCCGCTGTTGATGTGTGGAAGAAGCCCGACAAGTTCACGCTCCGTTCTGCGCCCCGGCCACGCGGTCCGACGGCGATTGCCCCTTTACCTCGGATATTTCCAAATACTGGGAGAACGCCGCCACATCCCGATATTTACCCCAGCGGGCCCGCCTGATTTTATGATCGTGGACAAACCGGCTGGGCAAGTCAACCTTTCCCGGACGCGCAAACGGTCGTGTTTGAATGCAGATCCCCAATCCGAATTTCCTGCCGCCTTGCTGCAACAGGCCAGCCCGCCTTCATCTACCGCTCCCGCCCCTTATCTGTCCACAGCTTCCACGTGAAGTCGCGACCCTTGACGCGCTTGATCGAAAAGTCAAATCCGCCCGCGTCCAAAAAAGCTGGCGCGCTGCACAAAAACGCCACAACATGTACAAGTTCGACAAATCCCGCGCAGCCAACGCTGCAGCCGTGGAATCACACGGCGGACACGGACACTTCGCGCAAAACTGTTTCGTGCGAAAACCCCTTTTCCCACCGCATCGACAGCCGCGGCGTGCAACTGCCCTATATCACGATGTTGCAGATGACCGTCGTCCGGCAGTGGGCTGATCGCGGCAGCAAACGCGGCGAGGTCGACTACATGCACGCGGGCTCGAGTTTTCCCGATGTGGCATCCCTCAAAAAGGAGAGTTCGACGCGGCAAATTTACCGCACCTTCTGTGGCCAATGGTGCCGCGCGCCATGAATCGCGATTTTTACCCAACCTGAAGCTTCGCCGAACCCTGTCTGGCGCCGAAGTGATGCGCGGACGTTCGCTTTCGCCGCGCACTCAGCCTGGGCATCGATCGGCGGTTATGATCAACCGCGCCCCTGTACTTTGGTCGCGCCAGCGAAGCGGCAGTCCGCCCTGTTCCCAAATGCGCTTTATGACGAAGACAACACCCATTCATGGTCAGCGATGTAACCTGCCCATGCAATTGCGCTGCTTGGACATATGGTCTGACAGAACGACCCCGCCGGCCTGCCGCAACTGCCGACGGGCTATGTTCGTGATCGAGCCGCGCGACGCAGCGAGGAGAAAAGGCGCTGGATTCATCACACACATGGCGAATCTGGCTCGTTCTGACATGCGCCCGATGGGACGCAATTATCTGCGCCAACGATTCTATCGGCGCGAGTGCCTCGGTCTGTATGGTGGACAACGGCTTCCGGCCGTCGGACTCCGCCATCCCTATCTTGCGCCCACAAATTCAAGAATTCTTGCTGGCCGATGTGGGGCATATAATATCAAACGTGGCCAAGCCGGCATCGCCCCCCTGACATGCAAGCGGCCAAACGTCTTGAATGTTGCTGTGCAATTATTGAACCACACGACGATCGCAGGTCCGCGAAGACCATCTTGAAACTGGAGCTGGCCATCCATGCCGACAGCAGTTCGTATCGGTATCTCTCCGAAGCGCCGCAGCCCGTCGTATGTATTCGATATCTGATGAAGCGTGCCGGGAAAAAAAGGCATTTGGCCTTTGATCCCGAGCGCGCATTTCGGCATCCCATCGTATCGATGAATTCTACTTCAAAGACCCCCCATGTGCATGGTAAGCCGATGATATCCTCAATACGCTCTGGCGTTCTTCATCACATGCTGCTACCCTTTTTTGGTCTCCACTTGCTGGTGTTTGTCATATCAACCTGCCCCCCGCGATACATGTTCGACCAGATCGCGAGCGCGTGCCACAGTCAGGCGAAGCGTCGCAAAGGCCGAGATTTCTGCGCCACGAATACGCGCTGGATCAACGATCTGGAAACCATACCTGATCTGGTGATCGCACTGTGCCGGGGGCCGCAGGTTTTGCGGGTGATCCAGGCAATTCGGCCTGTCGTTTTCGAATTCGACCGCCCCGTTGGCGAAATTTGTAAGGGACGCCCTTTTGGAATGACCGTTAATGTCAATCTGGCCGCCGATTTTCGTCTATCTCATCGCATTACCGCTGGGGCCTCCGCCGCGGCTAAATTTCCGAGACCGTGGGTCGAATTATACCGCGGTTTCTGGGCTACCTCGGCTCGCGGGACGCCAACTTCCTCTTGGCGGCTATCTTGTATCTATTAGGGCATAAATACTTTTTGACTGCCGATTGGCGGTGATGGCCCCGAGCTTGAAGCCACGATGTCATGGAAAAAGTACCGCATCCTTGCTGCTGCACTGATCTTACCAACCTTGTGATCGGCACAGCTGGGCGCAGCCGCGATGAATGCAGCGCTGCGGCGAATTATGCTCGAGCTTGATTAAACCCCTATTGTCGAACCGCCCCAAAGCCAAAGGCATGCCCCCGCACGGCTGCTGTCAAATACCCGCTACGTGTGGCGTTCAACCCGTTTGTCGCCGAATCGCAATCTGCTGCCCGCCGAATGATTTCGGGTCGGTATGGTTTATCGGTTTGTCCTGGGACCTGCAAACAATCGGCCCTATCTGCTGGTTTGCGCTGAAGTCCCAGAGACAATTCCTCGCCGCCTTCATCTGAGTTCGTGGCCCTGCTGACGCTGATTGGCCCGATGATCCTGACTGCTGCTGGTCCTGCTTGAATCGCGCATCCGTTCGGGCAACGCCCACAGGAGCACCAGCCCGATAACCGTTTTTGTTTGACACGACCCTTGATTGATTGCATGCCACCTATCTTGCGCCCGACGGCGCCGAGATGGAACGCCTCTGTTGCGCGGTCTCATGTGGCGCAGTTCCGCCCGACATAAGCTTGCCCTCGTGTCGGGGCTGTTTCTGGCGTTCTGCTATCTGATATTTGCGTGGCGGGTTTCATCGCGCCCGTATACGCCCAACGAAACCAATGCGAACACATCTATGCGGCCGCGCAAGCATCAACCTTTGCACTGATGTGCCTTCGTCGGCCCCCTATGTCTATCAAGACGACACGGGGAACGGATCTGTCATTTTCGCTGTGTCTACGACACCGATACCAGCAAGCGCGCAAAATGAGAGTATTTTTGTAAGGTGACTACACCTCTTTGCCTCATCCAACCGATACCCCATCTGTGCTGCGCCCGGATGGGGCACCATGTTTTTCTGGCTCGGACGCTGGGCCGCGATTGTTCAGCCGCTTCTTTATGGCGCGAGCTAGTCTTGACCGGTGGCTTGATCGCTCTACGTCAGCTTTGTGCTGCATCTTTTTTGGGTCCTGGCGGGCTACTTCGGTGGAAGACGGACTGGCTGGTTCAACCGCCGATTGAAATCCTGCGGTCCTTGCCCGAGTTGCCGCCTGGTTGGCGCGTCGGCTGCGTTGCCAGTAAACTGGGGGCCGGTTTTCTGGTTCTTTTATTCATCTCATCATCCTCGGAATTCTGGGGATGCAGGGCTGGCGCCGCGCCGTACGCTCAAATCCTGAGCCTGCGCGAAGAGGATACGTTCAAGGCAGCCGAGAATATGGTGCTCGCCCGCGCGGGTGATCCGCAAACACTGCTGCCGAATTTCATGTCCATCTGATCGCCAGCGCGACCCTATCAATCCTGCGATGATCCTTGTGAAACCGCCGTTGAGTTTTTTGGGACTTGGCCTGCCGGCGCCTGCCGTGGCTGGGCTCATGCTGAATGATGCGCAAAACCTCGCGAGCATCGAAATCTACTGGTGGACCGCCATCCCCATGCTGCCAATCATCGTTGTGGTTCTGGCGTTCAACTTCCTAGCGACGCCTGCGGCCAGCCTTGGACCCGTATAAATCCTGATCCGGAGCCGGCTTACCCTCCAATGGCTAAAATCCAGGAGGGTGCGGGGCTGCCCCCCGCTTTGCGCTGGCTGAATACCATTCGCCTTTTGACTTCGTCCCTTCGCGACCATTGCGGCAAAGGCGGCGGGGTCTTGTGGCCATCATCCGCCCGCGGTGGGGAGTGATAGGGGTAGACGAACGCGGGTTTGGAAGGTCGACACGCTGCGGCAGCCGGTCGCGTCCATGGTGAAACGGCAGTTCATACAAACAAACGCCAGGATCGATATTTTCCAGCGCCAGCATGTTCCGGCGTTCGCTTTCGCTATGCCAGAGATATAAAACGCGGAAAAGTCGGCGAGTGTTCACGATATAGCCGTTGTCTCGGCCTGCGGTGGAAAGCTTGCGTTCTTCGGTGGTTTATAGGGGGATCGCTTCGGATCGATTACTTCTGTGAACCATCGCATTCTCGCCGTGGCCAGACGCGTGTCTCGCCTTGCCTTTAGCGCGCGGGCAGCATGTCGAATTCTACGCGGATTGGTGACGATTTGCCGTTGTGTCACCACGGATACCGGCAGCGTTCGGCATTTATAGTGATCGCGTGCTCGTCGGGTATCAAGATCCAGATTCGGGGCGTGGCAAAAAATCACTGTAGTTCGCAACGTCGCCCACGGGATCGCAGTTAGATCACGCACGGCTGGTGTCTCCATCACAAAAGGACGCGTGTCGACGGGGTGAACTGACCTCGCCACCGCGACGGGGAACATGTGCCGCCGTGGTGCGGCTGTGCGGAATAGGCAGTAGCGTCACGGACACCGTGTAGCAGCTTGGTCGTCAGGAATTGGGTTCTGGACTGTTTCATCGCTCTCCTGTTGCAGATGGCTAATGACTAGCGCCAGCGGACCCCGTTTCAATGTGCACAACTGCGTCAAAACCGGCTTAACGGTCGTCCTCGCTCTGCGCCGGGCCTGCGTCTGCCTTCTTCTTCCATCGATGCCTGTGCCGCGCGGCGGTCCACCGCATTGGCGTTCCTTCATCGCTTAAGGTCCTGCACTTGCATCCGCCAGACGCACCTGACTTCGCGGTGCGCCAAAAACGATGCCTTCGCGTTCGAAACAGGCGCGAATTCCTTCGTAGACCTTCTGCGCGACCAACCATTGATATCCCCCGTTTGGTCATTAACTACCCGGATTAATCATCGCAGAGTCCTGCATTCGATGACCCCCTGCGATTTGAGCGGCTGGATAAAAGTGTATTCGCGATCACCTATCATCAGCAGTTCGATGCCGAGCTTTTTTGATCAGCTTGCGGAACCGCGTTCGAATTCCGTGTCATTAGGTCACACGCCAAGGCAGCTTCATAATCAACCCATCGCGGCTATAGTTCTCATCACCTGCAGCCGCCAAATGGGATGTTGTGTAGTGCGCCCAGTGGTGGCGCCAGGGCTGAATGACCGACAGAGATTTTCTCTATCGTGCCCTTCACCCCGCCCACGTCGAGGTATTCGCCTTGTGCAAAGGCGTCAATCGAACAGGAGAATGCACCGGCCAAAAGAATCGCGCACCAGCGCTTGACTGCAAAGCACAGCAACGGCCGACGATCCCTGCGCCGGCAAACAAGGGGGCCCGACGTTGATCCCCGAAATTCCATGCAAACCACAGCAGGCGGATTGTTCACGATCAGGACGATCAGCACCAAAGTTGCGAAACAGCGCAAGCAGCGTTGCCCATCGGCTTGGCGAGGACGCCCCGCTGCTTACGTCGCCACTCTGCCTCCGGACTGATCGGCGTTTCGGCTCTATCTTGCATATCAATCAGAAGTGCGGAAGGCTGATAGATGACATAGCCGATAAACAGGATCACCATCACGTCCAGCAGCTTACTCCGCGTGGCTCTCCGACCATCACCGTGGCCTCGGTGCCCAAATAAAGAAAAAACGCGTAAAGTCCCCACTGACAAAAGCGAGGATAACCGGCCACCCGACCGGGCCAAAGCTCTCGAAACTGGTCAGGCTCTGACGCCGGTGCCCAATTGCGCCTGTTCAGCAGGCAGATATTCCCAGCGCATTGTGCCATCCGCGCCCGCCCGCGATCATCTTCGGCTATCGCATCGCCATCGTCCGGCAAAATACGGCCTGTTCTCGCGGCGCAATGCGCGTCAGGCGGGCGCTTCATCCGTGCCGCGCAAAGCCGCGCTCGATGGCATAGTTGATCACGCCATAGACCACGATGTCACACCAAGATACCGTAAGCCCCCGCGATCAGCGCCACAGAGCTGGGTTTTCAAGCCACCAGATCAATTAGGTCAGTTCGACCCAGGCGAAAAGCCATAGGCCACCCAACCAGCGGGGCCCAAGACCCGGCGACATGAAACAACGCCCCTAACGCGCTACATTCAAGCGGGTTTGGCCCTCGGAAGGCGTTAAATGGCCCGCGGTGACCCAGCATCATTCAGATATTTGGTCGACCACAATTGCCCTGACGATCAGCGACCGCAATGAACCGCGTAGATCTTGTTCAGTCCAGCTCTCGATCCCTATCCCGAACAGGGATCCGCCGCAAGTGTCTAGGCTGGCATCATCCACCAGCCAGCGATGCAGGTTGATCGCGGGTCGCTGAACACCGGAATACGGTATGCGTCAGGAACGGCGACGGATCATCCGCCACAGCCTGCCGCCACCGACAGACAAAATAGCGATGTTGATCAACGTCGCAGTGAACTGGATCGCGGTATCTTCAAGATGGCCGAACAACAACGCCCAGAGACATAGCGACCAGCATCGACACCAGCACGCCGCATGATACCCATGAAAAGCAAACACCAGGAACGGCATTTCCGGCCATACCGACGGGGCCTCTGCTGAACATTGCGGTAAAAACAAACCTTGCGCGGCATCCGTTTGCCATAAAACGCTCTACCCGACCACGACCCCGACAGCAAAAAACGCGCGAGGCGCAATCAACGCGTCTACCAAAGCCCACAGCGTGGGCCATCCGGGCTTGCGGCGCGCAGATATAGACGACCTGTTGATCGCGCGCGGCATTGCACGATGCGCTTCGATCAAGGCGTGCGAGTGGTTTGCGCTTTCTTGCAGTGGCAATCAGCGGAGAGTGTCATTTCGCCAGCACGTCCTCTGGCTGCGCACCCTCGCCTGTTGGGCAGGGCGGGCTGTTCAGCAGCCCGCCTGCGCTGTCGACACCGACCACGCTTACGCCACTTCGGCCAGCTGTTTGATGACCTCTTGCAGCCGTGCGGCGTCGGTCTGTGTCGCTGGCGGCTTTTTCTTGCGCTTTGCAAAAGGCATAAGAACCCCTTGCGCCGTTGAGCGTATAGCTAGGGAATAGGAACCAAAGCGACAAAAAGAGGTGAAGATAAAAATGCCGCATATGTCCTCGTCGTGATTGGGGGAGCAGGAGTAGAACGCTATCGACCCCCGTACCATGTGCAATTATGAACCCCGCGGCCCACCTAGTTCCCCTGCGATGAAACCGCGAAAGAACGACGACCATGACACCGCGCCGCATCTCCGGGCAGCCCGCCCCCCGTAATCAACACTGCCAGCAGGCCCGCATCAAGGACGTTGGGTCTGGAACTGCTGAAAAAGCATTGACATGTTCGCCTTAGAGGCCTAGATTTCCAGTGCCTGCTGCGTCGCAGACCCAAGTGAATTTGGCAAGTATTTAGTTATCCGTTTCTGGTGCATCGGGCGGTACGGGTTTTCCTGCCTTTGACATAATACGCTTCTCGCGCCGACACGATCTGCGCGGCCACGAATGATTACCAATTAGGATCGGCCATGCGCCAGACGGTCTGAAGAATAGCCGCAACGCAAACTCTGCGCGGCGGTCTATTTACATACATGACACTTTTTGGGTGGCACTGCGCCGCTTCCGGGGGCACTGGCGCTGCTTGATGAATGGGACGAAGACGCCTCGGCCATCATCCTGACCGGATCCCTGTAAGCAGGGCGCGTCACCTTCCCAAAAAGGGGTCGACACATCGTCTGGCCCGGCGTGACCAAGTTAGTTGACGGGCAGCTATGTGCGCAGTCGCCTGCATCTTTGATACGACCAGTAACTTTCTTTGCGGGCCAACCTGTACGCCACGGCCCTCGAAGAATATACCCCCGAAGCCTGCTCGATCGTCGACAAAGAGCCCACTGCTCGCGGAGAGCTGCTGCCCACCTTGGACTGTGCGGCGGAGAACGGCACGACCAAAAGTCTTGTGCTGCCTGCGAGCGACGTATGGACGAAGCCGGATGTACTGCCTCCGAATGGGAAACGTAAAGTGCCCGTAAGCGCAGAGAAATACTTTGACGAAATCTGGTCGATGGCATTGCGAGGGGACGTCTACTGACCGACTCAAGGGTCTTGCCCTGTCACAGGCCGCGCACGACCGGATGCACTGGACAGATATCTACGCCGCCGAGAAGCCCCCATTGAAACACCCCCGGCCGAGAGCCCGAGGCTGATTCACCCGGGTGCGTTGTGACGGCGGCCGGCGATGGTGTCGCTTGGCTGGACGCATACGGAGCAAGACCCCGACCTGACCCCAATGCCAAGCGATCTATGGCACTTTCCTTTCGGGGCGACGTGCGCAAGCCTTTGATTACGCGGTGGCCAAGCGGGCTGGGACGCTAACCGCGCTTGGTTTGATAGCCGGACTGAGCAGTGTATGGCGGTGCGAGAGGGCTTGGTTTGCATGGCGGCTATAACACTTTGCGAATGCTTTCCTTTGACACAACGGCCGCCGGTGATCGTGCCCCGCACCGTGCCGCGGCCTGAACAAGATCCGTTGCCAGCCGTGCCGAAGAATTGGGGTTGCGTCCGCATGCTTGACGAACCCGCTGAACGGCATGGACGCCACAAGCGATGACGCTCGATCCGCAACCTTGCCCACATTCAGAACTAAACCATTCCGAGGCGGGTGCGAACGGGCTGCTGACGGGCTGACTGGTGTCAACGGGCGGCCCTGGATGGATGTGCCGCATAACGATAACCCCTGCCCCCCTCGCCATTGTCGTCAAGGCTGGCCGCGCCTGTCAGAGACGTCATCGCGCAAAGAGCTCCGTCGCGCTGGAAGAAGCGGATGCGTTTGACCATATGGTCTTGCGTCACCCGACGATTGAAGACCCAACCCCTTGCAGACCGGCTGAAGGCGCGTGTGCGTACTTGCCCGAATACTCTGCGCGGACGATCCCGAACGCGTGGCCGCAGCGCAGGAAGCCGCGCAATCCATGCCCGCACGCTGCCGCGTGGCATGTCTTCCAGCAGATCTGGCACGCGATGACAACGCCCCAAAACCGGCGTCGTCGCCCGTTTGTCAGCCTGTGTCCATGCCCACGAGCTGCCCCGCCGACCGCGGGGCATCTATGCCCATTTCTTGCAGACGCCTCGTACTGTTTGCGCGATACGCCGATCCTGCTCGCCTCCATGGACTTTTCTGCACACGCCAAGACATCTGGACCTCGCCCGATGGGAGCTGCGCGAAAACTTGACCCCGCCATTCACGGTGCCCCTTCGGGCCACCTGCCACAGATTCAACGCGCCAACATCTGCGCAAGTCTCTCTGGCATCCCGACCGATTATCTGCGATCACGGGCTTGATCTGCACGTTTCCCCGAAACCGCCAACGCGAGTCCCCCGCCGGCCAAAAAGCGACCCGTTCAATGATGTCGTCGGGCGCATGGTAGAGAAGAAGGCTTATAATCTGATCGCACGCGCTGCGCTGCTGCCAGACAGCTTTGCTGGCACTGGACCACATCGGCGGCGGTGACTGTCACACCATGAGATGCGCGGCAGAGTCGCATGGACATCAACGCACCGTTATACCCGTGGCGCGGGCTGCGACCAGCCAGCAGTTGATCGACGCCCATGCGGGCCGCCCGACCTTTCGTGCTGCCATCGCTATGCCAAAGACGCGGGACCGCGACGCCTGCCAATGTGTTGATGAGCCGCGAGCCAGAAGCTCCTATGCTCAGGCACCCATGTCAGCCATCCCCGAAATTATCACCAACGGCAGTACCGGCATTACTCAGCGATGACGCCCCCCAGCCGCCTTGCCGATGCGATGCGCTTATTCCCGATGACCCTGCGCTTGCCCGCGACTGGCCGACGCAGCCAACGATCGGCTTGCACGCCGAATTCACCATGGCCCCCGGCATCTGTTCAAGCTAGCACAAAACGGCTGACCAGCAATCTGCACAGGCGCTGATGCAGCTCGCGTTCTACGCTCCGTTGAAATCGCCGAATCATCCGGTTCCCGTCGGGATCGGGCATGGCCCGCGGGTTTAAATCGCCAGCACTGAAAACGCGGCGCGCGGCCGAAGCGATGGCCAGCACCCTGCGCAGCCGCGACGGCGCGGGCGATGGGACGCGCTCAAACGCGACCTCATTTGACGCCCACAGACCGAAAATCACAACGCAATCGCCCGCGGAGCCACGCCGAAGGCTGGCAGGCGTGATCACCTATCACAATTACTACAAGGCCCCGACCTTCAATTGGCCCGCTGTCACACGGCCTTGGCATTCCCCTATTTGCTTTGTCGAATCCAGTCGCGCGCGCCAAACCGTCTGACCGGTCCTTAGGGCAGTTTGCCCAAGGCCGCAGAAGGCCGCCCCAGTACGCGCGGATTGGATTTTATCTGACCCACCGGGATGCGGAAAACGACTGCGCCGCGACCAGACGCCGACAAAACGCCTTATCCATCTGCGCCCTTTCTGGCGCAAGAAGCCTTGCCCACCGCCCTCGACGCTGACGGCCCCATGGCTGGCCGTCGGCATGCCTGCGCGGGGGACCAAAAAGGCGCGCCTCTTACCAAAATCATCGCCGACACGGCTGGCGCTGCTGCCCGTGAACACCTGGCGTTTGACATCGCAGGCGACGGGCCCCGCCGGCCGGCAGAGGGTCGCGACCATGATGGCCCCCCCTTTGGGGCCAAAAACGCGTTCCGGTTTTTCCCGGCCAAGCTCCATTTCGCCGGGCGAATGGGCAAACAGGGCCTATTCAAATCTTCCCTCTTACCGGGTTGT
>Ga0163217_1004941_pt1 | contig 13969 bp, 15 predicted proteins | sample SynspAceP_FD_185933 | JGI IMG/M metagenome (GOLD analysis project Ga0163217, IMG submission 185933) | Saline lake microbial communities from Ace Lake in Antarctica - Synechococcus sp. Ace-P (PacBio error correction) | ecosystem: Environmental > Aquatic > Non-marine Saline and Alkaline > Saline ... | reverse complement strand
CCGCACCGCCCTGGGACGGTATTATCCCCACCAAAGCCGTTTACCGTGTCGTCCCCGCCAAAGGGCATCGATGTCATCATTTGCCCCGTGCGGTGACCAGGTCAGGCCCCATGGGGTGGCCCTGTTGCAGTACAATCTGCGGGGATGTCGACATTGTTGGCTCTGACCACTTCTTCGATGTCCTTCCGAATTGTCATCATCACCCGTCGTGCTGCCCATCAGCCCTGCCATTCTCAAATAAGCGCGAGCGCGGGCAGTAAAGTCAATCCAAGCATTGTTTAAAATCCCCCAAAAACTATACTTAAGAGTGTAGTTCACGGGGACCGTCCCAGCAAGCAAAATTCCTGCCGCCAATTCAGCGCATTTCAATATTTTCACGACAATCCAATATCTCGCACGACCTACTGTTGCTGAAATTAGCAACAATTAAGAATGTTCTTCGGCGGCGGTTTCGGCCAGGGCGGCGGTTATAGGCCTGTTGAGGGCATCGACATTGGAACAACGCGCCCAGCAATTCGGCGGCGATTTCGGGTTTAGCGTGACCACTGAATTAAACGGGCAGCACCGGTCTGCCGAAAAATCGCATGGCGGCCTCAGTGGTGGCGGGCCGTCAATATTAGGTCCCTTCGCCGATTAGTTCCAACAGGTTTCCTCGTTCGCGCACGCAGATCGTCGGGCGGGCATGATTGCGGCCGGACCATGAACATGCCCAGCAAAATAAGCCTGTGGACCAGCCGACAAGGGTGAATACCACGCCCGCTCCATCTGGGTGAGGAAGAAGCTTGCGGATGCACCAGACGTGACGCCAACCCCGTAGAACATTGCTGGACAGCGACCATGACCGGCAAGAACCGTCTTTGCCAGTCACCTGTCAGTTCGAACACAATCAACGTCGTAGAAATTGGGCGCGCCCAAGAACGGCTGCCGCCACCGCCCCCATTCCCGCCAGCGCATCATTAAGCGAGGTCGCACCGACCAATCGTGGGGAATTACGCCCGTGGCGATCAGACCAAACGCCAGCCCCGTTCAACGCGCCCAGCATCAGCGAGGGCGAGAACACACCGCCGCCCAGTGCGCCCCCCAAGTGTGATCACACAGGCAAATGATCTTGAGCACGGCCAAAAACGACCGCCTCGTGCAGGATCATATCGCCGCTCAGGGCGGCGGGTTGTCGTCTCGTACCCGACCGCGTGATATGGGGGAACCACAGCGCGATTACGCCAAGGATTTCGCACCCGCCACAGCCGGCCGCAGATACCTGGCAGCTTGTGCGGGCCTTGAATGAAATTTGCCGATATCTTCGGCCCAAAAGATGCCGCGCCATCAGGAATACCGCGGACCCGCCGCAGGTTCAGCCCGAGGCAGCAAAACCGCTGGCAGTTCGCGTAGAACGACATGTCGCCCAACGGTGGGGCAGGACAAATTCGGTCAGGCGCCAAGAACTTCTAGCCGGTTAATCACCGTCCCCGCGGCCAGAGGCGATGACGATTCGGGGCGAAACGCATGCACGGCAGTTGGCGCAACACGATCTCTACGCAAAAAAGCCGCCCCTTGCAATCAAAGTTGCGTTAAAGCTTGGCCGATAAGCTGCCGCCACAGCGCAGCCCAGCAGGTCGCGCCGGTGATGCCGCTTGCGTTGATCCGACGACTAAACCAACGTCGCGTCACGCAGCAAGGTGAACAACCGGCCCTTCGCGCCCCGACGACCGCCGGTTGCTGAGCGTGATCAGCGAGGCCAAAGCCGACGCGGATCCTGCCCGCGTTTTCCAAACACGGCCCTTCGTAGTTAGTGCGGCCCGAGAGGATCACATCGCCGACACTAGCGCGCGCGGCACGCGGGTGAAATATGCAGGATGAGCCCACAGTAAGCCCGCGATCGTTGGGAATTTAAAAACGACCCAATACCATTCGGAGGCTGCCCAATATAGCTGTGCCAAACGCTGGAACATCTTCGGTGCCATAAAGAAGCGCCTGTAACGCGTTGATCCCTTTGCGAAAAAATAAGCGCGGCAAAAAACCCGCCAAATACCGATCACCCAGCGCGATAAACCAAAAAGGTAACCTTGCCGGCCCCTTTTCACCGCAGCCACGCCCCAGCCAAAACGCGCATGGTGCACAGCGTGTCATATTGCTGGTTCAGAAAGGGGCGCGGTTTTCAAAGGCATGGCGGCTTTGCTGTCAGGGTTTCCCATGTCTAGGACAGAGGCCGCTGCGTTAAAACCCCTGCAATCAAGACGAGGCTCTTAGTGGCGAATTCTTCGCCAAAAGCTCGCGTTTGCAGACAGCGCGGGGCGGTCGGTGATTCGTGTCTCCGGGCCAGCATACGCGCGACCTCGTCCACCGTTCGGGCCGACAGCGGCGTGACCGTCGACAAAGTCATCCCTTTTGGACACGGCCTGGACACACGCCAGGGTGTCGCCCAAAGCGGCCACTGCGGCGAGTGGGTTGACAACAAGCACCTGACCGCCCTGCGACAGCGCGCAGACGGCCGCCCCACGCATACGGCTGCTTGCACCGCCAACACCACGGTCGATTTCGTCAAAAGATCATTCCGTTCAGGCCGGTTTGCCCCTTGCCAGGACAAACCTTGAGCGCGAGGCAGAAAGCGCTTAGTTCCCCGCCCGATTGCGATCTTGCCCAAAGGTCCCGCAGCGCGCCGGGGTTGCGGTGGCCAACGGATGAGGATACCGCGTCACGCCCTCGGGGCCCGGTGTTTCGGTTGTGAATCTGGTCGCAAAAAACGCGCGTTCCATTTTTAAGCGGGGGCAAGCTCAGCCGGCGACGGCCTCTGTCCAAGCTTTGCCTGCATTCTTTGGCGTGCATCGGTCAGTGCGTCAGCGGCGGCGTCCAAGCGGTTGGGCATCACTGCACCGGCTTTCTTCGAGACCGGGCCTGTGCTGCCTCGCCCCGCGTCTAGCGCATCCAGCTTGCGCGCAGCGTGTCGCAGCCAGCCAGCTCACTCGGCCATGTTACCTCGTGATTGCGGGCCATTGCCGCGGATGGCGAACAGTCGTTCTTCGGCTTCCTCGAGCCGATCGGGTTTGAACGACATGTGTCGCTCGCGGCGACACGCCCCGTCGCGTCGCCCCAGGTTCGAACATCGCAGTGACAGCGCGGCCTCGGGGCTCTAGCGCGCCGTCGGCTTTTTGGGCGACGCCGTCAAAGCCAGCCAGGGCGATCGCCCAACTGGTCTCTTGCGCCGCCCTGTCCCATCATCCTCGTAAGCGTTGACACATCGCATTGCGGCATCTTTTCGCGCTTTGCCATCAAAACGACGGCCGCGAATTTCAAGCTGTTCTTCTCGCCCGCTTGCGGGTCCAGCTTGTCCAGCTCTGCGACGGCATGGCCAGGTATTCTTCTTGCGGCTGCAAGGCTTCGCGTCGCAGCGGGCCTGTTTTCGTCGCCTTACGTGCCGGCAAGCGGAGGGCGGACCAGCCTGACGCACCTTGGCCCGCAGCGCAACCGTGCCGCGGAATTCATTCCAGAATGGCGCGGTGGCCCTTTGGGTCAAGAGCCGCGCGTCAGTCATGCTGGCCGTGCACTCTACCAAAACGTCCGGACAGCGGCGCGCAAGCACCTCGCCCGAACAGCGCCGATCGGGACCCCACGCCGTCTTGCGTCCGTCAGAGCCGTTGACCGGCGCCAGGATCAGCTCGCTCCCCCCCGGCAGTCCGGCCTCTTCCAGTAACCGCATGGGCCGCGTGCCCTCTGGCAGATCGAACCACCGCTGTCACCCGCCCTGAGACGCCCCTGCGCACCAGATCAGCACGGTCACGCCAGCCCAGCACAAATCCCAGACTATCAAGCAGATCGATTTGCCCGCGCCTGTTTCGCCGGTTCCAGGGAACGTTCAAACCCGCTGAAAACGCAAGCTCCAGGCCGGGTCGATGATTAGCATATGTCGGAAAATATCTAGGCCGCGTAGCATGGTCACTATCTCGTTGTAGGGGGCCGTAAAAAAAGGGCGCGTGGTCAGATCCATTCGCTTAATCGTTTGGCGTAAATCGCGGGTCAGCCAGTTGTCCCCAAGGGACTTCATTTCAAGCCCCTTGACCGGTCAACAACTTATGAGCTGGCGGCGTACCACTCGGTCGACTGGTAGTTGTGGCCCAAAATGGCCCGGGCAGGCTGCTGGCTTCGTCGGTCAGGCCAGCGAGAGATAGGCCACAAGCGATGCAAGCGCTTTTCGGCTGTTGTGGGTGGTGGTCTTGGAAATCCTCGACGACAACGCGGAACGGTTAATCGACGCGGTGTAAATGCTCGCGGCGCAGATAATAGCGCCGACTTCCATTTCTGCCGCCGATGGTCGAAGGCAAGATCGAACTTAAGCACCGCAGACCGCGGCATATTCGCTGTCAGGGTAATCCTCTATCACGCGGCGCAACGCTTGCAGCGCCTGGAAAAGTCAGGCCTGATCGCGGCCGACTTCGTCGATTGCACGTCATAATAGCTGAGCGCCAGCAGATAGCTGGCATAGACGCGTCATCGTCATCGGGAAGAAAATCGATATAGCGCTGCGCGGCAGACCGGCATGCTGGGGTAGTCCTTGATCCTGATGGAGGCAAAAGCCTGCATGATCAGCGCGGTTTGGCCCATTCGGAATAGGGATTTAAGCGTCGATTTCCGAGAAAACTCAGCGGCTTCGGCGGGGCGTTTGCGGTTGAGTTCGAATGCGCCGCGTCAAAATCTGTTCGCCCGAATAGGTTTCAAGCGGATTTCCTGAGGGTTGGAAGAAGTGTTTGGTGCCGACCGTATCCTGAGCACCACCGCACGCGCCAAGAACGCCGCCAAAAGCACCGCACCGGGACACCCGCTTGCGCGGACATCGTACCCGTCATGCGTTTCCACCCCTCGCTTTAAACTCTGCGTCAGTTTCACGATACGCCTTTGCCCGTGACCTATGGCAAACAAGGTTTCGCGCAACAAAACGACCATTTCGGCAGTCCCCGCAAGGGCAGCTTGGTCGACGGCCAAATCGTAAACAAAGGAGTACCCAAGCACCACCGGAGTTTCAACCGTCGTTATGGCCCTGCCCTGCATCACCGCGATCACGATTTCAGGCAACGGCGGGAATTTTCCATCCCATCAAGGGCCAAAGCCCGCAGACCGCGACGCCATCTGTGCGGGCCGCATTCGACCATACGCACCGCGCCGGGGACGTCGCGGAACAGCGCGCGCAAGCAGCGTTGTTGGTCAGGCTATGGCCCGCGCGCAATCACCGTAAGTGTCCAATAGCGGCGCACCTGCCAGCGCCAGATCGCCCAAGGCATCAGCATCTTGTGGCGTACAGGTTCGTCCGAATTGGCGCAGACCGCCCGGGGCTGAGGACTTGGTTCGCCGTCAAATACGACGCGTTCTCGCCGGGTTGCGCCCAAGGCCAGACCGTTGGCTTTGCATCGCATCCACATTTCGCCTGACGGCAGAAAGGTTACGGCTGTCGCAAGTTTCACCGCGCGAAGCTGCCGGTTGTTCAATCACCAGCGACTTTTTTCCTGTGTCCGATGGCGGGCGTCTGCAAAATCGATGACTAAGTTCGATCTTCAGGTGTGTCCGCAGGCGAAGATTGAGTTGGCCCGATTGCTTCGCCGTCGTCACAGTGACGGTCTTGAGCACCTCAAATGCCCGTACAGGGCGCCAGCATGCGCACACCCGCGCTGCATTGATGTACCACGCACGAACGGCGCGCGCAGACCCGTCAAGGAATCGGCACTTCGGGGCGTCGATCTTCGATTAATGCGTTGTGGATACCGGCAACGGCCAGCGCCGCCATCACGGTGCTTCAAAACAGTAGGAGACCTGCAGGCCGTCGCATTCTCAAGCTTGGTTGCAAAGCGGCGAACGTTCACCGCATCCCAACGCGCAGGATCAAAACGATTCACCCACATCAACGTCGCTGGGTTACAGCTGTTAGAATATCGCATAGCGTTACCCGTTGTTGGATCTCGCCGTGTGCGGACGAGCGTACGTTGGGAATGGGCGGGTACACAGCTGCGGTGTCGGCGACGCCGAATGAAGGCCGTGTCCGGCTAAACACGCACTACGCATAGTCCTGACATGGTTGCCTTGCACAAGAAACTGTTAATACTCACTGTCCAAAGATCATCCTGTCTTAAGTTGAAACTCTGTCCTATCTGGGCCGTTCCGATTGCTCAGATTCAATGATTACTACGTCTGAAACATGACTGTCACGATTAAGGGGTAATATCCGCTCATTCACGGTAAGCGGACTGATTTTTAATAGAAACTTAAGAAATCAGGCAAGTGCATGTCTGCAAAGCGTGAGACTGAGCTGCGGTTTTATTAACAATATTACAACACTTGCTGCACCGCAGCATCCCTGAAGTTGTACCGCTAACGAAAAAGACCCACCCCGAAGGGTGGCCCTTTTAGGACGCATACGAGGCGTCTTTGCCGTTTCTTAGTTCGCCTGCGACGCAGGAAACGCAGGGGGATCTCGATCGCTCTTTGATCTTTCGTCTTGCAGATCTGCGCGGCTGTGGCGCGGCAGAGGACGCGCGGTCTGGACCGGCGGCGGCGGGCGTGCGGGGGCGCTGCTGCTGGGTTTCCGCCTCTCACCGTGGCCGGTCATGCGGTTGATCAAACGGAATTGATCCCGAAACGCTTTTCGCCCTTGATCGGCCGCCGGCAGCGTTGCTTACCGCTGCTTGCTGGGGCTGTGCCTGAGGGGCTTGGCGTTGCGGTGTTTGCTGCATGGGTTGGCGACGCTTTTCTGAGCAGGTCGCGCGCAGGCGGGCCAAAGCTTCGGGCGATGGGGTGCCGTCGGTTGCAGACCCGCGGGGCACGTGGCGCGACAAATGCTTCTTCTGTTGCGCGTCGACATTCACCTCTTTTCGTGGCGCGAGCTATTGAAAAGACGTAAACCTTCGGGACGGTAAGCAGGGGGGAAGATCATTCGGCGTTGACGGCGTTGTCTCGTAGCGGTTTGTCAGAGAACCACCGTGCTGGGGAAGGATGGTCTTCCTGGAACAACTTGCGCTGCGGGCTCTTCTTCGTATTCCGCTTGGGAAGCAAGTTTTGGTGCAGGCGTCTCGGTGCTGAGGGCTTGTTCAACTCAAGCGTTTCTGAGCTGGAAAACGGCTGCGACATCGAACGGCGTGGCACAGCATTTCTGTGTTCACGTCAACCGCATTTCGAATACCTTGTCGCGGACAACGTCACGCGCATTAACGACCACCCAAGTTCAGTGTTCGAGCGTTAGGACCCAACGATAATATTCGCGTTGCTGGGTCGACTTCTTCGCGGATGCGCGTTTCGCCGCCTCGTCCAGTCGAACAAGGTCAGGTCGTGGCCGCGGTGATGTTGATTCAGAACGCCCTTGGCACCGCGCAGGCGTGATTTCGTCAGCAAGGCGGGTTTCGCGATGGCCTTTCGGCAAGCCTGGAGCGCGATCTTCGCCCTTCGGCCTCGCCGGTAACCCATCATTCGCCTTGCCCATTTCGTCCATCACAGCGCGAACGTCAGCAAGAGTCGAGGTTGATCAGGCCGGGCGGACCATCAGGTCTTGTAACGCCTTTGGACGCCTTGATACAGCACGTCATTCTGCAAGCGAGAATGCTTCGGTTAAAGGTGGTTTTTTTCTTCGCCAGACGGAACAGGTTCTGGGTTGGGAATGAGTGATCAGTGGTGTGTCGGACAACTTTTTGCAGCGCCTCGATGACCAGTTCCTCGGCTTGACGCATTCCGCTTATGCCCTCGAACTGGAACGGTTTGGGTCACCGACGCCTACGGGTCAGGGACACCCAGGGCTCGCGTGCGGCTTGGGCGATAATGGCGCAGCACCTTTGTCACCGGTTGCCCCGCCCATACCTGCTCGTGATTAAGCACATGTGTGGCCCGGCCAGGTGATCTACAATCTGTCAATGGCTTTCTTCCGCAGCAGCAGCACCGACCGACGCCCGTGCGCCAGCACCCAGACCTCGCGTAACTTGATGCCCAGCTGACGCGGTTCTCCGCCTTGGCTTGCTGGCAAACGCTTGCGCGTCCGTCGTTGGCAACACGAAAATCAACACCATCGAGTTCTTTTCGGTTCATGTTGTTCACGGCGTTGCCGCCTGCCCCGCCAAACACAAACACTGTGTGCGGGGTTTCAGGTCGCCTGTTCCGGGCATTGAAAGATTGAGGGTCATGAGCCGTCCGCCTGTATTGTTTAGCTCGCTTACGGAGGCATTTTTTGTGCAATTCCCCTTGTGATAGGATAACGCCTTGCGTCACCTAGAAAACACGATTTTGACACATTATATGGGCGTTTTTTTTGCCGGTTTTCTCATGATTTCGGACGCGCGCACCGCATCTGGGGTTACCAGTTGTCGCGGAAACCACTTGACAGGCGCGCTTCAACGTCGGGCCGGATATCGGTCGGCAGGATTCGAAATCCAACCCACTCGTCCTGCGGGTGCGCGGCGAATAAAACCGCGAGCCCCACGGACAGTAGGCAAAACCGGGTCCGGTTTGCAGCCTGTGGCAGGCCGTGGACGCACGCAACGGCGGCCCAAACGGGACCTGTTGGCCCAAGATCTTGCTGGCCAGCCATCAAGGCCCGGGAATTTGACTTACCCCCACCAGTCAGCAACGATCTGCTGGCTTGGTTAGGTGATCAAATCCCGCGGCATCCAGACGGGCGCGACCTCTTCGAGAATTTTCTTCGACACGCGGCGCTAATGCGATTCAGCTCTGCGCGGCTCGACGGTACGGCGGTCGATGTTTCATTAGTCACCGGTATCCCACCGATATCGATCATTCTCGCGGTCCATCCATGCCTGTCGCATTGCACCCCACCATAGAACGTCTTGATCCGCTCGGCGTTTACGGCCGTCGCACCTTGCTAATCCCATAGAGATATCAGAGTGAGTGGTCAGCGCCCATCGGACGCTATCGGCATTTAAATCTGTCGTTGCGGATTAAAGATCGACACGAGCGGTCGATCCGCCGCCCAAATCGATGCAGGCGCCCCCAGCTCTTGTTCGTCTTCGACAGCGATGAAATTCCCGAAAACATTAGCCATGAGGGACGCGATACCTGCAATCAAGGGTCACAGCCGGTTTTGATGCAATGGGCAGGTGCTTGAACCGCAGCGGCATCGACTGGTTAGCATATGCATGTCCGACCGACAGCGTATTGCCCAACGTTGTCCGCGCGGATCGGACCAGACCCCGACCGGTTATCCAGGGCAAAGTTTCACGGCTGCGGTATCGTGCAGGACTCGCGGCCTGTCGCCGTATTCCGGGACCATCCGCCAATTGGCAGACCTGCGCGACGTCCTGCTCGGAATACGACTTGCCCTTCCAGTTCAAGCGCTGGCGTCCAGACCCATAGCTGCGCGGGGCTCGGCCCCGAGAAACAGGCGATCACGTGATCCACGGCGGATGTTCGCCATTTTCTGATCAGCCTTGCAGCGCGGTGGCGCACGCGCGTTCGTGTTTCCTGCATGGGCCAAATTTCGGCCCAAACGGACCCGCGCGACCGTTGTGGTTGCAGCGCCGATCACACGAAAACCCGAAATGCCCCGCAAGCGGACCCGATTTCCACCCTCTTCGGACATTGCGGCCCTTTGCCGTCAAAAACGGCAAGACAAGGCAGGCAAATCTTAGAGCTGCCCACATCCAGAAATAGCCACACGCCCGGCGTTGCATCGCAAGCTACGCTGTGGCGAATGGGATCGCTGACTTCGTATAGGTCATCATGTTTTCACTGTTCCCGAAATCTGCCTGATGCGCCACAATTCTGTGTGGCTTCTTTTGCTCATTTGCACGGTGTGGCCGCTGCGGCCAACCGCATATCTACCCGCGCCACATCGCGGCTTAAGCACCTCTCGCGCCTTTCCATGCGCGATCACCCGCTGCCAGCGCCTGAACGGCCTGTGTTTCGGGCAGCAAGATACGCTGCTTCACGCGTCAAGAAACGACGTCCCAACGACGTTTCTCCCTATGCGCACCCCCCCCGCAAGGCCGCTCCCCCAACGGAGCAGCCGCCGTGCGGAATCAATTCAAGCGCTCGCCCACGCGTTATGTTCGCAGGCTTCACCCACGGGACCAGCGTGAAGGGTCCGTTACGCTGCCCACTTGCCGCGATTCTGCCCAATGAGTGCTGCCCCCTCGGCGTCGATCAGGCGACAGCCGTCCTGACTGCGCCAAAAACAAAGCGACCGGCACCGCCGGCTGCACCGAATACTTGCAATACACCGCCGGCTTGACCGACAGCGACGCCTGTTTTGACGCCGGAGAATTGGGTGCATCGCGTTCGCGCAGCGCTGGAGATTCCAGATCGAACGAGCTGGTCGGAAATTCAAACAGGCCACCGGTGGCGCGGACATCGGCGGCCAAAGCAGTCCCTTCTACGCCGTCGATTGCCATCAGCTTGAGCATGAATATCCGGGCCGCTGCTGGATGCTGTGTGCTGCGCGTTTGCGTAGATATCGAAAAAGCTGTCCGCGCGTGCTTCGTCCGCGAGGTTAAAATTGTCCCGCCGTCATCGGCCAGACAAAAACGGCACCCCGACGCGAACCCAACCGGGAAGGTCGGCGTCAGCATAGGCGCTGCATCCGCCAGCCCAACGTGATGGGCGCTGGGATCAGTCTTGCCCAGCTTGGCGGGTTTTAAAAAACGCGTTTTGATCAACGATTGCATGACGCGTCCTCGATCATCCTGGCGCACAGCTCGCCGAAGGGAAATACCCACTGACTGGTGCCTTTCTTGCGCGACAGCGACGTGGGGTTTCATGCAGGTTTGTGGTTGGTCTCGAGCCAGGAAAAAGAACCCGCCAGCGCCTTGCTTTCATCCCAGCGGAAAATCTGTGCGGCTGACGCCACCGACACCAAGAGCGTTTATCGCGCGCAGGGGCCGTAATCCATGCCAAAGTTCGTAAAAATCTTCGTGCGGGATGTCGGGCCGGCACCACATGGGTTGATTCCGCCGGCTTTGGTATTCGCGTCGTTAATCATACCGCCCGTGGTCTGTATATCGGTCACGGTGACGCCCGCTGGCCCATCACGGTGGTGGTCAGCTCCGACCGGCGGACAAATTTCTCGACCATCACCTCGGCGGGCAGGCGTCTGCGTCCAACTGCGGCGGGGCCGTTGTTTTCGACCTCGACCAGATAAACGCCAACGGACCGAGCCTCGTTGTTCGGCTTCACGACGTAGGCGGATCCATCACATTTGCGACCGCGCACAGTAGAGGCCGGACGATTCCGCTTTTCAACAACGGGCAGGCCTTGCGGGGCACGGAAAAAACTTCCTTTGCTGCGCTGCTTTGTCCATCGCCAGTGCAGAGGCCAGCACGCCGGAGTTGCGTGTGTAAAGGCAGCCCCATTCCATTCAAGGAATCCCCTGAACGCAACCATCTTCGCCCAGCGACCATTCAGGGCAGTTCAGAACAACATCAGGGCTTGGCTGTAACCAAGTCAGCACAAAGATCGGGGGCCGCAAATCGGACCTCGATGACTTCGAAATTCCGGTCCGCAAAAGCGCTGCGCACGCGCGCCCTGTTGAAAGAGACACCTCGCGCTCAGCGGAGGGGCCCACCCACTAATACTGCAACTCTCGGGGTGTCCTGCTCGACAATCCCACTCATCTGCCCTTTATTAAATGGGGCCTGTTGCGACCCTTATTTATTCTGATGTCGGGTTCACTTACGGACCCTGAATTCATGACGCTCGAACGATTTATTTTTCGCCGATCCGCATAATTTCCCACTCTAGCGTAATCCGCTGGAATCGTAAACCTTTTTTGTTTCGCACCAACCGCCTAATGCCTTCAGGTCGGCCGCCGTCGCGGACCCGGTATTGATAGGGAAGTGGGATGTTTTCGGGCTCATTCTGCGCACCGCCCAAGGTGCACCGCGCAACCCTTCATTTCGTCAATGACCTTCCACGCCTTTTTTCAGATCGCTGGGGCGTTCGTCGGCCTGCCCCGTGCTGGAAATCCTGCCGGATTGCGAAAACGTCGACCCTGCGCTGCGGTCCTTGGTGGGTTGTGTTTCGTTCGCGTTTTGCGCAGCTGCTCTCCATCGCGCGTTGCAGCGCATCGGCATCGCCTTGGGGCGGCGCAAAACGTGGGCGAGGTGATGACACACCCGTCCGGCAGCGCGGACTGGCGATAGGCGCAATTTCATGTCATCAGGCCCAAGCGTTGACATGTTCGCCCCTCACAGGTGATCGCCTCTGCGCTGATGAAATTAATCAGCGGTTATAAGGTGCCGGAGCACCCCGCGTTCATCCGCACCGGCGGCCGCCGCATGCTACCTTTGGTATTGTTGCCGTTAAGAAACGGTTCAGACAAAGCCCGCGTCCGCCGCCTTGCGCGCCACATGGGGGCGTCCAGCGCGGCTTGGCCCGCGGTGACGTTACCATCCTGGCAGCTTCGATGGCAATTAGAACCCGCGCCCCCAACCGGATCACCACCAGCGCGGGCAAGCCGGCCGTCGCGCCCCACGATCACATTCGACCCGACGCCCATTGGCATGACAAACCACATCGCGCGGCAACGCCTTCAGGGAAACGCCCGCAGATCATCCGCATCCGCAGGTGGTAGAAATAATCGGCAGGGCCGCCCCACACGCAGCCCACGTCGATCAGCCAAGGGGACGGTTTTGCGTCAGCTTGCGCGCATATCGGGAAAAGGAAATATCTATCATGGGGCTTCGCGTAGCTTTCTTCGGGGGGAGGTCAATTTTTTCCACACGTCTTAAGGGGACAGGTGGACCGCAAGCGCGTTTAATCGGGCGGTTTTGCACGCAGGGTGCGGGTAAAGGCGACCGGCCACCCAAAGCGACAAGGAACGCACAGAACGCATATTCCTGTGGCCGCGGGCTTGGCGCCATAACACCGGTCGCTCGACGGTTCGCGGCCTAAGGCCCCAGATTCATCACCGGCCCAGTTCAACGCCAATCGGTCAGCAAGACCAAGCACCAAAGCCACCATAGCGCCGCGGCCCAGCCACACCAAACCAGAGGGCAGCAATTCCACACAAACGAGAATGCCGATAGGAATGACCAAAACGTCAGATTATTCCTGCCCGCATTCCCTAAACTGCAGCACCGGCGCAGGCCAGCGCATCAAAATAGATCACGGGCCAGCGCAGCAACCGAAGCAGCGCCGCAAACACCAGGCATCCCGACCCAAGGGCCATGCTGCATGAGTGACATAGCCCAGTACCGGGAAATTCCCACGGCAATCAACACAATTAAGGCGCTGCGCCAGTGCTTAGCGGGTCAGAACTGGGTGTCATCGCCAAGCACATCGCAACGGACCGGCCAGAAAAACAGGGCAAAGAACCAGTGATGTACTCATTTGGGGGTTACCTCGGCGGTTTTTGTTCCGCGCAGCTTGGCCAGCAAAAAGCGCAAGGGGATTGGCGGAACATGAGACCACAAAGGCAGCAAAAGTTGCGAGCAAGGTTGAACAGGGGCCAGCCCCTCCTGAGACCGATTCAAGGACGATCAGCACAGGTTGGCGGCGATCAGCAGTAAAAGGATTACCCGGAAATATTTATTGGAAGACGGCATCGCAGCGTCGCCCACCGTGGCGCGAGCAAAAGGGACCCACAGGATTTTGCAAGGGGCCTCAATTCAGGTCATTTACCCGGGGCCCCATATACAGGGGGTTCGGTTTCCCAATTTTTACACGGCTTCTCTTCTTTTAGGCGCAGGCCAGCGGCGTCGGGCCAAGCGGTTGGGGCCCATGTTGTGCTAATGGGTGCCCCGCCCGAAGCAAAAACAACCCATTATTCCCCCGGGAACCTTGCCTTCTTCGCCGCCAACAAAAAGCCGCGCCAGATCTATTCCCTTCAGCTTTTGGACGGGCGCGCGGCATCGCGGTGGCCCGTTGACGGATCCAGCCCCTGCAACAGAAATCGTCGCGCGCCCTGCCCCTTTCGATTGGGGTCTTTCGCCCGCGGCATAAGACCTCGGGCGATGCCAACCACATCGCATCGTTTTAAAGCAGGATCTCTTCT
>Ga0163217_1068532_pt1 | contig 13972 bp, 4 predicted proteins | sample SynspAceP_FD_185933 | JGI IMG/M metagenome (GOLD analysis project Ga0163217, IMG submission 185933) | Saline lake microbial communities from Ace Lake in Antarctica - Synechococcus sp. Ace-P (PacBio error correction) | ecosystem: Environmental > Aquatic > Non-marine Saline and Alkaline > Saline ... | reverse complement strand
TTTCTAAGTTCATTCTTATTCTGATATGTAGTGTATATGTTGTATGATTCAAAAGAAAACTTTAGTATAACGAAATGTTTTTCCCAATACAATATAGAATTGGTAAGAACTAAAAGTGATATAACTAAATTATATCACTTTTTCGACAAATTATATTAAAATGAGCCTGAGTGATTCTACTTTTTTAAAAAATTTTGAGATGGTAGGACTATTTTCGCCACCTTAATAAGTGAATAGGTCTGCTAAATTTTATATAGATGCTCTTGATTAAACTTGATGCGAACACTAAGCTTTATGCTTCTTTTTTCTGAAAACAACACCAGCTTAACCGACTGTTTCAACCAAGAACCAATCGAAGTTTTATTGGATGACAATTTAAATCAGTTTCTAACAAATAAGAAAAAAGATTTCAGAACTGTTACAAGGTTACAAGAATGGTGTTCAGTATGTTGAAAAAAAATCAATTTACCTTCAATAAGAATCAATAACCCAATTTTGTGATTAAGGTTCATACCCGCCTAATTTCGGTCGTTACCTAACCCTTAACTCTAGATCTTAAATGATCTTGATGAAAGGGGATTGATTATTGTCATTAGTTCATTATATATCGTAATTAGTTTCCCCCACCCGGTAAACTGCGGTATTCAGTATAAAGATTAATTTTCTTTTAAAATTATGTATCATCGATGAAAAGCTAACCGAAATGACCCAGGTTTTCTTTTAGTTGAATAAGATATTACAGCATAAAAAGGATTACTTAAGTTTAAAAAATTAGACGAAATATAATGTCTAATTAATAGACTTAGTAAGAAAAATATTTGAATTGTTCAGTATAATAATAATTGATCTATTTAGAATTTCTATTGATCTTCATTAATTAATAATTTTTTTTTACCAATTTGATACATGTTCCTAGTTCTGCATATCACTATGGTTGTTTTGATTTACATTATTCATCTATTCAATGAGCTTACTTGATACGTTTCCTTTGTTTGCTCTTAAAGATACAGTCTTTTCTTCTTCATTTTCGTTAAGATTTATTCCAAAGTTCCCTACAGTTATTTTTAAATTTTTTTGCTAGTTTGCTCTTTACGATTAACGGGAATTTAAAAACTAGTTTTTGTACTACTCTTACTGATCATTATTTCAATATAATTTATGTTGTTTTTTTTTGGAAGATCATGCTAATAATATCTTTAAAAAACCTTCAACTTGACTACCTATAATTCTATGTTTTCCATATATTATCTGCCTCTTTTCATTACATTTAATAACAGTTACACTACTACTCTTGTATATAATTTACCAGAAAGTATAACAATCTCAGTAATTATCTATGTAAATTTGAGTATAGAAACCTGAAGGTTAACTTATGTGTTTTCTGGGAACTTTTTTTTAGAAAGGAGCATCAAAAACCTTTATGTAATCAATTTTTTATATCTGATTTGTCACATAGCTAATACAATATATCATCATTGTACTCATAAATTCAGCCCGGTGTTTGGTATTTAATGGACTTTCTTGGATTATATTCGTTTTGTGTGAACAGCGTCGAAAGCCTATCATTTCGTTGAAATCCATTTCTTTTGGCAATCATCTCTTTCGAAGAGCATTTAGAATTCTCGTTTTAAGCTCTGTTGTGAAGGCGTTCCGGTCGGCGACCAGTTAGATAGCGACCATCATGTGGTTGCACCCAAGATTTCGTTGGAGAATCTTACGCATTCCAAGTAATTTGATTTTGAATAATTTTTTGGTATGGGCATTGGAACCATTGATTCATAGACACTTCAATGTCGCAGGCTTTACGCCCTTGGGCTTTAAGGTATGATAAGCTTTCGATAAAAAATCTCTACTAGTGTAAATGACCGCACTTTTGTGGCGGACAACAATGGTTCTTCCTTTCGATATGACAATTCTTCTTTAATGTTGAATATTCTATTGTTCTTTCAGAGAAATATTTCGTTTATAAGCTTGGTCTACCTTACGTCTTGCATGCCGTTAGGCTTTCTTTTTCCTTTTCATTTTTGAAGGGTAGTTCATCGATGTTTTTTTCTTTTAAATTGTTATAAGTGTTCGTACGGACAGGTTCATGATTATATTTTGTATTTCTTACGGCAATTAAGACATCAGGGGTCAGCGTTCAGCTACTTTTTTCCTTGATTAAATGATGTTGTTTTCTGGTTTTTTATTTTTAAAACGACTTTTTCGCACGTCACATGGCTTTTGTTTTATAACCGTAGGTATTTATCGAAGCGTTATGTTCCTGCTCTTGAAGACCTGATTAACATTACTTTAATCGGTGTTTTCGAGTCTTCAAGTAAGCAGGCTATTTTTTTCACTGAATACCTCGATGGTTAATAAGTCTCTGATCACTCACTAGTTATCATGAGTATATGGTATAGGTTCTTTGTTGATCATCTTGTTTTCTATGGTGTGGAAATACAATTAGAGTGTATCACGAATGCCTTTTTTTTTGTATAGTTAATCTTACCAATCCGTTACCAAAATCAATGTCCATAATCATTACCAAAATCCATCATTTAAAAAGTTGATATGTATAAAAAAAAAAACTTTATTATAAAAATATCTATCAATTTATTTCATGAATGTTTTAGAAGATAATTCGAGAGGTTTGAAATGTGAGAATTGTTTATGCAGGTATAACCAGACAAACAGGAACTTCATCGTCCATTTGACGGACGCTTCTTAGAAAAAGTTGGTTTACGATAAACTTAATACAGAAAAATTTACCGGTACGCACCAAAAGCGAGGCAGGTGATACTTATTTTAGTGTTCGATCTGGGGATACCGTTATTATTGATCATTAGGTGTTAGGTAGGAAAACGCTAGACATCTTTTACCTGATTGAAGAGCTGAAAAGAAAGGGCGTAGAAGTTGTGTGTTTGTGAAAGAGAAACTTAGAGATTACCTCTACACCAACCGGCCAGGCTTGTTTCAGATGATGGCTGTGACTTGGCCTCAATTAGAACGAAGATTGACAGTACAGGTTGTAAATGGGATTTAAGCTTCTGGTAGGCAGTGGTGTGGAAGTTTGGTTACGGATTAATTGGCGATAAAACAAAGTTTTCAGCATCTTTAGATTATATAATTTTTGGTCATATTGGTTAAAAGATTTTATCGTGATTATCTGGATATTTATCAAGGTTTCATTGGTTATTCCGTAGTAAAAAGTGAGTGGAGAATTTCAGCAAGACTATTAACAAGTGGGGTAGGGGTTCGCTAACAAGTTTTTCTCCTTTTTCAGATTCTACTTTTAAGTCATTATAGAAAGTGGAGTGACCTATAACTTGCACCTATCATCGTGCTACAATTGGAACCATGAGTAACCCCAGAAAGTCAGACAGTGACCGCTATTTTTAATTGTGTAGAATGGGTGTAATTCGTGGTTCCTAATTCGAAGAGTGGATTGAGTAGCATAACCCTTGTTGGTCACCTAGTGACTGTCCGATTGAAAAGAAATTAGCAAAACCTAAACCCGGTTTCTTCATCGACATGTATATTGATGAGAATGAGTAATAAACTAAGATTTAATACATTGTGCCAATATTTCTGTGAAAGAGTTTGGCTGTGAATTTTAATTGCTGGTCCGTGCGACTGTTCCTAAATGCTCTTTTTTGCCCTCTGTGTGCTGCAAATGATCATATAGTCAACAGGACTAAACAGCTCCAACTGTTCCACCTTGTACTTGGGCAAGGGATAACGGGTAGACTAGCTCCGCTAAAGTTACTGTATAGCATTGCAAGGTTTAGCTGGAACTCTTATGATGATTGGTGCCATAGCTGCATTTTAACACCAAGTTGTACGGCCATGCACACAACTAAGAGTTTAGATTTACGAATCCAACCGGAAGTTGCCCGTACTTTTTTTTAAGACTAACCGCCGAACTATCCGTCCTAAAGAACTAAATTAACGTTGCCAAAACTCACGGAAAATCTGTAAGATATCTCCACTCGATTTTTTTATTTCTCCACTTTTTTAATTCAGTTAAGTCTGGTCGTTATTGCTTTGTTTTCATCAGCATATAGCTAAAATTTTTTTCTTTTGGATCATAGTTATATCGTTCATTTCTATTCCTCTTGCTTTATAAGACTTTACGGTTGATTGTACATATTAATCAACAAAAATAGGTCGACTTTTTTTCTGTTTAAGCCTTTGTCTATTTCAGTTTTCAATAATTCAAGCTAAGGTTTCTTACTTTTTGTGGATCCTTTTTCACTTTTCCCAGTATTTTTGAATTAAATTAGGGCACTTTGCCTTTACGATAATTTGTATTTCCCATCCAGATAGTGTAATTTAACATCTTTCTTCACTAGTTATCACTTCTCCGGAACAGCTGAAGGTTGTTTCCCTTTGATAATTTCACTTTTAACTTCTGATTTTGTCAAATTAGCTAGACAAATATCTTATCATGAACTCATAAATTCGACGCTGTTTGGATATTTAGTTGACTTTTCGGAATTTTATTCGTTTATGTGCACAGATTGATACGAAAGTCTGGTCAACTTTCCGTTGAAATCATTTTTTAGTACTCCTCTTTTGGAGGAGACATTAGATTCTCATTTAAAAGCTTTTGTGACGGCGCCCCAGTGTTCGCGAATAGAATAGCGGAACTCATGTGGTTTACACAACAGATTCCCAGTTGAACTCTTTTCACAATCAAAGTTTGATAGATTGAATAGATTTCGGACGGATTGAAACCATTGGTGCATGGCAAGTCTAAATGTCGATACCTTCGCCCTTGGGGCTTTAAAGTAATGATAGCTTTCAAAAAACTCCACTAAGTATGACAGCACTTTTTATGGCGGCACCTCGATTGTATCTCCTTCGGATGGGACCAATTTTTAAATGTTGGATAATTATATTCTTTAGGACTTTTTCGTTTGTAGGGTTGTTTACCCTCGTTCTTGATGTCATTTGGTTCCTTTTTCCTTTTTCATGGGACGGGTTTAGCTGTATCGAATATTTTTCTTTGAATGTTCGATAAGGTTCGTACGGAACCCCAGTCTAATTGTATTTTTTACGCCACTAATGACATCAGGCGTCCAGGTCGCTACTTTTTCTTTGATATAAAGGTTGTTGTTCGTGTGGCCAAAATTGCTTTTTGCCGTCCACATGCTTTCTTGTTTTTCTTATACCGCAGGAATACTCCGAAAGCTGTATGCCTACTGAGATTGATAACAGGTTTAATCGGTGTTCGAGTCCGATTTTAAATAAGTTAGCTATTTTAGAACTGGAATCTTTGATGATAATAAGATTCTTTCATCAACTAGGTTCTCCATGGTCTTATGGGTATAGGTCATTGTGTGTCACTTCCTTTGTTTTCTTATGGTTGGAAAATCATAGGTTTATCACGAATGGCTTTTATTTAGTTATAGCTTATCTTACATCCCGACTACTTAAAATCTTCTTATGCAAATTATATCACCGTTTTTTCTTTTGTATTTTTTGTAATATATACGAACTTTAGCAATCTGACTCGTCATGTTTAATCTTGCATTGTCGCACATATAATTCCGATCCACCATTTGTTGAATCATGGGATATCCAACCAACTCGATTCAAACATTTGCTAGGTGTAATGTTAGGCCTCTGATAATAGTAGTTAAATTTTCTAATAGAAATCACGTCTTTCTTTTTCGGCAATTGGATTAATAATCGCCTTGATTCTGTATCAGTTGTTCGGAATCGGCCAGTTAACAGCGGTATGATATCCAATGAATTTTTTTGTCATTATAGATACCTATTAACTACTTAGATTTACTAGTTAAAATAAGTGAGGTAGACAGTTCCGCTATTTTTCTTACTACTATTTCATACGTTATCCTAACACTTAAATTTGTTTGAATCGTCAAAGTAAATACAACTTGTATTGTTGTTTTGATTAAGGATAAAAAAGAGGTGCTATTTTAGATAAACACAACATTCTATAGCATGCGCTTATTAGGGATTACCAAGAGATATAGTAGGGGAGAAAAGATAGCCCAACCAAGAAGGAGCTGTACAAGTTGAGACGTGACCTACAATAAACAGTGGATCACTGATGTGCCCCATTACTTTGGTGGAATTTATTAGTATTTACGAAAAAAGGAGTAAACACCTAAAAGAACAGCTGTAAAATGTATTAATGCGCGATAGTTTCCAAAACACCAACCCAAACTAAGATTTGAGACTACTTTAAGATTAATAAGCAAACCCATAGCCATCAGCTAATCCTAAGGAGGGAGTGTAATAATCAATCGTTGTCATCGGTATTGAACGTTAGGTAGAAACTATGAACACCTACCTACATAAATAAAAGGAAGTGAAGTAGGTCCGGAAGGCGATTCTTTTTGTTTTTATTGTGGACCATCTTAGATTCCGGGTTTAGTTCCATACTATTGATTCATTCCAACAATTCGTTATTCGTTTGCAGCCAAACCGTTATTGTTTCGTTTACAATAAATCCAGATTTTTTCTTTTTTGATTGGTTCGACGGCCGTTATGCTAATTATAAATCCATCAGTTCTCATTTTCATTATTTTCTTTCTAGCATCTAAAGGGATGGCACTAATTACGGGCTAGTCGACGTTATCGATTTCTTCTCCGGCAACGAAACTTTTAGTCGCTGACTTCCTTAGATTTCCTCTTTGACAGACTGGTGATCCACTTGTTTTTTGAACTATTGTCATCTCTTGTGTTTCTGAACTCCAACAACGGCACCATATTCGCATTAACCAAGCCTAAAATTAATTTATTGTTTTTTTCATCGTTTTTTCCTCATAATAGTAATTAGTTTATCAATAAATCTATTAATAATATCACTGTGTTGATAAAATTTAATGTTTTCACAATTTATTTATATTAGTCATAAGCCAAAAAAGTTCTTTTTACTGAACTTCGATGATCATGCCAGACATAAAAGGACTAGCTCATGGATAATGTAAAAATCTGCTTTAAGTTTGTTATTACTGATCTTTATTTTCAAAATATTTCTGCTTTGATAAAATACCGAAAGACTTCGTTTTTTCGGACTCTTTTCAGCTATTAAGCAGATATTGACTATCAAAAAATTTTTTTCAAGAGTGGAAAGGTTTTATCAATCCAATTGATTGTTTCCATAATTACCAGTTCCTACTTATTTGATTAGTTAAAACAAGTAAAGTCTATTTTCAAATTAACTGGTTTTTTCATTTATCTGTTTTTATCATTTACAGAAGTACTCAATTTTTTAATGCCTTACTTACCTTCAAGAAGGTTGCACTATGGATACAGTTGAATAAGCCAAATTTTGTGGAATAGTCATTTTTTGTGCAGTGTGCTCCTTTTTTTCGTTTTTTTAGAAAAAAAATTAGGTTAGATCACTATCTTTAAAGCTTAGATAATTTTGTCTCGAGGTTTTCAATTGTAGAGTTACAAAAATTATTGGCGTTTAGCGGCGGCGGGCACAATGCAGCACTACATTAGCTAAAAGATCCTTTACTCCTTTTGAGAATGGGTGTTGTATTTTCTGAGTTTTCCCAATTTTCTGTATATTTTTTTTGATTTTGCTTTTCAGTTTATATCTCGCTATTCTCCTTCAAAAATGTTTTTATGATATCTCAAGATTAACTGATCTTCCTCTACTTGAACCCACACTTTACCAATTGCTCCAATCCTTGACCCATGAGGACCAGTGGATCAACTCAAGGTAACATTTCCCATTTAACAATAGTTTCTATTTGATTATTATCCATTTGGTACTGTTATTTTATTAACTTTTCTTTTTAGTTGGTTTGCGATTCTAATTAGCTGTTATTAGCTTTTTGGGGGCTAGTGTTAGATACTTGCATGTTAGCTTAGGCTTATGATAGGGAAATTTTGGATGGTCCACCATTCACTATAAAATTGGACGTGGACATTTAATTTCTTCGTGCCTTTTTGTTCCGCTCATCGATAATCCCGATATAGATTGTCTTTTCAAATAAGTTTCGGTTTTAGATACGCAAGACCTTTTCTTTTTCATCAAATTAGTTTCAGATTTTTAAATTAAGTAGAGCTTTTTTCAATAGTTTTTATTTTCCATATTATTCCACTATTGTTCTTTATTCTCATGTTATTTGTCTCTACTTTTTCTTGTTTTTTGATATGGGTCTTCTGAGCCGAGCTATTTTAAGCATTGCAACGATGATATGTTTAGTTTCAGGTCGTTTTTCTATTCTTAGAGAGTTGAATCAACAAGTTAGCTCTACGGCAAACTGTTCTAGCTAAATGCAATGTGGGCCCGCAATTGTTAGTTCTGGTTGAATAAATGTTTTAATCTCAGGTATTTTTCCGGTTAGATCGTGATATGTTCTAACCTTTATTGTTTATTTGACTAATGTTGTTCATATGTGCCCGCATCTCGGGAACCCGTTTGCTATTTCACCGATAACTGAAACATCTTATTTGTAATTAATTAGACCTTCTTTATTCTAGGATATTGACTAAAGTTTTCAAAGCAATACTAATTATGCATTACCATTATCAACGTGCCATAACATTAACCGATTTTTGAATATTTCTTAATCGTTGAATCAATAATTGTTAGACTTCGTTCTGTTTTAGTATGATTGCCCATATATATCCACAATCCCTTATTTATTAAACGGTCATCATTCCCACGATGACAATCAATAACATTTGCTGCCCGTTATTCGTTCGCTTTTCTAGCGGCCAGCTTAACAGTATTATATTTACAATATGACTACCAGTGTCAGCTGCACTGTTCGTATTTATTGCTTCGCCGTCACTATTTATTGTTGAACATATTAGTTTTATTCCTACTAGAAGATTGCGTTCTTTTGACTGCGCTTCAATACTGACGATTACGCGCCCATATCTTGTTTGATTTATCTTTCTGCCATCTGTAATTCTTTTTTATAGAGTTTAATTGTACGCTTATTTGTCATTTTTTTGCTATTTTTGTCTTAATTTAAATTAGATTTGTTGGATTTCGAATGATCGTGTTCTAACCTCCTTAATGTTTAAAGGGTGCCCCTTTAACTAATCTTGCTGCATTAGTACCATTTTATGACTTCTAAATTCTGTATATCTACCTCAAATAATGGTTCGTTTTAGGTTAGGTTTTTTAATGGAGATAGCGTGACCTGCTATCTTGTATCCTACTGACAACCCGAAGACTGTATAGGAGTTGTAAGTGCTTTGAAACGTTACATATCCTAAATCATTATTCCACGGGAATCTCTTCTTCTTCATTCCGCGTATAACGAGGCGGCTATGTATGTCAGGACTCACATAATGTATCTTTGTAACTGGGTACTCATGTTATCCTCCTTGAACGAGGTAAGAAAGAATTTAGACCTGAGCAAGCATGCTTACGCGCCCTTTTCATTCCGGATTACTTTGGCCCGCCAACTAATGAGTAATGGGACAATATCCGTTCTAGCTGTGATCTCAAAATTTAGCCGATCACTACAATTCAACAATGGAATATCACGTATTGCCCGTTGGGACTAACATGATCATGCGGAATAGATTTGTACGATCACGTTTTTAGCTGTTTGTCTACCAGGCTTAATTTTTCTCGATAGATAATTTCAGGCACTGGAACCCCACCATCGGTTTAACCTACCACGTTTAGGCCAAAAATGATGTAGCTGGTACTTTTTCAAAAATTAACTGTACCGTTTCTCGGCGATATGGATAAACTTCTACTTGCTAATGGATATGCTTGACTATTTCGGCTTAAGTATTGATTTCTATTCCTGAATTCAGAAGTTATCAACATGTAACCATATTGCGCGCTTCCGCAGATGTTATGGACGTCATTCGATTGAAGAATCAATATCAGAAGGCATCTGTTGATCCTGGCTAGATCTAATGAGAGGGTTATTCGTTCGGCTGTTGTTATGCACCTTATGATAGCGGCTTCGCTCTGCGCCACCACTTCAACGTTGTAGTGTTAAACTGTTTTGAATTTCATCAGCAAATCATAGTCATTGAAGTTGTCTGACTTAACAACAAGATTGCAATTCCTACGTTGTCTATAATTTCAACCAGCAAGCACCTTTAAATCCGGTACAAAGTATTACTGTATAATCTTGATAAATATTTTCACTAATCTGTTTAGTAGTTTATTAGACATTGTTTGACGGCACGAGTTCGAGCATCACCATATTAGGTTCCTGCTCACCGTTATATTTTCTATAACTTTAAACTTGAATATCTCATTGTTTTTTCGGACCATCAGAAACGCCAATTTCACCTTGTTGTTTTTGCTTCAATAATTAAAGTACCTGCAGGTAATTCTTTTTTACTCTTTCGGTGTGCTAAAATACGTGATCCGATTTCATAAGGGCAGTGCACCCAGGACTTTTTCTGTTCTCATCGAATTCAATTTAAAGACGGTTTGCAATCCTTGGATTGGATAATTGAGGATTGCTTGCCCTTTTCCGATACAGCTTGCTACATTCAGTTGTGGAATCTTGCAATGTAGCTACCTCATTACGTTTGGAAAAAAAAAATTTTTATTCTCTAGCGATTATTATTAAACAGATCATCACCTTGGAGATGCGTGTGATTTTCTATAACCATATTAATATAAATTGATTGTTAGCCGCATCCCTCCCAAAATCACGTTTTAGACCCAATAACACGTGTTTAGTTGATTTTTTGTTTAGAGATCGACAGGTTTTATAGTATACCCCTACCCAATCCTGTCCGCCAGGCGTTTTTGGGTTTGACATCATTGTTGAGTTCCACCAGTAATGATTGTTGGTTATTGTTTCCTAGCTAATTCCCTTAACGAGTTGCTTCTTTGATTGGGATTAAGTTCTACTTCCCCAGAATTTGATATTCGTTTTTCGACCAGATATTTCATGCTGATTTATCCCAATGATTTTTCTTTGTACTTTTATTTTACGTGTTGGTTCAATAGCAGAATCACATGACTTAATTCCATTTGGGGATAAATCTGCTAAAGCTCCTCGTTTTGAGGAGTTACGGATATCCCCAACGCCAATTTATTTTTTTTATATAATGATTTCCTTTTCAGTAGTTATCCTTTTATTTTTTTCTTACTTCTATACTTAGAGGCTACGATTAATTTCCCGTTAATTGGTGCATTGTATTACTTCTAATTCTTCAGCCCCATAGCAACTATTCTTTTTTTGTAGAAGATTGGTTTTATGTTTCGATAATTTGCATATATCATCTTGGAATTGCGTTTTAGTTCGCTGCACGTTGCAAATTTTGTTTTTAGCAGCCGTCAGATGCTTAGAAATTTCCCCTTGCGGACGTTGTGATCAGGTGTTACGGATTGCGAAGTAATGCACTCGTAACTAGTTTAGTGTATTTTCCAGTAATTTTCAGTAGAGATTGTCCACCTAAAATCTGGATGTTGCGTATAAGGATTGTCTGTTACCCATTTTTTGATGTTTTCATAGTCCTCCAGTTTTGTAGGTTTGTAACAGTTCACTATTTTTTCTATATTTTTTTACCTACTTATCTAACTCTGAATATCTATCACTGCTTGCCGTTGCAACAGTCCCACCCCATAATCTCTTGCAGCTAGTTTTAGTTATAATTCCTTTGTTTCTTTATATGCATTATGCAGCAGGTGATAGCAAACGTGCATTTGGTCATAACTGTAGGAACGGAGCCTGGTGATTCCCCTTGCTATTTTTGTGATTTTTTCCCAATGGCACCGATAAGTAATCCAATGTTTTATAACATGCGAGCTTGAGGGATATTCGGGTTTGATAATGGTTGCTTAAAATCTTTTGGTGATTGTTGTACCTTTTGATTGTATTGGCGACACAATTCCTGAAACCGATAATTGATTTCTTCTGCACCTAAAAAGACATAGCTGTCGTATACTTTAATACTCGAGCTTTGGTCTTCTTCTTCAATACTGCGATAATTGACGCAAAGATATTCTTGAGGAAGACCAGTTAGTTTTCTGTCAAAAATCTGGCAATTGGTGCAATGCCCACACTACTTCATTTTAGGTTCTGATTTTGCCACTCGGCGATGTTAACAATTTTTTTGTTTAGCCAATTACTTGTGTTTATTTTGAACTGCGGTCTCTTGATGCGAATTATACTTGTGTCTCTTTAAATATTACGAGAGGGTCATCCTTGATCTCTTTTTTTCCTTACGTATAATGGCCCTTAAGTTTCGTTTACTGTTTAATTGACAATTTTTTTTTTTTTTTTTTTTATTTTTTTTTTTTACTCATTCTTAAATGAACCCCGAGGGTAATGCCTTGGATATTTTTTTATTTTCATTCTTCCTTCAAGCGATAACCGTTCAGGGTCCATGTAATCCCGTTACATCATTATGCTGAATGATTGAATGTATCAAAATTTGCAGCTGTTTGAAAAAGTCTCAGCAACACGCTGTTTTAACATTATTAAAATACTTTCCCGGGTCCCTTTTTCTGTTTTAGCTATGCTTTACAGATCTACTGTAATATGCGATTCAAAATTTCTTGTGCTGCTTTCATATCTTCCGACAAGATTACCGTCAGGCTATCTTAGGCGTGAAGATAGGTTGTGGCTTCTCTTTTTCTCGTTTTTTGGAGATCTATTATCAATTATTGCGTTGAATAGCAACCGAGCTGCTTTTTACGTCCTTGTGGTTTCTTCTTCATGTACTGGGCCCCGAAGCTCCTCACCTTTAATCCACGTTGAAAACTAAATAAGTATTCCATATTTTATATCTGATTTGAAGCATATTGGTCATATTAGGAATGTTGAAACCACAGGATAATATCAGGTATGGCCAAATTGACACTTGTTCTCAGGTACGGCGCATTCAGGAATGGAAATGTTGGTATTTCCTGAGATTCGTAGGTCTAACGAACCGATTAGTTTCTGCTAACTTCAGTTATCTTGTTGGACTGACCTGGGATACCATAAACTTAAGCATTTTGTAGGCCTTGAACCCCCGTGGCTTTTTGTATAAATAACAAGTGCTTAGATATAAATTGCCATTTTCCTTCGCTATCCCATCTATTCGATCCCGTTGGATGTAAGACTTTTTTTAATCCACGAGATGCCATCAGATTTGCTAAGTCCTTTAGGACCAAGGTGTTGTCATTCCATCTGTTACCATGGTTCTGTCCTATACAGGATTTGTTTCGATTTTTGACGGTAACAGCATACCTATTAGTTTGCCGGCTTCTTTTCTATGACTTGTGTTTTTATTCTGGGTCGCCCTTGTGTTGACATAAAGTGAAATGCATTATTTGGTGTAACGCACGCCGCCCCGTGTTTTCTTGCTCGGCAGCTCTGAAGACCCTTCTGTGCCAGTCTGCTGCAATTTGACGGGATTATCAGTTAAATTGTTACATGTGTTGTGTAAGCTGGGGTTTTGAATGATTTTTTTGGCATCGCCATTATCATCTCCGACAACATTCATTTTGACTAACCAAACCTCAACATTTTAGCTGGGTGTTTTCATAGAAGTTCGTTAAATCAATAATTAATCGAAAACGGCGAAATATTGGAATACCACCACATATTTAGCCATTTTTACTGAATCATTGCAAAACGTTTGATCAGGGCTTAATTTCTTTTTTCCCCATACCTTGGTCTTGCTATTATAATAATTCAATTAAATCAAAATTTCAACGTTCTTTTTTCCCGTTCAGTTCTTATATTTCCATTTTTCCCATCTTAATGGCTAGGTTTTTTGGATTCATTTGGACTTTCTATGGCCGATATAAACCCCCTTTTTTCTATCCATTTGCCTTTGAGCAAAACAATTCTTTTTGGATTGACCGTTTTTTTCTAATTTATTTCAAAAATTCGTTGTTGAATCTTTTCATTTTTTCCTATTTTTGTTTTTAACCCCTTCCCTCTAAAAGGGGCCAGTTTTGGGGGATTAAAAACAAAAACCTTTGGGGGAAATTTTTTAATTTTTTTTCTTTGTTCCGACTAATGTAACATTAGCTGCTTTTTAGTTGCATCTTTGCTTTATATACTCTCTT
>Ga0163217_1018885_pt1 | contig 13972 bp, 23 predicted proteins | sample SynspAceP_FD_185933 | JGI IMG/M metagenome (GOLD analysis project Ga0163217, IMG submission 185933) | Saline lake microbial communities from Ace Lake in Antarctica - Synechococcus sp. Ace-P (PacBio error correction) | ecosystem: Environmental > Aquatic > Non-marine Saline and Alkaline > Saline ... | reverse complement strand
GATCACTACATAGAAGCCAGAGCCGGCGGTCTGGGCATCGACCACGGCCTTGACGGGGTTGCGGAAATAGCGGATGCCATTGGCATTGGCTTCGCTGTAGATAAGCTGCGGCTCGTTTGTGAAACCCATCCAACATCCAGTATTGATTGTTGCTCGGAGCGAAAACCTGGACTTCCCCGCACCCCGCAAACGGTGGACTAGGTTAGGGCCCACTCTCATAAACCCAGGAAAGGAGCGAGCGCTCAAGCCGGTCCTTCACCGGGCCGACGCGCATGCAAACAGCGAGCGGGGGGTGAAGGGAGCCGCCTTGAACAACACCGGGCTCCTTCAGGTACACCGCCGCCTTGAAACCGTTGCCAGCCATTTGACGAGGCGAGATTGCCCAGTTGGCCATCGAAGTGGGGTCCAGAAATTCAGCTCCCGTCGGGGAAGTCGAACTCCTCCACAGTGGTTGGAGCGACCACGTAGGGAGCAGACTCGGAGCCGTAATAGAGGCGGGGCCGGCCCACAGGGAAAAGCTCCGAGGGCGCTGGGCATCACTGATTCCAAAGGGCCTCATTTCCCTGCCACCACGCCCGCTTGCGGCAGATCCTTGACAAAAACGACGGCAAGCCGTACGGGCCGAACGTGTTGAACCCGGCCGAGCCGGTAGCCCATGCCATGGTGAAGAACAGGATGGCGGTTCAACCCAGGTGGTGAGCCCTCGGCAGGGCGCCCGCTATCGATTTTTCCCGGGCCGCGCATCAGCACCTGCTTGGGATCCCCCCGTGCGCGATTCATCGCCGAGCGCGTAGCGATCGACCGACACCGACGGAAGGTGTAATACAGCCGCAGCTGCTGGCAGGCTTGGCTGTTGGCGGCCAGCAGCGGTGTTGCTGTCCCAGGAGACGGATGTGGCCAGGGTGCGGTGCCGCCTTGATTTGTCGCGGGCGGTCAGGAGCTGGCGGGCTCGAGGACGAGATCCTGGACCACTCTCAAGGCCGAAGGCATTGGCGGTCGGGGTGGCGCGAATGCTGCGGCTCCAGATAGGCGGGTTTCAACCACCAGGCTCCCGGTTCCACCCAGAGGTTCTGGACCTGGCGGTGCCACCAGGAACTCGGCGATCGGCAGCACCAGCAACGGTGGCCCACCAAAGGGCAATCAGTGGTAAGCGCCGAGCCAGTTGTCGCCGGATCGGCAACACCAGGGCTGCAGAGCGGTGATCAGCAGCAGCGCGGAGAGCAAAACAAGGGCCGAATCGGCAGGCGCCCACATGCAGGTCGACAAAGGGCCGGCGCCGGAGGCAGACCCCGCTGCCGTCCACCATCAGAGCTCGAAGGGGTGAGGAGCGCCGGCGCTGCAGGAGCCACCCCGCCAGACAGCGATCTGAGGCTTGAGACCCGGCATTCTGAGGCTGGCTGAGGCCGGCGGCGAAGCGCAGATCACTCAGGGCGCTGCCTCGCTGAAGGTGAGCCAAATGCAGCCTGCCAGACGACCGTCACCTGCGGCGAAGAGCACACTGAGCAACAGGCCTCAGGCCGCAGCTGCATAGACCGTGAAGCGGAAGATCAAAAGCCGGTCAGCGGGTCCCCTCCCCGAACGGCACGGCCAGGCAGGTCGGGCAGCCACAGGCTCCAGGCCCGGGCCAGGTGCGGTGGCCGATCCCGCCAGGCCGCCGCTCATCACCCACCGCAAGGTTGGTCAGGGGCCAGGCCAGTAAGGGGCAGGAGCATGGCCAAGACCCCAGGCCGATGAAACGGCAACGGGGGCAGATCGGCGAACACGGGAAAACCGCTGATCACCTCACCGCTGAATGGCGAAGCAATCAGCCCCCGGGCCTGAACGCGCCAGGTAGGTGAGTCCGCGGCCGCAGCCAGCAAGCAGAGCAGCCAAAACGGCAACAGAGAGGCTGGCCCCAGTTGAAGCTGATAAGAAACCGCGAACAGGATTTGACCCCACTTGATGACGGAGGCTCCAAACACGCTGGAGCTGCTTGAGCTGGGGGGCGATCCCAGGACCCCATCACCACCGCCAAAAGGTCGGTCAGCTGCAAACACCAGCGGCGCCAGCAGCACGGACTGGAGCCAAATTGCGCGAAACCACTCCCAACTCGATCCCCAGAGGGGACACCGTGACCACCAGCACATGGCCGCGAACGCAAGCCGAAGCGCTCTTGCGCGCCAGCGAACAGCAGCCGGTGGGAGGGGGTAGGCACAGCTTGAGGTTTAGAGAGAGGTGCGGAAAGAGAATCATTGACCGCCGCTTTTCCCGACCACCAACAGCCTCCCGCTGAATCCCGACCTCGGAGTGCGGGATTCCGCGGGAGACTAGAAGCGCGCTGCTAGTTTTTTAGTTGTTTGCATGCAAGGCTCGTGGACAGGCCACCCTTTCCCGCGCCACGGTCTCACGGGCTGCGCTGCAAAGGAATTTGCGGACACCCCCTACGAGCCACGGCCGCCACGTCTGTGGAAGACGTCTTGCTTTGGCCCCGAGTCGTCTACGACTACGCGGCCATTCGCGGCCCGGGTGAGTCGGGCTTCGATCGAGGCGGCGTCCGGCGTCGATCTGGCGCTATCGCGAGTCCTGCCGATCGCCGTGGCGACCCGATCGATTGTGGGCACCGGCTCACGCCGCTGGCTGAAAGGCCAACCGCCCTGGCCGCGTCTGGGCCTGAAAAAATCTTTACATCAAGAACGATGGGTAGGTGAAACAGCCCACCCTTATCCTTCAAGGATTCGGGTTGGTGCAGTCGCCCTCACCCGCGCCCCACCGCGAGCTGGTGGTTCACCACGGTGAGCGCGCGTCCACCGGCACACCTGGCCAACTCCACCGCCGCCATCGCCGCCCACGCCGGCCTGGAATGCTGCGTGTTCATTCCCAGCATTTCTGGCTGGGCAAGTGCTCGGGCACCTTGATCTCACAACCCCACCTTGATGCGTTGTGGCAAGGGCAACTATGACCAGGTCAACCGGCTCTGCTCGGAGGTGCGAACACCTTACGTGGCTGGGGTTTCTGTGAACATTTCAACCTGCGCCCCTACTATCCCGCAAGGCTCGGAAAAACTCTCGGCTACGAAGTGATCGAGGCCAACTCGGCTTGGCAACTGCCCTTCAACATCGTTGCTCCCCTGGCTCCGGTTCCCTTGTTCGCAAGATCCGCAAGGGATTCGATGGAATTCATCAAAGTGGGGCTGGTCGACGAAAGCCGCGTGCGCTCAGCGTGCCAAGGCGAAGGTGCTGCTCACCGACGCCAGGCGTTTGCCGAGGGCCGTGCTTACATCACTCCTGTGAACGAACACGATCGCCAACGTCGATTGCGATCGGCTCCAATCCCGCCGATGGCCCCTATGCCCTTGATATCCGCCCGCCGCAGCAACGGCTCGGATCGCGCGGTCAGCGATTGACGAGGATCGTGGCCAGGATCCAGCTTGCTGGCTGAAACCGAAAGGGGTGTCACCGAAACCCGCCGCGGCACCACAATCGCGGTGCTCAAGAAAACTGGTGGAGCAGGCAAGATCGATCCCAGCGAAACCACGTCGGCCTAACATCACGGAAACGGCCTCAAGACCCTCGATAGCGATCAGCCCGTCGTGGTGGGAAGAGCCGTACACCGATTCGAGCCCCAAGCTGGCCAGCTTCAACGCGGCCTGGGAGCGGGGCCCAGTTCGTTGCAGCGAGCCAGCTGAGGAGCCCATGGGCGTCTGAAGCCAAGCGAAAGGGGCGTTTCAGCCGGCCACCTAACCCAGCCCTTTTTCAAAGCCATGTCCCAACCCCCAAAGCGCCCCTCCATTGGGCCTTTTGTTCCTCCCCCACCTCCCATGACCATCCAGGTTCTGACCCCACCCCCCTGCAGAAATTCACCGCTATCAGCCAGTGCTCCGACGTGGACGCCAGCACGTGTGGATTGAGCTGCTCACCGCCTTCGAAGCCACTTTCCCGGCATCCTGCCCGCCTCACCGACGAGAACGGCAAGCTGCCCGCTTCCTCTAAGTCTATGTCAAACAGCGAGGACATTTCGCCTTCTCGATCCACCAGGCCACGGCCCTTGAGTTGATGGTGATGAAGTGAGCTTGTGCCGGCCGGTGGCCGGAGGGCTGAATCCTGCAGTTCTAGTGGCGAATTCGAATCTCCCGGGGTCAGTTGGACCTTGAAAACTGGTAACGCAACGGTGCCCTCCGTCCATAGGCTGATTTGCCATTGTGGCCGGACGCTGAACCCAGACAGCCAGCCCCCCTTACCAATACAGCCACTCCATGGCTTCACGGATGTGGAGGCCCAGGGGGCCAAAGCCGTTCTGTTCGATTACCGCCAGGCCGCCAATTTCCGGTTCGCCACGGGACTGGACCGAGCCGATCCCCTGAAGGGCGCTGGGGCCTGAATTGCATGCCACAGGGGCCCTCAGCCATCCTGCCGCTCGACCTCAGCGACAAACTGGGCATGCCAGGGCCCTGCCACCAGCCCGCCCTGTCGGCCAACTTCGTGCGGCATTCCTGGCTGCGGACACCATGAGGTGGCCGCCCAAGCGCCACCAGTGCACTCGTTTTATGTGTTCAGGCGTCAGGGCATTGCCGGCCGCGAGGCCAGCGCCACGGCGCCGGCCCTGGACCAGGCCTGGGAGGCACAGGGAACCTGTTCGTGCTGCCCAGCGTCCGGCTCCCCAGCTTCGAGCGGAGCAGGAAAGCGTCGTCTACTGGGTGCATGACGTCCCCCTTGCTCTCCTTCCTTGGCGTCAGCCCCGAGGAGCCCCGCTTCGAGGGCCACCCCACTTACCCGGGGCCCCTGGATGCGCCAGGAAACTGGCAGCCTTGGCCGCCGATCCCAGCAGGCCCGCAGCAACAGGCTCAGCCTGCTGTATGGCCAACGCGGATCCTAGCCCCGCAGTCCACCACGGTGACCCACACGCTCTGGGCCATGCTCGGGCCTGGTGCCGGCCGGCGCGCATCCAGCCGCCCCATCGCCACCAATCCGGTGGCCCTCGATCTGGTGATCGACGCCAGCCCGGTGCGTCACGTATTCTCCGGCCCTGAAGCTCATGCCGATGGCACGATCCGTGATCCGGTGTGAGCATGCCTGGAAGCCCGGTCGGCGTTGTGACCCACCGGACACTGGCTTCCCACGCTGAACCAGAGCGCGCCACCCGGCCATGCCTGCTTTACCGATTTCAAGGATGCCGCCGGCTGCACACCTCATCCTCGCGCAGCCGGGATAATCCCGCCTTCAGCAGCGGCATTTGCCTTCAGGAGTGAGCCGAAACCCCGCCCGGCGGCCTCGGACCCCGATTCGTGCCCGCCGGGCTGGGAGCTTCAAAGCGCTCCAACCAATGGCGGAGGTTCTCGCCATCGAGGGTTTCCTGTTCGATCAAAACTCCTCCACCCAACTTGTCGAGCCAGGTCACGGCGGGGACGCAAGCAGGTTCACCGCCTGATCCCAGGGGCTTGCTGGGCCCAACTGACGCACCTGCGAATCAATTCTGCCCGGCGGGTTGATCGGCATAGCTGGGCCGGGTGTGGATCAGGTCGCGGGCCGAGGGCGGGAACACCTCGAGGCATCGCCCTCCAGGGCCACTGGGCCCAAGGCTGGAGAAGCCATAGCGGGTGACACCACATTTCTCCCTTGCAGATCCGGGTGGCCATCTGGAAAATCGCCGCGAAGCCCCTGGGGGATGATCTCGGCTGGGCCGAACACCACCAGTCTCCGCCCGGTCCCGTCCCCCCATCACCACACCAGGCCGGTTTTCGCGCAGATTAGGCGAATCGGCTGATTCAGGCCGGAATCGAGATGTTCCTCGTCGGGCAGTTGGTGCGGGCAAAGCCGCCGGACCCCTCCGGAACGGCGCAGCAGGGTCACCTTGTCCAGAGCGTCGCACTTGCAGGCAGCGGAGGGTGCTGTGATTCAGGGCGATGGGCCCACTTCGGTGTAAGCGAACAGGCCGCTTTTATTGGCGCTGTCTTGAAGGGGGGCCACGTCAGCCCCGATCCGTGATGCGCTTCCCAGAGCATCATGAGGAGCAGATCATCGATGTGTGGTTTCATTTGCCGACGGAGCCGTGAGGATTGCCGCTTCGTTGAGCAGGTTGGAGAGATTCAGCTCCTGCAAAAACTTGCGTTGCGGGCACAGCCCCAGGCCGCTAGCGACACCCAGCCTCCCGTCAGAGGCACGGCTTGCGGGGCCCATGGACGGCAAGGAATCGCTTCGCGCCGCCGGCGATTCGGCGGAGATAACGGGTGATCTGGCGATTCAAAACGGCCCCGCCGGGTACAGGGCGACATCGAGCAACGTCTGGACGGGTTGGTGGCCGCCAGCAGATCGACCCCGAGTTCTCCCAAAAGCCAACTTCCATCTCCGGTGCAGCAGCTGGTTGAGAAGAAGATCTGCTCACCGCTCATCGTTGCCGCCGCAAGATCCCAGGCGCGCGCTGACGGCCAACCGCATCGACCTCATCAATTGAAAATGATGCAAGGGGCTTTTTCTTGGCGCGCTTGCACAGATCGCTCGCACGCAGGGCTTGCGCACCTCCACACCCACTGAACATCTCGACCGACTTCCGAAGGCCGCCATCGAGAAAGAAGGTGGCACCCCCGCCTCGCCAGCAATCGCCTTGGCCAGCAGCGTTTTGCCGGTTACCTGGCGCGGCCTACCAAGGCAGCACGCCTTTTGGGGATCTTGCGACCGATGCGGTGAATCGCTCCGGTCTGCCTTCAAAAAAAGGTTGACCAACCTCCCTGCAGTTCCTTCCTTGGCCCTCGTTGATGCCCGCCACATCCTCGAAGCGGCACGCTGGCGGTGCCCTCCTGCCTGAACACGGGGCTGACTGCGACCAAAACCTCGATCGGCTTTGTTCGCCAATCCTGGGAGGAGCGGGGATCAGCAAGGTGAGCCCGCCAACCAACAGGCACCACCAGCAGGATGTTGATCACCAAGACCTTGCGGAGGCCTCCTGGTCGCGGTTATCGCTTGACGCTGAGGGGGAAACCCTGGCCTGCTGGGCTGTTGCAGCAACAGTGAATCGTTGGCGAACACCGGCACATCCGTGCGGGTGCCGTCGGCAGCACCACCGCCACCTCCGTTGGTTTGGGGGGATAGGTCCAGCTCCTTGACCTTGCCCGTCGCGGATGAGCTGCAAAACAGCTCCCTGTAGGAGGGCGGCGGCGTGGTCGAGGCCCAGAGCCCGGAAGGATTGGTGCGGCGCGGGTCTCAGGAGCCGGAGTGGGCGCGGCCTTGGGCCAGGAAAGGAGCCAGCCGGGACAGTGCTGCCAGAGAGTTGCACAGGGGCGACGGACCAGAGCGGGAACACTGGAGGTGGAGTGCTCACAGGGTTCTGCATGGGCCTGTCAGTTTAGCGATTTGACGAAAGGCAAGACCAGAAGACGGATGGATCATTGTTTGGGTTGATCAATAGGGATGGCTGCTCCCAGAAGAAAACATCGAAAGGAAGCGCATCCAGCGTCATGCCCATTGGAAAGCCAGGCCACCGTCGCAGCCAGGAAGGCGTTGTCGCCTCGCAAAGGCGGGTCTTGAGCGGACGGGCCCAGGGGTTTGCTATCCGTCGATGAAAACCGCCGAAGACGAAAGCCAGCTGAGAATTCGGGCGCACAAGAACAAACGGGTTGGCCTGACCAGGGAATCAGGGAGCGAGCTTGAAGCCCTCAAGCACCACGGCGTAGACAATTTCCGATCCGGAAGTTGTCACAGGATCACCCAGCCCAGCCCTGGCTCTTCCTTTGAGAAAGCGGCTGCGTAGCTCTGGATCACCAGCTCCCACGAGCACCACCAAGCCCCAGCACCGCCCCCCCCCACGGGGCGCTCGGATGCGGGCAATAGGCAAGAAAGACGTGAAGATTGTTACCGTGCATAGAGGGGACCGATCAACGAGCGCCAGTAGGGCCGCGCTGCCTCTGCGCAGCTCCCCTGAGCCAATCGAGCAGGAGGGCTGCTGACTTCGCTGGAGGCGCTGGAAGCGGGTGGCACTGGAATGGCTGGTGGGGTCATGCGCTGTTATCGAGGCGCTTTGGCTGCTTTGGGAACTCTGGGGGAAGAACGTGCCTGCATGGACGCAGGTTAGAGGGGCCATCGAGGACAGCAACAGCGCAGAATGCGGCCATCTCCGTGGGGACCCCTTGCTCACCCGCCTGCGCCCCAGCAGCGCTGGCAGCTGCCAGCTCCCCCTGCCCGGAGAATAGATGATGACGCGCCGAGGCCATTCGTCGCGCTGGGCCTTTGAGGCCCAGATTCTGGGCTGTTCTGCGTGCCCGGCCGCGGGCTACGCACGGCAGAGGCGGATCGGCCATGTGCTCGAACCTGGCGCCGGCACCGGTATCCCCATCAGCACTTCAGCGATCTGAGCCGGGCCGTCCAGCGGCTGTCTCCAGGCCTGCCCAAGCCGAAGGCCGTAGCGATCTGCCTGGGGACTACGACGCGATGGCATGACCAGCACCGCCCTGGCGTGGGAGTGCTGCAGCGGTCGGGGCCAGGCCGGTGGCGGCGATCCCCAGCCGGCTCGACGATGGCTACGCGCCTCAATGCCGCCATGGTCCTCGAACGGCTGCGAGGAGGCATCGCCCTTGCCTGGTCACCGTTCGACAACGGCATTGCCGCCGTGAGGCCCTTGAGCGGTCCAGGCCCTGCAGGTGCGAGGTGCATCCTTCACCGGACCACCCCCAACCCTGCCACCCGCAGCATCCCCCCTACCCTGGCCTGCTGCATCCGCCTGCACTCCTGAGGGTTCGCTCCTACCTAGGTCTGCCGGCGTCGGGCTGGCCTACGTGCTGCCGTTGCCCTCGCCGGCAGCCTGGGCCGGGAGGCGACGCCACGCCATGGCGCTCGATCTGTCTGTATCGGGCCGATCGCCGACCATGGCTCCCTTGGTTGGGGTGAACCGTCGTGCTGCGGCGACGGGCTGCCGCGCCTGCATTTGCTCCGGCCTGGCCGGCCTGCAGGCGCATGCAACGCCTGGCTGGGCGTGGGGGACACCCCCTCGATGCAACGCGTGGGCCTTTCAACTGGCCCGCTCGGATCAATGCGGGTGGCGCTGGGGACCCCAGCTGGTTTGGTGGAGTTTGCTTCACCCACCGGCAGACGACGAAACGGGCCATGGAGGGCTGGCCCAGGAAGTGCGAAGCGCTCACCGGCAACGCCGCGAGCTCTGTGTGCGATCGAGGCCGAAGCGGTGGCCTGGTGAAGGCGGACGGCCCGGGAGCGGACCCGTTTCTGCTGCTGGCCAGAGCCATTGGCACCATGGCGTGATCGGGGGTGGTGTGCCGCCGCTGGTGGAACGGGTTCGGCCTTGCCGTGGCTCTGCTGGGCCGAGCGAGGGCAACGGGACGCTCGCTACCTCGGTGCGGGCGGCCGCGGGGCTTTGCTTGTTGGATCAGGCCCTGCAGCCATTGCCAAGGCGCTGCTGGAGCGCCATGGCGGTCACCCGGCGGCCGGTGGCTTCACCGTGCGGGGCCGGAGGAACGTGGCGGCGTTGGCATCAGGCCCTTCAATGGGGCTTTGGCATGTGATTGGTTGAGAGGGACGCAGCAGCGGTTTGCCCGGTGGAGCCAGGAAGCCAGGGCTCTCCCTGGATTCGGGTCATCCCAATTTTCTGGCGGAACCTGCAGCGGCTCAACCGCTTCGGTGCCCGTCCTGGCTGGGACGGTTGCCGGTGTTTCTGGTCTGCCGGTTGCAAGGTCAATTCGAAACAGCGCCTGCTGCGTGGCGGCCATCTGCAAACTCAACTTTGTGAGCAAGGGGAGTGCCGTTCCCAGCGGGCGATTGCCTCGGCGTTGGCAGGGTGAGGTCCCGTTCACCCATCCAGTGTGGAGTGCCTTCCGCTTGCGCATAATCGCTGGCAGGGCGAGGAACGCCTGCCAACTCTGAACTGGTGGGCCTTGCGCCCCAGTGGCGGCGGAGAAGTGTGTTGCACGGCGCGAACGCACCTACTGGTTGCCGCCGCGATGGGGACGACCTGGGTTGATCCGCAATGAGGCCGGGAGGAATGCGCTCGCCGGCTTCAGCAGCAGCCAGCAGCAAGACCCCACCCCATTTGCAGGGACTGTTCTACGAGGCGGCTCTGCCACTCGCTTGGCAGCCGACGCTCAGAGCGCGCCGCGCGATAGAAGGAAGTGAAGATTTCACGGCTGGGCCCTGCCAGGTGATCAACGCCAGGGCCATTGAAAGCTGGCAATTGAGGATGGATGTTCGATACCCATGAATCCCTGGCCCGCTACGAAGACCGTTCTGTGGCTCAGGTTACGGGAGAACGGAAGCCCTTGCAAAACGGAATCGGACCGTGCCACTGTGACGGCTTGTACCACAGCAACCGGGTGGGTTGATGGGCTGCGGAAGCCACTGGAGCTGCACGGCGGGTGTGGCGCCTGCTTTGCCCGGTGGCTGCATCCGCGAGCGGCGGAGCGAGGCCCTCGAAGCCCTGAGCCCGATGCAGCGCAGCCAGTACCTGCGACATGCGTGGGCGCCGATGGTTGGTGCCGCCACTACGACACCGGTGGACGCGCTTGCCGCATCCTACGCAGGACCGTCCTGATTTTCCGGGTTAGCAACCTTCCTGCCCTGTTCGGGGTGCCGAGCGAGCAGAGCGACGCCTTCGCGATTGCCTGTTGCACGCCAAGCAGATCCGCGAGGAGTACGGCGGACCAGCTCGGTGCTGCGGCGCTTTGAGCGGGGCACGCGGTCAGCCATGGAGCAACAGCCCTGAGGCCGATGACACACGGGCTGAGGCGAAGCCAGCGGACACAACCGTGTGGGCGCTTCATCTTCACCACCTCACCGGCGGATGTTCCTCGCCGAAAGCTGCGGCGACAAGACCCAACTTTGACCGACCTGTTGCTGCCGCTGAATTCGGCCGGGCCCCTGCTCCTGGTTTTGCGCCGGGGCTTGCCCTCGCCTTTGATCTGCCTCCAGCCGTGGTGGGGCGTGCTGTTGGGGCGCTGGTTGGCCTCCCGTGCTGCGCGCGCGCGGAGCGGGCTGGAGCGGATTCCGGACTGCTGATTGTGTCCCTCGGCCTCTGGCTGGGCTCCCAGGCCAGCTCGGACTGCTTCAAGCCCGTTAACTCCTGAAACCTTTGATTCGATGCAACTTCCGCTTTCCCTTGGCCTCCATCCTTTCTGACTGTGTTCTTCGCGAGCTGGGTGACAAGACCCAGCTTGACGATCGTGACGATCAGCGCACCACCAGCAATCCGATCGCGGTTTGTTTGTCGGCAGCTACGGGGCGCCTTTTGGTGCTCGCCAGCTTGCTGGTGCTACGCCGTGGGGTTTTCCCTTCTTCCACTTTTGATTCTGCCGATGCCCTCCAACTCGCCGCTTCGCTCGGCTTCCTTTTTGATCGGCACCCGGCCTGTTTCATTCGAGCCGGGAACAGAAAGATTCGTAGAGTGTGGCTTTTCATTAACAACGCTTTCCTGGGGCATCGCTGCGCGCCCAGGGGCTCCAAGCCTTGCCTGCTTTCCTTTGACTCTCCCCCCGATGAAGTTCACGGTCGCCGGTTCTTGCTCGACCAGCTCCCTGCCTCCGACGCCCTTGCCACTCGCCAAGTTGGAGAAGGCTCTCTCGGTCTAGCCAGAAGACCGACAAAGGCGTGCTGCGGGATCGCGCTTGAGGCTTGGGGCCGCGTTGGGCTTCTTGAGGAAGCGAAGCCGGGCGTGCAGCGTTGCCACGACGAGACGACTTGAATCGAGGCGCGCCTGCGCTGCCTCCAGCAAGGGCTTCTTGTTTCGCCCTGCGCGAAGACGGCAACGAAGACATCTATATTCGCCGACCACCAGCTCAACCACGCCTGGAAACGGTGACCGGGTGCTTGGTGCGCAATCACCCGTGAAGGGCGGCCGCCCGCGATCCCCTGAGGGTGGGGTGCAAATTGGCATCCTTTGAACGCGCCACCACCAACCTGCTGGCCCAGGTGGAACGGGCAATGAGGATTCGCCTCGTCGCCGTGCCGCCTCGACGACCGGAAGCTGCTCACCAAGCGTTGGCGCTTCCAGGCCAGCGATGACACCTACCTTCGATCCTGACAAGCAGTCCCGGTGGTGGAGGTGCTGTGGGGGAACCGTTTACCCGTGGCCCAGGTTTCCCGCCAGGGGTCACGTCGCCGGCTGCGCCGTATCAATGGCGTGAGGAGGCCGACCTCGATCTGCTGCTCACCAAAACACGGTTCTGCGCAACCCCTTGTCGCTCCACCGCGCAGCAACCCTTGCGCAAACCACGAAACCCCAGGGCCCGCCTCGACCTCACCGCACTTCCCACCTTTTTGCTGAACCGGGCTTGGAGGCGGTTGGGCGAGGCGCCATCTTGCCGGCGGGTGTCACTCGAAGAGAGGTGTCACTTCGTAAGGAAGGAACGGGCGTCCACCCTCTGCGTCCACTCCCGGGCGTTGGCTGAGCGGCTGAACCGCTGGCGGCAGTCTTGACCTTCTGGTTGCAGTGAGCGGGCCGAGGCCCTCTGCCTGGGCAGCGCTGGATTCCCGCCTGCTCAACCCTGCCCTGAGCAAGGCGGCCGGCTTTGTTTCACAGGCCAGGAGGCTGCCCGCCGTTTTCAGTCGGCCTGCCAAATTCAACATATGCTGAGGGCAGGCTGGAGGCCACTTGATCGCTTTGCCACTCACCACGATCAAGGACCGGACGCCAGCATCGATGCCGCCTGCCGCAGGCCCCTCGCCGAGCGGAACCAAGGCACGCACCGTACCGGCAGCGCTGAAATCCCTTCACAGGATCTGCTGCCGGTTGCTTGAAAAATTTGCTGGAACTGGGCGCTGTTGCACGCGCCAGCGCCGGCTGGGCCAATGAATCGATCGATTCTTCGATCTTCCCCTGCCTGACCTCCGAATCCCTCGGTGACCTGCCTCTGCCCAGAGCCCGCGGCGAAAGCCGCCCAGGGCTGGCTTGTGGTGATTACCGCACAAGCATCCCTTCGCCCTGCTTGAGGGAAACTGGCTTTCTACCGGCCGGTCAGGCCCTGGGGGCAAAAGCACCTGGCAGCCTTTGATTGCCCTGAATCTTTTGCCGTCAATCCGCGCGGGCGGATTCCGGCCCAGGTCAAACAGGTGGCCAGGGCCGCCTTGCCTTGGGAGAATTCCCCCGGAGGGCGTGGCCGATGACGCAACGCCCCGGTGGCTTCTGAGCTGGCTGCGCCTTCGCGCGCCACCGACCGCAGCCGGGTGCTGCAGCGCCAATCTTCAGTGAGGTGCTGCCCGAAAGTTGCAAGGTTAGCCCGAAGCCCTGGATCCACAGCCTGGCGGGCGTAGACAGAAGCCTTTGCTCCTTGGTGCCTTGCCAATCGCTTGCACTACGGCCGATCTCTGGAATCAGCATGTGGCTGGGTGCTGCTTTGCTCACCGAGGGCAAGGAATCGGGGCCCAGCCGTGCGCCAACCAAAGGTCAGGGTCGACCGGCTATCTGATGTTTGCCACGGCACCAGTCGGGACTGGCCCCCTGCTGCCCCCAGTCAGCGCACGAAACTGGAGCAAATCCCGCAAGCACCCTCCCTTGAATCCAGCGCACTCAACAATCGCGGCCCGCTTCGTACTTTTGAGCTCAAGACCGATCTGGTAGTGGGATGGCGCAGGGCCCGCGGCCGCCGAAAACCAATTGGTCCGGTCAGACCATTTCCGGTGTGGGATCAGCGGTGTTCAGAGTTTACGGCTTTCTTCGTCGGGAAATTTCCGGCCATGTTCAGGGTGGAGGGGCTTGGTGCATGTTCCAAGCTCGCTCAAGGCGACGGAACTTGGTACGAGTACCGCTCCCGCCAAAAAAAAAAAACCGGGCTGGTCGGTCGGGGCAAAAAGAACCGCCCCCGCCACCTTTTACAGGCTTCGGAGATTGTGGTGGGACGTTGGAGATTTTCAAGGGAAAGGTGGGGGATGTGCTTTGCGGCCAATCAGAATTCGGATCTGATCGTTCGTCGGGGGAAAAAAAAAACCCGAGGGGGAAAGGGGACCCAGAACGGCCGAAAAAGCCGTTTTTTCAGGGCCCAGGATTTTCTCCTTCTTTTTTTTCTTGT
>Ga0163217_1106732_pt1 | contig 13973 bp, 6 predicted proteins | sample SynspAceP_FD_185933 | JGI IMG/M metagenome (GOLD analysis project Ga0163217, IMG submission 185933) | Saline lake microbial communities from Ace Lake in Antarctica - Synechococcus sp. Ace-P (PacBio error correction) | ecosystem: Environmental > Aquatic > Non-marine Saline and Alkaline > Saline ... | reverse complement strand
AGCCAAATGCTAAAGATCTTATCAGAATTTGCGATCTTAATTCTAGGTAATTGCAAGCAATCAATTTCACGACGATGGCGTATAGGCCGAGGCCACGAACTCGAAGCCAAAGAAAGTTGGTGCTCCGTGCGGAAGACGGATGGCGAGCAGATTTTCAGCAATTGATTTTTCAGTTTTTGACTTGAAGCTATTTGACAACAGTCATTGCATATTATTGGCTTGATGGTAGCAGAAATGCTGCTACCTACATTTTAATGATCTTTTTGAGAAAAATTCTGGAATTGAAATTACGGGTTTTACTCAGATTGGAATTCTTCAGCGGATTGATATGTATTGATGTTACCATTTTGGCGGGAGAGCCTACCAGGCATTGTTCTCTCCAGTCTCCGTCCGAATGCAAGGTCCTGAAGGGGAATTCTTTCGAATAATTTTGGAAAAACAAGCATTGCGAAAAGGCCTCGTTGCCTTTCAGTTTTTTCATCTCTTTTCTCCTAATTCGCGGCCACGCTGATCATTGGTCAATCAAATGAAGGACGATCCGGAATTTTGACCTTGGATTGATCAAAAGAGATGGTTCTTATGGTTGATGGCCCTTGATTTTTCCTCACAGAGTTTCACCACTTCGGTGGAGGAGAGTTTTTAAGCAAGCCAGAGCTATATCGGGCCAAGCCCTTTTGCGCGACCGAAGTAGGCATCAGCAGGGTATTTCAGATAGCCACTTATGGCGAATAATTGCTTTTAGGTCAGCAGCTTTTGTCCTAAGGAAGATTGGCACCCAATTCAACTATCGGTTATCAATTTTGTAGGTGGAGATGTACACCAAAACAAATGGATTTGAAATCTTGGAAGGTGAGATTTGAACCAAAGTCCCGGCACCGAAACTCTTGCTGGCATTTCTGATTTAATGAAAACCTTTGCAAAAGCAATTGAACTGGGAAGATCCAACCATTGAAATGTTGGATTCCATCACGCTTTTGAACCACATCAAATCGTTAGGTGTGTGTGAAGGATTTCCATCATCCTTCTTTGTATAAAACCATTAGAGCCAGTTTCTTAATAGCTAAAGCCAAAAAAATCGCAATTTAGTGGAATCAATTAACTGATGATCCATCTTCCACCAATCCCCAAAGTTCATGGATAAAGGAAAACTGGGAAATGACTTTTGAAGGCTTTCAAGCAGTCTATGGAATCTGGAATGGAAAGACCTTTCCATCGGGAAATTTTCACGTTTAGCTTTATGGGATGAGACGGTGCAGGAGCAAATATAAGCAGATGAAGCGGCTAGGGGAAAATGGTATTTATAGCTTCCGGGATTTAGCGATTTTGATTTGCGGCGATGGGTCTTTTTGCTTTGCACGCATTAAGCATTATCAGGGCGAACCCAAGGAGATCGGGATTCGAAAGTGCTTGGAGCTTTCGAGTTGGCGTGTCAGCTGGATGGTTTAACAAAGAGTTCCTTACTTCATCACTATGATCGGAAGTAATAGTGGCTCTACCTGTCTGAAGTTGAGTATGGTGATGCAAGATTGGATTTTCTCAGTTTGCCATAAAGAGAATGGCCTTCTTGGATCAGTTTTGCTATGCTGGCCCCTAGGAGAATTGGATTTACACTTTTGATCGTTGTCCGGCCCAATCGTGTCGAGCTACGCAGATGAATTCCGGTGGATACTTTGGAAAGACGAGTGAGGGATGTATAATGTTAGGATTTAGATGTAGGATATAATATTTGAAGTCAGAAAGCTGAAACAAGAAGGCTAAAATCCAAAAGGCTGAAATTGGCGAAGCTGAAAATGATATCGGAAAAATACCTTGAATCTCACAGTGACTAACCTAATTACACAGAAGCAACAAAAACAATATGAAGTAGACCTACCTATGGCTGGCAAGCGACGGCGACTCCTGAAAAAACGAATAACCGATAACCGAAAAGCCTTAAAAAATAATGCTAAAAAAACTTACCTAACCATCGCATTTAGAAATCTCCGAAGGAAACAAGCTTTCGGTCAGGAATTCATCTCTGGTCTCTCGCTAGGGATTTTCTATATGCTTTCTGATTTTTATGTAGTCGTTCATTCGTATAGCTTTGATCGTTTTTCATCCCGATGTTGGATCAATCTATCGGTCAATTACGTTGACTTGATTGGGGAGCGGAGGGCTCTTTTCCTAATTCAGGTCACTCCCGGGCCATTGGGTGAAGGTGATTGATTAGCGAGGTGCCGGGAATCGAGGCAAAAAGGTCGGACTTATACCGGTTACAATACTTGGTCGTGATCGACAACTCGTAAAATCTTTGGAAGGTCGAACTATGTGACTTTTTGCGGATCCCGGGGTTTTTTTCAAGTTTTTTCCTAGAAATGGCTGGCAGGAAATCCTCAAAAGTATCCTTGGTTCAGGCCCAATTTCACTGGTTAATTTCTGAAAACCAGCCTTCATTAAATATTTTCCTGGCTCAGAAGCAAACGATGTGCTGGGCAAGGAATTACTTTTTAATTAGAAGCGGATTAGCATTTCAAGCCCAAATCACTGGCGTAATGCAGATTATACAGAAACACTGATTTCATTTTCAGGACTTTATCTCATTCAGCACGATCCAAACGGAACTTAAAGAGTGGTATTTGAGCATTATCAATGGGACTTAGTTGCAATTCGATGTTCGCAGCTTATTTATTAAGGTAAATCTTGATGTGGAGTCAGGAAGACAATTGACGAGCATTAATCCCATTGGGGTTGAAAAAAAAAAACTTCAGCGATTGAGGGAAGATGTAAGCGAAACCTCCTTTTTACTGAAAGCGGTGGCAAATGCACTTTCGCAAAACTATGCGAATGATCAAATTTTCAAAGGCTTTTTTTAAATTGGCTTGATTTGCTATCGGCTTGATTATATGGTTGTTGGCTAGTTTGGAATATTTATTCAATCATTGAAACTGCAACAAAGCGATTCAAATCGGGCCAGGGAAGTGGGGATAAGAAAGGACGATCGAGAGGAAGCAGAGGCGAGTGATTCTTCAGTTTTGACAGGGACTTTTTTCTTTTAGTTCTTGATAAGCACCCTTCTGGCAATGTTGAGTTGTTGGAATGGATTAGAATCGCTTTTTGGCTTCCTATTTGCCACAGGACGTTGTCTTGATTGACTTGTTCCAATTCAAACCTTTGATATTCGACCTTCGCTTTCCGGCTTACGCAACGCTAATCAACAGGATTATTCCCGCGCTGATTCTTTTTGGTATCAAGCGCAGCGAGCATTGAAAGGGGATTTTGCAAAGATGGGGAAGTTTTCAATGGGTAATTCCTGCGAAAAAAATCTGGACTATTCTTCAGTCACTCCTCCATCGCTTTTATTTTGTTTTGTATTGAACTCCACAATGAAGTTTGTTAACCAGCCAGCCATTAGGTTATTGAAAAAGGAGGCTGTTCTTTATTCAGGTCTTCCTTTTATGTCAGATCCTTTGGAAAATTGCCTCCCAACTTCAAAAGTCGCCTCAACCAAGAATCATTTGTTGCTTGCAACCAGTCTAAGTGGAAGTTTGGTTTCTTCGGAACAGCCTTTGGACTTCAGATGCATACATCCCAGTGGGATACGACCGAAAAGCCAGATTTATTTCAAGTGATGAATGTGGACTCAGCTTTTTGTTCGGGTAAATGGGAAATTCCACTATTAGCTGCACCAGTGCATAAACTAGCAAAAACCGATATTATAGTCAATGAAAACTTTCTTAAAGACGGCTGGAATTGCCCTTCAAGAGAAGAGGCGATGGCGTTAAAAACGATTCGGCATAGCGAACAACAAATGAAGATTATTGGAGTGATTGGGAAATTATCACTCACGCACGCTGCGGGAAGAAAATCAATAACCAATGCTGAATGAAGCAAGAATCCAGCTATTACCAAACGTGAGTGTGAAACTTACCCGTGATCAGAATTTAGCGAGGCCAAGCAAACCTGGAGGATAGTTTATTCAATCGATCTATCCAAATGAAGAAGCTTCCTTTAGGTTTTCTGGATGAGCCAGATGAGAATTCTATGCCGAATATCTCAAAGATTCGAAATGTTTTAGGCTTTGCCTGCGGATTAGCTATTCTTATCTCCTGCATGGGATTGTTTGGACTTCTTCCTTTCAACTATAGCTTCAGGCGAACAAGGAAATCAGCATCCGCAAAAAAGTATTGGGAGCCACCTTACAGCAAATTATTTTTAATCACCAAAGAATTACTCGTGTTGTGGGAATATCCTTTATCACGCGGTTTTTTCCAGCCTATTAAATTTCTTAAGTCGCATTGGCTCGACGGCTTTAATTTACTCGGATTGAGATGCCTTTCCTGATCTTTCCGCAGCAGGACCTGGGGTGATGGCGATCTGTCTTGATGATCGTAGGTAGTCATGCTTATGTAGCTTTTCTTCAAAGGAAATCCGGCGAAGGTGTTGAAAGCGAGTAGGTTGGAATCAGAAACTGAAAGTTGAGAAAGCTGAAGGAATTCGGATTTGCGGCAATGGCGAGGAGGAATGGTTGAGTATCTGTTTTGTTTTTCTTTTAGTATAAGCGAGAAAGGAGCGAAGCTATCGTAACTGAAAAATTAAAATTCCTTCCAATTTAATTCTTATCTGCTTGGGTGAAATATGATCATCGAAGGACGAAAGGGACTTTAGTAAAGGATGATAAAGTTATTGTTCTGGCGAAGCAAATACCGGACCGAAACTGCATTTGATTTTTGCTTTCAGCTATGGAGAAAATCAAGGCCTTATATGATTATGCACTGTATTTTGCTGGATTGATGCTGCCCGGCGGGATGGGATTACCATTTTAGAAAGCCTTGCGGAGCAAAAACAAAACCAAGATGGCGTGATAATCATTTCTGCTTAAAAAACTCCTTTGGGAAGATAAAATTAAAGGACTGGCCATCGGAGCGGATTGATTACCTTTCCAAACCCTTTATCATGCTGAGTTGCTCGCGCGAATTCCATTCTGTTTGATTCGGAGAAACAGTTTTGACCATCGAATCAAAAACTGTCCAAAAAAGATCTTGTCAATCGACCTGCTCTCCCAAATCTGTTAAAATCCAGAATGATCACTAAGTCTTGACTAAAAAAGAATATGGATTCTGCTTTCTTTTTTTCATTGGAAACAAAAGGTCGGGAGTACTGTCTAAAAGGCACTGGCTGAGCACTTTCGGGAGACTTTGCGGATTATGTTTGATAGCCATGACTTTTCTATGCTCATTGGTCAAAAACCTCAAGCGTAAGCTCAACGAGCATGGGACTATGTGGGCAATATCTAAAAAAAACTATCTACGGGACAGGCTACAAGTCGGGAAACTATGAAAAAAACTACTAGATCGGCCTTTTAAAAGCATTTACTATTTTTCCTTAGTGATTTTTTGGAGTATTTCCAGTTGTATTTCTTGGTGGTAGACTGGATTTGGGGACGTACCGATTGGATGATCATTAATCTTAACGATCGGGATCGCATAGCCAATCAAACTGGGCAAGTGGGAATCAAATCAGATGATTTGGAATCCATCCTCCAATCTGGAATTCACTTCAGCCAACTTATTTGTGATTACCATTCGGAGAGTCAAAAATCCTTAGGAATAGCATCTACGAAAATCACCAATTCAATGAGTTTGAGAAGGAGTCGGGGATCGCTTTCGAGCTTGAAGATCTGTGATCGAAAATCAACGGGAACCATTTATCTCAATGTAGAGACCCAATTTAGAAGAAGCTTATGAGCACTTTTGCAATAGGTTGGTCACCTTTTTTCTGTTTCTTTTGATTTTGGTTTTCGATTATCCAACTCAAATTAAAAAATCATCCTCTAATAAAGTCTGGAGTCCATTTATACGGACTTTGGATAACCTTATCTGCCTTGATTCTAAGTTGCAGGGAAGAAGTAGAGTTGAGGCTTCAGACATTCGGAAGAGTTTGATAGATTGCAGCGGAACGCCTTAGCAGCCTGGATTGCTTCCAATGTCAAAACCTATTCCCAAAAAAGACCTTTAATTTACTAATGCCTCCCACGAGTTGCCAGACTCCAATACTTTGCTCAAATCCAAACTGGAAGCTTTTGCTCCAGCATTTCAAAGCTTAATGAAAAGGAGTCTGAAATGATCCAGCAATTCCAAATTCCCTTTGGCAATGGTTGACTCGAGTCAATTTAAAAAACCTTCCTTCTTCTTGGGCAAAAATAGAAAACGGCCAAGTTTGAGAACTAACCCTTATTATTTATGGAGAAATTGCTCCGATCAAAAAGGTCTGGAACTGTTTGAAAGGCTATTTAGAGGAGCGTTGAATTGTCGTTTTCATAAAAAACATTTGAATTCGACTCTAAATTTAGGGAAGTGCGTTTTTTAGTTTGACACGCTCGTCACTTAATCTTTTTTTTCAAATTGCCATTCGACATTAGTCCTTTGGGGTAGCGAAATCCTAGTTGGATTGTCGGCAAGAAATGATCGTTTTCAAGAATTTCAGGAAAGGACGTCTGGATGATGAAGCCCTATTCAAGCGTTTTACTATGTCTACCTCAGAGACCACCAGCAGTGGATAGGCTTCGCCATTGTAAAAGAAATCTGTAAGCTTCAGGCTGCGTCGATTGACTTATGATTTTGGAAATTTAATTTTCATGTTTTCACTCTGGAGGGTTCTAAAATTAAGAATCTATCTAAATTCATATAGGAGCTTAGACTATAATTCAAAACTCCAATCAGCAAGTCATGAAAAATGTTCTTATTTAATTTTTTGCTATTGCAAATGTTCAATTGCTTGGTAGCAAGTGGCCAAAGTTAAAAAACTGATTACTCCTGCAGCGTCAAGGAAGCATTTTGCAAAGAAATCTTCCCAGAGGTCAAAAAAAAAGTGTCCTGCGGAATGGAAAGACGAATCCAGGGGAATCTGATTCAAATTAAAGGAACGGAGTACTCTGCAAATTTCACAAAACTGATGGGGGACTTGCGGGGAAACGGAACATGGACTCAAAAAATCTGAATTACCTTCCTCAAGTCCTAGATTTCTCAATTCTGATTATTAAAGAGTATAAAGATCGAAGGAAATCGAATCAGCCGAAACTCCTGACTCCAAACTTATTGAAGTCATCGTAGAAAAAAGGTGAGGAGGGCATTGGGAATTTTGATTTTTGGATTTCCAATGGAAAATTTATTGAAAGAAAGCTTGTAATTGAAGAAGATGAAGATTATAAAAACTATTCTTTTGCTTTGCGTTTTTAGGGTTGTCTCAAACTCTTTTTGCACAATCAACGAAAGTAAAAATTTCAGGTAAAATCATTGACAAGGCTTTCTCAAGAAGTCTTGCCTTATGTCAATGTACTCCTTAAGAAAAGTAGTGGCCTCCACTTCGTGACGGGTTCAATTTCAGATGAGCGGGCTGTTTATTCTAAATGAAGTACCCAATGGGAGTGTTTTCCTGGAAGCAAGCTTTTATGGTTACGGAGTGCTTAAAAAACGCCTGTTTTTTGTGGGGGGCCAGTTTCACCTTTCGGGAAATTTGGAGAGCTATTTTTAACGCTTCAATCCCAAGATTCTGAATTTGAAGTAGAAGTCCTAGGACAGGCTGATTGGTTTTAGGAAATAAAATGAACAAAAAGGACCGTATTGATCTCTCTTCAGAAACATAAGGTCAAACCGGTGCTCAGTATTTCAGCCATGCAAAACCTTGCCGGGTTGTGGCTATCCGGAGGGAAAAGGTACAAATCCGCGGGGCGCAATGATCGGATTCTCGGTTCCTGATTGACGGAAAGGCAAAACCCGCTTTGACGGGTTTTGAATCAGTCTTGGACTTGATATCTTCTGCTTCGCAGTAGAAAAATCGGAAAATCATTCAACAACCCATCGGCTAAGTTTGACGCAAATGAAAATGGAGGAATAATCAATATTATCCTCAAAAAATGAACCAAAAACAAGGTTGCGTAATGGAAACGGTTAGGAATGGCAATTTGGAGTGGGGCATTAGTGAGAAAAAGCCAATTTGCCGGGAATCCGGGACCTCATTATGCAGGTTACTCCAAAATCAACCCTTCTATTCACTGAACTTTAGAAAGAAGAAACTTGGAATTTTTTCTTCCAGGGCAGATTAATCTCACCACGCAAACCTTGAATAAAAAAATGAGTTTGTAGTCCGAACTATGACGATGAACGGTGATCAATCAGCACGTAAACGAAATCGAACACCATTTCCTTGACGACTCGAGCTGGAGTGGATTGGCAAATTTAACGCACAATACGCTCACCCATTCCGGACTTGATGGAAGTGAGAAAATAATTACCGAGTGAGATCCAGCCTTTTATACACTAAAGATTTTACAGAAGCAATTGCCGGCTTTGCTAGTTTCTTGAAGATGAGTAAAAACGGACTGTAATGGCCACGCGCTTTCCAGCCCACCAATTTGCTTGATCGGACATACCTTTAGCTGCAGGGATTAATTTACACTTTTCATAGAGAAGACGAACAGTATTTTTTTACAAATAACACTTCCCACTTTTTGTAGGGCAAGATTTTTGCGTTCAAAATGCTGTCAGATGAGAATGTGATCGATTTGACCTTGGATTATGTGAAGCCACTACGCTACGGAGGTTAGAAACAGGGAATGAAGTGAATGAAGACCGGTTGGATTCCGACTAACATGCAGTTTTCCCAGGATTAAACTCGCCGATAGATTCTGCCGCCGGGGAAGCTGCCCACTTACGCGAGACTATAACCGGCGGTCATGGGAAATTACATTTTTGAGCAGCGGAAGTTTGAGGCTGAATTGGCATTGCGTGTTGAATTATGTGATTTGATTATCAAGTCAATTCGGGAGATCCTACCTATAAAAGTGAACGGCATAGCTACTTCCAGCCGTTTCCAATGCCCGTAGTTTCCTATAAAATCACATGCATTTTGATTTAAGCTGGGACGGATTCTATAATCGTCGCGTTGATCGACCAAACGACGGTAGATATTCGGATTTTTCCAAAATTTACACGATGCAGAACATTCAAAGTGGGGTTAGTTAATCCTTGCTTTGAAGCCTCAGTTCACTAATTCCTTTGAATTAGGATGGAAAAAGGCTGGAATTCGGGGTTACTTTGTATTCGGCAAGTTCATCCAGGATGGTTGATCAGACGATACACGGATTTCTACCACTGTACCAGGAAAGTCGTCTCAATCTATGCCATTTTCCAAAATGCGGATAAAAGCTATAACTCGGGCTTGATGATCTGGAATCAAGACATTAAATTGATTGGGTATTCATTTGAGTTGAACCTTACTGGGTTACAATAATAGAATAGATGCCATTCACAGTGGAAAATCTCTATCCAAAGCCCCATACTTTTACCGCTGAAAAGCAGGAGATTTTCTCAGGAAATATCAATTGGCGATTCGAAGTTTAAGTTTTCGGATAAGTTTATCGGTCAAGTTTCAGCGATTTATTCTGGGCTCCCGATATTATACCAACAGGGAAGGATTGAGGAAACGGCTTTTCCTTGGATGCGGTGGTAAGAAAGTTGTTCAGGGAGGTAAGGAGAGGTATTTTTCAATGCCACAGATCTTTTCAATACCATTGGTGATTTACAGACCATCACCGGAAAATGGACTTTAAACTATACCAGCGCGGATTATATGGAAAAACTCAGGTTTTTCGAGTAGGGTATCTATAGCGCAAAGGTTTTACGATTGATTTTATAGATCCGAAAATGAAAGACTTGAAAATATAAATAGGTGGCAGAGATTACCTGATTTTCTGGGTTATGAAAATTGTGGGCAACTACTCAGGGGGATTTAGGGAGACTATTTGTCTATACTTTTGGCGCTTGGATATGGTACAGGTAGTTGATTACATCGTTTTCTTTATTTCGGTATTATTGATCCAGCTGAAGCTCTAGAAAGTTTAATCCCACTTTTTCTATTGGTTGGTCCATAGGTCGCTACACCCCTTGGGGACAGAAGATTTCAGACTTTTATTGATCGAACTCTAGGCTTAGGATATGTTGGTAGTTTATTGTTGTTTTTTGGGCTTAGTTTACGCTTTTCATATGGAATAGAAAGTATGGGCTACCTTGGGCTGTATTTCCAATCCTGGCGAAAGAAAGAGCCTTTTATGGCTGGCCATTCTGTTTTCCAAAATAGTCTTGGAACTGCTTTCGTGATTTCTTGAGTATATCGTAGGTTATCCTATTTGAGTGGGGCATTGGTGACGGCGGAATTATTGGTTATTGTGGCTGGGATCCATTATTTCACTTTCTTTCAATGAAGTCCAATTTTTGTTTCTGGATGGCTTTTTTCACTCGACCATTTGGAGCTACGTTTGGAGAAAATGTTTTTGACGAAACCTCTGAGCAAGGAGTGGGGCTTGACTTTAGGGGACTTTAAATTCCTCTATTGTGGCCATCGTTGATTTTAGCGAATCTTATATATGTTTTCACCGAGGGGTTTTAGGCCTAATTAAAAGCCTCCTAGGATTTGCTAAATACTCAATTATTAGTTAAGTGTCCCTGGAAATGAATGATAAATAATATGTCTATCCGTAATAACATCCCGAGGCCTAATTTCCTGAGGAATTCTTAGCTGTATGGGGTTTTAGTTCAGTCAAAAATTGAATCTTGAAGGATTTAAATAATGGACAGATTCTTTTTAATGCCCATTCCCATTACTTGCACATAGCCAAAGTTATTGCTGATTTGGATTTTAGGAAACCTCTAATTTCCAAGTCAAGATTTTCGTTTTTTAATCGCCACGTGATACTCAGGGGAAAACACTTTTTCTTTCTATAAAAAATCTAGGAACCTCCCATCCGTTGTAAATAAATTATTTTTAAATAAAGTTTTCAAGTGGTTAAAATTTAGATGAAATTAGTATTCTTGCAAAACGTAGGGTTAATCCTGCGCTATCTGTTTCACTATTTTCAGCATGAAAAAAACTAATCGTATTCCTCTTTTTTATCACTGTTTACTTTAGCGCTTCATCTGTTTATGCTTCAAAAGGCTTCTTAAAGAGAAAGGGTTTGTCACCCTTTTTCAATGGAGAAAATCTAGACGGGTTGGGTGGGAATAAAACCTCTTTACAGTGCAGAAAACCGGGAATGAATTGTAATTGTTCCAAAAGGTGAAGGAGGAGGCAATTCTGTTTACACGAAAAAGCAATATGGAGATTTTAATTCTTCGCTTCGAATTCCAATTTGACTCCCGGAAGCAAATAATTGGTTAGGGATTCACACTTCCTTTGAGGGCGATGCAGCCTATGTAGGGTAAGGAATTCAGATTCTAGGACAATACCTGCGGATAAATATTAAGGATCTCCAGGAATATCAATTTCACGGTTCGGTCTATTGGAGTCTATTCCTGCAAAAAAAAAGGGTTTCTTCAAACTGTAGTAGCAATGGATTCAGCAAGAAGTGATCGTTCAAGCATCCTTAAGATAAAATCTTCCTTAATGGTAACTGTTCATTTTGGAAGGGGACTATTGGGAAAGCGAGGCAAAAATGGAGCACTAGGATCATAAGATTCACCCTGGCTTGCAAAGATCCCAAGGTCATATTGGATTTCTAGGTCAGGGTGACTGTGGTACATTTTAAGAATATTAGGAATTAAGAAGTTATAGAGAAGGGGATGGAGGAGAGGAGAAAAGAGATTGGAGATAACGGAGACTAGCGAGGCTTTAGCATCTCCGCACGAGTGACTGAAAAAGAATTAAATATAACCTGTTATTCATCTTTATTTTTATTCTGAAACTAGGTGTGACTACCACTACTGGTGCAATAGCGTTTTAGACATTAAAAATTGTAGAATTAAACATAAAAACTAAATGAGTAAGAAATCACAATTTATTCAGCGTCGGAATTCATTAAAGAAAACCGGGCCCTAGGATTGTTCGGATTAACTTTAGGGGCCTGCTGCGTTTGCGGAATATCAAAGCAGTGTGGCCACTTCGGGAATGCAGCATATTGGTGTAGAAATATGGGAATGGAAGATTCTTAAAAGGCCATTTCTTCACATGCAATGGTCGAAGTGACTTGCACTTTGTGAGTCCGTAGCAATTAATTCTCTGCTGCTGCATCTAAGCTTTTCCCAAATGCGAAAACTTATGGAGATTATCGAAACTATGCTGAAGGAAAATGAAGATGAGAATCGATGCAGTGATCGTCTCAACTCCACGATCATACCCATGCGCCGGCGCTCCGATGATGGCAATGGAAAATGGAGAAGGCCTGTTACTGTCAGAAGCCCTTGACCCATTATGTGGTTGAAGCTTCGGAAGAGGAAGGCTTTGGCTTAAGAAGAAAAATCTGGTCACTCAAATGGGAATCAGGTTCACTCATTTTACGATTACAAAATTTAGGCAAGCTTTTGTCAGTCAGGGATCACGGGAAAGTAATACCGTTCGTGCTGGTTGGTCTCCAAAAAAAATTGGGCTATGATGGCCAGTACCACTCGGAAGTGATCCGATTCCAGAGACCTTGGATGGAATCTGTGGCTGGGAACTTCTGCCGAGCGTCCGTACAAAGCAAAAAAAAAAAAAAAAAAAAAAAAAAAAAAAAAAAAAAAAAAAAAAAAAAAAAAAAAAAAAAAAAAAAAAAAAAAAAAAAAAAAAAAAAAAAAAAAAAAAAAAAAAAAAAAAAAAAAAAAAAAAAAAAAAAAAAAAAAAAAAAAAAAAAAAACGTGTATCATCCAGCTTAATTGGAGGACAATTAGTTGATTACGGCTGCGGAACCATGGGTTGATAATGGGCGTTCATATTTTGATACGGCCTATACAATGCACTTTGCACTTGTGTGCTCGAACGACATCATGAAATTGCCGGGAGCCAAAATGGATTTGGATTTCCTGTAAATAATACGGTAACCTAGAATTTCCTGAAACGCCATTTACTGCAGAATCCTTGAAGTGGTATTGGTATGATGGTCCAGAGCGCGCCACCAAAGGCACGAGGACTTGATGCTTCCAAACGGGGAAGAGCTTTCCTGATCAGGGGGCGATGTTTATCGGGGAAAATGGACGTATTTATATTGCCCGCACTTCAGGGCAACTGCCTCGCAAAATAGGTTCGATGGGGAAGTATGTGGAGATGGATATTCGAGTCTTTCAACCTTGGCAAACCGGTGAAAGATATGCTTTTCTTTGAGAAGTAAGAAGCAACTACCATTCAGTTTGTAGATGCCTGCCTTGGAACTGGGGAAACAAACCGCCCCTTTCGATTATTCTGCAAAATTAACTGAGGAGATTCTTCTCGTTGGATCGGCCGGACGCTTTCCCTAATGGAGACCCGAACTGGAACAGTAAAAAAGCAAAGTTTTGCGGAAGAAGAAGGGCAAAATAAGTTTTTAAATGGCAAATATCGGAAGTTCTAGGTTAAGGAATCAGGATTTGGACAATCAAGGCATTTTGAAAAAGTATTAAACACCTTTCGTCCGCCAGCGAACAAAAATGTTTTCGAAAGAAAACAAAAATTGTTTAGGAAATCTAAATAAATGCCTTCTTGAAGGTTTAATTCGGAGGCTTTTTTTTGATGGCATTAAAAAGTGGGAAAAAGATTAAAGAAGAATTGAGAATGGAGAAATAGAGTTAGAGACTGAGTACCACTTTCGGAACCCAAATTATTCCAAATCCGCCAGCGGCGGACAAGTTCTTTTGAATTTTCCCCAAATATTTTCAATCTTTACCCTTCATGGTTGGAAAAAAACTACTTAAAAATATCCTTTCGAAAAAAAACCTTCGGAAAGCGCAAGCTATATTTAACCGCCATTAATTCTTTTTGGATGACGAATCGCTTGATCAGTTTTTTATTTTTTTGCGATTTTCCACTTTTTTTACCATTTCATTTTCACGAATGGGAGGCTATTGGATCCGGAAATTGATTTGGAACTTTTGGATGGCCGACAAGGGGATTTATTTAAAAATCAATTCCAGGGGAAAAATTTTGTTTTTTCAAATTGGGAGGGAAGGATTTTGGGATTTTCTTTTTTTCCTTTCCTTGCCTTTTTTTTTTTTTTT
>Ga0163217_1026694_pt1 | contig 13974 bp, 14 predicted proteins | sample SynspAceP_FD_185933 | JGI IMG/M metagenome (GOLD analysis project Ga0163217, IMG submission 185933) | Saline lake microbial communities from Ace Lake in Antarctica - Synechococcus sp. Ace-P (PacBio error correction) | ecosystem: Environmental > Aquatic > Non-marine Saline and Alkaline > Saline ... | reverse complement strand
ATGCTTGTCCACGCCCAGAGCGATAATCGCAGCGACGCCGAAAACGCTCACTACAGACGGGCGCTGTGCTAAACTGCTGATCACGTTCTGCACTGCGTCCATGCCGACTGTAACTCAGGATGGATCTGGCAACAGGCTAAACGGCCACCGCCAGCTCCGATATACACCCCCGGAATCGGCCGCCAAACCTCTCCCAAGGCCTGATTGCTCCCTAACCCATCGGTCAATAGCCCCGATCCAACGTTGCCGGGAGGCCACGCAAGAACAACGGCTTCGTGGTTCGTGAGCGTTAACTTCATAGCGGTATTAAGCATCAACATCACTCATGGCTGCATGGCAACACGCTTTTGCATCCACAAAAAGGATATTATCTTGATCAGGAAAAAGCAAGGATCGGCAGATTTTCATGAGAGTGGGATAGAGATCAAAACCTGAAAAAGATCCCGCAATCCGGGGAACCGCCGAACGTGGGCGATCCAATCGCGTGCAGCTCCAGTACCTCACTGATGCGATGATAGCGATCACGCTCAGACGACGGTAAAATTCCTCATTTCTTTGCAGCACGTTCGAGCGCTGGTTCGAAAGTCTGCGGAGCCGGCTGAGGAGTCTCGACGGCGTCCGAGCCAGGAACCTCCTCGGACGCTTGAGCGCCGCCACCTCCCGCAGGCGGACGTTCATTCGTTTTGAGCTCAATGGCGAGAAGACCATGGCCAATCACCCAGAACCCCAAGATAGGGAGCTTGAAGGGAAGCCCCGTTAAAACCACCACCGCCAGCCCAGGAGGAGATTGCACTGAGCGGCCATCCCAATCGTGCGGAATTCAAAGAAAACTCTGAGAACTCACTACGTCGAACGGAGCCTGGCGTAAGAACCTGCGGAGGGTGCCACTGCCGGTCATGCCAAAAGAAACCCACCGCAACCTCCTACCGTCAGCGCATCACCACGTGCTCCGTTCTGCCGACAGCCTGAACCCCAGGCTCCAAATCCGAATGACCTCCCGACCAGAAAGGTCGGAAGTTCAGGAATGGCCAGATGCTGAACTCGTGACAGTGAGTGACCCTCAAAAACGAGTGGAATACTCCTCAGATACAAAGATGTCGCCCTCGCGCAGGTTGCAAGTGCTTCATCAATGGACTCCCGCCCGGCTTGCGGTTGCCGGTTTCGGGTTGAAGGCCACATAGCCGCCTTCTTCGGCTGGGCTCGAGCACGGCTGTCAGTTCCATGGACCTACGGGCTTTCACTCCCATCCTGACAGGGCTGGCACCGGCCGGAAGATCCCTGAAAAATTTTCTGAACCCCTCACACTGCCACCGCCCAGCCGATTAGAAGGCCCCCGAATCGCCCGCTGCAGCCGCCAGCGAAATCGCCATCGGCGTTCGCCTTCGTGGCTCACGTATCGGAAAAAAAAGCCGAGCACAGAAAAGGCAGCGTCCACGCCACCGCGCCATGTTCTCCTCCGCAACAACAACAGCACCGGCTGCCGCACTCGCGGTGATGATATACGCTGGCCCGGTGAAGCTTCGCGGGTGAGACTCTGCGCTCTCCCAGCTGAACTCGCGGGGGAGATGCGTTATCGTTTGTAAAGCGGTGGTGGGGAGAACAAGCGCTCGGACTTCTTCAGTGAGAAGAACACGTCGAGCGCGACGCCTCATCAAAAAGACCCCTCGCGGGCCCGGGGAAGGCGCTCGTTCAATAACCGCGAAACGCCGCGAACACTTCGCGCGGAGTAGCGGCCGTGGAGTTTCTCAGGGCAGCGGCGGGGCTGGTTCCCAGCGGCCAGAGGCCGCCAGCGAGCGGCGCCACCAGGAGGTCGGTGCGCTCCAGCAGCAGCGCGAGAAGCTCCAACCAGCTCGGCGCGAATGCGCGGCGCCCCAGAACGCGCACCAACGCTCTGCGAGGGCACATGGTTGCGGCCATGCCCCAGAGCTGGGCCCAGCAGCATCCGCCACTGGGCGTGGCAACAGGATCGAAGCTCGCCGGATCTGGCGCCAGCGGCCCCGCTGCGAGCTGGATCCACCAGCCGCGCAGCGCTGGGTCGTCGAGATGAAGCAGGCCGCCGCGATACCCGCCCCAACCGCTTCCTCATCCGCCGTGGGGTCCCCGGAGTGCCCCTGCCCCCACCCAAAACTCCCGCTGCAGCAACGCCCAACACCCCGCCACATAAAACTCCCAGGACTCCATGCGAGCCCCTCCAGCCAGCGCCGCCGCGAAGCAGGCCCCAGCGACGCATCTCGGCCAGGCAGGCTGGGCCGGCGGCTGGGCAGCGATTCGCGCAAATTGAAAGCACCCGCTCCGGGAGGACGCGATCGAGCTGGAGGCTGCAGCCGCGGGGAGGGAAGGGAAGCCGCTTCGATCTGCTGGCGCAGCTGGTCGCGCTGGCGCCGAGCAGGGCGCGGTAGCCGGAGGTCGTGGCGGAAACGGCGATGGGCCTGCCGATGAAATCGAGCACCGTAGCAGCTCTTGCCAGGGCAAGGCGCAGGGCCCGGCCGAAGCTGCTGCAGGAAACACGATGCCGCTCTCGGTTGGCCGCAGGAACAGCACGGTGTCGATCTCGGGGATGTCGAGCCTCGTGAACAGATTCCACCCGAAGAGGACCTGCAGTTCACCAGAACCTGAGGCGGCGGATCGTCGGCCGCGCTCGTCGCGGGAGCTCGAGCATCTAAGAGGCGGCGCGCAGCCGGCATCGGCGAACTTGCGGGCCACTCACCGGCGTGCTCACGCTCACGCAGAACCCAGGGCCCGCATCTTGTGCAGGTTGTGAATCTTGCTCTCGATTTCGCGAGGATCAGGCGCAGCGGCGTCGCGGCGTATGTAAAGGGTGAGCGCCTCGCTGGCATAGCCGTTGCGGCCCATTCGATCTGCGAAGGTCGTGCCGTCGTGAGGGCGCCGACCGTAGTCGCGCGGTTGGCCCCGAACCAATGGAGGATGTCGAGCCCGTCTGATCGTTCTGGAGTGCGGTTGAGGCCGAGCCAGCAGGACGCCGCCAGGTGGGCCAGCAGCGCTCGTAGCTGGGAGCGGCGCGTGGTGGAACTCATCAACGATCACCACGTCGGTCGAAACTGTGCCCGGCGCAGGCCTGCCGATCCATCGCGCAGCGACTGCCACCGCAGCGAACACATGGCGCCACTGGCCGTGGACGCTGGCCATCACCAGCAAGCTCACCGAAGGAGCCATCGGCAGCACCTGGCGGAGGTTGGCGCCTGGCGCCGGGCCAGGAGCGCCGTGGATCGATCTCCGAGAGCAGCCGGGCGGAGGATGCAGCAGGTTTTGCCCTGAGATGCCCGGGTGTGCAGTGGGCTCTGGAGCAGGGCCCACCAGTTGGTTCACCAAGGCCCAGCTGGTGGCTCAGGGTGGCGCCACCGCTCACGGTGCTCAAGGCAATCGGCAGACCCGCCAGGTGCCGGCCAACAAGTCGCGGGGCTTCCTGGGATCCAGGCCGATGTTTCGACCAGGGCTTCCTGCGAGTGGCCGCAGCTGCGCTCTAGTCCCTTCGGGAGGAAAGTTGCCGGTAGAGCTGGGGTGGCTAGTCGGTATGGGAAACCATGCCTCCTGGAAACTGTGTAGTTGCTGTGCGATCCCCAGCCAGGAATGGGACTGGTAATTGTTGCGATGTTCATGCGAATCCGTGGTAAATGAAAGCCCAGCATTGACCAACAAGCCGGATCTTGCTCCAGCAACAGATCGGCTAAGTGAAGGCAAGATCCGATCTGTTTCTTAGCGGAAGCAAAACGCACTGGATTTATTTGCGGAATCTTCCAATTACAAAGTTTGCTGAGGCAGGCCTGATCCTCTGTTTACGGCTGATATGTTGGTAAGTTGTTCCACTTGAGAATTTTAGGCAATGGCAAGAATGCCACCAAAGCTAATCATCATCATGGAGCTTCTCTGTTTGTTGAATATTCTACTTGCTGGGCCTCCTCACGATCTGGTAAACTGGAAACGGTATACATCCAAGCCTTCTTTGACTCACCAGACACTAGAAGAAAGCGCGATCATTTCCTCTCTTTTATTACTATTAAGCTCCGACCCTTTCTTGATTTGACTTTCCTTAAAGAAGATTCTTCTTCTTGGCCCCCTTTGCTTTCGGGCGGTGATTGCCCTATGATTCGCGAAGTGTTCCACAACACAAAGAGCAGCAGGAGATCAGGCGAGCAAATGCTGCAGAGCTTCAAGCCAACATTAGAAAGTCATCCAAGTCTATGAGACAAACTACAGTTTTTAAATGCCGTATCCGAGGGAAATGTAACATTTGATCCCTCTTTGCCAAAGTCCCTCTAAAGCGGCTATGAAAGAGTGAAGCCATGAAGAAGAATATACAAAAAAAGCAATTGCCAGCGAAATCTCCCTCTAGAATCACTTTAGGATGGTTAGAAGAACTTTACTCATTTAATGGAAAAATTCTTATTCTAAAAGGCTGATGAAGGAGTGACGGTTATGCTGACTTCAGGCAGCACTAAACCTCAGTTCACCATATGGTTCAATGCGAAAGATTTATACGTTGCCCAGACCTATATAACCGTTTATGGGGTGATGCGGAATAAGGATATGCTGAATACTATTTCAGCCATTAGACTTTCCTGCTGCCCTGGCTCACAACCAAGATTCAGCGGACGGACGGCGTTTGTTCCTTGGTCAATATGTGGTTGTTCCGCCCCTGATCTTGAGCTTAGGGTGAGCCGGGGGTATATGGCCAGAGCAACTCATTTCGATACCACTTCTTCTCTTTCTCTTATTAGAGTCAGAATATGGCTGGAAGGAGAGTCAGCTGCACTGATTAGGCGCAGCAACGACTGAATGCCGAGAGGAGAAGGCTACGCACACTCATGCCACCTTTTCTAATAACTATTATCCGGGAAGCCGCAAAGTTCAAGCGTAGGTTTTTCGTAACAAGCGTCTTTCTTCGCTGTGTCACCATTCCTATTTCCTTGAAATCTGATCCATATGGGGTGTGCTGGCCAAACCAGTCTAAGCACTCTAATACATCCGTACTGTACCGTGAGGGATTTCCGAAGCATTGATATTTCAGATCAACACAGGATAAAAGGAATGCCAGGGGTATCTGCAAGCTGGGTCTGTCTCGTCTTCTTCCTGGATCGTTAGGGCGCAAATCGGCGAGAATTCCAGATTGGTGAATAGAGAGATTATCATATGTGATTCGGGTTTAAATTGATTCCCATGTCGTGCGCAAAAATGAAGGCAACGCAAAGCTGACCTCGCCTGTGAGATCCAATTGTCCCTGTAGCTTGTCGGCGATGCTTCTCCAACCTACTCTTCGCGCTGTCACAGCCTTGCCGATTATAGACAACAAAGGCCTTATCTGCAAACCATAATCCCAGGCTTCTTCTACTGAAGTCAGATTTAAATCATGCAAGGGCAAAAGGAGCAAAGTAGATCGAGAGTCAGAAGCTAAACTTGCTGAAAAAGAGAGTCCAATATCAAAACTCGAAATTAAGCCACATTCCATCTTGAAAAATCTATCTACGATTCACGATTAAATGGCCCTAAGGCAAGAATCTACGGAATGTACTTCCTTTTAGGTGCTGGAGAGCCTTGTAGATGGATTCTGCCGCTTCATTAGGATTTTAGAAATGATTTGAGCGTCCAATTCTAATTACTGTCCAGCTTCTTGCATAAGCCTTTGTTTACCTGTCTATCTCGTTCAAATATCCTAGGAATTTTATACACCAAAACCCAGCGTTGGTTGGAAAAGATCTTCGAGTTTTGATAGTTTCGGACCTTGTGCTCATTTCCATGCCAGAAGTCTCCCATCCACAAAAAACTGCAGTTTATATTCATGATCGATTATATCAGGCCTCCTAAACTTCTTAGGTTAATCATCTTGTATCGAATGTCCATCCTGTGTAGAGCTCTTCTAAGATAAGTCTGGCGTTTATCTCGCCTCTTAATCTCCCCGCATGATCCGGGATGTCGTGGCAGCATCTGACTTGTCATAAGAGCTACATCCAGAGTGAAAATTCCATTATGAAAGCCAATTCTTTAGCGAGCTTGAACGGGAACTGGCTATTTCAAGACTGTTCATTGCGTGCGAAACGCGCTCCAAAGAAACTGATAGTCATCTGGAAACGTCTGAATGGTGCACTTTCACTTACGGGTCATAGTATCTTTAGTTTTCCATCATTAAAAACGAATCATGCCTTCACCACCACAACCCATGGACCTCCAGCTTTAATTGTTTTACCGGCGATCCAATAATTGATCCGGTGTGGACCTGGATAAGAAACGAGCACTGGTATTTCCTATATTGATTTAAAATAGTTCTGGGAGGTGGCTTCGCCATCGATAGTTCTGGCAGTCCCTCGATAGCATCTCTAACTGGTTGCCAAGGCTTCAAGTCTTTGGCGAGAGAAGATTACTTGTTCGGATTGGAGCTTTTTGCCTTGCTTATGCTTCTAATGTGGAGCGATAGGTTATGACGATCCAGTAATCACCAGAAACAAACTGAGAATAATGAAGCCGATGCCTCAGAACTGAGTGGAGAAGTAATCGGTGCAGTGGACAGTTCGGAGATGTCCGAACGAACAGCATTAGAACAAACCACGTTTGCGATTTGAGGATACACCCGAAGTCAGGGCCGCAATTCACAAGTTGCCTGGTAACGTAATAATCAGCTACAGTCTCGTGAAATGCGGACCTCTATTCGTTTCAAGCATGCTCAGCCCAGGTTTCATTTTTTTCCTTGGGATTTTGCACACTGATTCGAGCTGCATTTTCTACTAATCAAAGTAAGTTAGCAAACGACTTTCTTTAATAGGCCGGCTACATTCAAACCAAAACCATTTAGGCGTGCAACGCCTAACCAAGGCAAGAGCAGCGGAAACATATCCTGCTATCATTCATTCCACATGAATGCCTCCAGAGAAAATGGCTGACATGTGGCCCACAGCAAGCTGATCCAATGGAATCATAGTTCTCAAATAGCATCAAGCTTCAAAATGTAACGGAACATCATGGAGCCATACAGATTATCTTCCATGCTTGATTATTTGCGCCGTGAATTGCCCAGCAGCGAGCATTATGTCTTTAAGGTTGTCACCACGCTTTGAGTCAAACTCAACTAAAGTCCCGAGATGATTAAAACCAGTGCCATGCAGCCCCCAATCCATTCCCCACCACCGGCAAAACAGCTCAAGTGAGCGAGCCTTGACTGGGAATCAGGTTGCCCAACAGAGCGTGGGGATGCTTGGAGGCCATGCGCATATTGGTAAAGCCTCCAACGAAGCGCCTCCAGCAGGGGAGAGCTGTCCTGCAGTGCTTGAGATGTATCCTAGACAGACTCTAGGAAAAGCCCACTTTAGCATCAAGACTCCACCGTGCGGGTAAACGCTGTTGTGTAAAATGCGTAGTGATTCGTCCAGCCACTGATCTTGAACGTTAATGAATCCAGTCTCCAATATCCCTTCTTCCCCAATTCACCCCAGGCACTTACACCCCGAAGCTCTTCACAAATCACCCTCCGCCTTGGAATCCAGATGCAATGTGCATGAAAAAACCGTCTATCCAGCCTCCCTCGCCTGAAGTTCAGCCCCACGTTCCAGCCGCTGATCGTGGCCGTCCTGGGCGTCAGTGCTCCCTCTTAGCTCAACAGCTCCACCACGGCGTTCACTCGGCTGGTGCAAGCTCCAGGGAGTTGGCCACATTCGAACGCGGACCACCAGGCTAGTGCCCTCGCTCACGGAAGCATCCGGCGATTTGCAGATGCCAACCTCGTTCTCCAGCAGCACCCGGCCGCTTCCCCCATGCGCAAACACGCAATCCAACCTCACGTCTGGCGTCGCTGGCCCTGCCACCACCGCGGAAGCAGAGTCCTGCAAGGTTAGTTATGGCGGCGGAACCCCCCAGTTCCGGACGCTCCCATAACCAGGGTCAGCTGGATGATTCAATGTGCCAGTGGCGATCAATCCGGCGTATAAACAACGGAAAGATGGTATTTCAGAAGCGGTCTCGAGAAATGGCTACGAGACTGGTCCAAGAGAGGAAGTTGCAGAAACCTGCAGACTACTTCGCCATGTGCTGCTGAACTCTCCGGTTCCTTACAATAAAAGCAGCTCACCGCGCGCGCGCTATTAAGCGTCTTCAGGGTCGTTCGAGGCAGTCCGTTTAGTTCAAACATTGCGAATATTCAGGCGTGCTGATTACCTGGGATTCCCTTATATTACTGGTTTACAAGCCTGCGATCCCAACTATCAAGCCTGCTGCATGACATTGTTTCGAAAGACTTGTATCTGATTAGCCAGCTCCTGAATGTTGCGGCCGCAGACGCGACAGTTCGATCGTCTGTTCCGGAAGTTGAAGACATTCAGAGTTGCTCACCAAACCGCAGCCATGCAACCACGAGACCAGGAAACCTAGTAGAGAAAGCCTTCAGCAACGAGAGAGACATGTATCTCAGTCAACACTTGAAGAGAAAAGCGCTAATCGCTCGCTTGTTATTGCTGGTGAGCTCTTTGTCTTGAACTTTTGAGCGTGCAAGCTGATCCAAACCTTGGCAAAGAGAGCTTGCGAGAAAGTCAAAGCACACATCGCAAACGCCGGGGGATGGACCGGTTTGATATTCCTCGTATGAGGAGACTGGCGCCGATAGGGCTATTAAGTAAAAAACAAACAAAATGATGGGCGAGAAAACTTCCGTGCTTCGTATCAAGAAATGAACTTCGTGTCTGATATCAGAAGCATCTCCACTATCATCTCTACCGTTTCGTTTGGATCAATGTGAAGCCTCGTCTTTCACTCTTGCTGGTGCCTTCTCGGAAATCATTGCAAGCTTTCTCCTTCAAGCTAATCGTGGCAAACCGTTATCTATCTCTTGATCTGAGTTCACAGCACATCTCAATAGCTCTGATTGCTCGCAATCACACCCGGAACCCACCCCCGCAGGGTGCTCACAATCCCCTCTCGCCCGAAATTCAAGATTTGCCAATGGCATGGGAAACCCACTGTTCTGCCACGCCCCTCTCCTGGACTTTCAGCCCACATTCCGCCGTATCTTCGGCATCATCAGCGCGAGCTAGTCCCGACGGCGCTTGAGCACGCTCCACCACGCATTCCATTCCGCTGGTGCAACTCCAGCCCGTCGCCATCATGGCGCCTGGGGATCACCAGGCTGTTGCCCCTCACTTCACCGGGTAGCATCGTCGAGCAGAGCGCCAGTTCGTTCTCCAGCAGCACCGGCTTCTTCTCCTGCCTGTGCTGGTAGACTGGCGAGGAGTCCGCGAAATCGGTGCGATCCGTTGTTCGCGCTGCCGCATTGCATGGCATTTCTTGGATGATGTGACCACCTCAAGCGCACGGCCCGGGTAGCACGCGTACTGATCGAGCCACTGATCGGCTGCGGTTGCGCTGCCGCCGCCCAACAGGCGTTCGTAGGTCATGGCGTAGCTGTCCAAGCCCGTGAGTGTGAGTCGTCGATTCTGGGTCACTTCTCCCGGACGATCCTGAGGTCGGCACTGAAGACCGTGCGCCCCAGCCGAGCTCTGATACACCGGTGTATTGCGATTACAGCAGCCCAGCCCTTGGCAACCCGCGCCGATCTTCCTCTTTCACCGGCTTTCCCGGCGACCCTGACGCCCACGTTTACCTTCCATCACGACGGCTACCCACCGGAAGCCGCCTGCGCTTTGCAGTAGCCTGCGTGAAGCGCTGACGCCCCGGGTCCTTGTTGCCTTCCTGAAAAGCCAGCAGCAAGCGAACCCCTGGCCAGCCCCGAGCAGCCCCCGATGCCGAGTTATCGCTACGGGGTGCGGTTTCCCCCCCGGCACGATCCCCACCTGAGTGCAGTGTTGCGTCGGATTCTGTAGCAGCAGCTGATCCCGCTGCGTCCCATGCCGGCGGCTGCCTTCATCAACGGTTTCTTGCCCGTGATCAGCTTTGAACCCGGCCAAGCGCCTGCTGGAACCCTGAGCAGCGCGACCTGATTTCTTGATGCCGAAGAGCGTGTTCAACGGCCCATGATCGAATCCCCGATCGAAGGAGAGGACTTATGTGAAATCAGAATCGTCTGCGTTGGATTGCGCATCAGGCACATTCATCTCCATGCGAGGCCAATGAAAAGAGAGCAAAAATCGGTTTCCTCCCCCACTCTAACTAAAGCGAATCCACTCTTGATCTTCAAGCGTGTGGATTGCCATTCATCCAACCCGAAGAATACGAAGAGATCCTGAAATCACGGAGGAAACTCCGATTAACGCCGTGATCAAAACGCCCTCCAGCCAAGATCAACTTATAGGGCCAACCAAACAAGCCTCTTGACCCCATCCCTTCAGTGCCTCAGGCATCCCGCAGGCATGCAAGAACGTCTCCTGCTCGCGGCTGAACGGCCGATTCAGTTGGCACCCAATCAGTTCCCCAGCAGCGCAAACGCATCGCGCCCGCCTTTCATGCTCACAGAGCAGTGCACCCCCGGAAAATCGAAGCTGATCCAGTGACGGTCAACAGCTTGTCCACATGGGGTGGAAAAGCAGGCAGCGTTATGGCACCGCTGAGCCGCTCGCGGTGTCGCAATCCCGCCAGGTTGATGTGCTCGCCACCAGAAAAAATGTTGTCCGCTAGCCCGTGACCCGGCAGCCGGCTCCAGTCGACACCCGATTGCTGAACAACCCCTTGCCCCAGCCGCGCCTTGTGAGCGCATCGGCTCGGTGCTGCTTTCAGTCAACCTGCTCCGCAGAAGCCGTCGGCTACGCGCCAACCCAGACGGTATGGTCGTTGCGTAGCTGGTCACGCGTGAGGTGGCATCGTCTGCTGTCACGTCTTCGACCAGATCGCAGCGATGTTCTGCGCCGGCGGGGCTCGGCCCAGCAGTTCCAACCGCTGCGCGGAACCCTTCGGCTTAGAGCATGACGGTTGTCCGATGGCTCATGCGCATCCGCGCGCACGTCGTCGCGCAGCGTTCGTAGTGGGGGAGGGCGGGCATTGGAGCGATTGGTGGCGGTCGGGGGTCCGCCAGGTCCGCTTTGGGCGGCCCTCAGGCTGCGTCCTCTGGGATCCTTCTGTCATGGGCGCGTGGCGCTGGCAGCCAACAGGCTCCGGTGTGGTTATGCCGCCCCAGTCCCCTCATCACAACCAATGGGCAGGCCACGGCAAAACTTGGCCTCATCACGGGGGAACGACCAAGAGCATCCGCTCCAACCTTGCCACCGCGCTGCCATCACGCGTCACCACGTACGGAGTCCCAGCGTGAGCCCCTGTCGGCCCTGCACCATGATCATGTGGATAGAACAACGTCTACCTGAAAAGGCTAAGGTTGCTTAACGCCTCTGTTGATCCGTGGCTGCCACTCCTCGACTCAGCTGGAACTTGCGGTCACGCCCGACGATCAGTCGCTGATCGATCGCGCGGTTCCGTACTTCTGCGCCTCACCCGAACGACTTCTCTGCAGGCGGCCCCAATGCTCCGCCCGTGAGTGTGGTGCAGCAGCCTCCTGCAGCCATTTCGCTCTGAAAAACAGTTCGACTCTGTTTCTTCCCAGCTCGACGCTTCGCCCACCCATCGGATCGTCTAACAACGCACCATGACGCACCGAAAGCCCTGCGCCTGATGATCTGCAGGGCGCCGCAGCGTGGCGCAGCATCACAGCACTGTCGGCTTTGACTGTGCGATCCAAGCCTTGACCACTGGCTTCACAGGCGGCACTGGACAACCAGAAGGCGGGCGACGCGCAGCTCGTGGTCTGCAATGCGACGGACATCGTCAAGCCTATTGTTAGCCTTGCCTCCGGCTCGGTGCCCGTGCCTCATCCTCTGCGTTTTCAGGCGCAACATGCCCGATCCATTCCATGCTGGTGTTGTGGCGCGTTGGCGGTCTGGCCGCAGTGTCCAGACGAGCATCGCTCGCGCACTGCTCGCCGATGCGTTTAGCGGGTGCTGCAGCCAGCACACAAGATCGGCGCGCGGCATCTCGTTCATGGCAGGTCACGAAGCCCGCAGCTCTCTATCCAACATGGTTGTGATCCTCACCATCGAACCCCGACCACCTGCTGATCCGTCTCTCGATGTGGCGGCCACTGCCGTTCTGTCTGAAGCGGGCCAAGGGTTCGCTGGCCTGCAGGTTGCTGAGGTCGTCGAGCGCTTCTCGTCCTGGCACGATGTGTCACCTCCAGGCCGCTGTAGATTTCTGAGCAACAGCCCGCTTGCGCCAGCATTCGCAGCGGCCACGGCGCGGAAAGTGTGAGCGCTGCGCCCAAGCTGCAGCACTTTCATCGCGCTCGGGGCAACGCTCAGCCTATGCTACGAGGAACTTCGCTACGCCCCCAACACGGGAGGGTCTTGCGTAGCTGTCACGCCGTTGACGGTGAGTCGTCGATCGGGTCACGTCTTCGCCAGATCCGCCGGGCGATGTCCTCGTTGGGCGGGGCAGCTTGCGGCGGCCCACAGTTCCATGAGCAACCAGCGTGTTTGATCGATGGGCTATGCGCATCCGCCGCGTCACTTCGTCGCGCAGCGCTTCGTTAGCGTGGGGAGGTGGTGAGGGGATGGAGCGGTGCTGCGGCTGCGGGCCTTGGGCCAGGTCTGTGGCGCCCGTCAGGGCCGGAGCCCTGCCGGATCCCCTTCTGCGCGGGCGCGTGGCGCTGCCACCAACCAGCCCCTCCATACCCAAAAAAACCGATGGGAAAAGGCCATGGCAAACTTGTGCGACCCTGGAGCCGCGCGGCCCGGATCGGCTGTACTGGCGAAGGCACAGAATGGGCATCATGACCGCCAGCCAACCCCCAACGTCCAGCAGCGTTCGCAGTTGGCGCCCAAGCTTGCAGGCGCTCATCGCGTCCCCACTGTGGGGTTTCCCCGGGGGATTCTGCGGGTGTTGCTCGTGCACTCCAACGGCAACGGCAGCGAACAGAGCGATGTGGGACCTGCTTTGTGGATTCCCAGGCAGCCCCAGCTTGAGCAGTACATGGATCTTCAAGCTCCCTGGAAGTCTGCTCAAACGCTCGAGTGGATTCTGGTTCACCCGGCGCGACTTCTCCCGGAATTACGCCAACGCATTGAGCAGAGCCCTGCCGCTTGCCTGATGCAGCACCATTCGCGACTGACCTTTTTCTCAAGGACCATTCGGAAGTGCTGCACCAAGGTGCTCCCTACACAATGCCCACCAAGCAACAGTTCTCGATATGAGCTGACGTTGATTGCCGTTTGCTGAGAGGAATCTGAGCTGCTCGGCGCAAAGCGGGCTAACAGATCCCTGCGGAAGATCCGGAGCGCCAATTTGGCAGTTCCTTGCGGCAATTCTGCTCCGTGATTTCTGCCCAGCCTACTTTGGCTGCGAAGACGACACCATCTGGCAAAGATTGTTTCCTGAGAGCCCCTGCCAAGCCTTGCCGCACAGTTGGACCAGTGCATGAGCGGAGCTGTGACGGCGAAACATGCGCGCAGCCGAAAACTTTCGCCGCAGACCACATCCTCGCCGCGCTATTGCCGGCGGAAAACCGCAGCAGAGGCCAGGGTTGCTTGGCGGCCGTCAGGTCATTCGCCCCTGCTGGGATCCCTTCGGATTGGGCGCGGCGGCGCCCAGTCAGGCAGCAGGATTCCCTTCATCCTCCACTGCAAGAGTTGATGACCCCATGGAGGCGGCCATTGCAGGAATCCTGTTTCGTCGCGTGGAGGAAAGCGGAGGATGGCTCCTTCCGGGACAGGCTGCCGTGCAGCGAATCCCCACACCCGAGGCAGGCACCCTCGGGATCTCCACCGGGAGATCCCGATCCGTTGGTCTGCCCCATTGTCGAGTCGGGCGAGGCGCCACCCCTGATTTCGCCGTCGTTTCAAATTCCACGTGAGGGGCAGGAAACTGCTTGGCCGTTAGGGATTTCCCGCCGGGACGTCAAACGGCCCCAGCTCTTGGCTTTTTGGAAAGCGCCTTTTGCAAAACGGCCCATTGGCTACCGCCGGGTTTGACCCCCCCCGGGGGAACCCAACTTTTCCTTTACCTCTTTTTTTTTCCATTTTTTTTTTTTTACCCCCAAAGGAA
>Ga0163217_1102492_pt1 | contig 13975 bp, 9 predicted proteins | sample SynspAceP_FD_185933 | JGI IMG/M metagenome (GOLD analysis project Ga0163217, IMG submission 185933) | Saline lake microbial communities from Ace Lake in Antarctica - Synechococcus sp. Ace-P (PacBio error correction) | ecosystem: Environmental > Aquatic > Non-marine Saline and Alkaline > Saline ... | reverse complement strand
AAGATAACTAGCAAGAATTCCCGGACTGATGCCTTGCCTGTATCTGTGATGGTGATCTCTGCCGCGTGTCAAACGTCTCAAGCGAATGTCCAATCTGGCCGCCCGCTCTGGGCGTGAATTGACCCGCGTTTGTCCAAGCAAAGTTTCCAAGATGACCTGCTGAAGGCGAACGGAATCCCCAGATAGTGTTGGAACTTCAGAGAGCTTGGAGGCCGAATCTGGAACAGACTTGGCGATCGCGCCGTTTTGCACAGTTCGATTTGCCGTGACTCAATCACCACCTTTAAACTGACAGGCAAAGGCAATTTTAGAGATAACTTGCCTTGCAACACGCCAGGCATATCCAACAGATCATCAATCAAGCGGACATTGGCGCCTTGGCATTCCGTTCGCATTCAGTTGCTAACCGCTGCTGTGGTTTTGGTGGCATCAAGTTTGCGGGTTTGCAGCAATTGGTGTCCAGCCCAGGAATTGTGGCCAAAGAGCGCGAGCGCCAATTCATGGGAGAGTACAGCCAGGAAATTCGTCTTTTAATGCTGGGGTTCACGCGTTGCGCTTCTCCAGGAATATTGTTTCTTGCTGGAGGATGTCCTCGCGTTCGTGTTTCTAGTTTGATTCCGATTCATGATATTCGTGGGCCATATTGCCAACGAGCCCAATGACGTCGTCCATTTCATCCAAAAAGTTAAGCGCTTTGGTGGATAGAAAACTTGAAGTCATCGAGTGGACTCCTGAACGTTTTCAACCTGCCTTGACGCCCATGGACTCGCGGTCATTATCCATGATCTTTTTTTGCTTCAGTGGGCATTCGGGAAAAGCTCGTAGTCGCTTTAATGTCCGTATGGGAGCCTCAGATTCCGTTTTGCCAAGGTCTGAAGGAACGGCTGAGTTGGCATTAAAAGCATTTGCCTTGGACGATTTTTAAGGGAAAATGGTGTCATGCCAAAGACTCATTGACTACGTCCAGAATGGCTTCTTTTGCCGTAAGTTGTTTCTTTCTCCATCAATCGTTGCTGTTTAGTTGTGATATCCCGTGTTGTCGTTAAAATCTGGATTCCACCTGTCCGCTTGAATCAAAGATTGGCGTTAACCACGACATTCCCGCCAAATGGGCAGGCCGTTGGCAGGGCTGATAGTTCCCCTGAAACTGCCCAACTTCACCGGTTTTCGCGTAGTAAAGCTTTTTTGCTGCTTGCTGATAATCACCATTCCACAGGCTCAACAGTTGTTTGAGGACAACTTCAGCTTGCAGCTCTTCAAGAAATCCCGGCTCGCCGCATTCATGTAGAAGCAATCTGCATCAAGATCAAGAACCTTGACTGCAGTCGTTGCTGCTTTCGATGAATCTGTGTTTATTGGAAGTCTTTGGCTTCGCTTTAATGCCGCCTGCGCCTGAACACGTTCGCTGATATCGATTTGCCAGAGGGGAATCAAGAATTCAACATCCCCTGCCTGATTGTACCAGTGGTGCCAAGGAAAATCAATGGTATAAGGTTGAGCTTCCTGAGCCGGATCTGCACGTCGTAGCGCAACTGTTTCTCCTGAAGCTGCTTGTTCGTATGTCCTTAGAGAGTTTGGCCTGAACCTCTGAATCGTAAGCCCACCAATTAGTAATCAGGAAAATGACTTGCCTACAAACATCTGCCGGGTACCAGAGAAGCCGCTTCTAAGGCAGTTCGATTAACCTCAAGCATTGTTCCATCAAGGCTAGGCAAGCCGACAAAGCTAAACCAAACCCATCGAGGAATACGACGCACCTGAGTTTCACTCTCTTGCAATCTGCACTCAGTACTGTTTGCGTTTCAGTAATGTCCAGGGTGCCAACCTGACATGCGAATAGGCTTGCCATTCTGGTCAGTAAAGGACTGTGGCCTTGCTTGACGCCCAGCGAATTCCCTTGGTTCGGATGTAGAACTCGAAATCAATGTTGTAATCTTTCTCTTGTGTTTAGAGCGGGTCTGGAGGGCGCCTAAGACGCGTTCACGATCATCGGGGTGTAGGCAAGCCACGAAGTCATTCGTAGGTTCCTTTGGATTCCTCGTCCCCAATCCAAACAGGCTGCCCATGTGCTGGAACCAGGTTTAATAGGAGTTTCGTCAAGAACGGTCCCAGTCCCAGGTTGTCATCCCGGCAGCTTCGAGCACCCAATCGGAGGTTTGTCGTCCTGGTTCGTTAAGACCCTCCTCTGTTGCGACTCGACTTCAAAACAAGTTCCGCTGCGCTTTCCTGATACAGCTCTGCTTGGGCCTGATCGGCCAACGCTAACTTGCGTTGGACAATGGTGAAGCAAAATCAAGTCTCAGCGCTTGCCACTGTCGGGGAGAGCACATGATGAGCAATTAACCCTCCCAAAGCTGGCCATCGTTCAAATGGAACGACCAGATTAGACTGCACTTGATATTTCTTCAGCAGCTCAAACATGGCCGGGAAATGTTTGGCATTGTGGCCGTCTGTTTGCAGCGGATTGCGTTCGCGCTGAGAAGTTGTCGATTATAGTTTTCGACAAAAGGACGGATCATTAATAGGCCTCTGAAAGAAGAAACGATTTCCAATTTCGCTGCCCACCGCTTCTGCTGCAAACGCTCCTTTCCAATCGGGGTTGGCTTGAAACCACAACGACCCGATCAGCCTTAAGAAGTTCGCCACTTTCTTTGACGATGGTCTGCAGGACCATAATCTAGATCCAAAGTTTGGAATTACTTTTCTATAAACTTGGCAATTGATAACTTTTCTCGATTCGATGCGATTCGGCAGTTGTACTTCTAGCTGCCACAGTCTTAATTGTTGCATCGAGAGTGTGCTTCAGATTCTCTGTTTAATCTGCTCCTAACTAGATAGTCTTTGGGCGCCTGCATTTAAATCGCTTTAACGGCAATCTTCCTCGTTGCCAACGGCTGGTCATCATTCACGATTGAAGGGGGAAAGTTTCTTTTTGCAGCGCAGCGAGAAATTCCAAATCCGTCTTGGTCGGGCAATCGATAATCAAGTAGCACAGCATCGGGATGTGCTGCCGCCCACAGATTCAACCCTCTTCACCAAAAACTTGTTTCGAGGAAACGTTATAGTCATGGTCACGATCGCGCACCATGTAGCGTCGATAACATTCTCGCGATCTTCTGGGCTAGCGTCCACCGATCGCAAAAATGGTGCGCCCGTTGGGAATCATTAGGGCAGCTCTCATTGTCGGTGGGTAGTAACGTCGTGGTTTTGAACCAGTAGTTGATTAAGATTGAACCCCGCTTGCTTTAAGCCGATTCGGAATCATCGCTTAACCATATACTGATTAGCGCCCATCTATAAAACAGGCTTTCAATGCTCCTTGGGGTTGCTTGATGTCGTCAAAAAATCACGACTGGAATCGTTTTTAGACTTTTCATCTCGCTTAACTTTTTGCCAAGACTTCTCGTCCGTCCGTCCCGGTAAATTAAAGATTCCAGTAAAAATCAAAGTTGCGACGTGGTGCTGCTTGCGGCGTCAAACAACCGACCGTTCGATAGGAGAAATACAGTGCATGATCCACCATCGCACGCAGCGATAAAAGGATTCCTCAACGGGCGATCGACGAGCATTAGCGTTGGAAGGCTGTCGAAATCTTTCATTGCTATCCCAACGACCAACATGAGCGAGCGATTATGGATTTCTGGCCAATGATGACTGATTCATGATTGCTCTCCTGATTCCAGCGTAAAGAAAGAATGTGCTGCCTTCACCGAGCTCAGATTCCCACCCCAAATCTTGCCTCCCATGTTGATTGGGACGATCTGCGAACGATCGTCAGGCCAGCCCCAGTCCCCTCCTCCATATTGGTCTTGGGCTATGCAAACGTTTGGAAAATCTGAAACACACGCTCCAAAATGTTGAGGCGGAATGCCAATTGCGTTGTCACGGACAAAAAAAGGTGCAAAACTGAGAGGCCGTCAGATATCTCCCATTGCCTGATTGGGCACAGGCCGATTTCAACCCACTTCTCAGCTTTTTGTCGTCTGTACTGATTTGCATTGGTTTAATAGGTGGTCAATAACCTTCGCTGATTGTGTGCGAATCGGCATCCACCATTGGCATCGGAGCCTGACATCCGAAAATCGATTGAGCTTTGCGGTTGGGCTAATTTCTTAGGAACTTCAAGCGTTTGTTCCACCAACTCAGCCAGGTCTGGGTTGCCTGGAAAGTTCCAATGCGCCCCAGCTGTGAATTAATGTAAAAGCGAATTGATCAGATCTTCATTCGTTGAGTTGAGCGCACGAGGGTAGCCTAATTTGTCTACACCAGCAGGTCAAGCACTTCCGCATAATCTTCAATCAAAAAAATTAGAGTAATGTGAATTCGCCGCCGTAATGGCTCTTTGAAGGTCATGAGTTCTTGCATAACGGCCTTATGCCAAACGAATCGAGCTCAATATTGCTTCGCTCAAGTCTAGATTTACATGTTTGCCAGGTCTGCCGCCTGTTGAGAATCTTGCTAACGATCAAGCCTGCGTAATTCGGGCAACACTTTTTAGTTCAACACGGTTTCCCATGGCAAGGCGCAACCTTTCCCAGTGTTTCCCTTTTTTTTTTTTTCCCCACTTGGGGTTTTTTTTTTTTGAAAATTGATGTTTGCGCGGCGCAATAAGGTGACGATCCCGTTGCTGGCTACCTCTGACAGGCTTATCGGGGTTGGCCAGCCCACGTCACCGTTTCAATCACCTCTGGCGGAAACCAGATGACGAATTCCGATGAATGAGAGATTGCCAGAGCTAAGCGCGACCCCTACTGGTGCAAAAGCGGCCTTAAAACGATGTATGCAGTCGGGATTAAAGGCAGGATGAGAGGCCGATCGGCTTCTGAAGACATTGTTGTCCTGCCATCTGCGTTTTAATCCATCGCCGCAGGGCAGGCCATTCACTTGCTAAGGTGGCGTTGAACCGAACACCAATACAACTCATGATACTACAACAGATACAGAAACATTGGCTCCTGTTGCACTGACGAGTTCAAGCAACTATTCGTCTTAGTTGGATGGCATCCTTTGATTAATCTGCTTGGATTGACGACTGGCGACTCGACCCCGCTTGCTTTGAGAGACTTCATGCCTGGCTCAGCTTAGTAGGGACAAAACTCTTGAGAATTGGTCACACGCTTTGCTGAGGTCAAGTGACATCACCTGCCCACATAAAACTCGCACCATGATTCGCCAGATTAGAAGGCACATGACGTGGCTGAATCCCCGGTGGAACAGGGCAAATCCCAAACCCCATAGTTTTTGATCTGGATCAAGGAAAGTCGACCATTTGACGACTGCGACTCCCATGTTGTTGAGATATTCCAAGTGCAATGGAGAAGACAGCTACGGGAGCAAGCGCGAAACCTCAAATCTTTGTGGGCTCCTCATCAACGGGTGCGCTCAGGAACCAGGGCGACTGGTGATATTAGCTAAGATCCGGAATTAAGCGTAGCCAGTTGACGTGTTATAAAGTTGTTTGTGTGCCTGAAACTGCGAATATCGCTTGCGGTGTGCGCTGATTTCTTTTTTTTTTTTTTTTTTGGGTAGCGTAGGCCCAGATAAGGCCGTGAGGGCCTTCTGTTCGTTCGTCTGGTGGATGACTTCTTGGCGCGAGCACCATCGGCACAACTTAGACCATAATGCGATCGAATCAACTCAGTATTCTTTTGTGACTTCTTTAACGACCAGCTCGCACATTCGTTCAGCAAGCTAGAGGGATTTCTTGTATCTTTGTTATCGTTTGCTTTGTGAACTCCCTGATGCAGTCGGAATAGTCATTTCGTTGCTTTTGATCTTGAGGTTCTAATTCTAAACAGTACCAATGCAATCTTGCGCGGAGTGGGATATTGCCATCGAACGATCAGTGCAAGCTGCCTCTGTAGGAAAAAGCAATATTTCCAATGGATTCACAGTTTCCGTTCTTCGCTTAGAGGCATTTGCCTGAATAGCCAAGCAATCTGCTGGGGAAGGCCAACAAAATGGATTACACGGCTGTTTAATCCAGTTCCTTTGGCGGATTGCGCCAAAGTATCTTTCTAAGTGTGTTCCACTGACTTGCGACAATGATCAAGCCTGGCTCCTGCCAGCCACCAAAAGAGCGCCATGGGGGCTTGAATCAGCCCCGGAATGTGAATTGGGTCGCGAATCAACGGTGGACAGCATCCATTGGTTACTTGCGTCATGAACTGTGCGTAAGCTCTACATATTGCGAATCAAACATTTGCCAAGGGCCGGATGGGGCGAGGGAAGAAAATAGGTTCTTGCAAAACGTGTCGGGAATTCCGATTGTATGCCGCTTAAGTTTGTAGGCAGGAGTTTCTCGGCAAGAATAACGGACGTCAAGCGTATCGGCCCAATTTTTGTAACATCACTAAGTCACCATGGCGTGGCAGAATACAAGCTTCTTGTGATTGTCTTTATTTCTCGTAAACAGCCAGTTTGCAGAAAAAACTATCAGATTGTATGACAGAAAACACGCTCAGTGAAGCGGTATGAGACGGGGTTGAAGTTTGTGTCAATGGCTTGTTCCTGGCAGTTATGGTGATTGCACCACATCAAAACTCTTGTACTGGATGTGATTCACACCATACGAGAGAACTCAGGGATTTAGGAAAACAAGGCTGCAAGCAACGGCTCTCTGGTGAACATCTCGAAGGGTGACAGGCCCAAGGAAACCCTAACCGGCAAGAGCTGCGATGTATTGAGCAGAACAAGCGTAGCTGGCAAGGCGAAGCAAGGCCAAGCCAAGAGGATGAACACGCCACGCTATCGAGGATGCAATAAGATGACCTGGCCTGGCAACTGATCCTTACTTGCTAAGGCGACGTCAAACCGGGTGCTACCAGGACTGACTACCACTAATCATCCATATTAGATTCCAACTATCGATCGGCGAATAGTATTGGCTTCACTAGTCTCTCTAGTTCTTTCTGTCGGTTGCGGTCATTGCCGCAGTCCTTGGTTTTGGCGGGGATCGCTGGCGTTCAGCCGCCGGCATCGGTCCACAATGGTCCTGTTCCCTGTCTTGTCAGTCATGGCTGCTGGCCTTGATCTCATTTCTTTGACGGGATCAGTGCGCAGCCTGGCTGAACCCAATCCATTTCAGGTTCTGCTTTGCAAATCCAGGCCATTGCGGCGGCTGCGCGGATTGACCGGCTGCGCTGCACCAGCCGCTCGGCGCGGCCATGGAGCTGCGAGCTGTACCTAGCTACTGATAAGGAAAGCGCGTGAGAGTTGAATGAGTCTTTTTCGTCATTCAAAAAGTTCTATGCTTTCTGTGTTGTAAGCCACTACCACCTTGGAGAAATCCAATGTGATGAGCGCATTCAACGAATTGCAAGCAGTCAATGATGAGCCCTTATCTGTCTCGCCGGCATCCTCTTCAATCGCGGGCCCTACTGAGCTTCATACCTGCTCCAGTGTCCTGGACAGCAGAGCCCGCTCAGTCCTGCTCGATCAGTCAGCCACCGTGTGTGATGTTGTTCGGAATTCCAATACAAGCCACGGCTGCCAGACAGAGTGAGTCGTCAAAGGTGAAATAACCATGGAGAGTCAATCGGGCAAAGCCACCGGGTGGATCCGGGTGACCGTGGCTCGCTTGCATGGCCAGCAAGTATTAAGCGAAGCTAAGTGTCGAATGCCGTTGAAGAAAGTCAAAGGAACGCGACCCGGTTGGGCTGACAGTCCAATCGGGGATTCCTGATTCCCAAGGTCTGAAGTCCGTTGAACCTCTCTGGTCCGCCTGAATCGTCAGATCCATGGCTGGATCATACACATATGTGGTTGGAAGCACCCGCTTCACCTCACGCTTGCAATGCACACTGTTGTGAGGCGTTTTTCTGTCGCACACGTCCTTTTCTTGCACCACAGACTTTCGGGAGCGCACTTCCACACCTCACTGCCTTGAGAGAAGGTAGGTCACTGTATGAATCGCATCGGCTACGAACTGAATCTGATGGTACATTCCTCGAGCCCCACACCTCGTAGCAAATGATCTTTGATGTTGAGTGTGCATGAGGGACACGCCGTCATAAGATCTCTGATCGCTGGAACCCTCGCACTGATCCGCTACCCTTAAGGCCTATCTGATCATTCGGGAACTCGTTTGCCCAGCCTTTGTTGCTCGCCCAGACGGCGTGTCAGCCCTTCAACCGTGTAGCCTGATTAACGATTCAGGCCTAAACCTGATCGTCTTGGGTGCCTGGCAGCTCAGCAGGTTCCTTTGGTAACTGTTCCCGGTATCACGACGGCTACATGATAATAATAGTTGGGAGGCGCTATTTCTAGTACTCATGTCCTCAATCAGCCACATCGCTTGGCGGACTGTTCCCACCATCGTCTCCTCCCAAGGCTGGGGCGCGTCAGGCGATCGTTGTGACTTGTTCACGGACCACCTTGTGTAGCTCTTGGTTATGGAAACATGCCAATTCCAATAAGACGGCATGGCAGGGGCCTATCAGGAAGGCTCGCGTGTGTCTGGTGGGCTTGGTGATCTTTGCCCGACAACTTTGCCTGTTCACCTTCTGCGATGCATAACCCACCATTCGCTGGTGCGCGCTTATTTGCCAACCGAGGTTACTATATAGAGGTGTATCCAGGACATCCGCGCATATGTGATGCGCGCCCATTGGACTTTTCTGGATTGTTTGAGGTCGTACCTGATGGGTCATTGGACACCTTCGAGCCAGGGACCACATACCGCCCCGATCGGCCGCGCGTTCTCATCCGCCCGTAGCCTGGTTCGCGAATGCTGGGGGCTGCATGTATTCCGATTGACCTCATTCCTTTGGGCCATAGAACTTGTGCTGGCCGGCCGGCTCTCGGAAAGTCGTGCAGCAGACGAATGGACTGGATGCCGAGTTCCCACTGCCAAATTATCTGACCGGTTCAAGTAATCCTGACCGGCTCGAGGTGCCGTGTGCGATTTGATTCTGAGTGATGGAAATCGGAGTGAGTTGATAAAAATGGAGAGCGAGTCCGTTTAGATGACGAAGACCAGAGATATTAGTCCATCCATTCGCATGCCTAAAGGATCGACCTGTGAATGGCGGTATGCCATCGAAGTTTGATCTGTTGTATCCAATGGGGGTGGAGCTTTGGCGGCTGATCACCGTTGTCTGCTATTTCGCCAATATCTATCTCGCTGAATTCGATACCATTTGGCTTCAGGAACCAATATGCGTTGACTTTACTTTTTAGCAGATATCTATCTAATATTATATAAGTTAGCTCAAGGAAGTTTCAAAAAGCCTAGGTCTGATCTGTTCCTGCCCTCTCCCTGTCATTACATGGATTGTACGGGCATCCATTCCACATGGATGCGATTCACCAATCGCGTGGAGTGGACTGGTTTAGTGACAAGGCTCATGCCACAGCAAAGAATAAGCAAAGTTCCAGAAGCATGTGGGCAAAAGCTACTGATTAGTGAGCAAAAACCAGTTTAGCTGCAAAGCGAAACCAAGCTCAAAGCCCAAGGGGAGCATTGCCAGTTTGAGGATGCGAAAGGCTAAGTGCCTGGCAGGTGACCACCTAAATGTTCGTCTTTTCTCTATTGATGCCCTTCGTTTCTTTCCTATGTTCTTGATCAATGAGTTTTTAAGGCCCTCTGGCCTTTGCCAGTAAGGCACAAACCTCCACCTTACACTTCGATTACGATGCACGAAATCATTGCAAAGTGCTAAAGGCGTTACTTGTTTCTGGGTTGCATTTCTAACCCTCCGCCGTTACTTGGCCTGTGGCTATGCCCCCCAAATGGCCTGGGCAGACGGGCTTCCAGTCACCACGATGATCGGAGTTACATCATCCGGTACCAGTGCAGATTGCGCTTGTCAGGGCTTTGATGTCAGCCAAGACTTCGACCCCAACAAGCAAGAGCGAATTTCAAGGCACAACGGACATGATGGAGGAAAGCATGCTTGTTCCAGGCGGTTAGAGTGGGTGTTATTACCCTCTGTTTTCCTGTGGTTACCAGAATGTTGAGCAATTCTGGTGAGCGTAGTCAGTGGATCTGATCGAGCTGGTGAAATAGCCTATATATGGAGACAGATGATTTGAAGCACGTTGCTGACTTAATTGCATTAACCAAGCGCTCTATTTTTCCACTTCTGGTGGATTCGTCTGCTTCCTTTTATTTCTTTTGTTTTTCTGGTCTTGCGGGTTTTCATTGGCCGCAGTCCTTGTCGGTTTTGGGTGGGAGGCTGCGCGGCTCCAGCCGCTTGGGCTGGCATCGCCCAAGACTCCTCTCTTGTGTTCCTCGCTGCTTGCCTTGTCTCTCTTCCTGACGGGGCGTCGCAGCCTGGGCTGACCCATCATGAGCGCCCTCAGGTCTCATTGCGCTTTGCGGCCTATCCAAAGTCTTAGCTTATTGAGATGGCTTTTCAGCTAGCAGGGCTCATCGCCTTGCCCAATTGCTGCGCCAAGATCCATTCCATTTTGCTTTGGAATCACATTCAACACTGTGGAGACATCTAACCAATGGATTCTGTTTTTCGAGGACTCGTTCATCAACGTTGAGAGTTACTGTTTAGGTGGCTTGCCTTTTCAGCTTCTTTATCTTTTTCTGCCACCTCTCCTTCCCCAGTGTTGCTGCACGACCGCCAACAACCCTCATCAACCAACCCCCCATCCTCTATGTTGTTTTGGTTCTGAAGACAAAGCCATATATACAGTTGCAAGATGGTTGAGGGTAAGATTCAGGAATCGAATCGGCCTCGTCCACTGGGATGCATTGAGGGTGTAGTAAGAACCTAGCCATGAAGTAAGGCCAAGCAGGCCGAAGCCAATGCCAGGATTTAGCGAGGAACGCTTACGGAGCAACTGGCGATGGCTGATTGTGCCCTATTGATCCATTTCACGAACCAGATGGGTACACTCGGGTGTGTGTGCGTTTCAGGCGAGCCATAATTCGGATACCCATTCGATCGTTGGTCGAACATGTCTATTAGTCAACGAAACAACGAACCCCAGCCTTGCTATTGCGTACTCACATATTATTTCCGCCTCTAGTCTTAGATGATTCATTCGAAACCTGACGGACTCCTGGGATTGGATCGAATGGAAAGTTCCCGACTCGTTGTGATGTCTAAATAAACCGAGCGTGTATCCATCTTTCTTAGATGACGTTGGTGCCATTGCGATGGTTCTTCAACCTATGGCTGGATTGCTGCAACACACGATCAAAACATGGCACAGATCAGCGCCAACCCTTCTGCCTGGAACTCTAGTGAGCAACCCACTGGGATGTTCTCAAGCCGCACCTGCTCAAGCGCGTTGAGGGCGGCTGACATCCGCTTCGTTTTCTTGGACATGTAAACCTGTGCACTGAAGCCATTGAAGCAAGCGGCCCATGGCATGATAGATCTTTGGGCGTAGCTGTGTGGATCTGAGGAGGCCTTGTGGTGGCTCATATTTCTATGGTAAGAGGAACCTGCTGGATAGATCTATCGTGCAGATAGGTTCGCGTGACCAATTATTCTTAAGGGGGAGAGAAGCCACTCTTTGCCACTTTTCACAATTCATGTAATAATCTCCAAGCTTTTGAAACTCGTCGTGGCAGCGTTCACCGAATGAGTATGGACCTCGGGTCCTGTGTGGAACTTCGCCTATGAGTAACCTTGAAAACAGGGCTCGTTTGTTTGAATCGCGTAACTTTGGGGAATGGCTGTTTAGGGGTGAACAACGACTTCAATACATCCTTGCTGGATGAAACTTGTTGCGATAGCCAGTGCTTCCGAATGCATGAATTAACCGCATCTGGACCATGACGTTCGTTGCCGTGAGGGGATAGCTGGGCCATCTCCGCCAAGGAAACGCTACCATCCGGAGGCAAATTTTCAGTTCGCCGGACGCGGATGCCGATTGTGGAGTTGATTGTATGTCAACGAGCGAACTCTTGAGGATCCTTCAAGTCTGTCATTGAGATCGGGTGTGATTGTGCAAACAGCTCCCAGGTGAGTGGGGTGGAGTATGGTGGGCCCAACGCCGGACAACAGAAATCTTTGACCTTTGGCAAGTTCTAAAACGCTGCCATTCCGCGTTAGCATTTCGCATCCCCCCTTTTGGATGCAATAGGACGAATGTCCGGCATTTGGCCAGTCTTCATGAACTGAGCTGATGTTAATGATACGACCACCGCTTCCCTGGGCTGACATTTGCTTGCGGCAAATGAGCGCGTACCGAATACGGCGCTTTTAAGATTTACTGCCATTATTCTATCGTAGAGCTCCTCAGTTGTTCATAGTTGGAGCGGACTATCTCGGCGAGATTGATTGCCGGCATTGCTCTGCCCACCATGGAATATCTAATCGTCCAAATCGTTTGATCGGGTATGTGTTGTGAGGTCGCAAAGATGTGCGTCTGGAGCAATCATTGCCTAGTGGCTGCAGACGTTGCCTTGTTCTGCACCGATCAGAGGCGGTCCGCCACAAGGGTCGCGTGTAAACTCTCGTGCCTTGACCTAATCTTGCCCGGCCGGATCGGAGAGTTAGTAAAGCGATGGGACAATCGTTGCCCCCGCACCGCGCGAGTTAACTGCAATCGCAGCCCCAATTCCCGCTGCTTGCCCCGGGACAAATCGCGACACTTCATTCCAAATCCATCGTTATTCCCACGCTGTTTGAGTAAGGAGGTGGTTGCCAGGACCTTCACAAGAAACTTGCCATTCTGTCTGCATTGGACGACCCGGTGAAGCGCTCGTAGCTCCTTTCCGCCATTTAACATCAATCCCGTTGAGCTAGTTCGCCATGCTGGAATACTTTGTTGCCCGAGATTTCTGCTAGATGTGTGCTGAAATGACGTGCTTTATGTTGTGGATGCGAGTCACCACGGCCTAGGAGGGATGAAAACCGCTGAACTCTGTCACTACGTTGAATTGAATGGGTCGTTTTGCGCGGTCTGATGTGTTTTGAGATTCCCAGGGAATTTCATTGGTTAGTCAGGTACAAACGGTCATCAATGGATTCAGCACAAAAGATTTCGCACCTGCCTTGCTTTTGTAGACTGCTGAAATGCTGCGTATCAGCGTGTGGTCTTAAGGTTGACCAGTGTGAAAAAGCATGCACAGTGAGCCGAGGGAATTAGTGCTCTGCTTTGATGTTTGATGAGTTTTGGTTGACAAACTCAAGAAAATTTCTCGAGTTTCGAAAGTTCGCGCGCCACCCTATCCTGAATGGCTTGATTCACGAACGGAAGTGCAGCCTGAGGAGTTTTGTCGGGCCTGGCTGGTTGATTGACATCTATTTCATTCCTCGTTGTCTACGAGTTCTTTGGTCGGATGCACAGGCACGTTCTTGAGTTACTGAAGTAGAGAGATGATATCTCTCTCCAAGCCCGTAGGCAGAATAGTATGAGCTATAATCTGATGGTCTTCAGTGTCGTTCTCAAAGCCACTGACACCCGTAGCCTACGGGTGGGTTCCGAAGAGTCTTGTCTATAGCGCTTGGAGTTTGGAGGTCCTGGACGGGAGTACACCAGTCAGATGGTTGGATTAAGAATGCTCCTTTGACGGATCTGGTCGCCCTCCACGAAGATGACTGTTGCCCCCTGCTCGATGTTCTTTCTGTAGCGTTGTATCTGCGAGTTGATGATGCGGCACTTTGGACGACAATGGCCTACATCGGTTTTAGGGTCATTAGGGGTGCCCGAGCTTCATGGATGCCAGCCCCAGTTCACCGCCAATTGATGAAATTGCTCTGCTACTGGTTGACAACAATCATTCCGTTGGCAGGCGACAACATGATTGTCCTGTAGGGTTGCCATCCGTTGATGGCCAGTTCTCGACTTGCATATAGGTACAAGTCTGGCATCTTTCCAGCCACAATTAAACGCAGTCATTGCCTCCAAGTCCAGAATCGGAAAGGTGCTTGTTAGATTCTTTGCCAGCCAGCGAAGGCAGACCCGAACTGTTTGCCGGCCACTTTCGCTGCCTGTTAATGACGACACCGCACGTACGTGCTTTGTGTGCCGAATTGAGACTGTGTGCCTGATTCGTGGCGGG
>Ga0163217_1060833_pt1 | contig 13976 bp, 9 predicted proteins | sample SynspAceP_FD_185933 | JGI IMG/M metagenome (GOLD analysis project Ga0163217, IMG submission 185933) | Saline lake microbial communities from Ace Lake in Antarctica - Synechococcus sp. Ace-P (PacBio error correction) | ecosystem: Environmental > Aquatic > Non-marine Saline and Alkaline > Saline ... | reverse complement strand
GAAACGGGTACCGAAAACTCCATTGATACAGGATTACGGCCTCATCGCCAGGTCCAGCAAGTTCACCAAAAGGTTTCATCCCGGGCACTTCAGGAGCCGAGACCACAAGGTAAGCTTCGGTTCTTGCGTCTTCAGTGGTCTTCTGTACCATAAACTTGATATCGTCCATCACTTTACTAAAAAATTCGTGGATCTAACATGCCTTACCAAAGGCGTGGCCATTGCCCTTAATTACCGAGGATGCACGTCAACTTGGCCCAGGACATCAAGATCTAGTGCTTTGTTTTCATTCATCAATTTTGCCATTATTGTATTTTTTATTGGATGTTTTAAAAATTATTTTTTAAATTAAATCAATTATTTTTTTTTTACGGCTCTAATGGCTCCACAAAATGTATGGGCCTTGTGCTTGTAAAATGCGTGTATTTTGGTTGACGGCAGTCTGAATCCGGCAGGCCACGATTTTATGGTCTTTTTGCAGTTTTTTTACCGCGCGAAATAGAATTTCCTCCCCAATCTTTTTGGATAAATTATAATGCTCCTTTTGTATCTCAAAAAGAACCCGCCATTCCGCAAAACCCCTGATTGGGAATCTCTGTTGGACAATTCTTGGAATTCGCTTAATAAAGATTTTTCTAGCATTTGTGCCTACAAAGCTTTTTGATGACCATGTCCGTGAATGGCCAATACTCTTGAAGCGGATCGAAATGGACCTCCAAAGATCCCTTTTCGTATATCGGCTAGAAAAACGTCCGTATCTTTCATAACGCCATTTTTTTAATTGATCGGCTATGTCTTGGTCGGCAATTAAATCTGGTAAAGTCATTCGTTTAATGCAGAAAGCACAACTTAGGTTCGCCAAACCAGCACTTTTAAAAACCTTGAGTCTAAAAAATGGCTTTTTAAGGCCTGCCTATGGTTTTGGCCCCTTCTTTTTTCGCATCCCTTAAAAAGGCCATGAGATATTTTTGGTCTTTGACAGCAACCTACATTAGCTAAGAATAACCTCATAGCGCCAGGAATTTAAAAGTTGCAGGGCGGAATGCCAATCTGTGGCTCGTGATAATTAAGATAGGGTATCCCGCGGACAGCACCCACTTTTTATTCGCCCATGTTGGCTTTTATGTGCGTGTTTGCAAACCATTTATAAAAACGGTCTTCTTTTGTAAAATCGGGGCAAGTCCTTCGCTTGTCGGAATTTTGCGGTACGTTTCCAAACAGCGAACGGAATAGAAATATTCCTTTGAAGGGTATTTACCATTACCGGCCTCCACCAGGATATTTCCAGCTGCTTAGCCGATTCGCGTTATCAATTTATCCCTAAAGTGATTGCCATGCTCATCATTAGTACATTTGAAGGGAATCACTTTTCATTTTTGCCATATTCCACATTGCTGGGACAATTTCAGATTTTACAGGCCTTACAGGACAGGCAGAGATCCATGAACCTTCGTGAAGGCGTTGGCTGGCCAGGCCCTCCCGCGTCCCAATTGGTTGGACATGGCCAAATCGGAAGTGCATTGGCCTGCCACGGGTGGAATGTTCTCCTCCCTTGGTGGCCCTAAAACTGTGGACACATGGTTCCCCAAAAATTATTTTCGGCATTCCCCAACCCCCGGTGCCACATTATGTACCGACAAGCACAAAAACCCTCTTCGGTCTTATATTGGATTATTCGCGTTTTTACAGTCTGATCTTTATTACCCCGTAACCATAGCGTAAATTGTTGTTTCTATGGACTTGTGCCTCTACAATTTTTTACCTGGGTTCATCAGGTATTGGGGTTCAAAAAGTTTTTTTTATTTCCAAAAAGGCCCCGTTACAGGGTTTCTCCGAAGAAGGCGTTTGTTATAGGCACTTTTCGTACTAGTCCAATTCGCCATTGTCCCCGCTTCCGATGATCCTTTGTTATTTCAATCACTAGTTCAAAAGTATCTTCGGTAATAGCCTTCAATCGCTCAATGTCTCGGCCAGTCTTAGGTCCAATATGGGACGTCACGTGGATTACGCCACGCTGGCATGGCATTTACATGGCTGCCTTTGTGCCATTGTTTTTCACCAAACCTTCAAAACTTGGGGCCGATATATTCGGTAAATGTTTAGGGGTATTCGCATCCTCGATAAAGGCCAGTGGTTTTGTTTCCTTTTTGATGCCCATTACATGAGTCCCAATCCCCTTTTTGCGGATAAACCCATTACATCTTTCATAAGGCCTTGCCATTCCGGGAAAAAGCGCGGTAGGCCATATCCAACGTCATTGGTCCTTTTAAGTTGGGCGATCATTGCGCCTGGGTCTGTCCATCACATCTTCCATGGGTATCCCGTAAAAATTTACGATCAATATTTGCAGCGGGATTCTTTCTTTCTATAAAATGGGCAATTGATGTTTTGGTAGTTAAATTTTGCCCGGCTCTAGAATCGAGTTACGGTCTTATCCAATATTTTCAAAATGGCGAAGGGGTGTGGGGTTAACATTGGATTCCACCGCGGAAATGGCTTCCAAGGACTTCTGCTTAAAAATGTACGACACAGACTGACCTATGCTGGGCAGATCCGTTAAATTTAGTTCAGCTCTAATGTTTGTTGCAAGGTGCCTTCGCTGCCACATATCAATTGCCCAATTCCATTGGTCGGGGGGGTCATAGGGTTGAATTCATCCCAAATTATAACCGGCCGGACCCGCGCCATTCTTTAGGAAAACGTTCTTTAATCTCTTCGGAATGGGTATGTATCAGTTTTTTTAAAAGGAGGCATAAATTTCACCCTTCCCTATCCGTTTGCGGGCCTTTTCCGAATATTCACTGAGTGGACAGTTTTCTTTAGGTTGGCAATTGGGTGCCATCTGCCAATAGTACGGAAGGCTTCAGAACATTTGGTCTACGGTTTTACCATATAATATACTTTTGGTTCCCTGAAGAATTGTTGCCGACCATTCCCCCTACGTTTGCGCTTCCTTACTTGCTGGTTGCGGGTTCTGGGGCAAAATGGCAGGCCATTAGGTGCTTTAGGACCTTCGTTCTAGATTATAGTCCCTGGACCATACCAGGTTTGTTACCCGCAGCCATTTTTCAGCTCGGTTTATTTTCCAACAAGCTGTTCATGTGTTTTGAAAAAATCCAGTATCATGGATTTCAACCAACCGTTTGCCCCGCCAGGACTGGTAACCGGCGCCACGGAGGGGAAGTATCGTTATTTTGTTTTTCGTAGGCCCACGCCAACGGCTTTTTTTACTCCTCGAATCCCTTGGCAAAAGACAACTTTGCAAGGCGGTCTTAATCTGGAATGCTGGCATCGGTGGCGTACATGCCCAAGGAGTAGTTGTTCCGTTAGCACTTCCCCTTCGGATCGAATCCGCGTAAGTGCCATCGAATATATTTTTCATTAGTATTGAAATTAATAGAAAAATAAAATTATAAGACCTAAAAAGTCCCACAACCAATAAATAATATGGGTCGGTATTATGCGTCCTTTCATATAGTACCATTACCTCCTTACGAGAAAAGCCTACGGTAGCCGGAAGCGCCACAACGTTATGGCTCGCTATCATATTGCCGGCCGCCGCGGCCTTGCGCTGAAGTGCCCTACACAATAAAAAGAAGGCATCGGCCAGTTTTTGGCCCACCCCGTATTGGAACAGGGTGAACATAAGGTTGCTCACTGTATTTATCTACCTGCAATTAAAGGTCTCGCCCAAGGCACTTATTTTGGAAGGCGCGACAACGGTTATATATGGTCGCCCACTTACCGGCCACCCATTCTGCCATGGCTTATGGGCATGCGGGAAGGGCCTGATGGTTTAAAACCAGAATTAGATAAGATGCGGACCATGGGCACCGTGAAAGATGAGTACAAACCCTGCACCCAGAACAACATTTTTGGCACTGTCTTTAAAAAGGCAATCCGACCTTGCCGATTTCATTTTAGTAGCCAAATGGTTAATTATGCCCGCAAGAGCAAATGGTTCCGGGCCAAATTTAGTGGGCTGCTGGAGGCGGATATGGAGGTGCCTAATATTAGCCGGTCACACGCCTAATCTTGATATCTGTAAGCCACCGCTTTATAGGCTAATTGTGGAAGTCGGAAATTACCAATTAAGGCGGCCAGTATATGAGATAAGGGTAACCATGCCTTGCACCAAGGGCATTCTTTTTTCTTTCTTTATCACCGTTCAATTTTTACGTTCCAAGGTACCAACAAACGGAAGGCCAATTCTTTTCCTTGTCGAAGTCCCAGGTTTTTTGGTGCCACAGGAAGCCCGCGGATTTTGCTGCGAATACCACTATAGTTAGGCTACCAATGCGCCGAGCATTTTGAACGGAAACTCGGGTCCCTAAAAATATGGCCTGTAAGCACATAGGGGCACTGTAACGCAAGTCCACCGAAAATGGTTTAAAGGGCAGTATCCGCGAAGGCCCTTCTTTCCAAGGACTTGTCTTCCAAAAAGCGGGGGTTCATCATGCAAGACCCATGAGATGTGGGCATTAAGGGTCCGGTTATTCCGTGTAGGAGAAATACTTGGGAGGGTTACCATCTGTATGTAATCGGGAAAGTTCAAGTTCCTGACCGCAGCTAAGCTCGGCAGCTGGAATTCGGGACTTTGGATACCCCACTTACACCAACCAAAATAGGTTGGGTACCCCACTGCCTCAAAGGATTACCGCTGTTACTCTGCACCATCATGCCCAACATACGGCACAGAAATTGCAGGGAAATCCCATCCCCACCAATAGGGGTGCCACAATTGCAGCGGGCGTTCAAAACCCTGCGGCCCCTTCGATAAAGGAACCGAACAACCCAAGGCAATGATGACGACCTGTACTTCTTCGATCCTTCATATATCGCAAAACCTTGCGTATCGCCCGGAGTGCGTTGAATATTTAAGCAGGTTCAAGAGGACAATAGCTCCAAATACAATATTACAGAATGTCAAAGGTTGATGAACAGGCCCTTGGGATACTGGAGGCCAAAATATCGATGATGGCAACTTATCCCAAGCCGTAAAGGCGACAAGGACAGTGACCAAAAAGGAATATGGGCATGGCTATTTTTTGGCCAGGGGTTCTAAATCCCACTAAAAGGATACTGCGGCCGTTAAGATCGAACGACCTCCAAAAATTGCTATTATCTGATGTGACATATTCAGTGGGTTATTGTTTTTATATTGGTTTGGTACTATTGTCTATTGCAAAAAACGAATGGTCAACCCACATGTCATCAATAACCCTGCCCGGTTCATTCGTTCTTGTTATCTTTGGGCCACCTTTTTCTATAGTCAGCCTATGGACCTTTTCATCCTGTGAAGCGGATAAGGACGGCATAGGCTACTATGCATAGTCTTAAAACCAAGAATTCGGCTTGGATTTCAAAAAATATTCAATACTTGACTTTAGCTCAAGGAAAGATAAAAAAAATATTATGTAATCAAGAAAAGATAAGTAGTTATTCAAGCCTTCCCAAAAATAGGACATTTTTTAAGTGACATTTTTCACTTTATATTTATAAAATGTTCAGTTGATTAATGAAGGGTTCAGTAATTTCAATAAATTTAAAACATCTATAAATTTAATAATGCTAATCTAATAGCGGATCCCAGACCCTCATTTCAATGAAATAAGTGTCCAATACCACTCGACTGCGCTCGAGGAGACAGAAATATTAGCTTGTAATTTAATTGATTTCCTTATTGTTATTTTAGTTTTTTGTTGTTTGATTGAAACTTATATATAGGAAATAACCAGCCATGAGCTAAACAAACCCGCCCTACCGTGGGGCCGGAGAAAAAGACGCCTTCTTTTACTAGGTAGCTCCTAAAATCAAGGGGTTTAACAACGGGTGGGGGAGGGCATAGCCTATGTTCACCCTAGTGAAAAGCGGCCTGAAAGGAAACAGCCCGTGCAGTATGGATTACCTATTGACTTACACATTCTTTATAAAAAATATGCGTTCTCCACTTTGCCTATTTCAAATTATAAAGACAGGCTTAGATGGAATTTCTATCTATAAAAATTAAAACAGGGATTCTTAATTTTTACCTTTCTTCCGTGGTTTTGGAGCATACGGGAAGCAGTTTCACCCCATAACCTTGAATCTGTAGGAGATAACGGTTTCGATGCCAAGTAACTTCCTTTAAGGGTGTGTTTCATTATAGGATATTACACCATTTCAGACCCCTAAAATTTAAACTCTTGTCACGGGGGATCTGATCACCAAAGCTCACCAATCGGTTTTCTTCAATGGTGATTAAAAAGGGGATCACCCTTTTTTAAGAATGATGTCATCGAAATCTCGTCTAGGATCTCGAAATCTAATTTGTGTTTATTGCACATAAATTTTTTACGAAAGCCGCTGCAAAATTTCTGGGGGTATGGGTTAAACTGCCTTTTCGGGATATACCATAAATCAATTTCCCATATCTCGATATCTTGGGTAATCCTCCTTCAGTGCATCCTGTAGATTTATCATTTTCAAAAATCTTGAATAGATTTCAACATATTTTCCTTCAATTCAAAGATTATTATTGTCCATTAAAATAAGTTTATTCTTCGGTATCCCATTTAATGGCCTTAATGGCTTCCTCGGTATAACTTAGGTGTTTAGGTATCGGTCTTGAAATGCGGCATGATGATCGCTAATAATCATATACATAATATTCTTCTCCAATAAATTCAGAAAAAGTGAGTTATGTCGCAGTGGTTAAAATATGAAGGTCTGTATGCGAGTTAGCTCTCTATAAGTATTTATAAACGAAATTATTAAATGCGCATTTTTATAGGGGCGACACTTAGCTTGTTTGATGAGGAAAGAATTGACTTTGGATATTGAGTTTGTTCGCGGCATTATAATATTCCCTTTCCTTCTTAAGATGTAATTATCTTACGTTCTTTAAAATTTTGGTATGCCCTTTTTCACAGTTATCGCGAGAGAGGATTTAAATCTTCGCATAAAAAGCTATTTTATAGAAGGAATTCTTGTCATCGATCTTTAGATTACATGAAATTATTATTTGATAATGGAATCTACTTATCTGCCATATATTTTAGGGATCCTTGAATTTTCAATCGATTTTGACGGTATTTGTACATATCTATAATGGTGCGATTGTTGAATGGATAAGTTTTACCGCTTTTGGATTCGACATAGGCAGTAACAAATAATTTAGCTCCTTTCCTTGCCACAATGTCCTAAAAAAATCAAAAAAAAACCTATTTTGCATGTCAGTGCAGGATGGAAAACACGAGACAAACTCTATTTATACCATTTAGCGAATATAAAAAATTATCAAGCTATTAAATATGAATCATCCGTAAAGACATTTTAAGTATGTTAAAAATTACTCTTGGAGGAGGAGAGGCGGAGGCGCTTGCGTGACGACCAAGTAGAACTTTTTTCTTTATAGGTCCAATATTTTAGGGGCCGATCTTCGAAACCCTCAAACGTCACTAATTATGGGGGAGAGGCAATACTAGTTGTAAGACATTAGAAAAAGACCCTCTGACCAATGCAGGAGGTGGAGTAATGTGGGATCAAAGGTTCTGAGGAGATAAAGGTACTTTTGAATAAAGTAGTTCCGGTATCGCTGGATCTATATACCGAAAGATTAAGAAACTTAAAAACGTTTATGGCGGCCTTTCGGATGAGGACCGAATGGTAGGCCTTTTTAACCATTGTATCTACGATCTGGGAAAGTAAGGCTCCGTCCACTAGAATCAACCCCTCGATCACGGCGTGTTACCTTTTAAGCATATGATCATTTACATCCGGATGCCCTAATTGCGGTAGCAGCTTGCCAAGGATTAGGCGAAAAAGTAACTTAAAGAAATCTGGCGGGAGATACCATGGGCTGGTGCCATGGGCAAACGTCCAGGGTTTGATCTAGGCCCTACAATTGGAAAAATGTTTAAATGAGAATCCCTGGCATAAGTGGGAATTGTTTGGGGGAAGTTCACGGGCTTTTTACTCTGGGGGGATAACATCTTATGAATGTTACATGATACAGTTGGGAGGTCTATAGAATCGGCCTCAGCGTATATTTGCCAGAAAATAGAGGAAAAGCGGGGAGTGTTCTTTGGAGGTCAAAAGCTGCAATCCGCTAACTAAGAGGGCGTTTGGACAAGGCTTCCCAACTGATACCCTTGCTAGGGGACTTTGTTCTTGGAAAATAGGATGATAGGGCATTTTCACGGACAATGATGTTGCGTCCTTGGAATTTATTAATAGTAACGACCTTTCACGTTCTTGCTCAATGGGAAACTTCCTGTCCCGATCATTTTCTTAGGGACCAAAAATTCAGCCCTTGTATTGGATCTTAGTGCCAAATTGAGGATCTAGTGATTTCAAAAGCCGTACTGAAAAAAACTGGAACCGGCTTTTGAAGCCGACAGAAAAGGGGTACAAGGACTCTATGAGACTTGTAATAAAAAGGACAATTAGCCCGCGGGTGCGCGACCCGAAACCCCGTATTATTATCTTATCCAGGTATAGGAAATGTTCCAGTTTTGCAAAGAAACAGGCAGACCACTAGGGTAGCCAGTTGGAATTTTTATATTCAATGCGATCAATGTTATGTGGGTGCGGAGGCATAACGGAAAATACACCTCTTACCAAGACAGAAGCTTTGATAATTGAATAATTGGTTGCTTAGAGGGAGGCAAATTGCCCAGCGCTATTGCCGATAAGAGCAGCCGCTATCCAGAAAAGTTGCCATATAGAAGATTACCGGGCGGCAGCGGGCCGCAATAGGTAAAGAGATTGCGGAAAATTGGCAAAGGAGGGGCGCTAATGTTGGTGATGACAAGATATAGCTGAAGAACCGATTTGAAGGAGCGCCTCGCCTAATCGGTACCTATAAGCGGGAATACAGGCAAGTTATTGCGGTGTTGCGCATGTTTACCAAAGTGAACGATTTGCCGGAGGCTTTATAAAAAAGCATGTGGAGTTTGGTGGTGTAGACTTGTGTGGTACCAGTAGTGCAGGACCTTGCCATTTCAAACCATTTGGAAGAGACCACCGAAAAGGATTGGGTACATTTTAAGAATTTGTTCTAGTGAAAGGGACTAGTTTGAATTGCAAACATGCAGTTGCCATATTTACGCAAGGCAGCTCTGGGCGGTGATTTCATAAGTAAAGCCAGGGTAAGACGGCTTTGTTTCGGTCCAAACAATGTGTGGCTATGGAACTGCTAGCAGCACAACACATTATGGCCCGGGTTATGGCCGCCGAAGTTGGGTGGGGATAAGACAGAGTCACACAATTAAACCCTGATGGGTCATTGTGGGCAGTAGATTTGGGAAGGTGATTGGCCGAGGGTCGGGCCAAGCTTTACGATAGTCCGTAGACGGATTCGGCTGCACATTTATGCCAAAAAAGAATTTATGAACGAAATTATTTACCATGAGGATATGCAAAAAGGTGTTTTCGCCTGTGTTGCCATTCTTGGAAAAGACAAACTTTTGGTTAATATAATTAAATGTGGATGGCCGGTATGGCCCCAATCATTTGTAAGATAGATGTGAGTCGGATTTTGAGTTAGTTTTGTTAAGGACCTCAGAGTGTGGGTATGTAGTGCTTAATTCCTGACAGGGGTCTAATTCTAATTGGAAATATAAATGAGAATAGATAAAGAAAAAACTACAGGAAAAAAGGGAACCAAAAAAGGATTATAACAATCACACCAGGAAAAATTTCGATTTTTTTATCGGAATAATCCTAGCAAGGCGACGGTATGTAATTGCCATGATGTGATCAAAAAATTATCCAAATTTTCAAGTAGCCATTCCCAGTTGGGCCTTAGGCGCGGGTGGGACTAGATTTGGTAGGTTTTCCTTTTCAGGGGGAGCCGTCCAGCCTTGGACAGAAAATAGATGATGTTGGTGGTTTTTACATGCTCGACCCAGGCAGCTGGTGCATATCCCTTCATAATTCCTTGGGATTATACCACAAGATTATGAAGCTATTACAGCAGTTAGGCCGCTTATCACCAACAATTATTCGTTTTGATTGCGGGTAAGACTCCAACACCTTTCTAAGATCAAAAAAAAAACGCGAAAGGAAGCATAGGTTGGGTTCACTGGGCCAATTAGGGAGAAGGCTTTATAAGGGGACAGCAGGGCGATTACGCACAGCACATTGAGTGGTAATTGATATTGGGCAACAAATTCTGGTGTTCAAAGAGTCTTACTGGTCTGGTTCGGGCCGGCCAATGGATCTTAAATTTTCCGGGACAGGGAGTCACAATTTTCAGGCATCGCTCTCTGCCAAATACCCAGGACAGTCTAAACAATATCGTAATGGAGCATGCCGGACGATTGGACGCTGTTCATTGAATACAAAGGCCCTATGAACCTAATTTTTACCGAGTCGGTAAATCCAGGTGATTTGAGAGAGAAAACACTTTGTTGAGTCCGCTTTGGCAATACGAATCTGCGTGTCGGAAGGATGAGCGGTTATACTTTGGTCGATTTAGTAGCTCACCATTTGCCATATCCGAGCATATTTGAAACAGGCTGATGTGTGTGCATCATAATGAGTGGATAGGCGGGGGAATGAACTGTGAGAAGTGGTTTTCATTTTAAGAAAACACGATAGCAAATACGGGGACGATGATATTACTGTGAAGGACAGGCTTAAATACATATGCCCTCGCGCTCTGTTTATAAATTTTTAACGAATTGGTCTACGGGATGAACAAATAACTCTCCTCAAAATCCCCTACCCAGCATGGCATGATCGATTGCCAGCCATATATCAAAAGACCCATTGGAAGGGGATTTTGACCAGTCGTTGGAGAGCGTATTCAGGAAGCCTAGTGCTTCAAGGCGCTTTTGATGCTCACCGCTCGATCACATCACAATTAAAGAAAAACGTGCACAAATGGAGATGCGATGTTTGACGAATATATCGTTAAGTCAAGGCAGAATTACTCAGAATTGGCACTATCGTACGAGATTGTCAGACCTCTTGATCGCGCAAGAAGCGAGGGGACTCCAAAACGGGAGGGTGCACTCTTTCCTTCCTTTAAACGCCTCAATTCGCGTCACTTAAGTGGTTAAGGGAGAAATTTGTGTGATCAGCGTCTATGTGGGCTAAAACACAGCCATTCTCTGACTACCAAACGCCTTCAGGATTATAATACTGAAGCCGCAGATCACCAGGAATCAGGAGAACCCGTCTAGGTACGGCTCGTTGTTTCGATCATTGAAGAACAGAGCAATAAAGGATAATTCCCTTTTTCTATTCGATTTAAGGATTTTCAGTGAAGGGTGTATAGGGAATGATTACATGATAAAATTTTGGTACAATTATAAGACGTGAGGCAGTGGTACCCAAACAGAGGATCTGGAGCGACTAAAAAAAATGGTGTTTGAAGGAATGTCTTGCATTTTTAATGGATATGGTGTGTGCTGCGGAAGCAGTCGACATTACTTCCTAATCAATCCTTTTTCAACCTATAGGGTGCCAGCTCACGAGATGCCATTTTTGGCATCGAAAATGATTAAAGTTTTATAAACGCCACCTTTGTATAAGTTTCACACCAAGGAGAACTTCCCCAAATGCGATCGTTTTTTGAATTCAGATTTAATGTAAGAAAAATATGGCCCCTCATTCCAATTTTTGGCTGTTAGCCATCAGGGTTCGCCGTGGGTTTCCTGGACGTGTGGACTTGATGTTCCACGGAAATATTCAAACGTTTATGTGGTTTCAAGCTGGAAAACATTAGCGCACAATAACCTGCTAGCACCTATTTAAAAAGAATCAAGGTCTATATCACTACCCACTTATCCTCAATATAATAAGTTTTACGTCTTCCGACAAGGTATCCGCAGGGTTTAGTTTTGAACATATACAGTCACGCATGTGGTTGCCATAGACAGCGCGTTATTGGCATTTTTACTAATAAAAAGATATTCACAGTATTGGGGTCTATAAAGAGAAGGTTATAAAACAAAATATTACCAGTAGGATCGTCTCTACCGAGACCAGTATTAATATGGAAATAATTGGTTAACGTATTGTAAGATATTTTGTGGTCGGTATACAATGACAGCTCTGCTGGCATTAACTCCCCTACATTCGGCAGTTCTTGTTAGAAAAAAAATTCATGTTGCTTTCGCTGTGTACTTTGGAGTATCGCCATGAAACCCATTTTCAGGAAGAGAATGGTCATTGAAAAGGCTCTCGGACATTAGAATCAACTGCATTAATTATGATGCGTATAAATTGGAGGAAGGCCGTCAAAAGGCCTCTCGTTACTATTCTAGGCCGATATGAAGTAGCAAGAGGCGAAGTTGAAAAAAGTGTCCGAACCATTTTCGAAAGTTTCCTTATGGAGTGTGAGGCCATAAAAGGCATTTTCCTTTTGATGGCACGATTATATATGAATCTAAACAGATTTTCAATGCGTACTGTTCAACATGGACGGGTATTTTGGGATAAGCATTTTATGCCAAACGGAGACCAGAATCCATACGATAAATACGCTCACGCCTATCAACCAATGTAATTGGCTTGAACTGGGTGCTGTTTTGGCAGGTTGAAAGTCATTTAATACGGTAAGTGGGTAGGAGAGCATTGAGAAGTTATATATTGATGGTGGGTTTCTGATGATGACATATTACATTCAACTTTATATCGACTTCTGAAGATTATTGAATAAAGTACCACGGATTCCTCCTTGGGAATCTGCTCTTGGAGCGGCCCTATGTATATCAGACGTAAGGTTGAACTCCAAGTTCTTAGAAAGAATTATGCCTTGAAGGAAGGAAACATGTACCATTTATGTATAACAATAATCAGGAGGACCAAAGTCATTCAAACTAATTTATCAACTCGCTAGTTGAAATTATGTTCATTGTCATAGATTGAAGATTTGAACAAATAACCGGATACTAAAACAATTATTAACAACCAATAACTTATGAGCCAATACAATATAGAAGAAGAAGTAATCCCAAGATTTAGTAGGGAGGGGAGTTCAAAGGGAACCAGTTCCCCAATCTTAATTAAGGGCGGGAAAAAAAAAAAAAAAAAAGCTTTTTAGGCATGTACGCAGGAGAACATGCGGGCCGCGGAACAGATTCTGTTGATAGGCCCCTTGATTTTTGACTGCAGGGGTAAGTGCTTTTGATTTGATTTATTGGATTGTTTTGATAGGCAATTTTACTCGCTGTGTTGAGTTGGCGTTTTCTCACAGCCGAGTTTGGCTGTTAAAGAATAGATTGGACTCTTTATTTATCAGTTTGGAAAAAATCTTGGAAAAAAATTTTAGTGACCGGATATTTAATTTGGCCAACGGAATTTCTTTTTGTTTCTTAGCAGGGGCGGATGATAACAGTATCAGCAAAACCGCTGTTTGGCTACCATTCGATATGGAGATGCCAAAATCTTACCGATACTACCCCTAATGGACCTACTTTGGGTAAATTATAGTGATTGTTATTGGGGCTCTTATTTCATTGATTGCTTCCAAAGGCTTTACGGACACGGTTTCAAAAATGCGGCCCAATTGGATGTCCCCAATTATCTTGTTTCCTGGCGTTTCTGGCCCTGTGCGCATAGTGGCACTTAATCAATTGGGAGTTAAAAAGTTTTTCTTGAATTTTGGAATATTTTGGGGAGAAGGTTTCGAAACCCCCTTTTCCCGGACAGGAATCAAAAGTACACCTTTTTCTTGGCATGTTTAGGTTATCTGGTCCTGGTTTTGCAATGCGCCATGCCATATTAGGGATGTTTCCGATCTTTCCGTTTTTTTCCGGTTTTGCGGGAAAAAAAAGCAAAGTAGTGGATGGGACCCACAGCTGCCGGAAAATTGTAATTTTGTTAGGGGTTACTATATGGGGCCCTGGGATTGGCCGGCAGCACTATTTTATTATTTGCGGTTTTTATTTTTACCGGTCTCGGAGGGGCTTTTCCAGGGGCTTTCTCCTTTAGCCAAAAATTTTGATTTTTTTCTTCCTTTTTCTTTTTTTCCTTTATTTTTG
>Ga0163217_1054909_pt1 | contig 13978 bp, 11 predicted proteins | sample SynspAceP_FD_185933 | JGI IMG/M metagenome (GOLD analysis project Ga0163217, IMG submission 185933) | Saline lake microbial communities from Ace Lake in Antarctica - Synechococcus sp. Ace-P (PacBio error correction) | ecosystem: Environmental > Aquatic > Non-marine Saline and Alkaline > Saline ... | reverse complement strand
CCTTTTCATCCCTTCATACATAGGATACGTCCACGCAGGCCCGGTCCCAGTTCAAAGAGCTGTCCCAAAGCCACTGGATGCACAGTTGATTCAGAATTTTTTTCAGTCGTATTTGATGCCCCATTGAGAAATAATTACGAGGCAACCGACAGCATGACTAAACTGGCCTTTTTCTGCAAAGACCCCTTTTGCTCATGGAATGCCCCTTCTTGATTCATGCGACAAACACGATGCTGGCTGGCGTCCACCCCCAGGTTCCAGCGCTAACCGTTTGTTTGCTTGCTGTGTGGGTGCCTGGTAATCTGAGTATCAGCCCGCGCGTGGGCTGCTTATCCTAAAAAAGCTACATTTCATTTTTATCCGTATGCCGCTTTTGATTCGTTGGTTGCTGTTTCTGATTAGTACGGCTAGTCGATATTACGACTGTCGCTTTGAAGTCGCCGTTGCTGGGTTTTCAGTTAAATGTTCGTGGATAAAACCCCGCCTATCTCCACCACGCTTTTATAACGGCTTTGACCCAATGAGCTTAAAGCGCCCGCGTGACAAGCTTTTTTCTGAGTTGCATGTTTCGTCTCATCAGGCCTCAAGCGCTGCGCACCTCGATGTCCCGCCGGCCTCACCAATAAGTGATTTCAAAATGTAAAGACAGGCTCCCCCGGTGATGTTTTCTAATCAATACACCCCCAGTTTTGTGCGCTTCAAAATGCCCCTCAACAAAAACTTTCCAATTCGTCAAGGGCGTAACCGCCGCGGGTCTAACCTTCGCCCTTGGTCCGTGGTTCGTTGCTGTCTTCACCCCAGTGATTAGCGGATTTGGGCTGTCTGGGCCTGGCATCCTTCCTTCCGGCAGGCAAAGACCCTAGCCTACAGCCATCGGGCGCTAACTGCGAGTGCGGGGCCCTGTTTACCCGGGAGTCCAACCTACAACACCCCGTGTTCCCACCATGGCTTTACAAGACCCCCAACTGGCCCACCGTGTTACCTATGCAGTGTGGGTGTCAAAGCCCGCTTGCCAACTGCGGTCGGCATGTGTTCCAAAGGGATAGACCGGGCCCCCCCCGGTTTGGAGTTTTTGTAGGGGGAAAGCGGGGTGTGATCAGCAACCCGGGTACCGGCCGCCCATCGCCACCTCAACCCGGGAGCGCTTTTGAAACAGGTATCCGAAGCACCGGCCGGGCCCAATACATGGGCGTGACTTCCACCAAACCCCAAAGCCGAATGCTTGGGGTGGGCATCGGATACCCAATATGAGAAAAAATGCCAGATCCCAATGGTCTCTGCGTGTTTCCGGTGATCCAAGACTCCTGGCTTGGAAGCTGGTCTCTAGGCACCACCCCGTTCGTCCCAGTGGAATGGGTTGGCCCCGGATATAAGTCCCCGGACCCGAGACAAACTGTACTGGCCATCGGGATATGGCCGACACCCACACCAGGTCACGATGGACGACTTGGGGTATGGTCAGGACGAGTTGAGTCAGGGGCACTTGTCGCCCACGGCAAGCGATGAACCAAGTGGCCCGTTGGAAGTCCTGCCTCAATTCAAGGTATTTGCAACTGCCTGGGGGGGTCACAAATGGGACCCCACGACCCCAATATCGTCGAGGCCTTGCTTAAGAGCGCTTCGTGGGCAACACAATTCATATCATCGCAGTTGCCCCCGGACATGCAGTTAATCCTTTCCGTGTCCAGCAGCAGACAGGACCCCCGAGGCCCGGGTGTTGGTTCGCAAGTTTCGTTGGCGAGTTTATTTGGGGCGCGTGCAATGGGAAGCCACAAGGTTCGCGACCGATACCACAAAATCTTCACGTTTGGCCAAGATGAATGCGGCATATCCTGAGCCAATGGCGTCAGCGGCCTCGTGGGTCATTGGTCCCAACTGGACAACGAACACGCTGATTAAAGGCCGGCCCAATTATCCTGCCAAGGAAAATCCCGCCAAACACGACACCGCCAACATGCCTTGTTGATTGGCGGGCGCGGCGCGCCGTTCGACTGCCCCTCCGTGCAGGGACCCCGAATGTCCCCGGTACCGGCTTGCAGGAGGGGGGCGTTGAATGGAAGCATCAGTGGCAATTTGGCGCCAGGCGAGGCCCGGGCTTTGATGGCGCCGCTCAATTGGTGGTCAATAAGAAGCGTTCGCTGCATGCGCACCGGGTCCTCGTACATATCGACATGCGGGTGGTTTTAAAGCTAACAACGATGTACCGCTGTGGACAATGATCTTGGTTGGTCATTTGCCCATGTAAGGTCTAAGGGGACGCCAATCGGCCGGCGTGCGGCAGAAACGCCCTGATGCGTCCAAGCAAATCACCTTCCAAACCATCATCAGTTGCCTTCCCCCAGCGACCATGGGCGCCATTTTGCAAGTCCAAGGCGACGGTTCTTGGCATAGAAGCCGGCCCCGAGACGATCGTGTCACTTAACTGTTTATATGCGGTGCGCATCCACTGTGCCACTGGATTGGCCATTGGGCGGCTGCAGGCAAACCACCAACTCATGGCGGCTTTCTCAAAGACATCAAATGAACGCGCCGATGCCAGTTGGCGGCGGGGTTTTTTGAGGCCGGCATAAGGCCGCATCGCCATTAGGAGCGGCCCCCCTTGATCTCCCAAACGACGACAGTGGGCGTGGAGGATCGTGAGAAAAGTATTTGTTCTTCGTGGTTAAGCGAGCGATAAGGATCTTCATGCGAGGAAGGGTTCTGGTGTTAGAGGTTTATAAGCCGGTTTATTAGCCCGGTTTATAGGCGCCCCGCCATGCCGCCCAGCGCCCAATCAAACAACATGTACACCTGTGCCGCGTTGTTCCAAAGGCCCCCAAAGTCACTCAAAGTCAACCATTTAACAGCAACTATCTGGCAGTGGTGAGACAATCACACCGGGACCTGACGACACTGCGGCCCGGCTGCGACCCCCCGGATCCACCAGTGCGATTTGAATTGGGCCGTCGGGTCTGTTGACGTCAGTCAAACAAAAAGGCCACCGAGGCTGCGCCGATTGGATTGCCCAACAGCCTGAACGGTGGCCATATGCTACCGGCACTGCCACTGCGCGATCTTTGGGGCGCTGTTCATGAGCGGCCACCTGTTTGGCCGATTGAAACAGGACCCAAAACCCACGCCACAAAATGGCCCCGAGTCGGCCCAAAACAAGGGTTCCAAAGGTAGTGGGTGCGGGCAATCACCAGACAGAGAACCCCTTGGGGTGTGATGTTTTAAGGAACAAATTCCATCTTGCAAAGTTACCAGTGGTCGTTGATTGGTTTTTGTGGGTTTGTCTGAAACGCCTGCACAAGTGGGGGGTAGAGGCTGACGTGTCCATGGGCAGGAGGGTGAACAACACCTTTGGCGCGGAGCTGCACTTTAACGTTATAAACACAAGGTAGGCGTTCACTTAAGGTGCCGCTTCCCAAAAAAATAAAGCCAAAAGGAGCCGGTCATGTTGTTTCCCACCACAACGTAGCCAGTTTACCTCAGCCAGATGGTTAATGATCGGGGAGAAGCTGTCCGGGGCGTTTCCACCTCGATTGCGCCGCCCAAAGAGTTTGGTGCGGTATCCAAGAGCCCTACTTGGAAAGAGCCATTGATGACGCCACATTGGTGGCTATTCGTTGCCAAGAACAAGCCGGGTATCTAGGACTCATTACGATGGTGAAGTGCGTCGTGAAAGCTACTCGAATCGAATTGCCACCCGCCCTCGAAGGCGTTGACATTCGGACAACCCTGGCACGCAACCGGATCGCTCTGGCCCCCCAATCCCGTGCCTCGGGATTGTGGGTAAGATCGCCGCCGCTGCCCCCATTGAACTCGAGGAGCTTGTTGTTTCTCAGGGCCAACACGGACCGTCAAGCAAGATCACCGTGCGGGTCCTTCCACGATTGCTGCAGGCAGGCCACAAACGATTTTTACGATTCAGAAGAAAGCGCGGCCATGGACTAATGCCGCCCCGCAATTGAACGAAGAGATCAAAAGCGTTGTTTGCCCAATGGCGCGGGGACATCGTGCAGGGTCGCATGAACCCTAATGGCAAGCCCGTCCTGAGAAAGGCCCCGTCAATACGGGATCAACGCCCACCTTAAACCCCGTGCCTTTAGGAGGGGCGTATCGGGCACCACGGCCGTGCAACATCTGCTTCGTTATGCGGCGATCATCCATGAAAGACCAACCGGCTACCCAACTTCTTAGCCAGAGTAGCCGTTGCGGGTTTGCAACCAGGGTGCTGTGAGACCGCACAGTCTGATCTGATTGCTCAGGTGTTACCGGAACTCGGTGACAAGCAAATCATGGTTGGGTTGCCCTAGACTTAAGCAGCTATGGATATTGAGTTGCCTGAGGTCATTGTTCATCGCATCAACAAAGCCCTGAAGTACATTTCAAACCGGAGCAGGTTGTTCCTCGACCGGGATTGCGGCATGAAATACCCTCCCCGCGTCGCCGACGGCAAGTTAAGGGGCCATGGCAAAGCCCCCCGCAAATCCTGCGTGACTCAACCACCAAATAGGGTGGCTGTTGGGTTTGACTGTTTGCCACAATTCAAATCACTCTTGTGACAGCAGTTCGTGGCTTCGTGCCGACAGCGACGGCATTGCTTTGCTCCCATGCTGTCCCGGCATTGGGCCGGTTTCTGGTTTGACGCTCGTCCGACTTTAAGCTCTTTTCCGAGTAATGCGAGCCATTAGGAAAAGGGTTCTTGAACTCGACCATGGGCATCGGATGCATTGCAGGCTTCAGCGGCAATCCCAACGGTGTGCCCGTGCTGGGATTCCATGGTGGACCTGGAAGGTTCCCAGCGAGGCCCCGATTGGCAACCGGCGGCTTATTTTGATCCGATAAGTTCTTAAGTCAGTCATATGATCAACGGGGTGGTTGGCTAAGCGAGCCAAAGGGCTGGACGGCAAGGCCAAAACACGACGCCTGAATTTGTTGGCCGATATGAGCGACTGGCGACGAGCCTTGGGCGGGGGTCCGCGATGGAAACGTGGTGGGCAGTTCTCTGGGGCGGCGCGCTGGGCCTTACTTTACGCGCAGGCCATTAGTTAAACGTGATTGATCGCGTTGTTGTTACGCAGCCCTTTCCTATGCACGGCCGCTGAAATCGATGGTTTTGTGTATGCGCCAAGGCCAGGATGGTCGGCAAACGGGCTTGGAGTGGCTTGAAAAGTGATTGCCGCCAAGGACAGCCAAGTGACCCCAGCAAACACGACCACCCTATCTTGGCGCACAGTTTCGAACGTTTTGTGAAGGCGATGACGTGCGTCAGAGCCCCCGGCTTGCCCGCGCGTGGATGACTTATGAGGCCTCAATGGACGCCTGGCCGGTTACCTGTTTCGCTGACGAAGCCGCTTAGATGTCGCGCTTTGATTTCCCCGCGCTATCAAGTGCACAACCCACTACCTGTTCACCGTTGCTTCGTTAATCACTCAATCCTGATGCACGCCGACCGCGTTAGATGGCTAGGTTTGACGCTTGTGCATGGCGATCAGGATGGCCCCTTGTGTCGTTTGAAATAGCCTCGCACCCATTGAGCGTGTCGCGCCACACGCCCATCTCGTGCCGAGTAGCGCGGTGCCGCCACAATTGTTTGTGATCGAATGGTGATGCGTGCCTGGCTTGATCCAGCTACAAACTTGGGCTTAGGCGATTTTGGTCGAATCCAGCCCAGCTAAGGGCCCTTTGAATAACAAACCCAAATAGGACACCGGATTGGTCTTTAATGTTTGGTTAATACATGACGAGTAAAACAACTTAGCGGAAATCCATTTGACGAGCGCCGATGCCTTGCTGTGGTGATGTATGCCAGAACGGATTTCATGCCAGCGTGGGTTAGGTGGCTTGGAACAGGGACACACCATTATTCCAATTTGTTAATCGCATGCGCGGCCTTATTTGGAGGTGAGTTGTGTTGACGAGGATTTTGGACCCACCGACCACACCTCCATTTTGAGCTGGTTAAACCATCCCCGGGCAAAAAACGCTTTCCGATTTGTGATTGGATTCTGCCCCGTACCCGGGCAAGGGCAAACCGTTGTGGCTGATGCACCTGTGTGCAGGGCACCACAGATGCCGAGTTGGCCCACGATCTGGACCATCCCGCACGCACACCTCGTTGTTCGCAAGGGTCATCATGTTGCTGTTGATAGTTATTCTGCATTTTTGGAGCCGATAAAAAAACCAGCCACAGGGTCTCGCAGGGCTTCTGCCGAGAAACGAGGCGTTTAGTTCCGGTCTATTTGTGTGGTTTGGCCAAACCGATTTTGTGGGGCTCGGTGTCCGGCCATCCCGACGGCCAGGAAAGGCCTGGTTTTAATGCGTGTGTGATGAGGATGCCACGAGAGGCCAATTGGATGTTGACGGTTTGGCCCAAGGCCCTGGATGATACTGCCGCCCCGACTGCAGGTGTATTTACCGCCCCACCGACAGCTCACTGTTTGGTTGAGCAGTTTGATTAGCAATGGTAGAGAGGCGTCGCCCGAACAACGCCTACACCAAACTTGAACGGATAGGGCCAACTATCCGACGCCACCACTTAAACGCGAAGCGGAGTGAATCGTCCTATCTGACCTACCAAGGTTTCCGTAAAAGAAGACGGCAACTAGGGAAGCGCCCGCAAATGCGACACACAATTGAACAAAAAACCGCAAAAAACCTGACACCAGCGGTGACAGAAGATTCCATGCCTTTCGCAGGTCTTTCATTACTTAGGGCCCGATCTAGGCTGCACTGTGCTAGTGCACACTAGTGCATTTTAGAGGCCCAAAGCCCCAATGCCCAATGCACAATAAAAAATGCAGTTGCACTCACCCCCCGAATATAGGGGATTAATTACTACGGTGGCTTGTATGATTCACCAAAATAACCCCCAGTTTTGGCGCACAATGCCAATCGTCACCGATCCACGGACGCGATGGTCCTGATCAGTTATTATTTAGTCAAATATTGTTTCAAGACCTGATTGTGTTGATCTTGACAAAAAGTACTGACCCTCACCAACAGAGTCTCACCATGATTTTATTTGAAACGTCTTGGCAGCTCAAGGCCTAGTGGCCTTATCGCCCAGCCATTTTGCCACCGCGTACGCACCCAGGTCACCTGTGGTACTCAAGTTTTTTCCTCACCCGGAAGTGCCCAGAGACGGGCCTTATTAAAGCAAACCGCCGACGATGGTTTCGCGGAAAAAGGTAAGGGAATTACCAGGTCAACGGCACACCTGCAGAATTGATGTTTTCCCCCAATGCTCCAATTGCTGCCATCTCGCGACGAAATGCGCGCCGCGGATTCGCGTGGGGCCAAGTCCGAACATGATTGCGCCCACAAACCAGCCTTTTGTTCCCCTAGGGAATCCTGGCCCTGGGATGGTTTCTATCAACCGATAGTTGTTTGATACGGCCAAGCAAGGCAATGCAGACATTAGAGGGCCCAGTGGCAGCCAAGAGATTGCTAGCGGAAGCTCGGAGTCAACTTTGGCTTGCAACAGGCATGGTACTCTGGCATGACGTCCAGGTTACCGTCTTCATGCGCCCCGGAAAACACGGTTACAAAGCCCCATAGCGGAATTCGCAGAGCAAGAAAAATCCGTGTAGTTCCCTTCGGCACCCTTGCAGGGCAGCGGTGCCGGCCCCCGTGGGGCATCGGCCGTTGTTCAATTGCCAGCAGCAGATGTCCTTTCTTGGGTTGCAGGCAAGGGGCACGATTGAAGGCGTGATCACAGCCAGACCTATGCCGCGGGACCCGCGAAGTGGACGAAGTGCTCGAAGGCCATGACTCGCATTGCACCATGTTCATTGGCGGCTAACGGCGTTGCCCGATGAATAAAAACACGCTGGGACAAATTTAAGCGACGACACAAAGGCAGTTGTCAACGCGCAGGCCCTGAGTGAAGCCACGGCGCTCTGGAATCACCGAAGGTTGCCGCTCAAACAAAAAAAAAACCCCCAAATTTTTTTTTTTCCCCCTTTTTCTTCGGGGGACATCGGGAGGAAGCACGCTCCCAAACCAACGGGGTTAAGGTCATCGCTTGATCGTCACGCACAGAGATTGTCTGCTGGCGCGCATTGATTTGGCACCCATTTACCAAGCCCGCAGCCCGAGGCCTGTTTACAGGCTCGTATTCGTCAAATCAACAATTGAACAAGTAACACCAGATGCTAGTAGGGGCTGTCTCACGAAACCAAAATCCGGAGGGGGTTGGGACCAAGGTTGAAATTGCGCCCAATTGGCGGCCTGTTCCTTCACCCTATGCCGGTTGTTATTTGTGTGGCGAAATCGTCGGGCGAAACCTCTTTTCCCTCTACTCGATGATTCGGTGGCCGACGAGAAATGCATCATTCGCCGTTATTTGGAGTGTTTTTTTTACCGCCTCAAATCGGGTGGGTAACAAACCCGCCAAACATTCCCAAACCGTTGGACCGTTTTGAAATGTTGCTTTTTTACCTTTTTTGCTGACCGCCAGCATCTGGGGACTAGGCTCCTTGGATGCGCTTGGCCGCGGTATCGCTAGGTCTTTACGGCTACCTTACCTATTTCTGCAGATGGGCGCTCATGCCAAGAGATTTTGTTGTTTGCGAACTGCACCATGGACGATGTTTGCGTATGCCCCTATGGGATACACCAGCCATTTTGCATTGGGTTGTCCCTGTTGAGCGTTACCGATTGCTACAGCCGCCTGGTTTTTTTACTTCAAAACACGCCTGAACGAAGCGTCCCGACTGCAAAGCACGATACGCAGCCAGAGGAGAAGGCTACCTATTGATCGGCCGCCATTTCTACGTCTTCCGGGCTTCTCGTGACCAGAACACACAAAACCAAGGATCGGGCGCTAGCAGTCGCCTATCGCCTAGCGACGAGGCAGACCAACAACCCGCTACAACCACTAAGTAGGATCCCTGACTTCCAAATATTCGTCTGATCGCCAAAGGGGCATCCGACCAACACCGGCAATACACCACAGAACTCTATTGACACCTCGCAGAACCATGCTTACTTCATACTTTGCCACAACTCATCACTACGCGCCCCTTAGCTGACGCCACCCTCCAGTATTACTTTTCGGCCCGCACACACACAGGAGAGCATGAGTCGCGCAGCGGTGCGACCGTTGCAGGGGCTCATTCATTTAATCTTTCGACACACGCCTTCTGCGTCACAACACGCCGGAGGGCTGCCCGGTTAAGTGAGTGTAGCTGGCGACCCGCGGTGTTTTCTCTTCTATCATGTGGGCAGCCCCGTGCGGACTGCACGCCGCCGATTGGCTAACTGATCTCTAGTATCCCTGAGATGCACCAAAGCCGCACGGGACTATAACCGCTTATTGCTGTGTGGTTCGTGTCGCCACCGGGAGTAGGCCTTGGATTTCATCATCTACGCCTCGCGCACTTCCCTTGACCACGTGTTCCTATGCTAATGGTCACTGGAACCACTCGATTATTCCGTCCCCACACCTGTATAGCAGCGACCTGAGCGGCGTGCACCGTCACCGGCACATTGCTTCGACCTGAGCCTGCTCGACCACACAACAACGGTGGCGTAACCTTTATGGTCGCCGTTCTGACGTTGGAAGCAACAGACCGCGGCAGCAAAACGCTGAAAAGAACAATCTGGCAAGCGTTCGCGCGTCGGTGACATAGCGCTCCGTGCCTTGCCTCTCAGCGCGCGTTGATCTTCTGGTGGGCAATCTACGTTTGCATTTTTCCAAAACCATGGAGGGCCGCTGCCGTCTCAAGCTTGTTTTATGCGATTTTTTCTTGGCGCTTTTTAGGAGCGCCTTAACAACGAAACACAAAGACACCCCACACAACGACTCAGACAACACCACCCAATGTCTTAACGAGATGGCGCCTCGATGACCTCAGTGATCACCTAGGCTCGATACTGCGCGATGGCTCACGCCCTGTTCTGCGCGCTATCCCTGACTCCACCCAAACGGGGAGCGCCCCGCAATCTCAAATGTTCGTCAGCGGATTTCTATTTTTCGCTAAACTACGCACCAAACCACGGAATTACCCCCTAATGAACGCTGATTCATCCGCCGGTCACTTGTTGTTTCTTCTTATTTGAGCAGGCATGTTTCTTTGCAGGCCTCATATCCATGAATTCCTCATCACCCGAATGGCCAATCCTCACTCCATGTCGTGGCAGGTTATTGACATCAATTTGGAATATTTTTTCTTGCCGGTACATGCTTTTTGGTGACCCTGAATATGGACCAATTTGCCGTTGCAATCAACCACCGCCCCATCTCGCCGTTAAATCTAATCACGATCAGGCGGTGCGAATTACCAAGAATACCCGCTGATGCGAGTGGTTCGTCAGGCACTGGCTATTTCCCGTTTGTCATATTTTTGCGCATAACCACAACCTGTTCTATGCCGGCTTTCATTGCACTCTTCAACGCCGGCATGCAGCTCTCTCTTGAACGTCTTAAGGCAAGCCACTAGATGCAGCAAACCCGCGGACCCGAACACCGTGAGCGCGGTGACAGTCATTAACGTATGTCCTAGCGACATGGATTTAACGACATTTCTTGGATGGGTTACACAGGCAGGCTTTAAAAGTGGCTGCTTGACTGTTTGCGCCGCATCCTCCAGGGATCGAAACAAATAACCCGGTCAATCAAGATGCGCACAAACCAGAGACCCCTTACAGGGTAACGTGCAGCACGACACTGGGAAACGTCAATCGAACCTCACCTACACGCCGCTTCAACACCGCGGGCCATATTTTCTCCTGAATCTAATGCACATCCCCAGCCGAGCACCCCACAGACAATCAGACCTTGAAACCGACGCCTGCTTTGATGCGGCTGACGAAGACTAGAGCCGCCAAATGGCGAATGAACTGACCATGGTGGGTTCAGCGCACTGCTGCCTTTGGCGCAAAAACCTCCGAGATCAAGCGTTGGCCCGCTAGCGGGAGTCTGGCGGCCATTGGCCAAAAAGCCCACTTGGCACACCGTCCTTCTAGCTTGACACCCAAATCGCCACATTCCACTTATCTGGCCGTACCAAGGGGCCTGCGTCCAATACGTCTGGAGCAGGGCCGCGCAATGGCTCACCCGGCAATACCCCTGAATTTTGCCCACATAATATTAGAATTGTTTCACTAGCTGGTGGGCACCCGAGGTCTAGGGCTATGCCTGCCCAAGGCCATTGCGGCGACCCAGGCTCAGGCCGTGATTCCAGATTTGCCCGATTCTGCTGACTAAGAGACCGGCCGACCCCAATCTATTACCGCGTCGTTGCGCCGCTCGACCGAGGGCAACTTCTAGAATCTGCGGCCAAGCCTTGGTTGGATTACGCGCTTGCATGTGTTGCACAGGACACGCCGATGAACTGGAGTGGCTTTGCCAACCAAATTCCCGGACCGCGGATGCCATTGCCGTGATTGGAAAAATGACATGCGAAATTAATGCACCACACTTGGGCGCGGGCCCCTGACATGAATATACTGATCCACAGAGCTCCCGGGCAGATTTGTTGGGCTAAACCATTGCCCGTGAGGATGATGGCCCGCGGGTCACCAAGTTGGGTGACCTTCGATCTCAGGTGCCATTCAAGCCAACGGAACACACCATTCACCTTCGATGCGACAGCATCGCGGAGCCGTTGACGGTTGCCCACGGGGAGCGATGTTATCACCCGAGCCAGATCCACCAACGCAAGCGTGATATCGACCACACAAACCATCACCACAACATCCCCGATCCGAATTGTGCAACCTGGGGGCATCACAGCGCAAGATCACGACGGCGTGAGATCACGCGGCCTGCCGGATATCCTATCCGGGTTTCCATATTACGCTAGGGCACACAATTAACGCTGTTCGACAGCCGCCCTTATCACACAGGCATCAAACGAGTTCCGTGTCATTTAGGCACGGGGTTCCCGGTCTATGGCTCGGCCGGCTGAAACAAGACGGGTGTATGCTTGATGACTGTGGGATAATCACCTCAACCGATACGCTTCTATCGGCATAATCAAATACGCGGCGAAAAGTACACGCTGGCCGTGGGCGTTATCGCCTAAACCGGGGCGTTTTAGACTTGGTGGTTGGCACATGGCTGGTGGTCGTTTGGGGCGTAACTAGAACCATCACACGGGTCCTACGCGACACGTTTAATGTGCCCCATTGCTATAGGGGCAGCTTGGCTCTGAGCGCTGAGCACCGCCAACACGGCTCTAGCGGCCCTAACCCAACATGACTTGGGTGTACGCCAAGCCGATGTGGCCACGCGCGACGGCCTTGCTGCATTGAGGCCCAAGTCCCGCTTAGTCCTGCTACCAAATCGCGGACAGGTCGTGCGTGAGTCCAGTTCGAACATTGCGTGCGCACGTGTTGCTCAGCAATTTCCAGCCCTTACTTTACGACCTGGTTGATGAGCCAAACCAAGCACCATAGCCGCGTCACCCCGTCTGGCCAGGCCGTGCTTCTCGATTGAGCGGTTAAAAGCCGGCGATTTGGCTCATAACCCGCCCCGATTTCATGCCTGAGGCGCCTTCGCGGGACTACCATGCAGTGGTTGCGCACGACCGTTTAAGTTCAAGATTTCACCTTTGATCGACTGGCTTCGGCAACCGGTTAAGGAGAGCCTTCGCGCTGGGCATACCAGCAACCCATGGCACTTGAGTAGCTCTCACACACACCAATGCAAACCGGCCCAAAGCTCTCCCGCCCACAGGCAGCATGTCGAGCTGACGGCGTCGTTTAACGCGACAAGAAAGAGGCCGGCGGGTGGCCCACAGCCAGCGGCTGGCTCGTTTCTGTCGGGGGTTGATTTAAGTCCGCCCAGACCAGGCACCGTAAACCCAGGCACCTAAAGTAGGCGCCGGGGGGGCGGCAAGTCGGGCGCCATATGGGTTTGAGGGGCCCACACCAGCCAAAACAGCCACCCACAATGGCCAACAACAATGCCACCACGCTCAACGCTTTGCATTCGATAACGGTGCGCGGACCCTTGGGCCATAGCCACGCGTAAGCAACCGAGATAGATGCCGATGAGACCAAGACGTCTAGCGCTGGCCTTGGATGCATCCGGAAAAGGTGTGGAACAGAAAGTTACTAGCCCCAATCGTCAGGATAATCGAAGCACCAGGGCACTCGTGCCGGGTTGCCTGCTTACGGGTCAGGAATGAATTCAAGCGCTAGGGACCTATGATAGTGCCCGATACGATTGGTGACCCGCCGCGGTGCCGCGTGCTCCGCCCCCAAAAGACTTCGGGATCAAGCGTTCGCAGTTGAGTGATTCCGGTTCAACCAGTTCACGATTTTCAGCCAACCCCCCACAGAAAAAAACCGAGGCCCGTTTACCACGGGCGACTGGCCCTAGAGACAAACCTAGTCATTTCCAAAGGGTAAGGCGCGGACGATGACGGCAAGCGCGTGGCTGCGTCGTCGCCACCCCCGTTGGGCTTGGATGTGAACTCATGCTTGAGGCCGTGAGCCCCAGTGAGGTTCTTGCATGGGTTGTTGCAAGGGTTGTTGAAAGAGCTGTACCCGCTAGGCGGGATGCCGAAGCTGTTTAATAAGCCCGGGTTTAACGAAATCAGCACGGTCTCTGTGAGCTGATTAGCCCTGGTTAACGGGATGGCCGCCGAAATAGGCAAGGCCGCCCGTTGGCGCCTACGTCAATGAGTTTTTTTCTCTAAGTCTAGCGCTGGGGAACTTTACTAGTGCGCATTTGGACTGTTGGGCATTTGAGAATTCGGTTTTCGAAAAAAAAAGCCTCTAACAATCGGAAAATTACGCCCACAATTGCCGAATCCGCCCACCGGGCTTGGAGACCCAAAAAGGGACTACGAGACAGGCGCTTTTACTTTCACAAAAAAACCCCCACCCAGATTTGTAGGGTCATTTGCCACCAACCAACCCCGGTTTATTTTTCGGTCGGCGATTTCCACCCCCAAAAAAGATCAAAAGATATCTTTTATAGGCTTTTGGCCGTTTTTTTGAAATTCCCCCTTCCCTCTTATCCTTTTTTTATGTGTTT
>Ga0163217_1101221_pt1 | contig 13979 bp, 12 predicted proteins | sample SynspAceP_FD_185933 | JGI IMG/M metagenome (GOLD analysis project Ga0163217, IMG submission 185933) | Saline lake microbial communities from Ace Lake in Antarctica - Synechococcus sp. Ace-P (PacBio error correction) | ecosystem: Environmental > Aquatic > Non-marine Saline and Alkaline > Saline ... | reverse complement strand
ATGGAAAGTAGCATTTGACATATACCAATACAGCGGTGCGTGAATATTTCCTCGGGAATGGTTCTGGGCAATCTGCATACCCTCCGCGTAAGATAATAAGGTGACGAAGCAGCTCATTCTGGGTGGAGCATTGTGACTGGATTCCAGCCTTTTGCTTACCGGAAAAATACTGATCTTACTAGCCTAAAAGAGTAGATGCGCAGCTGGACATAAAGGCCATGTGGCATGCTGATTGGAAGGTCTACCGGCAGACGGACTTTTGGGACAACAATTAAGACCCTTATTGTCTGGTTTAAGAGGACAGGCTTTATACGGGGACACCTATACTTCGATCATATTGCTGGAACCATTTCAGAGGAATGGTCGCAACTACTGGGGCCTTACCCAAGGATGTGGTGATTGGCGTAGGCTCTTTTGATGCCCACATTGCGCATTGGAGGTGCCATTAAGCCTTATCATTATGTGAAAGTGATTGGCACCTCTACCTGTTTGATATTTGATCGTTGCCCCCAAGACTGAAATAGGCAACAAGCATTCACGAATTATGTGGCAGGTCGATTGTTCCGATCCTTCCAAACATGATCGGCCTGAAGCCGTCAATCTGCTTTGGGCGGAATCTATATGCATGTATAGGGATATTCTGAGTGGCCGCAAAACAAAATTATTAGAGACAGTAAGTATTGGACGAAGCTACCAAAGGGGCCTTATTGGAGGAAATGACTGAGGGGATTCTTTTCTGGAACTCATCCCATGCTGCAAGTAAAATAACGATCGAGGAGTCGGGAATTAATTGCCTTGGACGGTATGAACGCAGAGAAACGCCCAATTCCAACCAAAATCTCAAAGGAGCTCTTCAAGGCCTTACATTGGGTACAACCGCTCCTAATATTGTTTAGGGCATTGGTAGAAGCCACAGCTTTTGGGGCTCCAAAAAATAATTGACCAATTCCAAGAAGGAAAGGGTTCGCCATAGATGGTGTTATTGCCATTGTGGGGTTTTGCCCAAAATATCGGATTCGGATGCAAAATTTTAGCGGATGGTGTTCTAAAATTTTCCGATCAGGATCAATTAAATCAGAAACAAAACCATGTGCCCTAGGTGGCGCAATGGCAGCTGCAGTAGTAAGGCGGCCTTCTACGATTCTATTATGGACGCGCAAGATGCTATAGGCAAGCGGATTTCAAAAAAGAATACTACCCCGTACCCGAAAATGTAGAAAATATTTAAAAACCCTATATACCCAATACTCAACCCTTGGCAGACTTTGTAGAGCCCACAAATTACAGAAAAGATTAGGTCTCCAGTTGACCACAATGCAGTAAATAGGAAACAATAATCGACATAAAATAAGAATGCAGAAACAACACAAACCATTTAGGAGCGACCCAGAAAATTGGAATAAGAACCAGTAATCGATTGGCCCGTTTTGGCGTTATAAGGGATCATTGGAGCAAAACCACCATGGCATGGCACAACGAGTAGCCGATTTTCTTTCCCGCCAACCTTAAAAACTATACGCGAACAAAATGTAGAAGCGTATTGCGCGACACCACCATTGCGGGTACCTGAGCTTCAAAAAAATGTGAGGAAAAAATTTCTTAGGGAGGGGGTAGGGCTTTCTTATAACAGTCACTTCATGTTGGTGTTATGAACGAAACCATAAGATATGGAATCCAACTCGCCAAAAGCCATATGGGGATTTAGGAACGGAAAGACCAGGGGCAGTTTACTTCACCACCCCACACGTGAGCGGGCCGCCTATGGCCGGACATGCTCAAAAAAAAGGGTTCCTGCCTTGGTATTTACGCAAGGAAAGTACAGGATAGCGATGACGAGAACATCCCAGAGCGATGTTCAAAAAACTGTTATTGCAATTTACAAAGGACCGGACTTGCCGTTGCCACGATGGAAAGTTAAAATCGTACCTATCCATAGTTCTTTTCCATGGGGATAGCTGGTTCCATTGTCAATGAAAAGTTTTTTTCAGGATTATCTTGGATTGCGGAACGAATATGTGGACATGAGGAAGTAAACCGTAGGATGGCACACAATATAATTGATCCGAGAATTTGGAAAAAGCATTAAAATGGACCAAAGAGAATTGCAAGGAAGGTAAAAACTTACAACGCCAAAGACCTACAGAAATCCAGGAACGTATGGATTGAAGAGTGGGAGAACGTTGTTAAAATGGACATTGATTTCACAGATTAATTGATTGGTAATCCTAAACTGGCAGCATGCGGCTTTGGAGAGGAAGCTTGGGCCACGGTGCCATTGCGCAGGATTCCAAGGTCAAGGGACAATGAACGATTACATGCCCAATGGCGAATTTTATGGAAGCGATCCTCAACTCTTCTTTTCGATTGGAGCGGAATTCGTCCTCCTTAGCATTGATGGCCAGCCGAAAAGGACAGCCTTAAACGGCATCTCCATGCCTATTTTGCTACTATTGACGAACGGGCGCAAAGTTTTCTGATGTAAGAACCCTTCTGGAGTCCGGCTTTCCATAGAAAGGGTCCACCGGTCATAAACTCCCAGGGCCCAAGCGGGCCAATGGAATAATCCAGTGATCAATCGGTTCTTCAACCCTGGATGGTACTGAGCTACAGGAAATAAATGGGAAACCAGCCATGAAACCTTTCTGGGAAATTTCGGAATCGGAGCCTGCAAAATGCTTTGGAAGCCACAGACTGGCACCAGCTATGTATGAATATTTTGGAGAGGAGGGTACTCCTCCCATTTGTCACCCAAAGGTGAAAGCCTCGTTAACATGTGTAGATCAATGTAATAAAAGATTGGACCCGTAAGCAAATTGTTGAGGGTTGGGACGTAGCGCTACCTGAAGAAGTACATAAAACCTTTGATGAGAGGGACTAATCCTACCTGGCCACAACTTGGTTCGCCCCAAGACAAACAATGACCAAGCATTAAGGATGTCTATAGTGTAATGAACAATGGAGGCCCCCCAAAACCATGGGGACTTTCAGCTATGGTCATTTTGGAGGACCGAAATAATAACACTTTTTCCATGCTTTAGGATTCGGTTCAATATGGCAACAATGTTGACCTGAAAAGAATATTTAGACCCAAGGATTGGTGCTTCTTTTGGAATGGACCAAAGAAGCCGCTGTACAGGGCATGTGAGAATTCGGACCCCTCTACTAAGAAAAATTTAGGAGGTAATAAGCTCCGGTAGGAAAAATCTTTAGATTAAAAACATGATGAAAATTAATATTACCTTGTTTCATAACACTATGTCCATATGGCTGCACAGCAAATTTCCTATGGTCAGGATTGACCAGGAAAATGTAAGCATGGGAAAAGTATTACTATGAACCGGCATGTTCGGCGCTGCGGCAAATCATGGTGTATGAATTGGGGCAATGAAAATTTTGTAGGATTTTCCCCAAAAAAAAAAAAAAAATGGGACACTATAAAAAAATGGATTTGGGACCAGACCGACTAATTTCGACAAAGAAAATCCAGAGCTTCATGTTGCTGGCCCGAAGTCCTTGATGGCGGGGAGAAAGTTGGACTGTAGAAGACCCTGGCATTAGACGGAGATCTCGTAGTTCCTGATAATGGATTATCATGGGCAAATGAGAAAGGACGTAAAAGCTCCTGAACCAGTTTCTGTGGAAACCATAAAACTTTAATGACCCCATCTGGCATTTACGGTACTCATGACGGGGACCACCACGGTGCCGAATCCGCATTTGGTATTCCTACGACAGGGGAGTGATTGGGAAGGCCCAATTTACTGTTGCCCAATTTTAATAACGCCGGAATTGGAGCACGAAACCGACTATATAATTGATGGTGAAAAATGAGGCATGGCTATTTCTTACCGCGGCCCAAAGCCAACCGGACAAGAGGCGTCGCGTTTTGTGGTGTAAAAAACAAACTGATGGTGGTAAAAATTGGACTGTCGTTTCATTGGATCGGAACCTTGAACCAGCTGATTTTCCATCATGCCTGCCTCCGTAAGATTTGATCCGACAAAAGAAATTTAGTAACCACTTCGCAGAAGGAGGAATCCAGGGACAAAGATAAATTGATGCCTACCTTTTCCAAGAAATGGCATTAACTTGGAGCCCCTTGGCCAAACCCAGTAGGAAAATTGCGGACAGGGAAATCCTCCGCCATGGTTAAAAATGAAAGACGGAAGAATATGCTTGATCTATGTTATAGGGCATTGGAAGTCGATATCAGAAACAAACCGGGACAAGAGTGAAAATTAGGGGCAAAAATTAGTAAAGGGACAATGGACGTACAGCGAGCCAAAGTTATGTGCTACGGATGCAGGCTCTGGAAATGGATCTTGGCTATCCCAGGTAGTGCCAACGAGAGGACGGTAAAATTGTGCCCTCTACTATTTATGGATAAGGAAAAACAGGACCAGAAACGCTATATTCGCCGCTACATTGGAATTTTCCTCCAGCTTATTAATAGGCTTTATTTAATAAACGCACAAAATAACACATGTTCCCATTTATTGAATACAATTAAGTAAAACAACAGATAACTATGAAACGTTATGTTATTATCCCTTCCATACTGACATTTATTGATTTTCTCCCTGTAAGAATAAAGCGGAGATATTAAACATCATAACCGAAGAAAGTCGAAGAAGCTATCAAGATCTATCTAGTGATGCTATAATTCACATTACTCCATTTATCTCTATCTCCATATCTGACCTTAAGTGGAGCTGATCCTACCCTTTGGACAACAACCCACCCCTATATGTGTGCCCCACGCCTGCTACCATAGTGGGAAACGCCATCCGGTCTCGTGAGTAGCATCGGGCAGCCATAGAAAAATCCGGATGTTTGTATTTTAGGTGGTCGATAATGTAGAAGTTAGAAGTATGTCTCTATATGTGGGTGGTCCAATGGCGTACAAGATGACCAGCCCGCTACCACCTGTAACCCTGCTTCAACCTGCTGAATGCGTCTCTAATGTGTTACAAGGTGGGTTCCTGACCCCTATCTATATATCTCTCCCGATGGTGGAAAAAACATGGTCCAATGATGCCGGAAAAATATGGGGAACCGATGAAAAAAATGGTTCACCTATGTGGCCCCATCGAAAAAACAAGCCCCATCCAGTTGCAGACGAGAACCATAATTTCACCCCACAATGTGGCCGATATAGATAATTGGAAGTGGGGATGCTATGACATACTATAATGAGATAAGGGGGTTGCATCTTTGATAAGCTCAAGACGAAGAAATAAGAGCATCGCAAGACTTGGGAAGTTGTAGCCGCTCTCTATTTATACAGTACAGAGTACATATAGGGGAATTTAGACTGCATATAACAGACCCAGCGATCCATATACTTAGCCGACTATCCAATAAGGTTAAAATGCATTGTGGCTAGGATTGCAGATCAACGACAAAATCGGAATAAATCTCTCGAGATTGTGGTCACAAGAGATCAGAAGCCAATGTATCGTGTGAGTATAATCACTGTACCCGCCACCGAACTTTCCATATACTCCTAATTCGGCGGTAACCTGATCTCCTAGACACCCTTAAAGCAGTATACCACCAGGCAATTAGCTAAATATTCTACAATTCTACACCACTCGCATAAAATGATGGCAAGAAAAACTCGAAAGAACCCAAAGACAAAGGTAAGCAAACGAGTGGAATAAATCTAGGGGCCATAATACCCGATCTGAATTGCGCATTAAATTTGGCAAGCTCGCCGGTATGTTAAACGCTCTCGTGAGTAATGTAACGTTCCTGACGAAAAACAGGATATTTCAATCTACCCCACCGAACCCATTATTCAACACAAACCGAAGGTCTTCGCTGCAAACCTATCAACCTATTCGCTATGTTAAGAGCATCCGTAAAACATGTTTCGATAGATGCCAAGCAGCTCTGGCTAGTACAATATGAATAACCAAATTGACATAGAAATCATTACATAACAGGATTGTAGTCACGGGCACCAATACTTATTATAGACGAATAACAATAAGAATGAAAATAATGAGTGAATCGCTAAACACTTGACAACTGCTGCCGCCCTAAATATCATTAGGTGCAATGACCCTCGTGTTCTTATGGATGTACACCGAGGCAGAGTCAACAAACAAGGAAGAACTACCGATAAGCGCAGGTGTTCCAAGTTCCGATCATCTTAAGTTATAGATTCGATATCAGAGCGGAATGACTACACGATGCACGCCAATATAAAGGTAGGATTCTGATCAGAGATTCTAAGAATCCGAGCTACAACATGCTGTAAGGTAAGCGAGTAAGTTACTCCCAGAGTCGGCGTCGTAGACCAACACAATGTATGTTTGCTTACCGTGCCAGCAATCGCTGACTACTTCGAGAAGGGTAATGCGGTCCGAGATAGCGATGCCCACGGTGTTGGTGATAGAAAGGGGTCAAAGTAGCTGTAATCAAATATGCTACAAGTACGCTATTGCTTTACCGGTTGGTCCAAATAGTCGCCATTAACATTTTATTTGGCGGGAAGACCCACCACTAGGGGCGCCCTTTCGGCCTCCCAGTTCTGTGGGGACCAAAAATCAGTCTCAATTGGTGAAAACAACATCTCCCCTATAATTTCCTACCACAATACTCTGAAGGTTCAGGGCGAAATCGTCTCATTACCCAACACAAATGAACAGATCAAGCAATCAGGTGGATCGAGAGCGCTTTGTGGGAAATCACCTCAAGGAGAAATTTATTGCATGACCATCACCTGCTGACCCGACGATGGCGCAGGTATAAGTTCCTGAGTCCAATGCTACCAAGCGCGTTCAGTGCCTAATTAGATCGAAAAGAATCCAGAACCTCAAGTAGGGAGTAATATGACCATGGGGAGTAGTTATGGAATAATGTCTATCAGATAAATATGCTCCACTCTCTCTCTACAAACATAAATCACCTTAATACTCGTGCCGTGAGTTTGTGCTCCTATGGTCCTCCTTCTGACTATGTCTGTCACTGTCGTAAGATAAGTGTCTTTATGGTCGGTGCTAGAGAAGACAATTTGATCCAATATGGAAGTCTACCCTGTATTTGGTACCAATACGGAACTGGAGGCCAGGAAAGCCCTATTGGTGGGTCTTTACCCGGACAATAAAAATTTAATGGCGCTATTGCGGGACACCGTTAAAAGTGGACTTGTATCGCTTCCTTCTCAACGGACAAGGCCGTACTGGGAGTCCGCCGGTGGTGCAAAACCAAACTTTCGCGGATGCCAGATCTAAATTCCACGGCTTTTGCGTTACCAGGATGGGAGATATTCCTATTCTCATTAAATATAAAAAAAAGCGCGACCCTTTAAACCTTTGGCCAATTATTATGATGGATGGCTTTACCTTCACGGCTATCTGGTATAGGAGGAGGGACACTAGATTACCCCCAGTGTTGGAGCACGATGGACATTTATTGGTCGCCTTTGCCGGGGATGGCCCAAACAGAAAATAGAAGCTGGTGAAAGTTAAGATTTACGGATTGGATGAATTGTAAAGAGAATACTATTTGCGTAAACCCGCAATTTGATTCTGGGCATAGGGCTACCACTCCACCGATTAGATTTGGTTTTTTTGCAGAAATGGGACTATGATCGCATTCACTATAGGGGAATTGCATCAGAATGAGAAAGAGTTGATATAGCAGGTGAAGACTAAAATCAAATTAGTTCAATTACAATTCGGGAACTATTCCAGCCCAATATTCAAAGAATTGGGCCATGATATGTTATAAGTTAGGCCTTAAGATTTATCAAAAGGTAGTTGCTGGGAGCTATTTCTGCAATTTAAATACCCCTATTTAAGTATGTACAAAATGTTTTATAAAAAATGGGGTTCATTGGAAGCTTAATAGTTTTCTCCCAGTATCCTGTAGTACCGATAAAAGTAATAAGCCCGTATCAAACTTAACCAATAACTTGGTATACAAAAACTCGAATTCAACCCAATCCGGCTTATTATGGATCTGTATGGATTGGGAATTAAATCGGTACCTATGCCAATGGATTTTGATGGGGATGGGGATTTAGAGTCTACTCATATCCCAATCAGGAAGCTATGTGGAATCTGGGGATGTTCTATTACGAAAACATTAGCGGAAATGTGGATATGCCCAATTTTTAAGATATGAGAGAAGGGTTCCACAGAAAGATTTCGACTTAGGGTTATTGATGGAAAGTTTTTGAGTATCAAACGAAGTTTGATGGGGCATTATCATGTGTTTTAACACCAGACAAAATAAATGATCAATTACTGATGTACGTAGATGTTCCCGAAAATGTTTTTTGGAAAAACGCTAACATTACAAAATACCAGCCACAGCATAATTACAGGACACATAAATTATAATACCTGAAAATTTAATCGGACTTTGACGATGATTCAATTTATTGATTTAATGTGCGGGGCCTGTCCTCAAAGTATGAGATTACCTACTTTTTTTAGAAACCAAATGGCAGTAATGAATCCCTGAATATGAGGTACCCCAAAAAGTGCGTAAACAAGCAATCGGGGGAAACCCATAGGGAATCATCTCTATTTGGAAGTCCTTTGGCGGATTACGATCATGAACGGGGATCTGGGACTACAATTGCTATAAGTGATTTTTCAAATATACTTACTTTGAAAAATAAGGAATTCAAAAAAACATAGTTATCAAGAAGGACACCCTTTAAAATACAAGATGAACCAATCAATTGTATTTCACTATATGGAAATGCTACTAGATTACGGGCAGTAGATTTAAACCGGATGGTTTGGTGGATATCCTTTGCAGGTGACGAGACGAAAAAAGTCTTCCTTTTTGAAAATACAGGTAAAAATAGTGGATGGAATCCCAAAGAATTTCCTACCGTCCTAGGTTTCTTGCAACAAGAAGCCCAGTTTCGTGGACGAGGTGCTTTGGCCCACGCCCCGTGTTTATGACTGGGAATGGGGATGGACTCCAAGATATTATAATGGCAATGGAGCTGGCGATATTTGCTTTACAAAAATTTGGGAGGATTTACCTCCCTAAATGGGACGCCCCTAAACCCTTAGAAGTGGCAGGAAGTTCCAATATAGGATAATCCCGACTCGAGGGCACTACCAAATACGAAAGAACCGATTGGGGCTTACCACCATAGATGTAGGCGAATTGGGGATGGTGATGGATTAGCGGATATTCTAGTGAACGAAACACACGGAAATATCGTGTTGGTTAAAAAACATTGGAAGTAGAAAGCGCCAAACTTTCTGCTCAAAACCTATTTGAGGTAGAGTGGGAAGGAAGAACCACAAAAACCCGCATGACACCAGGAGTTTCCGAAGGAAAGGAATTACTTGCACCTTGGCGGACATCTCCGTTCATTAAATGGATGTAAACCAGATGGACTTAACGATTGGTCATGCTGGATTATGAAGGATATCTTTGTTGTGTTACCCAGGTTTAAGGAAGGGCCGTTCCATAAAATGGGGCACCCTAGGCGCAATTTCGTATTCCCTGCATGGAAACCCAATTTTACTAAATCAACTAAGCCGGTTCCAGTCACGGCAGAGTTGAAAATTACATTGCGATTGGATGGGGATGGCTTGGGTAGATTCTTGCTTTTCCTCGAAACCTGCAGTGGATTGGATGGAAAAAACATGGAATGAAAGGACGGTAAAATGGTTCTGCCAATACATGGGCCGGGTAGTCTCCAAAACACTTATGGGCATAACCGATGGTCCAGTAGTGTCCGACTTAACAATGACGATGCTTCCGACCTATTGGTATAGGAACGGAAACTGCGGCGCGTTATACTATTGGGAAAGAACCTGAATTATAAGATAACGATACCATGACCAACACAGGAAACACAACCCGTCAAAATATAAATATTTTAAAGCGTTAGTCCTTAATATTTTAGAACCCTGGTAAAGGATTTAAATTTAGCAACTCCAACTCCTGATAAAATAGTTCCAGCAGTGTAGCTTTAAAACAGTAATGACCCAAAGAAACAAAAGCAAAGGAATTTGTAGAGGCAGCCCCTAAAAATTAAAAATCTACCTATCTAAAATAAGACATGATATCAAAAAAAATACTTTATTTATTAATCGCCCTTGGGTTTTTCCGTTACAAGATATATATCCCCAGAAACAAAGGTGGTACATTCTCTCTGCACCGATGCTGCCAATACCGTTTTGAGTGGGATTCTATTGCACGATGGACAAAATAGTAAAAAAATGGACAAAATAAAGATGTTCCTTCCAACTGGGAATTGCAAGGTTTTGCACTTAACAACTATGGGCACGATTGGAAAACAAGGATAAGGGAAATTGGGCTTTGGAAACCGGCTGTACAAACATACATTTTGATGTTCCCTCAAATTGGAAAGGTAATACTTCAATATCGGTTTGATGGCTCATGACCGATACCAAGGTAGATAAAACGAAAGTCCGCAGGGGCAATTCATCAGTGGAGGTTTTACCAGGTTTTAAAATATGACTCGCAAATTATTGAAATCATGGTGAGACGAAATTTATTGGAAGTTGATGTAGCCAAAACAATTCGAAAACGAATCGATGAAACCCGTGCCGAAAAGGACAGGCAGACTTTTGGATTTTCGGAGGCATTTACCGTCCAGTTTTTCTAGAATACTCCAAAAATCCCATATAGCCCGGAACAGCTATAGACGCCAGCCGATGGGTCACTATAATGTCCTTATCGCCATTAAACAACCCTAAATTCAACTATACAGTCACCGCCCATCTATATGGATTTAAAAGCAATTTAAATCCATAAAGGTAAATTTAGGCCTTTTGAAGAAAGGTGTTTCAGAAGAAATTTTTTTCGAGACGAAGTTTAACAATATTAAATCCTGGGGGAATACCGAATGGCCTACTTTGTTTACGGACATTTACATTGAATAAACATGAAAAATTCGGGTTTACATTGAGTTAAAAAACGGATTGGTTTTCGTACTGTAGAACTTCGCAATCATGATGGGTTTTAGTAAATGAAGAAAAAGTAATCTTCAAGGGCGTCAATCGAACACTCCTTTCTGGCCAGAAACCAGACGCCAGTCTAAGTGAAAAAAAATCACCTCGAAGACATTAGACTATGAAAGAATTGAATATGAATGCAGTGCGTATGTCACATTATGTTCCCGACAAGCGTTTCCTTGGAATTGTGCGATTCCCTTGGAATTTTGTATTGGATGAAGTTACCGGTTCTGGCAGCGATGGTTACGATTACCCTTGTAGTCCCAAAATGATAAAAGAAGTTATTTGAAGGATGAAAATCACCCCAGTGTAATAATTGGGACCATTGAACGAAGGAGGCTGGAATTTTGCCAATGAAAAATGGATTTCACTCTTGGATATCCAAAAACGCCCCCGAGTAATTTACCCATGGTTACTCCGTAACGGAGTAGATTACCAGTTCATACCAGAATATAATTATGTACTGGAAGGTTAGTTTCAGGGTAACGACCCCTTTATGGCCACTGAGTTATTACATGGCCTTTATGATGGGGGGCTTAGGGGCCGGGCTAGAAGAGTATTGGCCATAACTTTATGAAACAAGTCCATTGTTTCAGGTGGGTTTTTATGGGTATTTTCGGGGACGAGCCCGTTTAACGAACAAGAATAAAAACCTGGCCAGTATTTAGATGGTGACGGCAACCCATGCTCGCTGACGGAATCCTAGGCCCCATCGAGAAAAAGAAGCCAGTTTTTATACCATAAAGGAGATTTAGGTCCCTGTTTCAAATTTCTCCTGTCACCATTAACAAGAGAGGAACGGAACTCTGAGTTTAAATAATAAATACATTATAACCAATTTAAGCCAATGTACTTTTAATTGGAAAGGCTTTAAAAAAAACAGGAAATAGGAAGTATTAAAAACAAATAGTTGGCCACGGGCAATATTTTAGGCCGGGACACTGAACCAGGTACGGCCTCAAAAATAAAAATAGACTGGTCGTAAGCCCTTCAAGATGCCGATATTTTGAATTTACTGCCAAAGATCACAATGAAAGGAACTATATACATGGAGGCTGCTATTGTACAGCCGATAAAAAAGCCCACAGAACTTTTGCGGCTTATTTCCAATATTGGCCAACGAAATAGGCATAAAAGAACTGGATGAAACAAAATAAGTGCTCGCTAATGGAATACAAATTGTAATTAACAAAAGAATGGCACCTCATCCGTTAAAATAGTAAGGGGAGAAATCTCAATACCGGAGGAGCAGTTCCGGCAGGGGAAGCCATGCTCAAATTACAGAACGAAATGGGGAAAGGAACGAAGATGGAAACTCGATTAGAAATTTTACGCGATAACTATCCAGAACGAATAAATCTGGAAATTTCACAGAAACGGCCTATTACAAAAGGAAACAAGTTCCTCTTCAAAAAAAAAATGGAAGGCCATTGATTACAATCGGGAATTTCATTCGATTATCCCGAAGAAAAATGTATGGGTAAACATGGATGGGCAGAGGACCTTATCTGTCGTAATAGGAAGGAAAAGAATAGAATTAAGGCAGTAATTTTGGGGTGTGGAAAAGGCAGTACAATAATACGGTCACTGGAGAAACCTTTAAAATTGATTTATCCAGAGTTTAAGGGATATTCACGGGTAACTTGTATTGGGCGCGACTTAAAACTACGGAAACCCCTTTACCATTATTTCTGGAAACCCCAATTTATATTTCAAACTCTTTCGGCCCAAAAGAACGGAGTATGCTTCCAGTAAAGTTCTCCCCCCATTTTCCAATAGGTAATCTCCTTCTTATATGGAATCCAGCCATAGGGAACCAAATTCAAGAGCCTGGTAAGCTCGGTCCAAAAAGGTCAAAAAAAGTTTTTATTCAGGACGAAACAGGTGACGTAAACTATCCTATTAAATTATGCTCGATTTTCAGGGCCGGAAAATTAAAAACATTCATATCCCAGAATCCTTTAATGTTACCACAAAAAAGTGAAAAAAAATCTATAAGAAACTACTATGCAAATCAACCTTATCAATTATCATTTTTTTACACAGCTCTTCTATTGATTCATTACCATAAAAAACCAATGTAAAAGTTGAAAATTAACACCCAAATAAAGTTGTTGTTTTTTAAATAATTAGATTAAATATAGCTTAATCGTTAAAGCAGCATAAATATAAAACCTTACCTCAACTATTATAAAAGAATTAACAATGCGCAAACAATGCCAATTGATCGACCCTAGCAATCTTAAAAACAAAAAATCCAAAGTGGCAATTAATTTAAATGCCCTCTAGAACTGTAACTATATGTTCAAAGCAATGAAAGTAAGTAGGAACGAAATTTTCATGTGAAAACCGGTTTTATTTCAGCATCAGTACCCTTATTTCCAAGGCTTTGATTCCCAGTGAAATTATTTGGTAAAACTCAAATTTTTAATTCCTAAAATATTTGTTTCAACCAAATTTTTGTCAACGGAGGTGGAAAAAGTTTACTATCCAGGATGGAAGAATCGAATACTATCGAAATTTAGTGCCATGATGAAGGTGGTGGGGTTGGAGTAAAAATCTGGGGCACTTTTATTGGTTGAGGAATATCTAAAGGGATGGAAAATTATTTCTGGAGTTGGAATTTGGGGGCAGGGGCTAATATCAATTGGGGTTTTTTTTTAGGTTTATGACCAAAAAAAATTGGGGGACTTACCAACTGGGATATTTAAAAAAAACTATAGGACGGCAAAGACTTTATTGTTGTTAAAACAGTTATCCATTAGAGGGGAAAAAACCATTTGGTTTTTTCCTATGATTTGCCTTTATTTTTTTACCGCCCGAGCAACATTTAAACGCTATTTCTGGCCGAAAAGGTAAAAGGACTTATTCCGGGGACATCAAAAACTTCTAATTTTTGGCCAAAAACAAAAAAAAAGGGAAGGACAGGTCAAGCGCATTTTTTACTCAAAAAATAACCAGAGCCTGATTCAGGATTTAAGTATCTTGGATTGGCTGCAGGCATCTCTCCCG
>Ga0163217_1011106_pt1 | contig 13980 bp, 17 predicted proteins | sample SynspAceP_FD_185933 | JGI IMG/M metagenome (GOLD analysis project Ga0163217, IMG submission 185933) | Saline lake microbial communities from Ace Lake in Antarctica - Synechococcus sp. Ace-P (PacBio error correction) | ecosystem: Environmental > Aquatic > Non-marine Saline and Alkaline > Saline ... | reverse complement strand
CACGCAATTCCCGGTCGATTTATTCCGCCGTTGTGACCGCCGTTTCACCGCCGGAGATCGCAAAACTTGCCCCAGCCGATCGCCCGCCGCCGCGCTAAACCGAAAGCCTCGCTCAACACCGCCACGCCGGCGCCGCTTCAACAGGCGTCAGGCGGACCGTGCAAGGCGCTCTCAGGAACACCGTCCTGCACGCGTGCATCGCAAAGCCTGAGCCAGTCGCAGGTATTTCCCAAACGCAGCAAGTGCGGCAAGAAACCGCTTGCGGCACAGGACCAATTTCAACCACATGAAACTTTCTCTCAAGTCCCGCCGCTTGCCAACATTGATTACTTAAAGATGTGCGGCCCACCGCTCGGACGGAGGGGAAACAGCTAGACAGGACAGGCCCGCACACAAAATCAGCCGGACGCACAAAAGGACGCCGGGCGATCAGATCGCCGCTTAGATTGTGGGCGATTTCAGAACCTGATCGCGGCAAATCTGTCAACGTCGCCACCCAACGCGCTGGACGAGTAGTAGAACAGGACGTTCGGCTTGGCCGAGAACGGGTAGCAGGATTGCGATGGTCGGTGCGTGCGCAATCGTGTGTAGCCGCCTCGAAATCGCCAAACAGCACCTTGGCTGAGTCAGCCCGATTGCGGCATTGTCTCAGACACCACACCGGTAGCAGCAAAACGGCAGGGCTCGCGCGCTCAAGCCACGGACCACAAGAAGCGCAGCGGCGTCTTGATCTTGCGCACACACCGCGGTCTTCGAGTTCATCACAACGTCGCATTTGGCGCGGTAGCGCCGCGCCAGCGATAGACCAGATCGACCAGCGGAATCGCCGGGGGCGTGCGTGAAATAGCCATCCGAGCGTGGTGACATAACCCAGCGCGTCCCAAGCCAGTTCTGGTTGGGTCGATAAGCGTTATGGGCCCAGAACCACCCTTGGGTGTGTCCACGCCGTCGCCGCAATGAACGAGGGACGCTCCGAGCGTGCAAATTCTCCGCAAATCCGGCTGTCGAGCCACGCCTCAATGTCAAAGCACTTGTTACGAGCAGCCGCTGCGAGGCCTTCGCAACGCGACAACTTCATGCAGCGGGATTGAGATCCGGTCGATTTGCGTGTTCCGTTCGGTCACGCGGAGTCTCATTGGCCCAAGCCGAGCCGATATCCGGTGATCAAACCACACCAATATAAGACACCGCCTCAACCGTCACCACTTGGGCTAATGACCGCGCAGCAGAGCCATGTTGCGCAATTCACGTCTTCACGGTATCTTGCGAGTCTTGCGGGTCAACCAGATAACCCATCGGCAGCCATCCGCACCCGACATTGCCTTTTCCTCCATGCAAGCAGCGCAAGCGCGTATCATCGCCGAGCAAATTTAACTCAAAGGCCTTCTGGTCCGGGGCAATCTGAGACACTGACCCGACAAAAGCAGGGCGCACAGATTTAGTCGCAGGAGTTGATAAGGGTCTTACGGTTTCAAGCATAGTTAATTCGACTCTTATTGTTGTTGACATACGGTCATGATAAACGGCCTGCTGGCTTGAAGTCCCTGAACAAATCCGGTTCAGCGCCTACGGACACCGGCTACTTGGGACTGTTGGATATTCGCCTTCAAACTGGGGTAAAAAAATCGCCCGGCCCGAGGCGTGTTTCGCCTAGTTCATCTTGCTCTCCTCGATGAATGGGCCTTTGAAAATATTGATGGACGTTCAGCCTGCCCCGCCAATCATGCGACGGGCCGGCGTCAGCGCCTCCGCCAGATCGTAGCAAACGTTCGCCCGGCCATCGCCCTTGCGCCCATCGCGCTTGCTGAAGCATCGGGTGAAGGTCACACAAGACACTCCCAAATCCCACCTCTTGCAGCACGTTGGCCTGCGTGCCTTTCGCAGCGGCTCACATCCTGTAGGCCAATTCGACAGCCGTCAATTCGCGCCGCCTTGATTCAAGGCCGCCGCTTCCCGGGCCCCGTGCAACACAGTCGAGAAATACCGCGCTTGACCGCAGGCCCGTGCCGTCTTTCCTGGACATTCGTCCCAAACCCAATCGGTTCGCGCGGGATCGTTGCTATGCACAAGATTTCTGATGCGCGCCCACGCTTTGCACGCGCGCACAGCGAGCGTGCATAGGCCCCCGCTCCACCCACATCGCACGCTTGATCGGGGGCGCCCAAAACAGGCTGATAGCCCTCAATCCGCAGATCATCGCCTTGTTCTGCGGCCAGCCTGCGACCTGACAGAACTTCAGTCAAGACCCGTCTCAGGCTGGTCATATAAGGGCATTCTCGCCCATGATACTCTCCTTAAGAACTTCTGCTGGGGCAGACAACAGCGCGGGCCGCCGCATCCGCCGGAACCACCCCGCGACCCAACAATCTCAACCACATTTGCGATTCTCAACGCGCTGTAGAACGCCCTCCCATGTCTGGAGCCGGGAAACTCCAAGGGCCAACCAAGCGCTCGGCCATCACCTGCGGGGGTCTTTCCTGAGGCGTCCAGGTTATGGTTTCGGTGCGCAGCTCTTGGGGCACACTCAAATGGTCGTAAGAAAGCGCGAGCCGCTTCGAGGTGCCCGCAATCCAGGCCGTCTCCTCGGCGGGCAGTCCAAAAAAGGCGCGCTTTTCCGCACGGCTCAGAAGCTCCGCAGTGCACACCGACCACAGCGCATCGCGCTCGGGCGGCAAGCAGGCAACGCCGTCCGGGTCCGCGACCGCCCACGCCGACGCTTTCAAACCGTCCAGCCACGCACTCAACCGCTTCCGTCACCTTACGCGCCAGCGGCAAGCACCGTCAGGGCGGTAAACTGCGCCGGTGCGCTTCGGCATAGTTTCGCGTAAGTCGCAATCCGCCGTGGGTATCCCCATATCAACATCGCGGCACCCCAAGGCCAAGCAATCTCCGCCCTGCGCTCCTTTGTCTTCTGGTTCCATGTCCGAGGGCGAAAACCCCATCGGCTTCCAGTCAGCAGCCTCCAGCAAAACTCGGTCGCCCCGCGTGCGCGGGCCTGATGTAGCTCTCCATCATCCACCTGAAGCCGCTAGAACTGTCCGGCGACAGCCCGCCGCCCTCCGGGACCATTATAGATAATCGCCGCCCGAGGGTCTCGCCGCATTTGTCAGCAGCGCCTTGGACCAGCGCGTCGCCGCGTTTATGCACAAGTCATCGCACTCGCCGCGCTGGCATGGGCGGACAACCCTGTAATGGTCGTCATGGGATGAAGTTTTTACAGCAAGAAGACTCGAGGGCACGGCGCGCCCCGAACATTCAAACGATGCTTCTTGGCCCCACGACGTTAAGCATAGGCAGCAGGGCCATCGTCGCCGCCGGCACACCTGCATTCCGGTCCACTGCGCAAAGCAAATGCAGTTCCACCGGTAGGCCCTCGTCTGGCGGGCGACCGCCTCAGATACCCGTCCCGGTCAAAAGCACCTGCGCATACAAAGCCTCAAACAGATCACTGCGCCCTTGGGCCGCATGGGCCGCGACAGCAGCCCCACCACCGGACTGCACCTCATAGCGCCGCGCGCTATTTCTTGCAGAAGCAGCGGTAAAGACGCCGCCCGCATCGCGAGATCATCTTGACCGCGCGAAGGCCCACCGATTGCCCGCAAAGCCGTTGCGCGTCAACTCGCGCATCCCGAGGCGTCCACGCCAACACGACCACCGCCACCACCATAGCCCCAATCGCCGCAACACGCCCCGTGGGCAGCTTGCCTTGACTGCGGAGCTCCCGGCGCGCCCGCTTTGAAGAGGTGGGGAAAACCATTCACCTGCCCCTTTTGGGTCTGATGCTTCAGCACGCCAAACCAGACCCAACCCGCCAACACGCGCGGCCAAAATCGCCAGCCCAAATCGGTTCGTTTTACAAAATCCGCATTACGCGGGCGCGCCTGCTTGCGCCGAAAGGCGCGATCATTCAACGCATTGGATCGCCCCAGACCAAAGCATTCCAGGCCGATCTGCGATGGCCGCACCGCGATTTACCCCTGCACCGTCATCGGGCACATTCTCATCCTCCAGCGTTGGCAAGCCTCTCACATGGCTCACCGCCCCTTTGCTCGAGTATAAACGCGGCCCAGGCTTCCGCCGCCGCGCCTTGCCTTGGTGGGCCGCACGGTTGGGTCACTGGCAGCGACGGGCTCCACTGCCGCAAAGCAATGTCCGTGACCAAATCCCCGCCGCTGATTAACTTCCGCCACCACCCGGTCCGCGCCCAACCATCCTTGTCCCAAAGCCACCGCCGCCTTTCCGACCATTCCGTGCAGGCGATGCCCCCTGCACCGATCCAATTCGCCAGCAACCATAGGCGCCCCAATCTTACGCTCGCCCTTCATCACAACGCCGCCCGCAACGAATCCCGACAGGATTCCGCCTTTCGACCCGGTCGTGACAGGACGGGTCCACGCGACCACCATCCGGTCAACTCCGGGCACCGCCTCCACCCACGGCAAAACCTTCCAAAACATGGTGGACCACAATGCCCCTCCACCTCGGTCCAGCAACTCGCCGTCCAACTCTTGTTCGTCCCAGCCCGTCCCGCAATAGCGCGCCTCAATCTCGGCTAGAAAAGGGACCGCCGGCCAAGATAGGCCCGATTGGCTTGCGTCGGCGCGTGCGTCAACCACCGTCATCCCCGCTCAATTAGGTTTGCGCAAAGACCGGCACAGCGTTGCGGAGTTTCGTCGTGACCACCTGCTCGGATCACGCCAAGCCGCAGGGCAAACTGCAACATATCCACGCGCCTGCCCTTTCTTCCACTTTGGCCAACTCATTCCAACCCAGGCCGCGTCAAAACTCGGAACCTCGAAGGCTGTCGGGGCACTCGCCGGAATAACACCTGGCCTCCGCGCCGTGGGCCAAACCAGGCCTGCGCCGGGTCGCCTTGCCATTCAGGTTTGCGGCTCCGGGGGGCAGCACGCAATGATCCCGCTTGCGCCAAAGACCAGCAAGCGTCACCGCGCTGATTTCCAGCCGTATCACCCCCAGCGCCACCCGCCGACACGCGCCCGGTACAGGCTTTGCCCCTCACTGCGCGCGCACCCATTCAAGCCACGGCACGTTTTGCCCGCACCTCCCCGCCCGAAAGACACCCAAGGTGCGCAAGCCCCCTCAGGTGGCAGTTGGTGCAGAGGACGCCAGAAAACCGCCAAAGCACGGCAGGGCCGCCAACCTCATCCGGTTTTCAGCGATCGTCCGCGAATTTCGGTCTGCATCTGCTCGCTCTCGCAAGCGAGCCATGCGGCATTTCGATTATCACTCGGGCGCATTCAAGATCAATCCCAGCGCTCCATCGGCAATATTGCTGTTTTGCGTAAGCTCATCGCGCAGCCGCCCTTCTTCATTGAGAAAACCTCTGCACGCCAGTAGCAGCGCCCGCAGTTTTGGAGTGGCCGTATCGTCAAACGTGCCCGGCTCCAGCGCCGCGCAGCGCGCCTCAAGCAGCGCGCCTTGCCGGATAGGTTTTTGGATAATGCTGATCTAGGAAATCTTCGTTCAAAGGTCTGGCCCTGCGGCCGCCCGGCTTCACCTCAGTGAGGTCATTGAGCTAAAGTCACTCCTAAAGCTAACCACGACCGAGCAGACCGGAAAGGCGCGGACTTTGTCCTGCCGCCTTACCCATTCTTCCAGCTTGCACTTTTTCTACCCTAGAGCGTTACGCAATGGTCAACAACGAAATCTTAAGGTTGTGCAATTCTCTCGATCACTCGCTCACACGCTTCGCGCTCCAATTCTGGCGCGCACTTGGCGAACAATTTGCGTTTGTGCTCGTTCAGCCGGGGGGGGGGGGGGGGGTTTCCCCCCACAGCAAAGAATGACCGCCACGGGCCTCTGCCCACAAAGAAGATTATTAGTCGGTGTCCTCCGGGTCAGCGCCGCCTTCAATTGCAGCCCGTCCGGGGTTTCCGCAATCGGGGCTGGGTGCATTCCATTCAATCGTGTATTGTATTCCAATGCGGTTGAAGGTCGAACCTCAGACGCTCAGCCCCGCCCAAGCGTGGCTTGGCTTGCGATTGATGCCGTAAATTACCGTAGGGTCCGTCTGCAAGCGGATTTGCCTTGTCAGGCGGTTGGAGTTAAACACGCCCGGCAAACCAGTCTCGTCCTCCGGCGACAAGTGGTGTTTCTTTTCTCGTATAATCGGAGGCCAGCAATATTCAGAGCGGCTTCTTCCCGGCGTTCGAGATCGGGAAAGGTCGCGTCCACCCGCAGACGCCCAAAGAAGCACGTCTCTCTGTCCCGTCCTGTCGGGGCCCCCCAGATATCGCCTCCTGCGAAGCTGATCCCATCCGGCGAGGAGTTGGAGTCCCCCAGCGGCCGTGCCTTCGCGATGACGTGTGTGTGTTGGTCGGGCCAGCGCGGCCTTCTGCCGGCAATTCATCGGTCTCTCTCTCTGGTGTGGTCGTGTGCCGTGGTGTCTGTGTGGAGAATATCCGCGCCCTGTCAGGTAGTGCGCCAGTCTCTCTCTCTTGGATGTTGCTCGCGTGTGGCGTGCGGACGGACCCTCGGCGCCGAGCGCGTTGGAGTCCCTAGGGTGAAGTGAATGGCACATGGCAGGGACCAAGCGACGGCATAGGCTCCGGCAGTCCATCGGCATAGGCGCGAACTGCGGCAATCTCAACCAATTCGCCGTTCCAACGCTCGCGCAAAGCGCATCTCGCGCTCCCCTCGCTGATCGTGATTTGCCGATATAGCGGAAGGTGGGGGCCGAGGCTTGCGTGTAATGTCGAGGGATCAATCTCATCGAGCGCGCCCGCGCAGCTCATAAATTGTTTGAACTTCAGGTCTTCCGCCTGTTGCCCGTATATTGCGCGCCCAATCGAAAAAATCCAACGAGCGTTTGAAAACCGCCTGCCTCTTCCAGGCGTTCGAGCACCGCGGTCGCGGTCGCCCCGCGCCGGCACTTCAAAGAAGATCGTCTCGCCGTGTGGGAACCGCCGTTAAACTGTCTGTTGCCCCAAACTTGATCAACCAATCGCAAAGATTCAGCCCGGACAAACGATCAAGGCAACGCATTAGACGCAATATTCTTCCACATTAGTCCGTCACATGCCCATAAGAGGCTTGCATTGGTGGACCGCAAACCCAAAACGAATTCGACAGAACCACAGATATTTCCCGCTCCATGTTCGGCATTTGCGGCGCGGAGGTTCAGTTGTCCCCGCAGGTGTGTATCCAGATTGATGTCGGCAGGGGCCACCTTGATCGCGGATCGGCAAGACCGAGAAGATCGCTTCAACAGCACCTGCCCGGCGCCCAAACAGGTGCCAAATCGAGGACTTGGTTGGACGACATCGTCGCCCGGCCCCGATCCGCGCCCAGCATCCGGACCTCCACAGCGCCAGCTCAATCGTGTTCGGCATGTCGAGGTGCCATGCGCATTGATATAATCAATTCGCGATCGCTCGCCACCGCGCTTTTCAAGGCGCGCGCATCGACGCTCGGGCCCGTCACCCGGCCAGACGTTGCCGTAATATGATACGCTCGCCTGACATGCCGTACCAGCACCTCAGCATAAATCTTAGCACACGTGCCTCGCGCGTGCTTCCAGCGGCCTCCAGCACCACACGCCAGCGCCTTCGCATTCACGAACCCATCCCGGTCCGCATCATAGAGGGCGCGACGCCTCCTGCGGGGTTCTCCCCCGCTTGGTGCTCAGCGCTTTGCACGCATTAAGCCGGCAAATGCCAATCTCCGAAATTCGGGCTTTCGCGGCCGCCCGCAATTTCATCACATCGGCGTCGCCCCAATTGAAGATCAGGCCGTGCGGCATCGCCAATCCGCGTGCGCGCCAGGTGGAGGCAGAGCGTCAACAAAACCGCATGGTTTCGGCCCCTTAAAGCCGTAGCGATAGACACCTGTACCACTCACAAGAATGATTCAAGGCCCCCGGAATAAAGAACGGCGACCACGCGGGCGGTCCCTTCTCCTTCAAAAAGCACAGCACGTCTCGGCAATGGACGACAAGCCGCCAATCCCAGAGACCAAATCATCACGCCCGGTGCGCAACCAATCCTACTTCAATCCTCAGGCAATCCAGCCGCGTCACGACCGCCTCTGCGCCGCGCCATTGCCATACAGGAATAAAGTCATCCACCTTGCGCCCGGTCTCGGGGCCATCGCAAGATCCAGGATTGAAACGTGCGTCTGGGGTGCCATCGGCCAAGCGGGACTTCGCACGCATAGGTCGTCGCCCAAATGGCTCGCATCAAACCGAGGCAATCGTTGCCCTCCCAGGATGCCCAGGCCAAAAGCCGCGTCCAAGGTTCGCATCAAACGCAGCCGCCAAAGGCGTCACGCGCCCAAGCCCGTAATCACAGACACGCTCGCATATTTGCCCCCATAAAGGTTCTTATCTGCTTCAACTCGCCTTAATACACGCGGGCCTAGGCGCGGAGGCAAGCCGAAGCCCATATGAGGGTAGAGTTTGCGAACTTAAACCTGCGCGCATCACCCCAACCACGCCGTCAGGAATGCGGCAGCAAAGCCCCCCTGCCCGTCAATATCGCGCTCGGCATGAACTCCGCCAAGGTCACCCGACAATGGGCCGCGCGCCGCCATATCCTCAACGATCTGCAAAGCCTGTTCTCAAACCTGAGGCCGCCGCCGTGCGCCCAATCGCGCAGGCATTAGCCCGGATCAACGCATCACGTCAAACACCAGCACGATGGCCCGCCGCAGCGGCGTCCAGAGTACGCATCCCGCCCGCACGGTGCAGCGACGGCCCGCGAGACAAACCGCAGCCATACCCTCGCAATCTGCACATCGACAACCGGGCGAGCCAACCCCCGCTGCCCCAATCTGCGAGATCGCGCCCACATGCGCCAATCTCCGAGGCGCCGCATTGTGGGACGACAGACCAAGCGTCGCCCATCACCGCGTCGCGCCAGTCAATATGCGCGTCCACCTGCACGATATTCACACCGTGCCCGGCAAACCCTCCAGAACGGGAATCGGCAACGGAATCGTCGCCGCCCATCAACACAGGCACCGCCCCTCGCGCGCACTGCGCCACCGCGTCGGCAATTCGCTCCGGGCGCCTGCGCGCCGCCTCACGCGCACGCAGATCGCCAACAATCGCCAACAACCGTCACGCCGTCGCAAGATTCGGCCCACCAAATCAAAGTTTAAAATGCGCTGGCATATGTGGCCGCATTGTAGGGTGCTGCGCCTGCCCGAAGGGCGCAGGCCCCACCCTGCGGCAGTAAGCTCCAACCGATGGCGTAAGGCGTCGCAGGTGGCCGCGCCAAACAGCGCAATCCGCGCGCGCCAAGGTCTGCGAATCGTCGCTTGGGGCCAACCCAAGAACGTACTTCCACATCGCCCGCGCCAAAACATATTCCCAAGCTCTGACATAAACTGCGTCTCACCTTAAGTCTAGGCCATACAACGCAAACGCGGGCTCACGAAAGAAACCGCGTTTAAATATGCAAGCCGTCAGGAAACTGAGGAAGCCTTTGCGTGATAAAAGCCCACCGCGTCGCAAAGGTCTGGATGGTTTCAGCTGCGTCGTCCGGGATCGGTCGATGCAAACTTCTTCTTCAAAAGCCATGAACCAGTTCACGAGTGTCGAGGCTAGGTCTGCGCCCAGGTCGTCGATGAAAGACGCGGCCTCATGACTTGTCTTCTTCCACACCAGGTGCTCAACAACGATCTTTCTTAACGCCGATCGCGATGTCGCTCTATCTCAATTCATTTCCGATGTCGGGCCATCAAACGCCTGTACTATATCATTCCCGTCCAGAGGTCTGCAGTTGCAAACGTCAAGACGGCCCGAGGGGCGCCCCCGCCTGGAATGTGCGCCGCCTATAGCATACGGGAGTCAGGAAAGGCAAACACGCATTCACACGACTTTGTGACGTTGGGAAACCGCCGAACTCCGCGTCACAGCATGCCATGCGCCATTCACATGCAAGCGTTCTGCCGTGTGTTCACATAGGCCCGCCTCAGGACTGCAAATACAATAAACACAGCGCTCGGCAATTTCACTCTGGATCACCATTGGGCCCGCCCGGGATGGTCTGCGGCCCAGAATGCGTGTACTTTGTATCGGTCGGTCGGACTGTCAGGGTGTGCATGGCGGGTCGCATATGTATAGTGGCCTGGGTGCCACTGCATTCACGTGGATCCGGGCGATGAGGGCACTCATTAGGCCAAGATTTAGGACATCCGATCAGTGCCCGGCCGAGCGCATAAATTGGCCTGCCCCGGATTTCCCGTGGCCCCCACGACCCGAATGATATTCACAATCCGCCCCCAACGCGCCTTCATTCATTCCGCGCAATACCCCCGACACAGCCGGAAGAGGTCGAGTAAGATTGACCTCCAGAAAACGCTCGCCCATTCATCATACTGACATCGCATAAACAGCTTTGTCGCGGCGTGATGCCTGCGTTATTGACCAAGCACATTCCAACCGATCCCATCGCCGCAAGCCGCCGCTTTTTGGCAACTTGATCACTTGCCCCGCATCGCTTAGGGTGCACGGCAAACCACATGCGCGCGCGCGCCAGTTCCGCCGCCAAAGCCTCAAGCGGCTCCAGCCGTGTGCCGACAACCCAACGTCGCGCCGGCATGTGAAACTGTGCGCGCAATATCCGCGCCCCAATGCCGCCCGATTGCGGCCCGTAAACCAGCGACGTTCTTCCCGCTCATATCAAACATATCTCTGCCCTGCTTTTTTCTTGCCCAAAATTACTCAATCTCAGGCCCGCAAAACCGCCGCCCACATCCTTCCGGCGTGCAAAAAGCCTTTGTCGCCACACTCCGGTCAATCCGCTTGACCATGCCGGACAAGGCCTTGCCGCACCGATCTCCAGAAATCTCCGTCACGGCCCTGCGCTTGCCATAAACCCAACGCTCTCGCGCACAGCGCCACAGGACCCTGTCACCTGATCGACAGCAAAGCCCGAAATAACGGCCGGATCCGGTCACAGCGCTCGCAAGACATTGCCACCAAAAGGGACCGCAGGCGCGGTTCAGCCGGTAACGTCGGCCAATGCCTCCGCCATCGCCGTCCGCCGCAGGCTGCATCAAGCGCAATGAACGGCGCACTCACCCAGGAAACATCAAAGCGCCGCTTCGCGCCGAGCGCTTGGCATCTCGCAAGCCCGCTCCCGGCCGCCTTATGGCCGGAGACCACACCTGCGAGCGGTCATGTCTTTGCCGCTGAACACCCTCGCTCGCAGCCGCCTCAGCGCAACGCCTTGCGCGTCTCAAGTCGAGGGCAACAAGCCGCCCATAGCCCCCACACCCACAGCACCCGCCTTTGCATCGCGTCCGCGCGCACCGCAAACAGCCGCGCCGCGTCCGCAAACGCTCAAACGACCCAGCTGCGGCCAGCGCCGAATACTCACCAGCGAATGCCCCGCACAAACGCACGATCGTCACCGCAACGCCTTCGCCTCCAGGCGCGCGCATCGCCGCTAGCGACGTCGCATTCAACGAGGTTGTGCATTGGCAGTCAGGGCGTCAAACTGATCCGCCTCGCCTCCCAGATCAGCGCACTCAGCTTCTCGCCCAATGCATCACCACCTCGGCAAACACCGCAGGCAGCCGCGGGATAGGCCTAGCAACGCCTTGCCAGCCAATGGTGGGGGACCCCCTGCCGGAAGTACGAAATGCGCGCGAATGAAAAGTCAGGCCCCTTTGCCATCCAAATCTGGTCAAAGCCGATACGCGCGCGCTTCTTTTCGCAACGCAAGTATTGATCCAGGTTGCACCGCGCAAGGCGGCTATAGCCACCAGTCCCGACTTGATGACTCCCGGACAACGTAGGTCCCATCGAAGCGGTCGGGACCATTGTAGCCGCCCATTGAAACGCCGAATACGAAGGAATCCGCATGCCGCTTTACGAGCATGTCTTTTATTGCACGCGAGACTTGTTCGAATACACAAGCCGAAGGTCTTAGGTCGAGCATTTCCGGAACCGTGTCTTGCCGACAAATGTAGTGGGGGCAAGTTGGTCGAGTCCGAATACTGGGCTCAAGGACCCAATGGCCTCAAGATCAACAGAAACCGCAAAGGCCATTACGCCTTCTGAAAGCGATGCACCGGCGCCCGAGTGCAGGAGATGGAGCGCCTTAATGCGTGCCTGCACGACGACGTTCTGCGTGTTGCTGAACCATCAAGGTCGACGAGCACCGAGGGTCACGTCTGTTCAGATTGCAAAAAGCGCGAGAGCGCGGCGATCGTGGTGGTGAACGTGGGGCGGAAACGCGCGAGCGCCGCTGATTCGCGCCGAAAGGATTGTTAAGTCATGGCTACCAAACAATTTTCGCCCGTCGCAAGGTCTGCCGTTTCTCGGTGGAAAAACTCGCCGGAAGATCGACTACAAAAGACGTGCGTCTAGTTGCAGCGTATATGTTTCTCGAGGGGGCAAAAATCGTCCCTCGCGGATCACGCTGGTGTCCTCCAAAAAGCAGCGTGAGCTGGCGCGCGCGTTTCAAGGCGCGCCCTTCCCTCGCCTTTGCTGCCATACGCCGTAGGTAAGGAGAAAAAACAAATGGCAAGTTATCTCTCGAACGCGTCGCCAAAGCTCGGCCAGATGGGCGATGTAGTTCGCCGTCAAAAAACGGGGCTACGCGGCAACTTTCCTGCCTGCCCAAGGCAAAAGGCGCTTGTCGGCTCCAAAGGCAACATCGAAGCCTTGAAGCACAGAAAGCCAGCTTCGAAAGCCCGCAACCTCGAGACAAGAAAGAGCCGAAAGTAGGAGCCTTCCCGTATCGAATGGTCAGCGTCATCGTGATTCGGCTCGGCCTCCGACGCAGGCGCTCTACGGCTCGTCACCACGCGTGACACCGCGATGGTTGCCTCCGCCGATGGCGTTCTCGGTCGGACCGCAAGAGGTGTCATAGGGACACGATCAAGGGAAACTGGGGTCTGCACGGCGTTTCCATCGGTTCTGACCCGGATTTCGGCACGACCAATTGAACGTGGGCCCGCTCGGAAGAGAGCCGAATTACAGGCCTCGGTAAATCCATCAGGAGTCGCAGCGAGGCAGATTGCCGAAGCGGAGTTCGAGGATGCCGAGCTTTCGACGCGAAATCGGTGCCGCTTGCATGACGACGATGATGACGGCGAGGCCCGTGCGGCCCGCCGCCCGCATCGAGGGGACGAAGAGACGCGCCTAAGCGCTCTTTTAATCAAAAATTAAAAGCGCCGCGCCCCCAAAGCCGCGGCGCTTTCTTTGATGGGATCAGCCAAATTCGCGCCAGATACTTCTTCTAAATCATCCAAGTCCGCGATAGGCATTCAACTTGGATGAGAGGGAGAAGGAAATATGATGAACACCACTTAAGAGACCATCGCGGGCCTTGGGCTGCCGGCGATCCTTCGCAATTGGGCAACCGCGCGTCAGCCTGCCCGAACCCCAAAACTTGCCGAATTACGGACCTATGCCACGACCGGCGGGACCAACTTTTCCAGCAGACGCCACCTTCGATCTGCAAAGCCGGTGGCGATCAAGCGCATTCACCAATGCAGCAACGTGCGACGCGGCAACTGAATGCGCGGTGGGACGGCGTATGTCACCTCCAGGTCCCCGATTTAGCTTCAAGCTGTTTGCAGGCATGAACCGCATTCGTGGTTCATTAGGCGTTATAGGGCCAATGCGGACAAGCGTTATGTTAGCCCAATACCGGATCGACGGAGCTGGTATTATTGACGATGACGAAACGGCAATGCAGACGGCGGCGGGGCATTAAGCTCGACACGGCCGCAAAACGGTCCGGGAATTGGGGGACGTTTTTGGGTCGGCAACCTATGACGGCACCTACTTTTGCGAATGCAAAAAACTTTTCAGCCTCGAAGGGGAGTTTCTACCGTCGGTACACCGGAAGTAGCTAAAGTTTTGGCTTAAAATGGGCGTTTAAGGTGGGGCTTTGGGCCTTTTTGCGCCCAAATTTTTCTTTGAACAAACTCCTTCCCGCGTTAAAAAAACCCAAACTCCAAATTTCTTTTTTTCTTTTCCTTTCCTTTTTTTGGGTGTGG